>SL_3KL_010_SEDDRAFT_10004349_pt1 | contig 12799 bp, 10 predicted proteins | sample SodLakKL_010_SED_2_FD_10381 | JGI IMG/M metagenome (IMG submission 10381)
GGTACCGCCAATACCCCCGGAACCGGTCATTGCCGCCGGGTTTCCTGAAGAAGTTGAAATGCCCTCGAGCAGGCCGGCCGGAATCAGTGACAAATCAAAAACACCAAGCATGGGATGATTTATCGGCATTTCTTCCCATATTATTCGGGATTGACCTGGTGGAAAACCGCGTTGTGAGACGAGCGACATGTTTCCCTCCCCATAATCACGTACCAGGGAAAAGCTGTTACCGGAGATCAGATATGCGGCTGACTCCTGTGAAAGTTTGCGAAGAAAACCGGGATCAGGCGACTGGATCCATACCGGCTGGTAGTGATCCGGAACCTCAATACGAGTACCGATGACACGCAGTTCCTCGAGAAACAATGTATCGCTTACTTCAGCCGGATCCGTATCCGCATTTGCATCCGACTGCGCCAAATAAAGTTCAGTTGAAGACACAATATGTTCCAGAGAGGTTCCGGATGCATCGGTCGGACGAAATGCAAGTAAACAGATTGCAGCGATGCCACACGCCCTTGCGTGCCTGAACCGTAATATGGGAATCATACCTGTGATTTCAGTCGCAGCTTTTAGTCCCGAAAGCCACGGTGTTGCGCATCCGGCAGGTCTCCTGGCTTCACCCGGTGATCGAACGTCCTTCCCATCCCGGGAAACCGGAACAGTGGCTCAGGCGGGTTTCGATCACATTGTGGGTGTTACAGTTGCGGGTACAGCTCCCGATTTTCACGGGATTCCCTTTTCACTTCCAGTGTGGAAGAACCAAATGCTGTTGGGAGATTATAACCAGCTGTCGAATGAATTGCAATCACCAGAGAAAAGTTTTAAAAATACCAGCGGTAGTTAAGGGTGACATTTCTGCCCGGCATCGGATAATCACGATCTTCTACCCTGGAGAGATGATCACGGTATCTTTGGTTTAACAGATTGTCCACTCTGAGTACGAAACGGTGAACGCCCTCATTGCCAAATCGGTGTCCTGCACTGAGACCGGCCAGAAAATATCCTTCTGTCCTTTCTTCCTCCGGAGCAACTCTGTTTTGAGAAGAAACCACTCGGATTCCTGAACTTAGAAAACTGCGACCGAAGTCATAGTTAACAACCAGGCGACTTCGAAATGGTGGCATAAAGGGAAGCGGGTCCCTATCGCTGTTCAGGCGAGTCCCATTGACATAATCCACTCCCAATTCGGCGGAGACCTGCTCTGAAAAACGCAGAATAGAAGAGAACTCCCCTCCAAAGATTTGAGCGCTATCACCGACGTAACGAAACACGGGAAGACCGGATGACGGATCAATCAGTCCTTGCGGTTGGAAGGCGATATAATTTTCTATATAACTGTAGAAACCAGCTGCTTCAAGAGAAATTCTATCGAAGTGCCATCGTATAAACGCATCCATTCCGTAGGTACGCTCTGTATCCAGTGTTGGATCCCCGATCTCATAAGCCCCTGCTGCAAGATGCGCCCCATCAGAATACAGCTCCTCAATCGTGGGGTATCTGTGGGACCTGGCCAGTTGAACACCAAGTTCAAATGGAAAAGCCGGGTTATAATTCAGGCCAATGGCAGCTGACAGATCCAGATTTGATCTGTCGGTTTCTATTTCATTCAAGTCGTTGGGTATCGTTGAGACGTACCTGAAATCAAGTCTGGTGCCGATTTGCATGGTCAGATAGGTTGAGAGCCTTGCCTCCTGAAGGGCAAAAATCGCCGGATTTACGGTTAAATCACCCGGGGAGTACGCTTCAAGGCCCCCTATGTCAAAATTTCGACCGTTAATATTAAATCCGACCGTTCCGTTATCAATAACTCCAAAATTACTGTAGTCGGCACTGACAGTTGCGGAATACGCCCACTGGAGATACGATATTTCAACATCTTCATCTGTTGTCCCATCTTTCAGGATTTCAACCTCAACTTCCTTGTGGTCATATCTGGAAGCATGGAGTCTGAACTGCACCGCGTCAAAGAAACCGGAAGGGTTGTTTCGCATCTGCATTTGAAGCCCCTGTCTGTTGTAGCGAATCTCCACGTGCTCATTCGGGTCATCAATGCTCTCCGGAATTTGATACACATGATCCATGCCCATTATGGACAATCCCCATTGGGTATCATCCCTGCTGACACTCCATCCCAGGCTTCCCTCCATCGCTGACATGGATGTTCCCGGGAGTCGCCCGTCCGGCGTTTGCACATTGCCTGCTTCACGGTAAGAAAGCCTCCCGGTAAATGCCTGATTATCCATGCCATAATTCATTCTGGAGTATCCATGCACCAGGCCATTCATGCTTGCGCCATGAAAGGAAGCTATGCCAGACATACCGGAAGATATGTCGCGTGGAATGTCCGAAGTCACGAGATTGATAACCCCGCCCAAAGCATTGTTTCCAAACAACAGGCCGGAGGGCCCGCGTATCACTTCAATTGTTTCTGTTGCCGCAGGGTCAAGGGCAATGGCATGATCCACAGATGACTCCGATACATCACCCATTCGCTCTCCATTTTCGAGGATAAGAAGCCGTTCACCATCAAAACCCCGGATAACAGGCCGGGTCGGCACGGCACCAAAGGAACGCATGGCAATTCCGGGCTCCCCATCGAGCATTTGTCCGACAGAAATATTGGCCCGGCGATGGAGATCCTCCCCTGCATACACCCTCTCCGGTTGATAGTTCGATCCGGTTCTAAGTATGGATGAGACAATCGTCAGCTCTTGCATTGCAGTTACGGCGGGTTCAAGCTCAATCCGCAGTGGTTCATCCAGGTATTCAGGTACGGATATTTCCATTTGAAACGGCTGGTAACCCAGACTCCGAACCAATAATGTGTATTCTCCTTCTCTGAGTTCAGGAAAGACAAACGATCCATCCTGATCAGCGCTCGTTCCGATATTCGTATCCTTAACAACAATGGATGCAGCCGCGACAGGCTCACCACTTTCAGAGTCTCTGATATCACCTGTAAGCCGGTTTTGTGCATTTGCATTACCGGCTAATAAACAAAAGAGTATCAACAGGAGAAGTTTGTACATCTACACGTCCCGATAAGAGGATTATTTTTGTCAAGGCACTGTGAAATTACGGTATTAATTTAGCCATACCTAACTTAAAATGCAATTTATTCTTTTGAAGAGTGATCTGGCACCAGTAATTTTTAAGGAAATGGTGTTTACCGCTGATTAAGTTTGCAGGTTCTGTTAGCTATGACTAACTTGAGTCATCTTTATTAAAACAATTCCGGCATTTATGGAAAAACCTGTTCTTAGCGAATCCCAGGAAGATTATCTCAAGGAAATATTCAAGCTTAGAGAGATGAATGTGACGGTCAGCATGCAGGATCTGGCAAAAAAACTCGATGTCAGGCCGCCATCTGTTACCGGAATGATTAAAAAGCTTTGCTCCATGGATCTGGTTGAACATGAGCCGTACAAGGGCGTTCAGCTCACAGAAACCGGTGAGAAGATTGCGATAGAGGTACTGCGCCACCATCGCCTTCTGGAGCTTTATCTGGCTAAACATCTTAATTACTCATGGGACGAGATTCACGACGAGGCTGAACGTCTGGAGCACGTCATCAGCGAAAAATTTGAGGCTGCCATTGCAGAACTGATGGATCATCCGACTCATGACCCTCACGGCGACCCTATACCTTCCGTTGAACTGGAATTTCCGGACTCCCCGGATCTGACTCCTCTCACAACCTGTAAAACCGGCCGCATGATGACGATCAAACGGGTCATGACACAAGACAAGGACATTCTGAATCTTCTCACACGCCTGGAACTGACCATTGGGAACATTATCACAATAAAGGGCACAGAAAGCGCCGGTATCAGACTGAAAGTGAGTGACAATCAGTACCTTATCCCTCATACAATCGCAAAATTGATCTGGTGCCATGAGGACAACTAACAGAAGTAAGCAACATGTTGTATCACCAAATCACTATAACCTGTCTTTGCATCACATTCTTAGCTGCAATAATAAATGAGTAATCGAAACCACACCCACACCCTGTCATCAGGATTTTGCAATGCAACAGGGTTTACATGCCATCTCCTCATTTCAATCCTGCTCCTTGCGACAGCGTTGGTTTCGTGCAACAATGAAGAATCTGACGACGATCCCAGACCATTCATCGTCACAACCACCAACCTGATACGCGATGCCGTTGAAAACGTTGGAGGTGATGATGTGAGGACTACCAGTATCATGGGACCGGGTGTTGATCCGCATGTATATCGCGCTACCCCCCGCGACTTTCAGCAGATGGAGCGATCTGATCTTGTTTTATACAACGGTCTTTTTCTTGAAGGACGGTTATCTGAAATTCTGGACCGGCTGGGGGATCAGTCACGCGCGGTTACCGGATCGATCCCAAGAAACAGACTCATTGAAGCCAGTGATTATGGCGGCACTTATGATCCGCATGTCTGGTTTGATGCTCAGCTCTGGATGTATGTCATTGATGATGTCAGCCAGGCTTTGTCCACTCTCCTTCCGGAAAAATCCGAAACGTTTGCCGAGCGCGCAGAATCATACAAAAAGGAACTGGAAGAGCTGCACCTTTACGCAACACACCGCATTCAGCAAATCCCGGAAGAGAGGCGCATCCTGATTACCGCCCACGATGCTTTTCAGTATTTCGGGCGGGCCTACCACATAGAGGTTCGCGGTTTGCAGGGATTGAGCACGGCAACCGAATTTGGCATTCAGGATGTGTCCCGAATGGTTTCACTGATCATTGAACGCGGAATTCCTGCCATTTTCATTGAAACGGGGGTCAGTACCCGCGCTATTGACTCCGTTATTGCCGGCGTTCGCGAGCGGGGTTACACGGTACAAATGGGCGGTTCTCTGTATTCCGACTCCATGGGCGCCCGGGGAACTCCTGAGGGAACATACGCCGGAATGTTCCGGCATAATGTGGAAACCATTGTTCGGGCTCTATCCGAAGAACTGCAATAACCTGAAGGGTTTATGAAGCTATTTCGACTAATAACGAATATGACATGCCGAATCAATTATCATTTCACATACTTGCTCCCGATACAAAATGGATAACGTTGACCAAAAACAAGCAGCATTGACCGGCAAGGGCAGACCAGCCGTACCGGCATCGTCACATAATCCGCCGATTGAGGTGCATGACCTGACCGTTGCTTATGACCAGAAGCCGGTGCTGTGGGATATCGACTTTGAGCTTCCCGGGGGGAGTCTGACCGCGATTGTCGGTCCGAACGGTGCCGGAAAGTCCACACTCGTCAAAGCGATCATGGGCCTGATTCCATCCTCGTCCGGTTATACACTTATCAACGGCAAGCCCCTTGACAAACAGCGGAAAAATGTGGCCTACGTGCCGCAGCGAGAATCCGTAGATTGGGATTTTCCGATCAGTGTGATGGATGTGGTGCTGATGGGAAGATACCCGCATCTGCGATTATTCCAGCGCCCCTCGCGCCATGATCGCGAAGTTACCATGAATGCACTGCGGGAGATGGGCATGGATGAGTATCACAAACGCCAGATATCTCAGCTTTCGGGCGGACAGCAGCAGCGGGTGTTTCTCGCCCGGGCCCTTGCCCAGGACGCATCCATTTATATCATGGATGAACCGTTGGCAGGCGTGGATGCTGCAACGGAGGATGTCATATTCCAAAAAATGAAAGAGCTGCAGTCACAAAACAAAACCGTCGTCGTGGTGCATCACGATTTGCAGAGTGTCCCGGATAATTTCAACTGGGTGATGCTTTTGAATCTTCGTATGATTGCCTGCGGACCGGTCTCCTCCACCTTTACCGATGAAAACCTCCAGAAGACCTATGGAGGCCGACTGAACATCCTGAGTCAGATGATAGAACAGAGTCGAAAACAGCGTTTTGTCAGGGAGTCGGATGCCTGACCAACTACAGGTTAAAACATGCCGGGGGCTCGTAATACCCTCTTCTAAAGCATATTATGGACATCTTCTTTGAATTCTTTTCACTGCAGGACCCCAACATCCGCTATGTGCTGGCCGGGACCATTCTGCTGGGATTATCGGCGGGTGCGCTCGGTTGTTTTGCCATTCTGAGGCGACGGGCCCTTGTCGGTGATGCCGTAGCGCACGCGATTTTGCCCGGAGTCTGTCTGGCTTTTATAGTCGCCGGCGGTAAAGATCCGTTCATGCTGATTCTCGGTGCATTCGTATTCGGCTTGTTGAGCATGGTAACCATGGATTTCATCTCTCGCAACAGCCGCATTGCTCCGGATGCCTCCATTGGCATGGTGCTGTCGGTTTTTTTTGGCCTGGGAGTGGTGCTGCTGACTATCATCCAGTCAACCGGGCATATTGACCAGAGCGGACTGGATGACTTTCTATTCGGGCAGGCAGCGGCCATGGTAGGTCAGGATGTCATGGTATTTGGCGGTCTCAGTCTGCTCATCCTCCTGATCACCATACTTACCTTTAAAGAGCTCAAACTGATTAGCTTCGACCCCAACTTCGCCCAGAGCATTGGTTACCCGGTCAAGCGGATGGAGTTTCTGCTGGCCCTGTTGATGGTTCTTACGATCACTGCCGGTATTCAGGCCGTTGGTGTGGTGCTGATGGCGTCCATGCTGATCATCCCTGCCGCTGCCGCCCGATACTGGACCGACTCATTGCGGGTCATGCTGCTAATCGCTGCCGGCGTCGGCGCCTTTTCCGGCATCACCGGATCCTTCATCAGCTACACCGCTCCAGCGATGCCGACCGGCCCCTGGATGGTGGTGAGCACCGCACTCATCTTCTTCCTCTCCTTCCTGCTTGCACCCGGGCGCGGTGAAATCGCCCGGCACATACAGAAAAAAAGACTCTCCTACAGGGTGGCTTGTGAGAACATTCTGAAAACACTTTATGCCATGGAAGAGGAGGATGGCAGAGCCGACCGGGTCCGAACCTGGCAGGAACTCCGAAAACGCCGTCATCTTTCAAGGGGACGGATGAGGAAGGTGGTCTCCACCCTGCTGAAAAAAAACCTCATCGCCTTTTATGCCGGTACTCCAGATGGATACGTTCTGACAAATGACGGACGAAAAATGGCTAAACGACTGGTTCGGGTACACCGACTTTGGGAAAAGTACCTCAATCAACATCTGCAGATTGCTGAGGATCATGTACACGAAGACGCGGAATCCATGGAGCATCTCATCACCTCGGAAATCGAGGCCGAACTGCGCCGATCTCTCGGATCCCCCGAACTTGATCCGCACCTCAGCAAAATACCCTACGATTCCGACGAGGATACCAAAACAAAAAAAGGAGATTCCCGGCCATGATTACATCAACTGGATGGATTATTATCACAGGAATTCTGGTGGCGGTTTCATGCGCCCTTGTTGGTACGTTTTTGGTGCTCAGAAAAATGTCCCTGATGGGCGATGCCATCTCTCATGCCGTTTTGCCGGGCATCGTCATCGCATTTTTGCTGACCGCCGGTCGGAATACTTTTCCCATGCTGATCGGAGCGGGTATTTTTGGCCTGTTTACCGTTTGGCTGACCGAAGAGCTCAGCAAAAAAGGGCGTATTTTTCATGATGCCTCCATGGGGATCGTCTTTACCACTCTGTTCGCAATAGGCGTAATTTTAATCTCCCTGTTTGCAGGTAATGTGGATATTGACCAGGAGTGTGTCCTCTACGGGGAAATTGCTTACGTTCCCTGGGATTTATGGATCTGGCAGGGCACCAATATGGGTCCGCGTCCGGTCTGGATTTTGGGGATGGTCCTGATCATTAACATCACCTTCATTACTTCGATGTACAAGGAGCTTAAAACGTACAGCTTCAGTCCGCAGCTTGCCACCACTCTCGGATTGCCCGTCACGCTTATCCACTATGGATTGATGGGAACCGTTTCGTTTACCACCATTGCATCCTTTGAAAGCGTTGGCGCTATTTTGGTGGTTGCCCTGCTGATCGTCCCGCCGGCCACCGCCTACCTGCTTACCGACCGGCTGCACCGTCTGCTTCTGCTTTCTGCATTTTTTGGAATCACCTCAGCCATCGGCGGGTACTATCTGGCATGGTGGATCAACAGTTCCATAGCCGGAGCCATCGCGGTGCTTGCCGGAATACAATTTGCACTGGTATTTTTGCTTTCCCCGAAATATGGCCTTCTTGGTCGAAAATTTCGTGGTCAGGTAAGGTATAAGTCGGCAGAGGATACTATATTGCAAAAAGAAACCACGTTTATGTAATCTGAACCAGAATTTTGCATGCCATGCCGGTACTATCAGATAAACAGAAGGAGCAGGTTCGAAAAAAAATCAACGAACAGATCCATGAATCTGAAAAAGAGCTTATTATTCTGAAGGAGGTCACCGCAGCCGTCGCGCCCGATAACTCCATCGGACGGATTTCGCGGATGGACGCCATTAACAATAAAAGTGTGAATGATGCGGCCTACCTGAACACCCGCAACCGGCTGAAGCAACTCAAAAACGTGATAGACAAGGTGGATGAAGACAATTTCGGCAACTGTGTACGTTGCGGTCATCCTATCGCATTTGAGCGCATTCTCATCATGCCGGAAAAGCGTGTCTGTGTAAATTGCTCCCGCTGATGTGCGACACTGCTGCACCGGACAGGAACAGTTCACCAGCAAAATTGAACCCGTTGTCACAGGCGTATCTGACCGCATTCAAGTCAGATGCCAAAAGAGTCAAATTTTAGCTTCAATCCATAATTCATTACAAATGGTCTATACATGTCCGCTGTGTGGGAGTCTTGCAAAAACACCCATTGAAGCTGTTGACAAGCGTGAGTACCTGTGTTGTGATCAATGCCGGCTTATCAGTGTCCCGCCTGTTTTTCATCCGAATGACGAAGTCGCCCGATCCTGTTATCAGACCCATGAGAACGGCATACAGTATCCGGGTTATGTGGCATTCCTGAACAACGCCATCCACCCCACCCTGCCATTTTTGTCCGGCCGGTCTGAGATACTGGATTACGGATGCGGCCCTGAACCGACGCTGAGCATTCTCCTTGAAAGAGAAGGACACCATTGCAGTAATTATGATCCTCTCTTCTTTCCTGAATTACCTGCGGGGCCATTTGACGCAATATTTGCCACAGAATGCTTTGAACATTTTGTAAATCCGGAGCTAGAAATGAATCGAATTATCGGTCTGCTGAAGCCTGGCGGGATACTCACCATCATGACCATACTCTGGCTTTCACCGGAACGTTTCCGGAACTGGCACTACACCAGGGATATGACACACATCAGCTTCTACCACAGGGATACCATAAGATACCTGTGCAGAACCTTCGGTTTTCAGGTCCTGGACACCGATGACCGGCGTCTGTTTGTGCTCAGGAAAACAGATTGAGCCGGGTATCAAACGCATGGCCGATAATGGGCCGGCCGTCCGACAATCAACCGTCTTGATATTTGAGATTCAATCCTCAGGCTGCCATTTCATTGATGGCTCCGGGTCAGTTGTTTTCCAGAATGTCCCTGATGCGGTCGGAGATATCCTCCAGATGGTAGCGGGTCAGATTGTCCGAAGCGTGCGAAATAGCGCGATCGATATCCCGCTTCAGCGCTCGAAGGTGCCCGCGAATCATTGCGGTTCCTTCGCTGGAATTACGGAAGAAGAGTCCGGGTAATTGCATTTCCATAACCTCGAGATACGCTCGTTGCAGATTTCGCCGGTACATGTCGATCGAAACGCTGCTTTGCTCCAACTCCCGCCAGATGCCATTCCGCAAATCCGTCATCATATCATCTACAGGATAGACTTTGTTGCTTTCACGAGTCGCCTCCAATTCTGCCATTCGGTTGAGCCGGCTGGTGCTCACCAGGTTCATCAACATCTGGCGTTGACCTTGCATGATGCGATTGCCGGAGCCGAATGGCTGGATCAGGTCGAGCACCTCCTGGTCGAGCAGATAGTGCGGTGTCCGGAAGGCCTCATCGATGAGATAATTCATAGCTTCAATCTGGCGCTCACGCGCAACCGGCTGGTAGACAGGACCCTCCTGACCATACACCTTGCGCTCGCCGTAAATGCCGCCAACCCAGTTCACCACATGTCCGAGCATCCAGTTTCTTTGCTGAATAACGGCCGCATACAGTTCGGAGAGCGTCTGATAGTCATCTCCCTCCTGCCCGGACGCATCCACAATGAATGTCATGATGCGCTTGATATTTTCAATGCCGTATTGTGTTGATTTCACGTGGTTGTCGCCAAGCGCTTCGCGTTGCTGGGTCGGATCCGTCGTCGAAAGGTTGCCAAACAGAAGCATGGGTTCATGCTCCTGCCTTGAGGCTATCTCATTCAGGTAGGGACGCTCTTCGTCTGCCGATCCGGCTTCAGGAAAGGGTGTGTATCCCCATTCAATTGAAAACTTGTCATAGATGGAAACGATGGGAAACATGTAGGCACCGTCGCCGGGTTGTGCCACATAGTTCATTCGGGCATAGTCCATTATGGACGGGGTAGTCCCGTATTTTCGTGTGAATGTCGGGCTGCGAAGGCTGTCTGTCGGCACTGTAGCACTGGCTTTCATGTTGTGTGGAAGGCCGAGGGTGTGCCCCACTTCGTGCGCCACCACCATTCGTACCAGACGTCCCATGAGTGAATCGGGCATGGGCAGATTCTGCATGCGCTCATCGACAGCACCTCCCTGTACAAAGTACCAGTTTCTTAGCAGGTTCTGCACATTGTGATACATGCCGATGGATGAGGTGATGATTTCTCCGCTTCGAGGGTCATTGACATGGGGTCCCCGTGCATTCATCACCGTTGAGGGCTTCCAACGCACCATGGAGTAGCGCGAATCCTCCATGCTGAATTCGGGGTCGTCAACCGGTGCTTTTTTACCGATGATGGCATTGCGGAATCCGGCCTGCTCAAATGCCGGCTGCCAGTCGTTGACGCCCTGAATCACATAATCCACAAGAAATTCAGGTGTACCCGGATCCACATAGAACACAATCGGCCTCTTTGGTTCGTACAGACCGTTTTCGTCCGGTTCTTCGTTTTTGCGCTCCAGACGCCAGCGGGTGATATACCGGCGGCGTTCGGCGCGGTGTTCGGGCCTGCTGTAATCCAGTTGTTGGACAGAGAAGTAGCCCACACGTTCATCGTGGAGACGTGGCTGCATAGGGTCTTCCGGCAATTTCAGAAAACTGAAGTTGATCATCATGGAAATGGAACGGAGACTGCCGCCTATGGGCACATTTTCGGACTGCATGGTGAGCACACTGGTCACCTCGACGTTTTCAGGAAATGCTCTGGTGCGTTCGATATAACTGCGGTCACTGTCCACCCGGCGTCCGCGATATCGCTCCCGGGGCGAAAATTCAGGCACATCCGTGGTGAACAGCTCTGTAACTTCAATGAGTGAGGAAACGCTGTCCGGACCTATGGACTCAATTTCAAAGGAGGCGATGATCGGCTCAAATGTTGCTGCTTTCACAGCCCTGTAAACAGATGTGGTGGTATCGGCAACGGATTGATACATTACGCTTCGAAGCAGAATATGCTCACCGCGTTTCTCCCATCGCAGGACATAATTGTTAAGCCGGGTACCCCCATAGCCTGTACCAGCCTGGGCACGGACAATTCTGGAGACCATCAGCATCTCGGTTCCCAATACGGTGTCAGGTATTTCAAAATAAAGTTTTTCGTCCACCTGATGCACGGTAAACAATCCTTCTTCGGTTATCGCATCGTCCGTAATGATCTCATAGTATTTGGTAGCCGGTTCCGGTTCACCAACTTCGACAACACCTTCCGGGATATCGTTGTCTTCATGTTCGGGATCGGCAGCGGAACGAAAAACAGTGCAGGCGGAAAAGAGTATTATCAGGGGCAAAAACAGCCCAAATCGGGTGAATGGCATAATTATTGAAATGATAAGTTTACTATTGAGTAAGTCAAGAGCGAAAATGACCGGAGAGAAAATCACTCAGTCCCAGTCGGGCGACAGGCCGGGCATATCAATTATGCGCCGGTCTTTTTCCAGGCGGGCTATCCGTTGGAGGTCTTCAGAATCCAGTTCAAAGTCAAATATATTTAAATTTTCATGGCGTTTCTTATCCGAAGAAGCTTTTGGAACAACCGCAACGTCATCTTGTTGTATCAACCAGCGCAAGGCGATTTGAGCCGGTGTTTTTCCATGTTTGCGGCCTGTTTCCTGAATAATATCATTGGAAATGACCCTGCCTACAGCCAGCGGGCTGTAAGCTGTCAGAAACATATTCTGGCTGCGCAGGTAGTTTAGAAGTTTATCCTGAGAGAGCATGACATGATACTCAACCTGATTGGTAATCAGGGGAACATTTGTACCAAGGGCTTTCTCCAGCCAGGAAATATTGAAGTTACTGACACCAAGATGACGGACTTTGCCTTCTTCTTTGAGCAGATTCATGGCACCCAGCGTATCTTCGAGCGGTACCTCGGATGACGGCCAGTGAATCAGAAGCAGATCCAGATAATCAGAGCCAATGGATTCAAGACTCCGTTCGGTAGTGCGGCGAACGGCATTCGGTGTTAAACTGTTGGGCCAGAGTTTGGTGGTGATAAAAATATCGTCTCTGGAGATACCCGAAAGCTTTACTCCCTGACCGGTTTCCGCTTCGTTACCATAGATCTCAGCGGTATCAATATGCCGGTAACCCGCCAAAATGGCATCTTTCACAGATTCAACGCAGAATTGCCCTCTCAGCCGGTATGTCCCGAATCCCAGCGCAGGTATTTTTTCAGAATTGGCATGCACATACTTCATAAAGTATCGTCAGTTTCGTTCGAAATCGGTGTTCAAT
>SL_3KL_010_SEDDRAFT_10004350_pt1 | contig 12797 bp, 13 predicted proteins | sample SodLakKL_010_SED_2_FD_10381 | JGI IMG/M metagenome (IMG submission 10381)
CGGCCTCGACGGCGGGCGGGTGGAGATCCGGACATGACCCGCCGCAAGCCCGAGCCGGTGCAGGTGGTCAAGCAGCGCCGCGATGCCGCGCTCAACGCGCTGATCGGGGGCATTCCCTACGCGCAGTTCCTCGGCATCCGCTTCGACCGGCGCGGCGACGAGCTGACCGCGCTCCTGCCCTTCGACGAGAAGCTGGTCGGCAATCCCTTCCTGCCGGCGATCCACGGCGGCGTGACCTCGGCCTTCCTCGAGATCACAGCGATCATCGAACTGAGCTGGGCGCTGCTCTGGGACGAGATGGAGCAGGGCAAGCTCGACCCCGGCGCGGTCGACCGCGAACACCTGCCGCGCCTGCCGAAGACGATCGACTTCACCGTCGATTACCTGCGCTCTGGCCTGCCGCGAGACGCCTATGCGCGGGCGCGGATCAACCGCTCGGGCCGCCGCTATGCCTCCGTCCATGTCGAGGCCTGGCAGGACAACCGCGCCCGGCTCTTCGCGCAGGCGACCGGGCATTTCCTGGTGCCGGGTCGGAACGGCGGGGGCTGAGGCCCGGCGCCCATGCAACCTGCCGCCGAACTGACCCACCGGCGCGTGCTGGCCATCGCGCTGCCGATCGTGCTGGCCAATCTGACCGTGCCGCTGCTGGGGCTCGTCGATACCGCCGTCGTCGGCCAGCTGGGCGCGGCCGCGCCCATCGGCGCGGTGGGGCTGGGGGCGGTGATCCTGACCTCGGTCTACTGGATCTTCGGCTTTCTGCGCATGGGCACGACCGGGCTCGTCGCCCAGGCCCACGGCGCGGGCGATACGGCGGAAAGCGGCGCCGTGCTCAAGCGGGGCCTGCTGGTGGCGGGCGTCGCCGGGCTGGCGCTGATCGCGCTGCAGGCGCCGCTGATCTGGGCCGCCTTCCGCATCGCACCCGCCAGCGCCGAGGTCGAGGCGCTGACCCGCACCTATCTCGACATCCGCATCTGGGGCGCGCCCGCCACCATTTCCGCCTATGCGCTGACCGGCTGGCTGATCGCGGTCGAACGCACGCGGTCGGTGCTGCTCCTGCAGCTGGTGATGAACGGGCTGAACATCGTGCTCGATGTCTGGTTCGTCCTCGGCCTCGGCTGGGGCGTCGCCGGGGTCGCATGGGCGACGCTGATCGCCGAATATGCCGGGCTCGGGCTGGGGCTCTGGCTCTGCGTCGCGGCCTTCACCGGGCCGAAGGGGCGCATCCTCGACGGGCCACGGCTGAAGCGGATGGCGGCGGTCAATACCGACATCATGCTACGCTCGATCCTGCTGCAGGCAAGCTTCACCGCCTTCCTGTTCCTCTCGGCCGGCAAGGGCGACGAGGTGCTGGCGGTCAACCAGATCCTGATGCAGTTCCTGCAGCTGACCGCCTACCTGCTCGATGGTTTCGCCTTCGCCGCCGAGGCGCTCGTGGGTCAGGCGGTGGGCGCCCGCGCCGCGCCGCGGCTGGCGCGGGCGGTCAGGCTGACAAGCATCTGGGGCGTGGGCGGGGCGGTGGCGCTGGCACTGGGCTTCGCCCTTGCCGGCGGGCCGGCCATCGACCTGATGACCACCGCGCCCGAGCTTCGGGAACAGGCGCGTCTCTTCCTGCCCTGGGTCGTCGCCGCGCCGCTCGTCGGCATCGCCAGCTGGATGCTGGATGGCATCTTCATCGGCGCCACCCGCACGCGCGAGATGCGCAATGCCATGCTCGGCGCCGTCGCGCTCTATGCCCTCGCGCTCTGGCTTCTGTGGGGCTGGGAGAACCATGGACTCTGGGCGGCGCTGATGGTGCTCAACGCCGCACGCGGGGTGCTGATGGGCCTCTACTATCCGCGCATTCCCGAAAGCCTCGGCGCGCCCCGGCCGGCCTGGGCGATGCGCCGGACGCGCGGCAGCTAGAGCCAGGCGTCGCGCCCGGTCCCCACCGCCTCGGCGATGCTGGCATGGCCGTCGCGCGCCAGTAGCGCATCGAGCCCTTGCAGGATCTCGGCGACAAGCGAAAAGCCGCCATAGACAAGCGCCGAGTAGAGCTGCAGCGCGCTCGCCCCGGCGCGGATCTTGGCATGGGCCGTTTCGGCGTCCTCGATCCCGCCGACGCCGATCAGCGGCAGCTTTCCATCCGTCAGTCGCGAGAGATGTGCGAGGATGCGGGTGGACTTTTCAAACAGAGGGCGCCCCGAAAGGCCGCCTATCTCGCTCTGATGCGCACTTTTCAGACCTTCGCGCTCAAGCGTGGTGTTGGTGGCGATGATCGCGTCGATCCGCGCCTCCTGCGCCACGCCGGCGAGTTCGGCCAGCGCCTCCGGCGTCAGGTCCGGCGCGATCTTGAGGAAAATCGGGATCGGGCGGGGCAGTTCCGCGCGCGCCTCCATGACACGCGCGAGGAGCGCCCGAAGCGCCGCCGCGCCCTGCAGGTCGCGCAGGCGTTCTGTATTGGGCGAGGAGACGTTGACCGTGGCGAAATCGACTTGCGCCCCGCATCGGGCCAGTATCGCGGCGAAATCGCCGGCGCGGTCGTCGCTGTCCTTGTTCGCCCCCAGGTTCAGCCCGATCACCGCCCCCGCCGGCCGCCCCGCCAGACGTGCCGCGATCGCCTCTGCCCCGTCGTTGTTGAAGCCGAAGCGGTTGATCACCCCGCGATCCTCGGCCAGGCGAAAGAGGCGCGGGCGGGGGTTGCCCGGCTGCGGGCGCGGGGTCGCGGCGCCGACCTCGAGGAAGCCGAAGCCAAGCCGCGATAGCGGCCCCAGCGCAATCGCGTTCTTGTCGAACCCCGCCGCAAGGCCCAGCGGATTGGGCAGATCGAGCCCGGCGAGCCGTACCCGCAGCCGCGGCGTCGTCACCGGCCCCCGCCCCCGCACCAGCCCCGCCCGCAGCGCTTTCAGCGCCAGGTCATGGCCGCGTTCGGGATCGAGCCGGTGCAGCGCGGCCAGCCCCAGCCGTTCGAGCATCAGACGACGCCCTCGGGGAAGATATGCCCCGCCGCGCCCAGCGGCAGCGACTTGTCCCAGACGACATCGCCCACGCGCAGCGGCCGGTAGAGATGCGGAAACAGATCGCCCCCGCGCGAGGGCTCCCAGCGCAAGGCGTCACCCAGCGCGTCGGCCTCGAGCGCGACGAGAACGAGGTCGCTCTCGCCGGCGAAATGCTTCGCCGCCGTCTCGGTCACCTGCGCGGCGCTGGACAGATGGATGTAGCCGTCGGCCAGATCGACCGGCGCGCCGCGCGTCGCGCCATTGGCACGGAACGCATCCCATTCGGGTCGGCGGAAGATCTTGTAGACCAGCATGCGCCGCTCTTGCCCCAGCCGGCGGGTCCGGTCAATGGCCTTGGCCGGGCCGGGATCAGGACCCGGTCGCGGCGCGGTACCAGGCGCGCAGATGCGCGCGTTCGTCCTCGGGCATCGGGATCGCGCGGCGCGGCGGCATCGCGTGGCTCAGCGCCGATTGCAGGTAGATCGTGCGCGCCGCCCGCGCCACCTGCGCCTCGGTCTCCAGCACCACGCCCTTCGGCGCCCAGTAGAGGCCCGGCCAGACCGGCTCGGCCGCGTGGCACATCGAGCAGCGGCCGAGGACGATCGAATAGGCCTCGTCGAACTCGGCGACCTCGGCGAAGCGCGCGACCGCGGGCGGCAGGTCGGCGACCTCCTCCTCGCCCTCGCGCATCGGCGCGGTCGAGAGCCACATGATCGCGATGAAGATCGCCACCGTCACCGCCCAGGTCCAGGTCGGCTGCCCGGTGCGGGCATGCATCGAGTTGAAGTAGTGCCGGATCGAGACCCCCATCAGGAACACCAGGCTGGCGATCAGCCAGTTCCACTCGCTGGCGAAGGCCAGCGGGTAGTGGTTCGACAGCATCAGGAAGATCACCGGCAGCGTCAGGTAGTTGTTGTGGGTCGAGCGCTGCTTGGCGATACGCCCGTATTTCGGGTCCGGCGTGCGCCCGGCGATCAGGTCGGCGACGACGATCTTCTGGTTGGGGATGATGATAGCGAAGACATTCGCCGACATGATCGTGGCGGTGAAGGCGCCGAGATGCAAAAGCGCCGCGCGGCCCGAGAAGACCTGCGCATAGCCCCAGGCCATGATCACCAGCAGCACGTAGAGAAGCAGCATCAGCCGCGTATTGTCCTCGCCGAAGCGCGACTTGCAGATCGCGTCATAGGCCAGCCAGCCGAAGACGAGCGAGCCCACCGAGATCGCAACCGCCTGCCAGACGGCGAGGTCCATCACCTCGGGATCGATCAGGTAGAATTCGGCACCGAGGTAGTACATGATCGCCAGCAGCGCGAAACCCGAGAGCCAGGTGGCGTAGCTTTCCCATTTGAACCAGGTCAGGTGCTCGGGCATCTGCGCCGGCGCGACCAGGTATTTCTGGATATGGTAGAAGCCGCCGCCATGGACCTGCCATTCCTCGCCATGCGCGCCCTTCGGCAGGTGCGGCGCCTTGCGCAGGCCGAGATCGAGCGCGATGAAGTAGAAGGACGAGCCGATCCAGGCGATGGCCGTGATCACGTGCAGCCAGCGCAGCGCGAATTCGGCCCAGGATCCGATGACGGCGAGATCGAACATGGCAGGCTCCCGGATGTCTGGCGCCAGCCTATACCGGGGCGCACCTTTCTGTTAATCCATAGAGTGACTGAGGACTTTCAAGCGGAGCCTGAAAATCGTCATGCCCTATGTCGCCAATCTGAAGATGTTCGTGCGCGTCTACGAACTGGGCAGCATGTCGGCGGCGGCGCGCGACCAGCGCACCTCGCCCGCCGTCGCCTCGGGCCGGATCTCCGAACTCGAGAAGCACCTGGGCGTACGGCTCTTCAACCGCACGACCCGCAAGCTGCAACCGACCGAGAACGGGCGGCTCTTCTACGACGGCGCGCTGAAGATCCTGTCCGCGATCGACGAGGCAGAGGCGGCGGTGGCGGAGGCGGCGCAGAACCCGCGAGGGACGCTCTTCGTCGGCGCGCCGCTGGGCGTCGGGCGGCGGTTCGTGGCGCCGCAGGTGCCCGCCTTCAAGGCGCTCTATCCGCAGATCGACCTGCGCCTGCGGCTCTCGGACCGGCTGATCGATGTCACCGCCGAGGGTCTCGACGTGGCGCTGCACCTCGGCCGGCCCGAGGATTCGGGGCTGAAGATGCGGGTCATCGCCGAATGCCCACGGGTGATCTGCGCCGCCCCTACCTATATCGAGCGGCGCGGCCTGCCGGCTGATGGCGCGGCCCTGGTGCGCGACGGGCATGACTGCCTGAACTTGCGCTTTCCCGGCGCGAAGGAGTTCCAGTGGAGCCTGAACACCCCCGAAGGCTTGCAGAAATTCAACATATCGGGCCCGTTCGAGTCGGATGACGGCGACGTGCTGACCGCCTGGGCGCTGGAGGGCCACGGGATCGTGCTGAAGCCCGTCTTCGAGGTTGCCGAGCATCTGCGCGCGGGTCGTCTGGTGCCGGTGGCGGGCGATACGCCGCCCTTGCCGGTGACCCTGAGCCTGCTGACCCCGCACCGGCGGCTGCGCGACCCCAAGATCCGGCTCTTTTCCGATTTCATCGCCCAGCACTGCCGGGCGGAGCTCGCCGCGCTGACCGAACCTGCCTAGCTGCCGCGATAGGTCGAGTAGCCGTAGGGCGACAGCAGCAGCGGTACGTGGTAATGCGCGCCCGCGTCGCTCATGCCGAAGCGGATCGGCACCTGGTCGAGGAACAGCGGCTCGTCCCCGGCCTGGCCCGTCGCCCGCAGGTAGTCGCCGGCATGGAAGATCAGCTCGTAGATCCCCGGCGCGAAGCTTTCCTTCGGCAGGATCGGCGCGTCGGTCCGCCCGTCGGCATTGGTCACCATCTCGGCCAGAACCGCGCCCGCCGCGTCGCGCAGGGTGATGCGAAGCCCGGCGGCCGGGCAGCCGCGCGCGGTGTCCAGAACATGCGTCGTCAGATAGCCGGCCATGTCTTGCCTCCCTTGCCTTGCGCCATGATGCCCGCAGACTGGCGCCTTGTCAGTCGCGGCGATGCGAAAGGTCTTTCGGGAATAAATTGAAAATATCGCCTGATCATTTCGGTTAGCATGAAAGTCAACGCGGCGGCCTGCCGCATCCGCCGACCGGAGCACCGATGTCCAACCCGCCCCGCTATCCGCGCAACATGACCGGCTACGGTGCCCGGCCGCCTCAGGTGGCCTGGCCCGAGGGCGCGCGCGTCGCGATCAGCCTGGTCCTGAACTACGAGGAGGGCGGCGAGAACTGCCTCCTGCACGGCGACGATCAGTCCGAGGCGTTCCTCTCCGACATCCCCGGCGCCCAGCCCTGGCCCGGCCAGCGGCACTGGAACATGGAATCGATCTACGACTACGGCGCGCGGGCGGGCTTCTGGCGGCTGCATCGCCTGTTCACCCAGCGCGGGCTACCGATCACCATCTACGGCGTCGCCACCGCGCTTGCCCGCAGTCCCGAACAGGTCGCGGCGATGAAGCGGGCGGGCTGGGAGATCGCCAGCCACGGGCTGAAATGGGTCGAGCACCGCGACATGTCCGAGGAAGAGGAACGCGCCGCGATCCGGCAGGCGATCGAGCTGCATGCTGAGGTCGTGGGCAGCCCCCCGCGCGGCTGGTATACCGGCCGCTGCTCGGTCAACACGGTGCGGCTGACCGCGCGGCTTGAGGCCTTCGACTGGATTTCCGACAGCTATGACGACGACCTGCCCTACTGGATCGAGCTTGGCGATCACGACCAGCTCGTCCTCCCCTACACGCTGGAAGCCAACGACATGCGCTTCGCCACCGCGCCGGGCTGGGTGACGGGGCAGGATTTCGGCCAGTACCTGATCGACAGCTTTGATGTACTCCATGCCGAGGGCGGGCGGATGTTCTCGATCGGGCTGCACTGCCGGCTCGTCGGCCGGCCGGGCAAGATCGCAGGCCTCATCCGCTTCCTCGACCACGTCGCCGGGAAGGGCGGCGCCTGGTTCGCCACCCGTGGCGAGATCGCCGAACACTGGCGCGCCCACCATCCGCCCCGCCGCTTCGAGCGCCCCAGCCAGATGGACCACGACAGCTTCGTCGCCCGCTTCGGCGGCATCTTCGAGCATTCCCGCTGGATCGCCGAACGCGCCTGGGCGATGGAACTGGGCCACGCGCACGACTCGGCCACCGGCCTGCACAGCGCGCTTTCCCGCGTCTTCCGCGCCGCCACGCCGAACGAACGCCTCGGCGTCCTGCGCGCGCATCCCGACCTCGCCGGCAGGCTCGCCCAGGCGAAACGGCTCACGGCCGAGTCGACCGCCGAACAGGCCTCGGCCGGGCTCGACGCGCTGACCGACGCCGAACGCGCCACCTTCGAGCGCCTCAACACCGCCTATGTCGACAAGCACGGCTTTCCCTTCATCATCGCCGTGCGCGACCACGACAAGGCGGGCATCCTGCACGCCTTCGAGACCCGCCTCGCCCACGACACCGAGACCGAATTCGCCACCGCCTGCGCCCAGGTCGAGCGCATCGCCGAGTTGCGCCTGAGGGAGATCCTGCCATGAGCGACTATTACGCGCCGACCGGCGGCCTGCCGCCGCAGACCGCGCTGATGACCCAGCGCGCGGTCTTCACCGAAAGCTACGCCGTCATCCCCCGCGGCTGCTTCTCCGACATCGTCACCAGCCACCTTCCCGGCTGGCGCCGCGCCCGCGCCTGGATCGTCGCCCGGCCGCTTTCCGGCTTCGCCGAGACCTTCAGCCAGTACCTGATGGAGGTCCAGCCCGGCGGCGGTTCCGACGCGCCCGATGCCGAGACCGGCGCGCAGCATGTCCTCTTCGTCACCCATGGCGAGGGCACGCTGACCGTCGGCACCACCGGCTACGACCTCGAGCCCGGCGGCTACGCCTATATCCCCGCGGGCGCGCGCTGGACGCTCCTTGCCGAGGGCCCGCAGCCCCTGCGCTTCCACTGGTACCGCAAGCTCTGGGAACCCGCGCCCGGCCTCGACCGGCCCGAATCCTTTGCCACCAACGAACGCGACATCCCGCCCGTGCCGATGCCCGGGACCGAGGGCCGCTGGGCCACCACCCGCTTCGTCGACCCTTCCGACCTGCGCCACGACATGCATGTTAACATCGTCACCTTCGCCCCCGGCGGCACCATCCCCTTCGAGGAGACGCATGTGATGGAGCACGGGCTCTACGTCCTGGAGGGCAAGGCGGCCTACCGGCTCAACCGCGACTGGGTCGAGGTCGAGGCCGGCGATTTCATCTGGCTGCGCGCCTTCTGCCCGCAGGCCTGCTACGCCGCCGGGCCGGGGCCCTTCCGCTACCTGCTTTACAAGGACGTCAACCGCCACGCGAAACTGCGCAGCCCCGGCGTCCCCGGTCGCGCATGAGCCGCATCCTCCGGACCGAACCCCTGACCGCCGCCGCCTTCGCCCCCTTCGGCGATGTGCTGGCCGCCGCGGGCGCCCCCGACCGGCTCATCAACCAGGGCCTCTGCGGGCGCTGGCACGACCGGGCGCGGCTCGACTTCGGACGCGACACCGACCCGCCCGGCCGCGCCGGGATCTCGATCTTCCGGGCGGAGCCGCGCGCGCTGCCCTACCGGCTCGAGATGGTCGAACGCCACCCCGAGGGCAGCCAGGCCTTCATCCCGATGCACCAGCACCCCTTCCTCGTCGTCGTCGCACCGGACACGGGCGGCACGCCGGGCACCCCGCGCGCCTTCCTCACCGATGGCGCGCAGGCGATCAATTTCCATCGCGGCGCCTGGCACGGCGTGCTGACGCCGCTCGCCGCGCCGGGGCTCTTCGCCGTCATCGACCGGATCGGCGCCACGCCCAACCTTGAGGAACACTGGTTCGACGCGCCCTTTCAGGTGCGCGCCTGAACCCAAGGCCGCCGGCAGAAGCGGCCTGAACCCCAACAGAACGAGAGATAGCCGCCCCACCGGTGGCCGCAACCCGAAGCAAACGGGAGGAGATTTCATGTCCCAGACCATGATCGCGACGCCGGAACAGATGCGCGATCCGAACTTCACGCCGCCGCTGCACCAGGCGGTGCCGCTGGGCATCCAGCACGTGCTGGCGATGTTCGTGTCGAACTTCACACCGGCGATCATCGTCGCCGGTGCCGCCGGCTTCGGCTTCGGCTCGGCGGCCGCGGCCGAGGGTTTTCCCGACATGCGCTACCTGATCCAGATGTGCATGCTCTTCGCCGGCGCGGCGACGCTGATCCAGACGATCGGCATGGGCCCGGCGGGCGCGCGGCTGCCCATCGTGCAGGGCACCTCCTTCGCCTTCATCCCGATCATGATCCCGCTGGTCGCGGGGCAGGGGGTCGAGGCGCTGTCGGTCCTCTTTGGCGGCATCCTCGTCGGCGGGCTCTTCCACGCCACGCTCGGCACCGTGATCGGGCGCATCCGCTTCGCCCTGCCGCCGCTCGTTACCGGGCTCGTCGTGCTGATGATCGGTCTCGCGCTCGTTCGCGTCGGCATCCAGTACGCCGCCGGCGGGGTGCCGGCGATGGGCACGCCCGCCTTCGGCAACCTGCAGAGCTGGTCGGTTGCGCTGGTGGTCATCCTCGTCACGCTGGGGCTGAAGTTCTACGCCCGCGGGATGCTGGCGATCTCGGCGGTGCTGATCGGGCTCCTCGTCGGCTATGCGGTGGCCTGGGCGATGGGCATGGTGAACTTCACCGCCATCGCCCGCGCCCCGGTCTTCGAGATGCCGGTGCCCTTCAAGTACGGTGTCACCTTCACCGCCGCCGCCGTCATCGGTTTCTGCCTGATGGCCTTCGTCTCGGCGGTGGAAACCGTGGGCGATGTCTCGGGCATCACCAAGGGCGGCGCCGGGCGCGAGGCGACCGACCGCGAGATCTCGGGCGCGACCTATGCCGACGGCATCGGCACCGCCGTCGCCGGCGCGTTCGGCGGGCTGCCCAACACCTCCTTCAGCCAGAATGTCGGGCTCATTGCCATGACCGGGCTGATGAGCCGCCACGTCGTCACCATCGGCGCCATCTTCCTCATCCTCTGCGGGCTGATCCCCAAGGTCGGCGCGGCGATCTCGACCATCCCGATCGAGGTGCTGGGTGGCGGTGTCGTGGTCATGTTCGGCATGGTCTGCGCCGCCGGCATCTCGATGCTCTCGGATGTCGAGTGGAACCGGCGCAACATGGTGATCTTCGCCATCTCGCTGTCGCTCGGCCTCGGCCTGCAACTCGAGCCTGCCGCGCTCCAGCACCTGCCCGACACCGCGCGCGTGCTGCTGTCGTCGGGGCTCCTGCCGGCCGCGGCGCTGGCGATCACGCTCAACCTGATCCTGCCGCCGCAACTGACCGACGAAGCCGTCGAGGAGGTCTCGGGCGGGCACAAGGGTCACGGCCACGGCATGCGCTACGAGGACCGCTGAGCCCCGCCGCGCCCGGCCCCCGCGGCCGGGCGCTGGCGCCGATCCGGCGCGCTCCGGGCCCGAACCGGGCGATTCCCGAAAGTTTCGTTGTGGTTAACGGCGCCGAATAATCATTCAGGATCAACTATTTACGAAAGCGTCCGCATGCGGACGCTTGCCTGCCGGGGGCCGGTTTGCCGGCCACCGCGCCCGGATCAGGCGCCCTCGACCAGCGGCTCGATCAGCTCCGGCCCCTCGGCCCGGTTCGAATTGACCGCGGTCCCGACCCGGTGGAATTCCAGCACCCCCTCGGGCAGCGGTCGCATCAGCCGCGCCGCGCCATGCCCCGCCTCGCCCAGCCAGAGCGCCCAGTCCTCGGGCTCCAGGATCACCGGCACGCGGTCGTGGAGGTCCGCCACCCCGCCCGTCGCCGCGCAGGTCACCACCGCGCAGGTGCCGACCCGCGCGCCCTCGGGCCCGTGCCAGACCTGCCAGACCCCGGCCATGACCAGCGGCGCCCCGTCGGCCCGCCGGATGAACCACGGCAGCCGCGCCTCGCCCGCCTTCGTCCACTCGAAGAAACCCGTCGCCGGCACCAGGCACCGCCGCGCCCGCGCCGCCTCGCGGAAGGCCGGCTTCTCGGCCAGCGACTCGCTGCGCGCGTTGAACAGAAGCGGGCCGTCGGTGGGGTGCTTGTACCAGCGCGGGATGAACCCCCAGCGCATCGGCCCGTAATGCCGCACCCCCTCGCGGCTGATCACCGTGGCGACGGGCTGGGTCGGGCAGACATTGTAGCGCGGCACCGGCGGCAGGTCGTTCGCCGGCGCCGCGCCGAAGAGCTGCGCCATGGCGTCGTCGGGCAGGGTGATCGCGAACCGGCCGCACATGCCGTGCAGGGGGCCACAGAGGTGCGGCCGGGTCAAGCCGGGCTCAGCCCCCGGCGACGCAATCGGTGATGGCGGCCGCCATCCCGCGCATCAGCGTCGGGTAGAGGTCCGCGCCCGGCTCCAGCATCACGCCCGCGGGATCCAGCGCCGCCCCCACGCGCAGGCCGTCATCGACCTCGCTGACCAGCGCGACATAGGCATCGGGGTGATTGACCTCGGGAAAGACGCAGACGGCGCCGGCATCCTTCAGGCTCGCCCGGATCGCGGTGAGCCGCGCCGCGCCGGGCTCCGCAGCATCGCCGAGCGCGATGGTGCCCAGGATGTTCAGTCCGAAGGCGGTGGCCAGGTATCCATAGGCGTCGTGATACATCACCAGGCCCGCGTCGCCCACGGGCGCGAGCATGTCGGCAACCTCCGCCTCCAGCGCCTCGATCCGCGCGATCCCGTCCGCGGCATTGGCGCGGTAGGTCTCGGCATTGTCGGGGTCGAGCTCCGCCAGCGTCTCCGCGATCGCCCCGAGCCAGAGCGCGGCGTTCTGCGGTTTCATCCAGGCATGCGGGTCGAAATCGCCGTGGTGATGGTGATCATGTGCATGACCGTGTCCGTGATCGTGCCCGTGTCCGTGTCCGTGTCCGTGTCCGTGATCGTGGCCATGATCGTCGTCGTGATCATGAGCATGGTCGTGGCCTTCGTCATGGGCGTGATCATGCCCGTGATCGTGATCGTGTTCATGATCGTGCCCATGGTCATGGTCATGGTCATGGTCATGGGCGTGATCGTCATGCGCGTGGTCATGATCGTGGTCACTCGAATGGCCGTGCCCGTGATCGTGGGTATGCGCATGCGCTGCCGCTTCGCCGGTCAGGCGCGACGTCTGATAGGGTTGCAGGGTGATCTCCTCGACTGCCAGCAGCTCCAGCGCCTCGCCTTCCGACAGCGCGGCCATCGCGCGCTCCATCCAGGGGGTCATTTGCGGGCCCATCCAGACCACCAGCCCGGCCTGCGCGACGGCGCGGGCCTGCGAGGGGCGCAGCTGGAAATAATGCGGATCGGCGCCGCGATCGAGAAGCAGGACCGGCTCGGCAAGGTCTCCCATCACCATGGCGACCAGCGAATGCGTCACCGGCATTTCGGTGACCACGGCAGGCGTATCCGCCCAGGCGGGCATCTGACCGAAGGCGAGGACGAGTGCGGCGAGACTGGTGCTGCGGCGCAAGCTGCGGTAACGCATGGGGGCATCTCCATTGGTCGACGGGTGGTGTCGTGGACCTAAAAGTTATATTATCACATGTCAACAGCCCGGTAATCCCGACCGGCCCGAACGAAGCGTTTCACCCGAAAGACCGCAGATGACCGAGTCCGCTCCACACAGTACCGGCGCCCGCAAATTGCCCACACCCGTCGCCGCCGCGATCGACCGGGCTGAAAGCCTTTTGCAGGGGCAGGGCCTGCGGCTGACCCCGGTGCGGCGCCGCACGCTGGAGATCCTGCTCGAGACGCCGGGCGCGTTGGGTGCCTATGACGTGCTGGCCCGGCTGGCTGCTGACGGATTCGGCAGCCAGC
>SL_3KL_010_SEDDRAFT_10004351_pt1 | contig 12797 bp, 12 predicted proteins | sample SodLakKL_010_SED_2_FD_10381 | JGI IMG/M metagenome (IMG submission 10381)
CCGAAAGAGACCCACGCCCGCCGCTCGCCGCCGTCTTCCCGGACGGTACCGGTCAGCACCAGCAGCCCCTCGATTTCCTCGATGCGACTCGGATTGACACGACCATCGGCCACTGCACGCCGGGCCCGGGCCAGGGAGGCCGGAGCACAGGCATCAAGCAATCGTTCAGTCAGGTCGGAGATCGGCATCAGCCCCGGCAGCCACGGCAAAGGGCGGGAATCATACCGGCAATCACCTGGCACTTGCAGCCGAATTCATGCCTGCCACTTGACCGCCGGGCCTGCGCTTGCCCGAGTCTTGCCGGTTCTTCGGCTGGTTGCAGCCCGTTGTTTTGCAGGCATTCTTGCAGCAAGCACTCGTTTCGAGCATACTTTTCGGCACAAGGGGCAAGCCACTCGCTCACAGGGAGCGGCCCCATGAAAGCCAGCCCACTGCAAGCACTCTTTGTATTGACCACAAGCCTGGCAGCCAGCGTCCCCGGTTCCGAATCGCTGGCTCAGGAGATCCCGGGCGATGTCATGCTCGAGCCGATCTTCCCGAACGGAACCTTCGGCGGCGCGCTGGGGCTGGTTCATGCCGGAGACGGATCGAACCGGCTGTTCGTGCTCCGTCAGGGCGGGGTAATTCACGTTATCCACGAATCCGGCACTCACCTGCCCTTTTTGGACATTTCCGAGCGCTTGATCTCCCAGGCCAGCGAGCAAGGATTGCTCGGCCTCGCCTTCCACCCGGACTTTGCCAACAACGGCCGCTTCTACGTCAACTACACGGCTGGCAGCGATCACCCCTCGGACGCAGCCGTCGGTGACACGGTGATCTCCGAGTTCCTGATCGACGAAAGCACCGAGTTGGGCGACCCCGACAGCGAGCGGGTCCTGATGACGGTGGTTCAGGATTTTTCCAATCACAACGGCGGCAACATCAAGTTCGGCCCGGACGGCCACCTCTTCATTGGCATGGGTGACGGCGGTGGAAGCGGTGACCCCTGCAAGCGCTCGCAGACCCTGGATCCGGAGGAAATCGAAACCGACGGAAGCTGCCGCAGCGACCCGACCGCGGCCCTGCTCGGCAAGATGCTGCGCATCGACGTCGACGGCACCACGCCGCCAGGCAGCAACAATCTGTGCGCCGCCAACCCGGACGGCTCGGCCGAGTATGCCGTGCCGACCGACAACCCATTCGTCGGCGCCGCCGCCTGTGCCGAGGTGTGGTCGCTCGGCCTGCGCAACCCGTGGCGCTGGAGCTTTGATCGCGATACCGGTGATCTCTGGATTGCCGATGTCGGTCAGAACCATTGGGAAGAGGTGAACCTTGAACCGGCCGACCATCCGGGCGGCGCCAATTACGGCTGGAACGAGTGCGAAGGGCCTTTTACCTATCCGCCTGATTCACCGCCCGAGGAATGTCAATTCGAGCACGACTTCCCGGCACTCCACTACCCGATTTCCGGGCAGCCCGAATGCGCGATCACCGGCGGCTACCGCTACCGCGGGCCGATTGCCAGCCTCCAGGGCGCTTACGTTTTCGGCGACTACTGCTCGGGCCGGATCTGGTTTGCCTGGGAGACCGGTGCCGATACATTCGAGGAACTGGAATTCTCCGAAGAGGGCTTCGATCTACGCAGCTTCGGCGAGGACGAAACCGGTCAGCTCTACGTGGTGCGCAACGGTGGTATCTGGCGCTTCGAAAGCGAGGTGATCCATGCCGATCGGTTCGAGGCCGGTGGCGACTGACCAAACGGCGCAATCCCCCCGAACAAGGCGCGTCTATGCGGGCACGAAACCACCCAGGCGCCCGCCGTGGAACACCAGTGGTTCGGCATCGCGGCAATCGACTGCCAGTACCCTACCCATCAGGATCAGGTGATCGCCGCCGTCGATACGATGTTCGACGGCGCACTGGAAGCAGGCGGCGCAATCGGGAAGCAAGGGCAGATCGGCCACCCCCTGCTCCGGCTCCACGCCGCCGAACTTGTCGTCAATGTCCTGCGCGAAGTGCATGGCCTCATCGCCCTGACCGGCATGCAGCACATGCACGGCGAAATGTTTCGCGGCGGCGAATCCCGCAAACGGGCCGATGCCGCGCTGCGCGCACCACAGCACCAGCGGCGGGTCCAGCGACACGCCGGCAAAACTGCTGACGGTCATGGCCACCGGCCGCCCCGTTTCGGTGCGAGCGGTGACCACCGTCACCCCTGTGGCGAAGGTGCCGAGCGCTTGACGCATCTCCGTTCTGCCTGGGTTCATGGCGGCATCATCCGTGATCCAATTCACTCCATTCTAGCGCCGGGCCTGATGACAGGAATTCCGTTTTGCGCCATAATATCGGGCTGACGTCAGCTCGATCACCACGCCATCAACAGCGACGACCCCAGATCCGAAAACGGGAATTCGTCGCCGACAATCTGCGCGGGAGATCGACACGGCGGCCATGTTGCCAATCCGGCCGCTCAAAGGGTGTCCACCGGCCTGCCGCGCCGGGGATTTCGTGCTTTTGGCACTCGCGACCAATATTGATGACCACAACATGATACGGATCAAGCAGGGGCTTGACGTCCCCATTGCGGGAGAACCGCGCCAGGAAATCGAGCAGGGCCGAAAGGTTCGCTCCGTCGCCGTTCTCGGCGGCGATTACCCCGGCATGAAACCCACCATGCTCGTATCCGAGGGCGATCGCGTCAAACGCGGTCAGCCGCTGTTCGAGGACAAGAAGACCGAGGGCGTCATTTATACCGCCCCGGCTGCCGGACGGGTACGCGCCATCAATCGCGGCCACCGCCGCATGCTGCTGTCGGTCGTCATCGACATTGGCGGCGAAGGCGGTGACGAGAAGTTCTCCGCTCACCCCGAAAGCGCGCTCTCCAGTCTCGACCGCGAAAGCGTACGCGATCAGCTGGTGAAATCCGGTGACTGGACGGCCATCCGCACCCGCCCCTTCGGCAAGGTGCCGTCGCTCGACAGTGTGCCGGAAGCGATTTTCGTGTCGATCACCGACACCAACCCGCTGGCTCCGCGTCCCGACGTGGTCATCGCCGGCGAGGAACAGGCATTTCGTAACGGCCTGGCCGTCCTCTCGCGCCTGACCGAAGGCACAGTCTGGGTCTGTCGCGCGCCCGATACCGAGCTGCCCTCGTTCGAAGGCGATCAGGTGCGCGAGGAAGTCTTTGCCGGCCCGCACCCGGCGGGCAATGCCGGAACCCACATCCACTTTCTGCATCCGGTCAACATGAACCGCCAGGTCTGGACCGTGGGCTACCAGGACGTGATCGCCATTGGCCACCTGTTCACCAGTGGTCGCCTCCACACCGATCGTGTCGTCGCCCTCGCCGGACCCCAGGCCACCAATCCGCGCCTGCTCAAGACGCGAGCTGGTGCCTCGCTTGAGGACCTGACCGAAAACGAACTCGAAACCGGCGACAACCGCATCATTTCCGGCTCGGTGTTCAACGGCCATAACGCCAGCGGCCCAACGGCCTGGCTCGGTCGCCTGGCCAATCAGGTCACCGTCCTGCGCGAAGGCAAGGAACGCAAGATGTTCGGCTATCTGTCGCCGGGGCTGGAGCGTCACTCCTCGCTCAACATCTACCTGTCCAAACTGATGCCCGGCAAGCGCCTGGACTTCAGCACCACGACGAACGGCAGCGAACGTGCCATGGTGCCGCTGGGCCAGTACGAGGCGATCATGCCACTGGACATTCTGCCCACGCAGCTACTGCGCGCCCTGCTCGTCGGTGATCTCGAAACCGCCCTGGCCCTGGGTGCACTGGAACTGGTCGAGGAAGACCTGGCGCTGTGCACGTATGTCTGTGTCGGCAAGTATGAATACGGCCCGGTTCTCAGGGACGTTTTGACAACCATCGAGGCGGAGGGCTGACGTGGGCCTGAGAAAGTACATCGACGAAAAGATCGCGCCGCACTTCCACGAAGGCGGCAAGTTCGAGCGCTACTACGTCTTCTACGAGATGTTCGACACGATGCTTTACAGCCCGTCGGACACCACGAAGACCAGCGCTCACATCCGCGACGGCATCGACCTGAAGCGGGTCATGATGACCGTGTGGTTCGCTGCTCTGCCGGCCTTGATTTTCGGCATGTTCAATACCGGATACCAGGCCAACCTGCAGATCGCCGAATTCGGAGCCAACCCCATTCCGGGCTGGCGGACCGATATCGTGGCCCTGTTTGCCGGTTTCGACCCGGCCAGCTGGTATTCCAACTTCCTGCACGGTGCCGTCTACTACGTGCCGATTTTCATCGTCACCTACCTCGGCGGCTTCATCTGGGAGGGCCTGTTCGCCTGGAAGCGCGGCCACGAAGTCAACGAAGGCTTCTTCGTCACCGGTATCCTGTTCACGCTGATCCTGCCGCCGACCATTCCGCTGTGGATGGTTTTCGTGGGCATCAGCTTTGGCGTGGTGGTCGGCAAGGAAATCTTCGGCGGCACCGGCAAGAACTTCCTCAACCCCGCCCTGGTCGGCCGAGCCTTCTTGTTCTTCGCCTACCCGGCGCACATGAGCGGTGATTCGGTATGGACGGCGGTCGACGGCTTCTCCGGTGCCACCGCGCTGGCACTGGCAGCTGAAGGTGAACTCGACTATTCCGCCGGCCTCAATGAAGTAGCCGGCACCATGAGCGGCGTCGACCTGACCTGGATGCAGACCTCGCTGGGCGGCATCCAGGGATCCATGGGCGAAACGTCGCTATTGCTGATCGCACTGGGCGCTGTCATCCTGCTGACAACCAAGATCGCCTCGTGGCGCATCATGCTGAGCATGCTGCTGGGCATGGCCGCCATGGCCACCGTCTTCAACATGATCGGCAGCGAAACCAATCCGATGTTCGACATGCCGTGGTACTGGCACCTGTCGCTGGGTGGTTTCGCATTCGGCCTGGTCTTCATGGCTACCGATCCGGTTTCGGCATCCATGACCAATACCGGCAAGTTGATCTTCGGAGCGCTGATCGGCGTCATGACGGTGCTGATTCGAGTGGTCAACCCGGCATTCCCGGAGGGCGTGATGCTCGCGATCCTGTTCGGCAACCTGGCCGCGCCGCTGATCGATCATTTCGTCATCCAGGCCAACATCCGCCGCCGCTTACAGCGGACTGGAGCTTGACATCATGGCCAACAACAGAGAATCCATCGGCAACACGCTCAAGGTCGCATTCTTCCTGTGCCTGGTCTGCGCCGTGGTGGTGTCCACCCTGGCGGTGGGCCTTCGCCCGGCGCAGCACGACAACCGCATGCAGTTTCGGCAGCAGAACATCCTGCAGGCCGCCGGCCTGTATGAACCCGGCATGGACGTACGTGCGGCCTTCGAGAGCATCGAGCGTCGGTTCATCGACATTCGCACTGGCGAGTACGTCGAAAAACCCGACGACTACGACCAGCAGCGTGCCGCGCGCGACCCTGCGCAGAGCATTCCCGTGACTCCCGACCCTGCCGGCATCCGGCGCCAGGCCAAGGTTGCCGAGGTCTTCCTGGCTATCGGCACAGACGGAGCGGTGGAGCGTATCATCCTGCCGGTACACGGTTACGGCCTTTGGTCAACCATGTACGGGTTCATCGCCCTGGAGGCCGACGCCAACACGGTTGCCGGCATCGGCTTCTACGAGCACGGTGAAACACCCGGCCTGGGGGGCGAGATCGACAATCCCCGTTGGCAACGCAACTGGATCGGCAAGCAGGTCTTCGACGAAGACGGCGACGTAGCCCTCGAGATCACCAAGGGTTCGGTTCCGCCGGATGCACCCAACCGGCAGCACCGTGTCGATGGGCTGGCCGGTGCCACCATTACCGCCAACGGACTCAATCACACGGTCGAGTTCTGGTTTGGTGAACGCGGGTTCGGACCGTACCTTCAGCGCATCCGTGGACAATATAACCAGGGCATGGACGATGGCTTTGCCCTGGCCCGGTCGATCGAGGAGTAACTGACATGGCACAAGCGAAAGCGAAAGACGTTCTTTTCGAACCGATTTTCAACAACAATCCGATCGCGTTGCAGATCCTGGGCATCTGTTCGGCCCTGGCGATCACCACGACCATGCAGACCACGCTGACGATGTGCCTGGCGGTGCTGTTCGTCATGACACTGTCGAACTTTTCGGTCAGCCTGATCCGCAATCACATTCCGTCGAACATCCGCATCATCGTGCAGATGACGATCATCACCTCGCTGGTGATCATCGTGGACCAGACGCTGCAGGCATTCGCCTACGACATCAGTCGCCAGCTGTCCGTGTTCGTCGGCCTGATCATCACCAACTGCATCATCATGGGCCGAGCCGAAGCCTTCGCCATGAGCAACTCGCCGGTGATGTCGGCCATCGACGGCATTGGCAATGCCATTGGTTACTCCATCGTGCTGATTTTCGTCGGCGTGTGCCGCGAGCTGTTCGGCTCGGGATCGCTGATGGGCATCAACATCCTCACTCCGGTGACCGAGGGCGGCTGGTACCAGACCAACGGCCTGATGCTGCTCCCGCCGAGCGCCTTCTTCCTGATCGGCTTCTTCATCTGGGCATTGCGTGCCTGGAAGCCGGACCAGGTGGAGGAAGAGCAGTACCGCATCGCCCCCAACTCCCGTACCAGTGAGGCGTTCTGAGGCCATGAGAACCAAGACGACCCCTGTCATGATTGCAAGGCAAGGAGCCGGACATGTTTGAGCATTATCTGAGTCTGTTCATTCGCGCCGTGTTCGTGGAGAACATGGCACTGGCCTTCTTCCTCGGCATGTGTACATTCCTGGCCGTGTCGAAAAAGGTCGAGACTGCGCTCGGCCTGGGCATTGCCGTGGTCGTGGTGCTGACCATCACGGTGCCGTTCAACAACATCATGCTGCATTACGTACTCGACGAGGGTGCGCTGGCCTGGACCGGTATCGAGGCCTTGCAGTCGATCGACCTGCGCTTCCTCGGCCTGATGTGCTACATCGGCGTGATCGCCGCCCTGGTGCAGATTCTCGAGATGACCCTGGACAAGTACGTGCCCAAGCTCTATAACGCCCTGGGCATTTTCCTGCCGCTGATCACGGTCAACTGCGCCATTCTCGGTGCCAGCCTGTTCATGGTGGAACGTCATTACGAGTTCGGCGAAAGCGTGGTTTTCGGCTTCGGCGCCGGTATCGGCTGGGCACTGGCCATCGTGCTGCTCGCCGCCATTCGGGAGAAGCTCAAGTACAGCGACGTTCCCGACGGCCTCAAGGGCCTGGGCATTACCTTCATCGTGGTCGGCCTGATGTCACTGGGCTTCATGTCCTTCGCCGGCGTACAGCTGTAACCGTTGCAGACAGGATTCAGGAGTTAGCATGATTCTGGAAATCATTTTCGGCGTCACCACCTTCACCGCCGTGGTCCTTCTGCTGGTGATGGTCATTCTTTTCGCCCGCTCCAAACTGGTTGTCAGCGGCGACGTCAACATCGAGGTCAACAATGACCCCGAAAAAACCCTGGTGGCCAGTGCCGGCGACAAGCTGCTTGGCACCCTGTCGTCCAAAGGCGTCTTCCTGTCCTCGGCCTGCGGCGGCGGCGGTACCTGCGGCCAGTGTCGCGTGCAGGTCCACGAGGGCGGCGGTGACATCCTCCCGACCGAAGTCGATCACTTCACCCGCGGTGAGGTGCGAGAGAACTTCCGCCTGGCCTGCCAGGTGTCGGTCAAGCGCGACATGAAGATCGAAGTGCCGCCGGAGTTCTTCGAGGTCAAGAAGTGGGAATGCGAAGTCATTTCCAACGACAACGTCGCAACCTTCATCAAGGAGCTGGTACTCAAGCTGCCCGAGGGCGAGGAAGTGGATTTCCGTGCCGGCGGTTTCGTGCAGATGGAAGCCCCGCCCTTCCACGTCAAGTTCAAGGATTTCGACATCCCCGACGAGTACCGCGGTGACTGGGACCACTTTGGCCTGTTTGACCTGGAGACGGTCAACAAGGAAGAAGTCGTACGTGCCTACTCCATGGCCAACTATCCGGAAGAAAAGGGCATCCTCAAGTTCAATATCCGGATCGCCACGCCACCGCCTGACAAGAAGGACGTACCCCCTGGACTGATGTCATCCTACGTCTTCAACCTCAAACCCGGTGACAAGCTGACCGTGTTCGGTCCGTTCGGCGAGTTCTTCGCCAAGGACACCGACAACGAGATGGTATTCATCGGCGGCGGCGCCGGCATGGCACCGATGCGCTCGCACATTTTCGACCAGCTGCTGCGCATCAGCACCGATCGTAAGATCACCTTCTGGTACGGGGCGCGCTCCTATCGCGAAGCTTTCTACGTCGAGGAGTTCGACAAGCTGGCCGAGGAGAACGAGAACTTCACCTGGCATTTGGCCCTGTCCGATCCACAACCGGAAGACGAATGGGAAGGCCTGACCGGCTTCATTCACCAGGTGCTTTACGACAACTACCTCAAGGATCATCCGGCGCCGGAAGACTGCGAGTACTACCTGTGCGGCCCACCGATGATGAACTCCTCGGCCATCAAGATGCTGACCGACCTCGGCGTGGAGCCGGAAAACATCCTGCTTGACGACTTCGGAGGCTGACCTTGCCCCGTTTGAGTGTATCGATGTGGCCAGCAGCCCTGCTACTGGCCGCGTTTCTGTCAACGTTGACCGGCTGCAGCCAGGCGCCGGAAGCCGAGACACTCACCGGCCAGACCATGGGAACCTACTGGAGTGTGCGGCTTGTGATGCCCGATGACCGGGTTCAACTCCAGGGACTCAGAACCGATATCGAAGCAAGCCTCGACCTGGTTGACCGCCAGATGAGCACCTGGCGCGATGACTCCGACCTGACCCGCTACAACAATCTCGAAGCCGGTGAGTCCATGACGCTTCCGGCGGAGTTCGCTGAAGTGCTGGAAGCATCCCTCGAGCTCGCTGAGCTCAGCGACGGTCATTTCGATCCCACGATCGGCCCCATCGTCAACCTGTGGGGTTTCGGGCCGGACGGTCGGCGCCACGAACCGCCTTCGGACGAGGAGATCGAGGCAACGATGGCACGGGTGGGCTGGTATCGACTGGATTACGACCCGGTCACCCGGGAACTGACCCAGCCCGGCAACGTCTACCTGGACTTTTCGGCGATCGCCAAGGGCTACGCCGCCGACCTGGTAGGAGAACAATTGACAGCGCGCGGCCTGAACGATTTCATCGTCGATATCGGCGGCGACATGGTCGTGCGCGGCCGGCGACCGGATGGCGACCCGTGGCGCATCGCCATCGAACGGCCCGATCCTTCCGCTCGCGACATCTTCAGCATCGTTGAAATCGGCGACAGGGCGATCGTCACCTCAGGCAGCTATCGCAATTTCTTCGAATACGGCGAACTGCAGTTTTCTCACACCATCGATCCCCACACGGGCCGCCCTATTCCGCAGGAACTGGTGTCGGTAACGGTGGTCAATGACACTAGCATGATGGCCGACGGACTGGCCACCGCCATTACCGCCCTGGGCGCAGAGGCCGGCTATGAATTTGCACGCGAGCACGGCATCGCGGCCCTGCTGCTGATCCTGGACAATGATACGGTGGTCGAGCGAATGACCGACGAGTTCGCCATCCACCTGCAACCGGAGCACTGAACCATGATGACGACCGTTCTCGCCATTGTTTTCTTCAGCCTGCTGTTTGCCGGCATGGCCATCGGCGTGATTTTCGCCAACAAGCCGGTCAAGGGCTCATGCGGCGGCCTGGGCGCTTCCGGTGCGTGTGGTTTGTGCGGCAAGTCCGGCGAATGCCGCAAGGATGACAGTGCGGCCGTGGAAGCAGATTCGGAAGGGACCACCAAGCGCACCCCCTGAACCCACCCTGTTCAGCCGGAAAGTGCGTCAACGCCGCTTAATTCGGCACACTGGAGCCAACCGTCCCGCTGGCACTCCCCCGCCCCGCTGCATTCAGGTCCGGTGACTGCTCGACCAGTTGTTTCGGTGAACCGGAGGCCAGCACCTGGCGCCAGAATCCGGTAGTGAATTCATTCATTGCCGAACTTTCGGCATTGAGCAAGACACCCAGTCCGATCTCACGATCCCGCGAGTAAGCCACCTCGGCAACGAACCCGCGAACCCAGCCGCTATGCAGGTAGATCTCTTCCTCGCCCACGGAATAAATTCGCCAGCCCAGGCCGTAATGAGCATCGGTCAACAGGTCCCGCCAACCACGACGCCTGAGATCCCGCGCCGTGCGCACCTGCCGCGTCGTCAACCCTTCGGTCAGGGCCGGGGTAATCACCTCCGGCCGGTGCCCCAGTTGCGCAATCAACCACTGCCCCAGATCCAGCGCACTGGCATTCACACCGGCTGCCGGTGCGACCCGGTAATAGTTCTCGTTGACTTCGGTGGGCTGCCAGGGTCCGCCGCGGAAGCGCCGGGCATGGGGTAAAGCCCGATCAGCAGCCGAACGGTAGCCGGCGATGCCGACCGACGCATTGCGCATGTCCAGCGGCTTCATGACGCGCTCGACCAGCAACTCGTCGTAGGAAAAGCCGGTTGACCGCTCGATTGCCGGCTCGACCAGGGCAAACAGCACGTTCTGGTAGGTATAGCAGCTGCCCGGGGCGCACATCGGTTCGACCTCGGCGAAGCGGGGAAGAATCTGATCCAGCCCCTGGCTGGCGTTGAGCAGGTTGTCGTAGGCATTGGGCACAATGCCCGTGGACTGGCCCAGAAGGTGCCGGATCCGCAACTGGCGAGCATGCTCCGGTGTCGCAAAACGAAGTTCGGGAACATGGTCGATCACCGCCTCGTCCCAGGACAACAAGCCGTCGTCGACCAGCAGTGCGGTCAACTGGGCTGCGAAAGTCTTGGAAACCGAGGCGAGACGAAATACCGTGTCGACGGTCACCGGGTCCGGATTACCGCTGGCGCGAACTCCGTGACTGGAGGCGTGAACGATGCGATTGCCATGAACGACCACGAAAGCACCGCCTGGCACACCGGCTTCATCCAGAATACGGGCGAACTCGGCGTCCAGGTCATGCGGGATCGATTGAAGATGGGCCTGTTCGCCCGATACCACTCCGGCGGCCAGTATCAGTAATGCAGCCAGTATTCGCCCCGGATATTTCATGGCCTACCAGGACAGGGAGAAATCCCAGCGGAAGTGGTTGTCATCGCGCCCGTCGGCATCCTCGCTGTGCCGCCAGGACGCTTGCATACCAGCCTCCATGCCCGGCATCAGGCCGGTCAACCAGGAACTGAAGTCGAGCAACAGGGAAACGCTTTGCCGACCGACAGGACTGGCCTCGGGGATAAACCAGAGGGGATCCTTCGCCTGCATCCAGCGGGCGGTCAACGCAAACGTGTGCAACTGCCGACTCAACTGCAAATCAACCGACCAGCGCGAATCGTCGTCCATGACTTCGTTTTGATAACCAGAGCCTTCGGCCTGGCGCAAGGCGACATCGGCTTCCATCTGCCAGCCGAAAAGGGAATGTTGCTGGCGCAGGCCCATCTCGTAACCGGACTGCAACTCGGGAACGCCATAAACGGGCGCCCGTAACTCGACGCGGCTCATGTGAAGAGTACTGTTCAGGCTCTCACCCCAGTTCCAGGCCAGACCGCGCGCCTGCATCGGCAGCTGATCCACGCCGCGGTTGGGCGCCCGCACCATGCATTCGCTTTGCGATACATCCAGGGCCGACTCGTACCCGGCCGACAATCTCTCGGTGGGCATGCGCACCCGACCCTCCAGCGTGCAGTCGAGCGGATTGCCGGCAGAGACGACGCGCCGCGGCGGCGTCCACTCCACCTGCAATTGAACCGGGTCAGGCTCCCACACAAGGTGCGCCCGCGTGGATTCCTGGCGCTGCTGACCATTGAGCGTCAACACCGACGCTTCGGTCTGATCGAAACCGACCTTGACAGGGGCACCCAGGTGGCCCGGCGTCGAAAGACGGACTGCATGCTCGACCGACTGCCGTGCCAGCTGAGTCGGAATCGACTGCCCCTGCTGATAGCGCTTGCCGACATTGCGCACCAGCTCGCCGCTCGTCACGGAGTAGCGGGTGCGAAACTCGACCAGGTCATCGCCGATACCCGCACGGACATCGGTCTCGACCAGGTTGTCGCTATCGGCCGGCTGCATCGCATCGACCAGCGACAGTTCGGTACGGGCCTTCACATCGATCGGCGAAGAAGAATCGCTGGAAGAATCCATGGTCTGCAGACCGGTGCCTGCACAGCCGGCCAGCAGAAAAACAACGACAGCGGAAAGGGCGCAAAAAAGTCGGTACATGTCTTCTTATTTTGTACTGGGTGCCATTGCTCATGTCGCCGATAAACGGCCACCGACCCGCCATACTTTTGAAGTCGGATTCGGTGGTTACAGCCAAAAGCATAAACGATTTCGACGCTTCCCAGTACCACCAAACCGGAATTTGATCCGCATTCAAGCCGCGAGTACAGAAGTGGACCTGCAAACCGTGAACCGGCTCACATCGACGCCGCTCTCCGGCCATTCAGCCGGCAGTCCTTCTCTCAGGTTTTGAGAATTCACTTCGGCATAATGGGAGCATGAGCAATCAACTTCCCCTGATTCTGACGCCCACCGCGCGCCTGGCACGCTCCGTGCTCAGGCGGCTGGCCGCCGAACGGATCGAGCAGGGCCTGTCCAGTTGGCAGACGCCGACTGTGCTGTCGTTTTCAGCCTGGATGACGCGACTGCGTGATGAGTGGTTTCTCGACGGTGACGATGCCGGTGTACCCATCGGCTCGCCGCAGGCGCTGGTGTTGTGGCAATCCGTCATCGATCGCGACATCTTTATCGGCGAGCCGCGCGTTGCCGAGTTGGCGCAATCGGCCTG
>SL_3KL_010_SEDDRAFT_10004352_pt1 | contig 12795 bp, 12 predicted proteins | sample SodLakKL_010_SED_2_FD_10381 | JGI IMG/M metagenome (IMG submission 10381)
GTCGTGCGGCAAGGCCGTCGGCGGCAGCTTCGCCTGGCACCTCGACAAGAGCGGCCTGCGCACGGCGCGGGACCAGCCCTTCGGCGAGCCCCGGACGCGCATCGCGCACCTCGACACGGGCTACGGGCCGCACCACGCGACCACGCCCGAGCACGTCCTGCGCCACCTGAGCGAGAACTTCGTGCCGGGCGAGCCACGCGGGAGCGGCACCGATCCCGGTCGCCGGACGTGGATCCTCGACGCCTCGGGCCACGGCACCGGCACGCTCGGCATCCTCGCGGGGCGCGACCACCCGACGCTCGGCGCCTTCAGTGGCGCCCCGGGCGCCGAGGTGCTGCCGCTCCGCATCGCGCCGCGGGTCGTGCTGCTCTACACCAGCGCGTTCGCCGAGGCGCTGCAGTACGCCATCGACCACCACTGTGACGTGCTCAGCATGAGCATGGGCGGCCTGCCGTCGCGGCTGTGGCGCGAGATCGTCGACCGCGCCTACCTCGGCGGCATGTGCCTCGTCACGGCCGCCGGCAACAACTTCAGCGGCTTCCCGACCCGGCACGTGGTGTACCCGGCGCGCTACGGCCGCGTCATCGCCGTCGCCGGTGTCATGGCCGACGACACCCCGTACGCCGACCTCGGCGGCGGCCTCGCCTGCCTGAGCGTGTTCGAGGGCAACCGCGGGCCCGACCGCGTGATGGCCACCGCGATCGCGGCCTACACGCCCAACGTCCCCTGGGCGCGCTTCGGCTGCCCCGACGCCGTGCGACTCGACGGCGAGGGCACCTCCGCCGCGACGCCGCAGGTGGCCGCCGCAGCCGCGCTCTGGCTGGAGAAGCACAAGCACGGCCTGCCGCGCGGCTGGCGCCGGGTGGAGATGGTGCGGCACGCGCTCTTCTCCACGGCGGCAGCGCCACCGGGGGCGCCGCGCGAGTTCGTCGGTCGGGGCGTCCTGCGGGCCGCCGCCGCGCTGGCGGCGCAGCCGCGGACCGACGTGGAGGCGACCGCGTCCGACCCGGACTCCTTCGCCCTGTTCCGCGTGTTGACGGGCCTGGGGATCGACGCCGACGCCGCGCGGGTGGGCATGTTCGACCTCGAGCTGATGCAGCGCTGGCTGCTGAACCCCGCCGTCGCCGAGCTCGTACCGGACCCGGAGGCGCCGGCGGCGCTCGACCGGGCGCGTCTGACACGGGTCATGGAGGCCGTCATCGAGGACGCGGGCGCGTCCGCCGCGTTGCGCCGGCGGGTCGCCGACCTCTACCCGGTGATTGCCGGACCCGGCCGCCCGCTACCGACGGTGCCCGGCGTCGTGCCCCTGGACGAGCCCGCCTTCGGCGCCGTCCCGGCCGTCCAGGACCCGCCCTTCCGGCGGCTGTGGGTCTACGCGCTCGACCCCTCCTACGCCGGTCGCCTGGCGACGGCACGCGTCAACGAGACCACCCTGCGCGTGCGCTGGGAACCGCTCGCGCCCGGACCCGTGGGCGCGTACCTGGCGGTCGACGACCGGGACGCCGGCGGACGACGCCACGGCGCCGCCGACCTCGACGACCCTCGCCTCCTGGCGACCGACGGCTGGCCGCCGAACGAGACCAACCCGCGTTTTCACCAGCAGATGGCGTACGCGGTCGGCATGGTCACCATCGAGCACTTCGAGCGCGCCCTGGGGCGGCCGGTCCTGTGGCGGCCGAAGCGCGAGGGCCGGCGGCGGCCGCGCTTCACCCCGCGCCTCACGATCCGGCCGCACGCCCTGCGGCGCGCGAACGCCTACTACAGCCCCGAGCAGGTGGCGCTGCTGTTCGGGTCCTTCGAGGCGTCGGCCGACCTGCCCGGCGAGCAGGTGCCGGGCAGCCGCATCTTCACGGCGCTCTCCTACGACATCGTCGCCCACGAGATGACGCACGCCCTGCTCGACGGCATGCACCACCACTACCTCGAGCCCACCAACCCCGACGTGCTCGCCTTCCACGAGGGCTTCGCCGACCTGGTGGCGCTGCTGCAGCGCTTCACCCTGCGCGACCTGCTGCTCCAGGAGATCGCGCGCGCCCGCGGCGACCTCGAGGCCGAGACCGTGCTCGGGAAGCTGGCCGTGCAGTTCGGGCGCGGCAGCGGCCGGGGCGGGGCCCTGCGCGCGGCGGTCGGCCACCTCGAAGGTGACACCTGGGTCCGGCGCCGCCCCGACCCGCGGGCGCTGGCGACCCTCGCGACACCCCACGAACGCGGAGCGGTCCTGCTCTCCGCGGTGTTCGACGCGTTCCTGGCCATCTACCGCCGGCGCACCGCCGACCTCCTGCGCATCGCCACCGGCAGCAGCGGTCGCCTGCCCGAGGGCGAGGTCCATCCGGACCTCGCGGCGCGCTTGGCGGACGAGGCGAGCAAGGCGGCCGACCACGTCCTGCGGATGTGCATCCGGGCGCTCGACTACCTGCCGCCGGTCGACGTCACCTTCTTCGAGTTCCTGCGGGCGCTGGTGACGGCCGACGCCGAGACCGTGCCGGTCGACGCGCACGGCTACCGCGTCGCGTTCGTCGAGGCGTTCCGGCGGCACGGCATCCACCCGACCGGCGCGGCCGCCCGGTCGGGCCTGGCGACCATGACGCCGGATGCGCTGCGCTGGCGCGGCCTCGACGAGCTGAAGGAGGCGGAGGCGCTCGCGCGCGACCTGCGGCCGCTCATGGCGATCCTGCGGGGCTTCGCCGGCGACGGTCGCTACGTCGACGACCGCGAGACGCTGTTCGGTCTTGCCGAGAAGGCGGGCCGCGACCTGCGGCCGGTCGCCAGCGAGCTGCTCCGGACATCGCCCGCCGTGGCCACGGCGTTCGGGCTGGAGCCGGGCCGGCGCGTGCGGATCGAGGGGCTCCGGCACGCCGTCCGCGTCACGCCCGACGGGCGCCACCTGCCGCAGGTGGTGCTGGCCATGACGCAGGCCACGACGGCGCCGGCCCGCGCCGGCGCGCCGCGACTGCGGTTCATGGGTGGGACGACGCTCGTCGTGGACATGGCGGACGAGACGGTCGCCTACAGCATCCGCAAGAGCATCGGCAGCGCAACGCGGCTCGAGCGGACGCGGGCGTACGCCGCCAGCGACGCCGCGCGGTCGCTGCGCGAGCTGTTGCGGGAGGGCGGCGAGCGGGAGTTCATCGAGGCGCTGCACGCGGCGAGCGGGGCGTGACGAACCCGCGCCCGTCACGTCCAGCGCAGCCGGTGGGATCGGCCTCTTCGCGCGCGCCCGAGGGAGGCGACATGCCGGAGAGCGATCCGAGACGCGGCCACGACCTCGGTACCGGGGTGGGCGAGCGGTGGTGGCGCCGCTACGCCCAGGAGGGCTTCCTGGCGCGCGGCATGGGGACATGGTGGCTCGACGACGCGGCCTTCCGCTTCCATCGCGCGCTCACCCGGGCGCCGCTCGCGAGCGCGCCTTCATGGTCAAGGCGGTCACGGTGAGTTGGGTCGGCGGCCTGGCGTTCCTCGGGCTGCTTATCGGCCTTCCCGATCCCTGCTGCTGGTTCGTGTGGCTCCCCTACTCGGTGCTCCTCCCGCTGGGCATCGTCCACGGGAACCGGAGGCAGCGGGCCATCAGGGAGGCCGAGTCGCGGGAAGGACGGGGGGACGCTGCCGGGTGATCGGTTGGGTGGGTTGCATGGTCTGCGTGCGTGAGTTCGCCCCCGACACGCTCCCAACGTCATGGGCGGCCACACGATGACCGGCAGCCTGGTCCGGTTGCGCCCGGCTACGTTGGCGGACCGGCGCACGATCCATGCCTGGAGCTACGCGTCGGACGTGGCNCCGCTCCTGCACCTGTCCGATGCGCCGACGCGGCCCTTCGACGACTGGTGCCACGAGTGGGCAGCGCACTACTTCACGGACGACGACCAGGATCGCGGCCGCATGTTCGTCATCCTGGGGGACGAGCGGCCGGTGGGCGCCATCGCCTACAACGGCATCGACGACCGACGCCGGGTCGAGTTGGACATCTGGCTGAGCGCGGAGGCGAACTGCGGCCGCGGCCTCGGGACCGACGCCATCGAGGTCCTCTGCGGTTACCTCGAAGCCGAGTTGGGGGTTCGGACGTTCATGATGCAGCCCTCGGCTAGGAACCCGAGGGCGATCCGCGCGTACGAGAAGGTCGGGTTCGAGCAGGTGCCGGCCACCGCCGAGGAGATCGCCGCGGACTGGGGCGGGGTGGACCATCCCGACAGCGTGCTCATGATCCGCGAGGCGGGGAGCGGCCGGTGACGCGATCGGACCTGACGGCGGCATGATCGAGCGCCTTCGCTCCGGTGACGGACCGCGGCTGCGGGCGATCCGTCTGCGCGCGCTCGCCGAAGCGCCCGACGCGTTCGCGACCACGCTGGGCGAGGCGGAGAAGCGTGACCCCGACGACTGGGAAGCCCAGATCGCGGCGTTGCCGACCTTCGTCTGGCGCGAGGGCGACACGGACCTCGGACTGGTCCGCGGCGCGGCGCGTGACGGGGACCCCGAATCGGGGTACCTCATCTCGATGTGGGTGGCGCCCGAAGCGCGCGGGCGCGGCGTCGGCGCGGCGCTGGTGAATGAGGTCGTCGCCTGGGCGCGCGGGAGCGGGCTGCGGCGCCTCTTCTTGGACGTGGGTCTCCACAACGCCGCGGCGCGGCGGCTCTACGAGCGGGTGGGGTTCGTAGCGACCGGCGCGATGCCGCAGACGGCGGCGTGCGTGCGCGAGATGGAGATGGTGATGGCGCTGCGTGACGCGGACGCCGCCTATGCTGAGCCGATGGAGGTGCGTTCGATGACGGACGACGGCAGGAGCGACGGCGCCGGTGAGGCGCCTCTGATCGAGCTTCCGGGGCCCTCCCGGACGGGCTCCGTCTCGTTGGAGGAGACCCTGGCCCAGCGGCGATCGCTGCGGGCGTTCGCACCGGATCCCGTCCCGCTCCACAGCATCGGTCAGCTCGCTTGGTCGGCCCAGGGGGTCACGGACGTTGCCACCGGCTACCGCACGGCGCCCTCTGCCGGCGGCACGCTGCCGATCGAGGTCGACCTGCTGCTCCACGGGGTGCCCGGGCTGGAGGACGGCGTGTACCGCTACCAGCCCGCCGAGCACGCCCTGCGGCGTCGGCTGCCCGGCGACCTGCGTGGGGCCGTCACCGCGTCGACGATGGACCAGGGGTTCGTCCGCGATGCGCCCGTGGTGATGGTCATCTCGGCCGTCGCCGCCCGGACGACCCCGCGCTTCGGGGCGCTGACCGACCGGTTGATCGACATGGAGGTCGGCCACGTCGGCCAGAACGTCTCGTTGCAGGCGGTGGCGCTGGGCCTGGGCACCGTCGTGGTCGCCGCGTTCCGCGAGGCCGAGCTCGCCGCCGCGCTGCAGCTCCCGGAGGGGGAGCGCCCGATCTACCTCATGCCCGTGGGCTGCGCGGGGGCGCCGGAGGACCGGGCGCCGAGCGTTCGAGGCTAGGCGAAGCCATGCCCCACGCCGTGAACCCGACACTCGACCTAACGCTCCTGCCCGACGCCCTGGCCGTTTGCCGCCTGCCGGCGGGGTTCGAACCGCTCGACTTCGCGTTCGCCGCGCTCGGTGCGGCGGGCCACCGGATCGCGCGTCTTGACGTGGCCGCGGGATAGCGGCGGCCATGGCTAGCCCCGAGTCCGATGCCGCCGGCAGGACCGATGCCGGCCGCCTCCACCCCGACCTGCGGGTCGCGCCCCTGTTCGCCATTCCGTTCCATTGGCGTTGGGCGCTGCCGCTCTGGCGGTTCGCGATCCGGTTGCGGAGGTCGCCGGCCGGACCGGGTGTGGAGGTGGACGAGCGCGAAGCGGCGGGCGTACGCGTCCGCGTCTACTGGCCGCGCGAGGGCGTTTCGGGCGCGGCGTTGCTGTGGCTCCACGGCGGTGGCCTGATCGTGGGCGCGCCGCGCATGGACGGCGTGCGCTGCGGTGCGTGGGCACGCGAACTCGGGCTCGTCGTGGTGTCGGTGGCGTATCGCCTCGCGCCGGAGCACCCGTTCCCGGCCGCGCTCGACGACGCGCACGCCGCCTGGGCGTGGCTGCAGCGAGCGGCCGCCGAGTTGGGCGTGGACCCCGCGCGGGTGGCGATCGGTGGGGCGAGCGCAGGGGGCGGCCTGGCGGCCTGCTTGGCCCAGCGTTTGAGGGACGAGGGTGGCGTGCAACCCGCGGCGCAGTTGCTCGTCTACCCGATGCTCGACGACCGCACGGCCGCTCGGCGCGAACTCGACGACCCGGGCCACCTGGTGTGGCACAACCGCAGCAACCGCGCCGGCTGGTCGGCGTACCTGGGCCGCGAGCCGGGCGCACCGGCCCTCCCCGCGTACGCCGTCGCCGCGCGCCGCGCAGACCTGCAGGGACTGCCGCCCGCCTGGATCGGCGTGGGCGACCTCGACCTGTTCTGGGGCGAGGTTCGCGCGTACGCGGGGCGGTTGCAGCGGGCCGGTGTCGCAACCGCGCTGCACGAGCTCGCGGGAGCGCCGCACGGGTTCGACACGATGGCACCCGACGTCCCGCTCGCGCGCGCGTTCTCAGCGAGTCAGGCCGCGTTCCTGCGTGCGCACCTGGCAATGGAGGCTTGAGTGCCGGCCATGGCGGAGGTCGAACTCGTCGAACTCGGCGAGCGGCTCGAGGTGCGCTCGCCGATGCGTGCCGGGATGCGGGTGGTCTTCGCGCTGCTCGGGTTGTTCCCCCTCATCGCGCCGTACGAGCTGCTCCTCCGGATCCAGTGGACGACCTACCTGCACCCGTTCTTCGCGCTGGCCGCCGTCGTGTCGTTGGGCGCGACGGCGTTGAGCGCGTTCCTGTTCTTCGCGGCCGCGGCGGGGCTGAGTTCGGGGTTGGTCTTCGACCGTGGGACGGCGACCGTCCGGGCGTGGTCGTCGGCACCGATCGTCCGGCGGACGGAGCGCCAGGTGCCGTGGTCGCAGATCGCCGGTGTGGAGGTCGCGCGGACCGACTGGACCGACGGGTCGCCGACCTACCGGCTGCGGGTCGCGTTGGCCGACGGCACCGCGCTGGAGAGCGGCTCGTCGTGGTCGCGCAGCGAGGTCGAGGACCTGCGCGACGGCGTGTTGCGGTTCCTGGCGGGGTGAGCGCGCCGCCGCTCAGGGCGGCGCCACGGAAGATGTGACCGGCTCGAGGCGTGGGGTTGGTCGGCTCAGTTCGGAGGGGTCGCTATCCGGCGGGCGTCTCGTCGTCCTGGTGCCCGAGCCCCAGCGACGCCAGCCAGTCGCGCGCGACCCGCGCCAGCGCGCGGTCGCGAGCCGCGTACCAATCGCGCTCCAGACCGTGTTCGTACAGCAGGTCCTTCGTCGTCCGGAACGCGCCGCGGCCGTGCACGGCCCGCAGGAGGCGCGCGCGCAGGTCGGGGTCCTCGACCTCCTCGCAGAAGTCGCGCAGGATGGCCCACTCGTGGACGTCGAAGGCGTCCGGCAGGGCCGCGAAGCGCCCCGGTTCGAGGTCCTTGGGGTCGGGCTGGTCGGCGGCCACGTCGTCGCCGAAGATGCTGGGGTCGAGCACCGTCACGAACTCGTGCGTCTCCAGGTCGAGGTAGACCTGGATCCCCTCGCTCAGCATGTCGAGTTGATCGACCACGTCCTCGACGCGCACGCTACGAGGGCCGTCGGTATGTGCAGGGGCCATGCGGTGATGGTAGCGCGCGGGTGCACGGCGCGCGCCACGGTCTCCCGTCTGGCCTGAGGACCAGCGCCGATCCATCGTGTCGATCTGGCGATCGTGTCGATCTGGCATAGCGTGAGTGCCTCGGCTCCGCGATCCGCTCCAGCTGCGCTTCGAGCGCCCGGCGGACGGCCTCGGACTTGCTGACGCCGAGGCGCAGGGTTGCCCCTCGCTGGGACTCGCGCGCGCCGGCGCGCTGACGGCCTACCATGGAACCAGCCATGGAGCCCGTGTACTTTCCCTCGCCGTCCGCCTTCCGCGATTGGCTCGAGGCCAACCACGCCGGCGCCGACGTGCTGTGGGTCGGCTACTTCAAGAAGGGTACCGGCAGGCCGTCGCTGACCTGGCCCGAGTCGGTGGACGAGGCGCTCTGCGTCGGCTGGATCGATGGCCTCCGCAAGAGCGTGGACGCCGAACGCTACGCCATCCGCTTCACGCCCCGGCGCCCCGGCAGCAACTGGAGCCGCGTGAACCTCGATCGGGTGGAGGCCCTGACCGCGGAGGGCCGCATGCGGCCGGCCGGGCTGGCGGCGTACGAGGCACGCAAGCCGGATGCGGCCGCGACCTCCTACGAGGAGCGGCCGCAGACGCTCCCCGAGCCGTACGCGGGTGCCTTCCGCGAGCGCGACGAGGCGGCATGGAGGTTCTTCGAGGCCCAGTCCCCCTCATACCGTCGCACCGCGATCGGCTGGATCCTCGATGCCAAGCGTGAGGAGACGCGGCTGCGGCGGCTCGAGCAGGTCATCGAGGCTTCGATGGCGGGGCGGCGATGGATCCAGGGCGCGCCGAAGGGCATGGTGCGCTGACGGCGGCTCGCGGTCCGTGCCACGCTGAGCGTGTGACCTCGACGACGACGGCGAACCGGCGTACGCACCATGCCTGACGAAACGCGCGAGCTGCCGTACCCGGCGAGCCGCCGCCTCACCTTCGACGTGGGCCGCATCGGCCGCGGCAAGCACCGCGTCTTCGCCCTGCTCGAAATCGACGTCACCGACGCCCGTGCCCGCATCAGGGCGCGGCGGCGCGGAGGCGAGCGGGCATCGTTCACCGCCTGGCTGATCAAGGCCATCGCGGACGCCGTGGCGGCCCACCCGCAGGTGGCCGGCGTGCTGCGCCCAGCGCGCGACCGCGTCGTGGTGTTCGCCGACGTCGACGTGGCGCTCGTGATCGAGCGCGAGGTCGACGGCGGGAGGGTTCCGCTGCCGCTGGTGATCCGGGCCGCCGACACGAAGACCGTGGCGGAGATCGCCGCCGAGATCGAGGCGGCGAAGGCCCAACGGATCGCGGACGAAGGCGATCTGGTGCTCGGCAAGCGGCGCGACCCGCGTGCGCTGCGTTGGTTCTTGCGGTTGCCGCAATGGGTGCGGGTGCCGTTCATGCGGGCCTGGATGCTGGGCTCGCCGCACCGGGCGAAGGCCGCGATGGGCACGGTGATGGTGACCACCGTCGGCATGGTGGGACGGGCGCGCGGTTGGATCGTGCCCACCAGCGTGCATCCGCTCTGCGTTGCACTCGGTTCGCTCGGCGAGAAGCCCGCGGTGCATGGCGGTGAGGTCGTGCCGCGCACGATCCTGCACGTGACGGTCCTGCTGGACCACGACGTCGTCGATGGGGTGCCGGCGGCGCGCTTCGTGGCCGACGCCGTTCGGCGCCTCGAGGGGGCCGTGGGGGCGTGACCGCGATCAGGTGACGCGCACCGGGTCCCAGCGCGGGCGGCGCCGCCGAGCGCGAGGAGCAATGACCCGGCCCCCCAAGGACGTCCACCCGTTGCACCAGCGCACGGGGGCGCGTAGCCTCGCAGGTGCGGTCGCCCGTCGAGGGCGTCGCTTTCCCGAGAGGACCGCCGTGGCTCGCCTCCTGCGTCGCATCGTCATCGCCGCGGCGGTCCTCGCCGCACTGCTCGTCGTCGTCGCCGTGGGCGGCTTCCTCTACCTGCGCCTGGGCCCCGCGGGCGGCGTCCTGAGCCTGTTCGCCGACGGCCGGCGCGCCGAGAGCTTCCGTACCCTTCACGAGTCGCTGCCCTCGCACCCGGTTGCCGCTGGCGGCGACACCTGGGCGTTCGACCGTGACGAGCGCCCGCTGCCGGAGCGGTACGCGTTCGAGGGCGAGGAGCGCTCGCTGGAGGATCTCCTGCGCGCCAGCGAGACGACCGGCCTGCTCGTGGCCCGCGACGGCGTCATCCTGCACGAGGCGTACTTCCAGGGCTACGACGAGCGCTCGCTGGCGACGTCGTTCTCGGTCGCCAAGTCCTTCACCTCCGCACTCGTCGGCATCGCGATCGAGCGCGGGCGGATCGACTCGATCGACGACGCCATCAGCGACTACGTGCCCGAACTCATCGGGAGCGGTTACGAGGGCGTGGCGATCCGCGACGTGCTGACGATGTCGTCCGGCATCGCCTTCGACGAGGACTATGCACGCGCAGGCTCCGACGTCATGCAGCTGCCGCTGCGGCTCTTCGTGCTGCGCCAGCCGGTGGTGGAGGTGCTGCGGCGGCTGCCGCGCGAGCTCGAGCCCGGCGCGCAGCAGAGCTACGCCAGCAGCGACGCCCAAGCGCTCGGCCTGCTGCTGGCGCGCGCCACCGGGTCGAACGTGGCCGAGTTCCTGGAGGAGGCGATCTGGCGGCCGGCCGGCATGGAGGCGGACGCGGCCTGGGGCACCGACCTGCACGGCCAGGAGTTGACCTACGCGTTCCTCGGCGCCACGCTGCGCGACTACGCGCGCTTCGGGCACCTCTTCCTGAACGACGGTCGGCGCGGCGACCGGCAGGTCGTACCCGCCGCGTGGGTCGCGGCGTCGGTGCGCCCGGGCGCGACCACGATGGCGCCCGACGCGGCCTTCGGCGCGGGCTTCGGCTACGGCTACCAGTGGTGGGTCCCCGACAGCGACGAGGGCGACTTCCTGGCGATGGGGATCTGGGGGCAGTTCGTGTACGTCCACTCGGGCCATAGGATCGTGATCGTGAAGACGAGCTCCGATCCGGGTTTCGCCGGCCGCGACCGCGAGACCGTGGCGGCGTTCCGGGCGATGGCGGCGTCCTTCGCGGGGTGGGGGCCATGACGCCGCCGTCGCTCGAGGCCGTGCTCGCGAAGCTCGCGGCGCGCGGCATCGACGTCCCGCCAGGCCGTGTAGGGCTCGACACGTACGGCGATACGCCCGACCTGTCGCGCGAGCTGGTCGCCCTGATCCGCGACGGTCGCAAGCGCGCGGGCACGAGCCTGCTCTGGGCGCACGATGTCGAGGGCGAGCCGCTGCCCGAGGTGGGCGACGTCGACGTCGTCGTCGACCACGAGGGTGAACCCGTGGTCGTCACGCGGGTCACGAGCGTCTTCGTGGTCCCCTTCGGCGAGGTCGACGCGGCCTACGCCGCCCTCGAGGGCGAGGGCGACGGCTCGCTGGCGCACTGGCGTGCGGCGCACTGGCACTTCTTCGGGCGCGAGTGCGCCCGCATCGGCCGCGTGCCGACCGAGGACATGCCCGTGGTGTGCTGCGCGTTCGAGCTGCTCGCCGTCGTGCCTGTCCCGGAGGCCGATGGTGGCACCGCCTCGCTCGCTGCCGGGTAGGCTACGGGGATACGATCGTCCGCAAAGCGAAACGACCGAGGAGGCCCCGTGGACCACGACTTCGAGAAGCTCGGCGCCCTCTACCTGGGCGACGAGGTGGACGCCGCCAGTGGCGAGCGCGCCGGCATGCTGCTGCTCGATTCGCGCGACTTGACGACGCACGGCGTGATCATCGGCATGACCGGCAGCGGCAAGACCGGCCTCGGCGTGGGCCTGATCGAGGAGGCCGCGATCGACCGCATCCCGGTCATCGCGATCGACCCGAAGGGCGACCTTCCGAACCTGCTGCTCACCTTCCCCGACCTCGCCCCGACCGACTTCCGCCCGTGGATCAACGAGGACGTCGCGCGGCAGCGTGGCGTCGCGCCCGAGGCCTACGCGGCGCAGCAGGCCGAGGCGTGGCGTAAGGGTCTCGCGGGCTGGGGGCAGGACGGCGAGCGCATCCGCCGGCTGCGCGAGCACGCCGACTTCGCCGTGTACACGCCCGGCAGCGCCGCCGGCATCCCCGTGTCGGTGCTGCGCTCCTTCGACGCCCCGCCGCAGGCGCTGATCGACGACCCGGACGCTTACCGCGAGCGGGTCCAGAGCGCCGTCACCGGGCTCCTCGGCCTGCTCGGCGTCGACGCCGACCCGGTCCGCAGCCGCGAGCACATCCTGCTCAGCTCGATCCTCGACGACGCCTGGCGCAAGGGCCGGAGCCTCGACCTCGGCGCGCTGATCCAGGCGATCCAGCAGCCGCCGTTCACGCGCCTCGGCGTGATGGAGCTCGAGTCCGTGTACCCGGCGAAGGACCGCTTCGCCCTCGCCATGCAGCTCAACGCCCTGCTCGCCTCGCCCGGCTTCCAGGCCTGGATGGAGGGCGAGCCGCTGGACGTGGCGTCGCTCCTGTACACGCCCGCCGGCAAGCCGCGGGTGGCGATCTTCTCGATCGCGCACCTGGGCGAAGCCGAGCGGATGTTCTTCGTGACGATGCTGCTGTCGGCGGTGCTGGCCTGGACGCGCTCGCAGCCGGGAACGACGACGCTGCGCGCGCTGCTGTACATGGACGAGGTGTTCGGCTTCTTCCCGCCGACGGCCAACCCGCCGTCGAAGCAGCCGATGCTCACGCTGCTGAAGCAGGCGCGGGCCTACGGGCTCGGCGTGGTGCTGGCGACGCAGAACCCGGTTGACCTCGACTACAAGGGGCTCGGCAACACCGGCACCTGGTTCATCGGAAGGCTGCAGACCGACCGCGACAAGGCGCGCGTCCTCGACGCCCTCGACGGCGCGATGGCCGGCTCGAACCCCATCCCGCGCGCCGAGCTCGACCGCATGATCTCCGGCCTCGCGCAGCGCACCTTCCTGCTGCACAGCGTGCACCGCGGCGCGCCGACGCTCATGACCACGCGCTGGGTGATGAGCTACCTGGCGGGACCGATGACGCTTGCCCAGATCCGGCGTCTCGCGAACCGCGATGCAGCGGAGGTGGCGCAGATCCGCGCGCTGACGCCGGCGGACGGCGGCGAGCGGGAGCCGGCGGCAGCACCGACGGCAGCCGCGCCAGCTGTGGCGCCCCCGGCGTCCGCGCCTCTGGCCA
>SL_3KL_010_SEDDRAFT_10004353_pt1 | contig 12790 bp, 13 predicted proteins | sample SodLakKL_010_SED_2_FD_10381 | JGI IMG/M metagenome (IMG submission 10381)
GGCGAGGCCCTGGAGGACCTGCAGCTCGACAAGGTGTTCATCGGTTCCTGCACCAACGGCCGGATCGAGGACCTGCGTGAGGTCGCCGAGGTGGTGGAGGGCAAGCGGATCGCTGACGGCATCCAGGCGATGGTCGTGCCGGGCTCGGGGCTGGTGAAGGCCGCCGCCGAGGAGGAGGGCATCGCCGACGTGCTGATCGCCGCCGGGTTCGACTGGCGAGATCCCGGGTGCTCGATGTGCCTCGGCATGAACCCCGACCAGCTGGCGCCGGGGGAACGGGCCGCATCGACCTCCAACCGCAACTTCGAGGGACGACAGGGCTTCAAGGGCCGTACCCACCTGGTATCACCGGCCATGGCCGCTGCCGCCGCGATCGAGGGCCGCTTCACCGATGTCCGACCCGCGCTCGAACCTGAGAGCCCCCGAGCCGCGCTGACCGAGGAGGACGCCTGATGGAGCCCGTCACCGTCGTCTCCGGACGCGCCTGCCCGATCGACCTGACCGACGTCGATACGGACCTGATCATCCCGAAGCAGTTCCTGAAGTCGGTCAACAAGACCGGGTTCGGCCCCTTCGCCTTCAACGAGCGTCGCTACCTCGACGATGGTTCGCCCGATCCGTCGTTCCCGATGAACAAGCCGGAGCACGCGGGTGCACCGGTGCTGGTCGCGGGGCGCAACTTCGGGTGCGGATCCTCGCGTGAGCATGCGCCGTGGGCCCTGCAGGACGCCGGGTTCGACGCGATCATCGCCCCGAGCTTCGCCGACATCTTCCGCACCAACTGCGGCAAGATCGGGATCGTGTGCGTGGAGCTCGAGGAGCCGGTGGTCAGGCACCTGTTCGACCTCGTGGGAACCGACCCGTCGGTCGAGGTCACGGTGGACCTGCCGCAGCAGCGGGTGCGGGTCGCAGGCGTGGGTGAGCTGGAGGGCATCGACGTCAGCTTCGACATCGATCAGCACACCAAGCACTGCCTGCTCAACGGGCTCGACGACATCGCGCTGACGCTCGAGCACGCCGACGACATCGACACCTACGAGGCGTCACGTGCGAGGTGGCGTCCGAAGGTGCCGACCGGCTGAGTCGTCCACGGTCTCAGGCGCTCAACCGGCGACGAGCTCGAGCGTGCGGTCGGCAGCGCTGAGGTCAACGGTGGCGGCATCAAGGCGGGTACGCCACGTCGTCGTGGCGCAGATCCGAGCCACGAAGTCCGCCCGGCGGCGTTTGCCGGGTGCGCCGTCGGGGACGTCGGGTACGCGGTCGAAGCTGGTGGCGAAGAAGGCCTGGAGCGCGTGGATGGCCTCCTGACGCAGCTGGGAGACCCTCGCCTCGGTCACGCCGAGGTCAGCTGCGATGTCCCTGATGCGCCGACCTTCGAAGTGGTGCTCGAGCAGCACCTGCCGCAGCATGACGGGGAGGTGCTCGATAGCGGTTCTCAGGGTTCCGACCAGCTCGTTGTCCTCCAGGGACGACTCTGGGATCCACGCCTTGTCGTCCTCCACGATCCGGTCGGACAGTGGACCGGCATCGCCCGTGTCGCCGGTCCTGCCACCGTCGAGCGTGAGCAGGGCCGAGGCCAGGGCGGCAGCACGACGGTCGCGCACCACCTGGGCCTCGATGCCGAGCTCATCTGCGACCTCCTCGTCGTCGGGGCGACGTTGCAGCCGGTTCTCGAGCCGTTCCGAGGCCTCCTCGATCGAACGGAGGTCGCGGCGCAGGCGACGGGTCGCCCAGTCCCGCGATCGTGTCGCGTCGATGATCGCCCCGCGGATGCGGATCGTGGCGTAGCTCGGGAAGGGGACCCCGGTGGCCGGGTCGTAGCGGTTCGCCGCGTCGACGAGCCCCACGGCCCCGGCGCCCCACAGCTCGTCTCGATCCACGTGTCGAGGGAAGCGGTTCGCGAGCTGGCTGACCACCTGATCCACCAACGGAAGGTGTGCTTCCGCCAGGGCGTTCGGGTCGCGCGTCGTCGTTGTCGTCACCGGGCACCTCACACATCGTGTCGTTCGTGCTCCTGATGACCTCGTCGGACGCCCGTGGTCGGTCGCTGAACCGACTTCATGCCGGCTTCACACCGGAGCGGTCACGCTTCACGCTCCCGTCACAGTGACGTGGGGTCGACCCGAGAGCTTGAGTCGGGACGTGACGCGCCGACGGGACAGGCACGTGCGAGGAGGTACACCTGTGATCGACGAGTTCATCGAGCTGCTGCACCGTCAGTGCCGCGCCGCTGGCCGGCTCGAGGCACGTCTGCGCGCGCTCGAGCTGATCGTCACATCCAACGAACATCGGCTCCTGAGGGCCGCGGTGGAGGAGGTCGAGGCAGCTGCGGAGTCGCTCGCCGGCCTGGAACTGGCGCGCACCCTCGTGGTATCCGCCTTGGGGCTGCCCGTCGACGTCGCAGCACGCGACATGATCGGTGGACCGGGCACGGTGGCGGATGGACGGCTGACCTCGGCGGTCGATGAGTTGTGCCACCAGGTCGATCGCCTTCGCGAGGCGCAGCACCGGGCACACGGGGTCCTGCGTGAGCGGGCGCCGGCCTCCTCGCTCCCCCAGCACGCGGACGGCGGGCTCGTGACGGGCTGGATCGGTTCGTCGGCGGCGCAAGCGCGTTGCTGCTGAAGGAGAGGGCGGTGGCCGGGCATCGCCCACCCGTCGGCGATCGACCGCGGTGAGCAGCCCGACGAGCCGGTTCAGCGGACGAACGACTCGAGCGATGGAGGGACCGCAGCAGCGAGCACACGGAGGCTGGCCTCGTTGCCGATGCGCTCCGTCTGGTCCTTCGGCTCCCCCGACCCCCTCGACAGGGCACGCGTGTCCGCTCCCTCCCCCCCGCTGGCGGCCGTGAACGCCCTGACCATCTCGCTGAGGTGCTCCAGGCCGGCGAGTTCGGCGTGAGCGTGCACGATGGCCTCCATCTGCTCGGCGAGCGACTCGAACGCCTGCGCGTGTTCACGGAGCATGACGCTGTAGGGGGCGGGGGTCCTCTCCGCCAAGGCGCCGAAGCTCAGAGCGTCGGGCGAGAGCTGCCAGTGCTCGGCCGTGTCGCGAAGTGCGAGTCCGCGTCCGAGGACGAGGCTGCGCAGCATCCCGATGGCGTGGGACACCTCGGATCGGGCTTCCGCGGCGAGACGAGGATGGTTGGCGGGCACCAGCGTCGTCACGGTCAGCTTGAACAACACGCAGGCGACGACGTGCCGCTCATCGTTGAGGCGGCGGTCGAGCTGCTCGAGGGCGGTGAGATCGTCCATGCCTGTCGAGGTCGGCTGAACGGCTGGCCGTTGAAGCGGTTCGCGCGCGTCACATCGCAGGCACGGTGGGCCGCGGCGCGCACACCTTGGCTCAAGAGCTCCGATGGCGAGGTCGATAGCGCGGACGTGGCGGGTTCCGGGCTCCTCGGCCCTCTCCCGTCGCGGACACGTGACCGACGACCCAGGGGGCAGGTGTGGCGACGATCCTGGTCGTCGATGACGAGGCGCAGATCGTCACCGCCTTGGGTCGGGGTCTGACCCGTGTCGGGCACGACGTCGGTGCGGCTCGGAACGCCGAGGATGGCCTGGCGATGGCAGCCACCCGCTCGCCCGACCTCGTGCTCCTCGACCTCCGCCTGCCCGACCTGGACGGGATCGAGGTGGTCAAGCGTCTCCGGGCCTGGACCGACGTCCCGATCATGTTGCTCTCGGGCAACGGCACCGAGCGGGCCCGTGTCGCTGCGCTCGATGCCGGGGCGGACGACTTCATCGACAAGCCCTTCTCGATGGATGAGCTACGTGCTCGTGTCAACGCTGCGCTGAGGCGCGCTGCAGCTGTGGACGGGGCAGCATCGAGGGAACCGATCATCAGCAACGGTGACCTGCGGATCGACCTGGCGGCACGTCACGTCGAGGTTGCCGGTGACGAGGTGAGGTTGACGCCGATCCAGTGGCGCCTCGTCGAGATGCTGGTCGGACAGGCGGGGCGCCTCCTGACCTACCGGCAGATCATCCACGGGGTGTGGTCGTCGCAGCACGGCGACGAGGCGCGGGACTCGTTGCGGGCCCACATGCGCACGCTCCGCCGCAAGCTCGGTGATGATGCCTCCTCCCCTCGCTACATCGAGACCGAGCTGGGCGTCGGTTACCGGTGGATCGGCGAGCCGCAGACGTGAGCTCGCTCCCCTCGCGTCCGGAGAGCGACGACCGGGTCCGTGTGGAGGCCCTGCGTCGCCTCGATCTGGACGACAGCCTGGCAACGGCTGCGCTCGACGACCTGGTCGTCCTGATCGCCCAGACGCTCGACGCTGACGCCGCCTCGCTGGTGATGGTCGAGCAGGACCGTGCGTGGGCGATCGCGAGCACCTCGACGCTGACGGCGACGACGGACACCTCGCTGCAGTGGCCGCTCGCACGAGCCCTCACGACGTCCCCAGAACCGCTGTTGGTCGTGGCTGCGGACGGAGGGTCCGAGGGCCACGGGCCGCAACGCACGGTCGACGGTGAACCGTCCACGGCGCTGGCGGCCTACGCGATCGAAGCGCCGAGCGGGGAGCGGATCGGCGCCATCGAGGTGGCGTGGGAGGCACGCCGCAACATCGGCGACGACTCCCTGAGGCTCCTCGAGCGGTGGAGTCGGCTCGTCACGCGCATGCTGCACCTCGGGGCCGAGGTGAGCGAGTACGGGCGGTTCATCGAACTGGCGCCCGACCCGATCGTGATCCTGGATGCTGATGGCGCGATCGAGCAGGTCAACCCCGCGTTCCTCACGCTCGTCGGTCACCCGGAACCCGACGAGCTCCTCGGTCGGGCCTTCCTGGATCTGGTGGACCGCGCGGACCGGACCCGGGTCACCGCGGAGCTGACCCGCGCGCTGTTCATGCAGCGACGACGAGGCCAGCTCCAGCTCAGCCTGGTGGACAGCCAAGGCCGGAGGATCTCCTGCTCGGTCAGTGCCGGGCACCTCCGCGGCCCCCGCCGTCACCTGCAGCTCGTGTTGCACGACCTGTCGGAACACCTGCGTGCCGAGGACGAGCGCAGCCGACTCTCCGAGCAGCTTGCCCGGGCGCAACGACTCGATGCGGTCGGCCAGATCGCCGGTGGCCTGGCCCACGACCTCAACAACCTGCTCGTCGTCATGATCTCGAACCTCTCCCTCGCAGGTGAGTCGCTCGCTGCCGCGCTCGACGACGGTGACCACGCGGCTCTGGAGTCGGTCAAGCACGATCTCCAGGAGGTCGAGGTCGCCGTCGATCGGGCCGGTGGACTGACGAACAAGCTGCTGCACTTCGCGCGCCAGGAGGAGGGGGCGGAAGGGCACGCCGACGTCGCTGAGGTGTGCGCCCAGGTCGTCCGACTGGTCGGGCGGTCACTCGGGGACGGTGTCCGCCTCGAGAACACGGTGCCCGACGATCTGCCCATCGTGGTCGCGGATCCGGTGCAACTCGAGCGGATCCTGGTCAACCTCGTCATCAACGCCCGCGACGCGATCACCGGTGACGGCACGGTCGAGATCGACGCCACCGCGATACCCGGGCCCTCCGAGACGGGGATGTCGCTGGGTTCGACCGAGAGGACCGCCGTACGGATCGTCGTCCGCGACGACGGCTGCGGCATGGACGAGATGACCCGTGCGCGTGCCTTCGAGCCCCTCTTCACCACCCGAGGTGCGGTGGGTGGAAGCGGACTGGGACTGGCCACGGTCCTCGCCTTCGTCGAGGAGATCGATGGAAAGGTCGAGCTCGCGTCAGCGCCGGAGGAGGGGACGACGATCACGCTGACCCTGCCAGCGACATCCGAGGTGAGCGTCGGGTTGCCCCTCGGTGTCGACGTCCCCGTGGCCGGTGCGCGGGTCCTGCTCGTCGATCCGGGGGAGCGCACCCGACGGGTCATCACCACGATGCTCACGGGCTCGGGATACCGCGTCACCGCCGTGTCCTCGGCGGAAGCGGCGCTGGAGGTCCTGGAGCGGGATCCGATGGATCTGCTCGTGACCGAGTTCGCCCTGCCGGGGATGCCCGGCTCGCGCCTCCTCCAGAAGGTGCGTGAGCGTGCGCCAGACCTTCCCTGCCTCGTCGTCGCGCCGGTCGGTCAGGCCGTGAGCTTCCACGGGACCCCCGTGCTGGCCAAGCCGTTCAGCCATACCCGTCTGCTCCGCGCCGTGGAGGAGCTGGTCCGGGGGCGCTGACCCGCCTCCAGCGATCATCTGAGCAGAGCGCCGCTCGTCGGTCCTGGTTGGCACGACGGAGCAGATCGACATGGCATGCTCCGGCCCCTGCTCCACCCACCGGGAGCCGCGATGCCGCCGACCGAGCCACCGATCCACCTGGCCGCCGAGGTGGCCGATGCGCTGCATGACGGCCGTCCGGTCATGGCCCTCGAGTCGACGATCCTGGCGCACGGGCTGCCACGCCCCCGCAACCTCGAGGTCGGTGCGGCCCTGGAGGCGCTGCTGCGTGACGCTGGTGTCGTCCCTGCCACGATCGCCGTCCTCGGCGGCAGGATCCACGTCGGCCTGGAGGATGATCAGCTGGAACGGATCGCCACCGCCACCGACGTCGCGAAGGCCAGCGTCCGGGACCTGCCGGTGGTGGTCGCGACCGGCCGGGACGCTGCGACGACCGTGGCCTCGACGGCGTTCGTGTCGTACCTCGCAGGCATCCTGGTGGTCGCGACCGGCGGGCTCGGCGGGGTCCACCGCGACGCGGCCCACAGCTTCGACGAGTCCGCCGACCTGCAGGTACTGGGACGGACACCGATCGTGGTGGTGTCCGCCGGCATCAAGTCGATCCTGGACGTCCCGGCGACGCTCGAGCGGCTGGAGACGCTCGGGGTGAGCGTCGTCGGGTACCGCACCGGCCGGTTCCCGGGCTTCTACGTCACCGACTCCGGTGAACCCGTCGACTGGCGCGTCGAGGAGCCAGCCGAGGTGGCGTCGATCCTGGCCGCCGCGCAACGCCTGGGCATCGTCGGGGCGATCGCGGTCGCCAACCCACTGGCCGAGGAGGAGCAACTCGATCCGCAGGTGCACCAACGTGTGCTCGAGGAGGCGCTGGCCGCCGCGAACCGGGCGGGGCTGCGTGGCAAGCAGGTCACGCCCTTCCTGCTNNAGGGGATACGCAGAACCTGCCACCTGGTGAACAGGACGTCGCTGATCGCAGCGACCGGGACGGATGGCCCGCTGGCTTCCCAGACCGTGCGTTCTGCCACCGTCGAGCTTGTAGCGGGGACCCGTACCGTCACGTCGACCCCGCACCGCCCGAAGCCAGCCTTCACCCCGTCATCGAGCTCTCACCACTGACCGCAGAGAGTGGGACGTCCTCATCAGGTTGGTGGTGGCCACTCCCCGCGCAGGTAGCCCTCGATCGTTCTCGCAGTGAATCGGTACAGCCGGCCACGGATGAGAAGGCCGCGCTGCTCCAGCCTCTGGGCAGCGGATCCCAGGTTGGCGGCTCGCATGCCCATACGCTCTGCTATCTGGGTCAGCGTGCGGTGTTCCGGGGACAGTTCGGCCATCGCCTGAAGCATCTGGCGTTCCCGTTCGGGTGCCCGTGCGATCAGCCGCTCGATGTGCGCGACCGCTTCGACCCGCACCTGCNCGAACCCGGNTTCAACCTGTTCCACGGTGATGGTCTGCTGGTCGGGTGCGGTTTCCCACGCCGCGGCACCGACAAGCTGGAACANGAACGGGTCGCCGTGCACATGGTTCAGCAGCGAGCCGATCGCGTCTTCGGTCATGGTGACCGCGTCACCGGTGCTTGTCGTCCACCCTTCAGCTGACGCGAAGGGCGCAAGGGCGTGCCGCAGGTCTACGTCGTCAAGTTCGCGGATCAACGTCGGTTTGAACCGGCGTCCGAACGTTGCTCCGGCGGCGGCGGTTGCCTCGTCGTGGAACTCGGGCAGCGCCGTCAGGTAGATCGCGATCGGGAGATAGCGCTCATGAGGGTTGCCGGCCGCGTCGTGGACCGTGTAGGTGCGGGCGAGGGCGTCAGCGAGCGCCGTGAGCAGCTGGGAGAGCTCGTTGCTACTTCGGACGTTCTGCATCTCGTCGAGGCACATCAGGACCACGCGATGCTGGCCGGCGGCGGTGTGCCCGAGTTCGATGAGCAGGTCGCGCAGATCGACGTGGGGGTTGTGGCTGGGGCGCAGCGCGTCGAGGGAAACGCCCGCGATGCCGCGCACCCGCTCGAGCAGTGCGGCCGCTTTCGATGCGGCTGCCCGGCCGAGGGATTCGGCTTCTGCGGCGTCAGTGAGCGCCTGCGCGACCAGGGAAAGCACGTTCGCGCCACGGGGCACCCGAACCGCTGGCACAACCAGGTCCCCTGCGTCGGCGGCGGCCTGGGCGATCTTCGCGGACAGCGCGGTCTTGCCGATGCCGGGTTCGCCGAGCAGAGCGCGGCCACGCTCGTACAGGCCGTCGCGGCGACGCGGACCCAGGGTGTTCGCCCAGTCGTTGAGTTCGTGGCTTCGCCCAGCCCAGACGGTCGGGATGACATCGTGGCCCGGCTCGAATGGGCGGTCTTGCACCGTCCTGTACATCTCTGCCTCTGGTAAAGGTTACCGGGAAAGGTTACCATCTCCGGGACGCCATCAGGTCAAGCACAGTGGATGGGATGTGCTGCGAGGAGGAAATGCCGCGGGCCGTGACGCACCGTGCCCGCGGTCACCGCCCTGCCCACCTGACAGGGCAGACGCTGCACGTCCCACACGGAGGTCGGGAGCGCAGGTGGCAGGTTCTGCATACCCCCTCCCTGCTGGAGCACATCCAGCAGGCGACCGGGGGCGCGAGCCTGGAGGCCAACATCTGTGCGGTGACCGGCAACGTCCGGCTCGCCGGCGACATCGCGCACGCCTGGGCCGAAAGGTCGCGGTCCAGAGCATGAGCATGAACACCCATGGCGCAGCTGCCCGACGTCCGGCGGTGCTGGTCGTCGGGGACGTCATCGACGACCTCATCGTCTGGCCCCTGGAGCCGGTCACCCGTGGCTCGGACACGCGATCCAGCATCGAGCCGAGCCTCGGGGGCTCGGGAGCGAACCAGGCCGTGTGGCTGGCGGCGTGCGGAGCGACGGTGCGGTTCGGCGGGCGCGTGGGGCGTGCTGATCGGCAACGCCACGAACAGGCCTCCACGTCTCGGGCTACAGCCTGTTCGACGCGTCGGTGCGCTCGGCCGTGCTCGACCTCGTCGCACGGGCTCTGCGGCGCGACCTGCCCGTCGCGGTGGACCCGGCGTCGATCGCGTGCCTCCGGGAGATCGGCCCCGACCGTTTCCTCGACTGGATCGGGCACGTCGACCTGTTGTTCCCGAACCTGGACGAGGGGCGGCTCCTGACCGGCGAGCACGACGCCGAGGTGGCTGCGACCGCGCTCCTCAGCCACGCCGAGGTGGTGGCGCTCAAGCTGGGTGAGGAGGGCGCCATCGTCGCGCGTCGGGACCGGAACCCGTGCCGCGTACCGGCCGTGGACAGCGAGGTCGTCGACACCACGGGGTCGGGGGATGCGTCCTGTGGAGCGTTCCTCGCGGGGTGGCTGGCGGGGGAGGGCGACGCGCAGCTGCTCGAAGCAGCGGTGGCCGCTGGTGCGCGGGCGGCGGGGGTGGCGGGCGCGCGGCCGCGCTGAACCCGGTTCGACCCGAGGGATGAGGGCAGCGCCGGTCGTGCTCTACGATGGCCTCCGACGGATGTGACGATGGTCTGGGAGATGCTGGTGGCTCGACGTGAGCGTGCAGGTGGCGAGGCGGAGACCTCGCCGCAGCGCAAGGACCCGACGGCACCCAAGGGGCGCCCGACGTACGGACGCAAGCAGCGCCAGGCGGAGGCGCGCCGGCGCGCGCGCCGGCGGGTGATCAAGCGTCGGATCGGCTGGACGCTGCTCATCCTCGCCCTCGTCGCGATCGTGGTCCTGCTGGTGGTCTTCGACATCGGCGCGGTCGACCCGCAGCAGTTCTGATCCGCGACGGACGGCACGGTGGCCCCGCGATGGAGGACACGCTGGTCCACCGACGCTCGCTCGGGGTCAGCCGGCGACGGTCTCCGACGGTGGGGTGACGGCGCTCGCCTCCCACGTGGGGCGTAGGGGCATGCCGGACCGTCCGGCGTCCGGTTTGACAGCGAGCACCTGGTGGAGCTGGATCTCGTTGCGTTCGAAGCCCAGCCGTGAACCCGGGATGTACAGCCGCCACACGCGGGCGCGGCGCTCGCCCGCCTCCGCGACGCACTCGTCCCAGTTCGCCTCGAGGTTGGCGCTCCAGTCGGTGAGCGTCTTCGCGTAGTGCTCGCGCAGGTTCTCCTCGTGGCGGACCTCGAGGTCGCTGGCGTCCTGCATGACGCTGACGATGTGGCCGAGACCCTCGAGCTCACCGTCCGGGAACACGTACCGGTTGATGAACCCCCGCCGCTTGATGGTCGGATCGGTGTTGCGCGGCCGCATGATGCAGTGGTTCAACAGCCGTCCACCCGCCCGGAGCTTGTCGCACAGGAAGGCGAAGTAGTCGGGCAGGTTCGCCTTGCCGATGTGCTCGGTCAGCCCGATCGAGCTGATCGCATCGAAGTCCGACTCGGCCACGTCGCGGTAGTCGAGGTGGCGCACCTCGGCCAGCCCCTCCAGTCCGGACTCGGCGATGCGTTCCTGCGCCCACTCGGCCTGCGCCTGCGACAACGTCACGCCGAGGGCGTGCACCCCGTAGTGCTTCGCGGCGTGCATGACCATGCCGCCCCAGCCGCAGCCCACGTCGAGCAGCCGCATGCCCGGCTTCAGATCGAGCTTGCGGGCCACGAGGTCGTGCTTCTCGTACTGGGCCTCCTCCAGGGTGGCGTCCGCGGTGGGGTACACGGCGCAGGTGTAGGTCATCGACGGGCCGAGCACCAGGTGGTAGAAGCGGTTCGAGACGTCGTAGTGGTGCGAGATCGCCGCCGCGTCGCGCTGCTTGGAGTGGCGCCGGCCCGCCAGCCGTGCCTCCTCCGGTGGTCGGCGCACGCGCTGCGCGGCGTTGCGGGTCACCTCGGCCGACAGTCGTGCCAGCTTGATGGGGCCGAGGTTGGACAGCTGCGGGTCCCACAGGTTGCGCAGCGCGGTGTAGACGTCACCGTCGAGGTCGATCTCCCCGTCCACGTAGGCGCGCGCGAACCCGAGCTGGCCGGGGGCGCGCACGAGGTGAGCCCACGCACGGGGGGAGACCACGGAGAGGTGCGCCGGCGCATCCTCGGGCCCGGAGCTGCTCCCGTCGTAGGCGCTGAACCGGATCTGCCCATCGCCTGCGAACAGGTCGTGGAACACCTCTGCCAGCTTCACGGTCCGGCCTCCCCTTCCTCGGTCACTTGTTCCGTACGCACTTGTCGTAGAGGTCGAGCAACCGCCCGTCCGGGTCGTAGCGGCGCTTGACCTCCCAGTACCGCTCGCCCCCGTAGAGCTCCCAGAACTCATCCGGCGCGTAGTAGGCGGTGGAGTACAGGGACTTGCGGCCGTCGAGCTCGCCCACGGTCCGCTCGAGCCGCCGGTCGCGGTCACCTTCGGCGTCGCCGGACGCGATCGTGACCCCACCCCAGAACCCGAAGTTGACGTACAGCAGGTCGGGGTCGAGTGGGTAGAGGTCCCAGGGCGCCTCCGTGCGCTGGCGCAGCGGGCACAGCCACACGGGGGAGAGCCCCACGTCACGGAAGAGGTGGTCGAGGAAGGCCGCGGACCGGTCGACGGGAACCTCGACGTCCTGCACGATCGGTTCGACCTCGGGACGGCGGAGCAACCGGTCGACCCGGCGCTTGACACCGAAGCGGTGCTCGAAGGCGACGAGCTTCCAGTAGACGTCGCTGCGCAGCCAGCGATCGGGCCACAGCCGCCGGAGCACCGGGTTCTGGGCCCCGAAGGCCCGCGAGCACCAGAACCAGTCGGTGTCCCACCGCCAGAGGTAGTCGTGGACGCTCAGGTGGTCACGCTCGCGGCGGCGGATCGAGCGGTAGTAGATGTCCCGGCCGGTGTAGTCGCTGACGTCGGGCGCGGAGTCGGTGAACGTCCCGACGGTGAGGTAGAGCTCGTCGGGGGCGAACACGGTCCCATCGAGGAAGTCGACCTGCTCACCGTCGACCTCGCGCGCGGCGCAGAAGCGCTCCAGGTCGCCGAAGCACGCCTCGGCGGAGGTGTACGGGATGTGGCGCAGGGCCACGTAGGGGCGCACCGGCTCGACCTCGATGAGCAGCCGCAGCGCGTACCCGAGCGTGCCGTAGGAGTTGGGGAAGGCCCAGTAGAGCTCGGCGTGCTCGTTGTCGGGACGGGCGACGACCACCTCACCGGCACCGGTGAGGATCTCCATCTCGAGGACGGACTCGTGGGGCAGTCCGCTGCGGAAGGAGGTCGACTCGATGCCGAGCCCGGCGACCGCGCCGCCGATCGTGATGGTCTTGAGCTGGGGCACCACGAGCGGCATGACCCCGTGCGGCAGCGTCGCGGCCACGAGCTGCTCGTAGGTGGTCATGCCGAGCACGTCGGCCGTCCCGGCCTCGGTGTCCACCTCCAGGACGCCGGAGAAGGCCGCCACGTCGAGGCGCTCGCCACCTCGTTCGCGGGGGCGGAAGAGGTTCGACGTGCGCTTGTCGAGCCGCACCGGCTCTCGCGAGGCATCGAGCTGCGCCTGTAGCGCGTCACGGGCGCGCTCGTAGGCGTCAGCGGTGAACTCCGCCGATACATCGTGGCGCCTCAGGCCTGTCCGCTGGAACACGTGGTCCCTCGCTCGGCTGCTCCGTGACGTTGCGACCTGTTCACCTGTCCTCGTGCAGCATCCTAACGGCCTGCTTGGGTCGGCACCTCGTCATCACGGACACACC
>SL_3KL_010_SEDDRAFT_10004354_pt1 | contig 12790 bp, 10 predicted proteins | sample SodLakKL_010_SED_2_FD_10381 | JGI IMG/M metagenome (IMG submission 10381)
ACCGTGTCCGCAATTCGGCGGCCCACATCGGCGGCATCCCCTTCCAGCCAGCCGTCATCAACGCTTACCGGCAGACCGATGTCCTGCCCCAGCTCAGCCGCCGTGCTGGCGAGACGACCGGAATCCGCTAGGCTGACATGGTCTATATCCGGTGTCTCGGACGGGATGTCATTCCCCACCAGCACCGAGATCCAGTCCGGCAATCCCGGCAGTGGCCCGGTAATGGGGGGAAGGAAGGGACCGGAAGCCAGGGCCGACGGATGATCCGGCGGCACATCGGAAAGCGTCAGCACCCGACAGGGACGATCCCGCAGGCGCCGGGCCAGAGCACCGCCCTTGACCGCGGACAAGCTCTGGCGCACACGATTCACTTCGACGATATCGAGACCGGAGGAAAGCAGCCAGGCGTGTATCGACAGCAGATCATCTTCGCTGACCCCCTCCCGCGGCGCTTCCATGAGGCTGGAGCCGCCGCCGGAAAGCAGGACAAGCAAGGGCTCGGAAGGTGGCAGCTCATCCAGGAAATCAAGCACACGGTAACCGGCGGCGAAACTGCCCTCCCCGGGCAGGGGATGCTCTGCAGCCTGAACTTCAATGGTGTCGGGGAACGGCAGTTGCTCCTGTTGCCGGGGGTGGACCACCAGCCCGCCCAGGACGCGTTGCGGGTCCGCCAATGCGCCTCGCATCATGGATAATGATGCCTTACCCACGGACAGGACATGAAAAGGCTCGGGGAATGAGCCACCCAGCAGCGAGCGAGACACCAGCCGCTGCCCGGACAAGCGGGTGATCGCTTCACGGTAAATCGTCAATAGTTGACGACGACACTCGTCGATTCGCGGGCTCATTGGGCCCTCCCCCTTTCCGATCCCGCCGCGCGCGGTTTCAGGAAGCATTATGCAGGTCGATGACGCCGCGATATTGCCCTTCCTTTTCCGCCTTGGCCACATCCGACCGTTCCTGCGCCAGATGGGCCAGATACGCTTCAGTCACATCACCGGTCACATACTGACCATCAAACACGGACGTATCGAACTGCTTCAGGCCCGGATTACCCCGACGCACGGCTTCCACCAGATCCGGCAACTCCTGGTAAAACAGACGATCCGCGCCGATCAGTCCGCAGATTTCATCGGTGCTGCGGCCATGGGCAATGAGCTCCTCAGCCGTGGGCATGTCGATGCCGTAGACATTGGGGTAACGCACAGGGGGCGCAGCGGATGCAAAATAGACATTCCTGGCACCGGCATCCCGGGCCATCTGGATGATTTCCCGTGAGGTTGTACCACGGACGATGGAATCATCGATCAGCAGCACATTCTTGCCCCGGAACTCCAGGTCGATAGCATTCAGCTTTTGGCGTACCGATTTCTTGCGTTGTGTCTGACCGGGCATGATGAAGGTCCGCCCGATATAACGATTTTTCATGAAGCCTTCCCGGTACTTCACGCCGAGCTGGAAGGCTACTTGCAATGCGGCTGTCCGACTGGTGTCGGGAATGGGAATGACCACATCGATGTCATTGTCCGGCCACTCGCGGGCAATCTTCTCGGCCAGACTGTCACCCATGCGCAGACGTGCCTTGTAGACCGACACATCGTCGATAATGGAATCCGGGCGGGCAAAATAGACGAACTCGAACAGGCAGGGATTGGCAGAGGGAGAATCAGCACACTGCTGCGAATGCAGCTGGCCGTGCTGATCAATGAAGATGCCCTCGCCTGGCGCCACATCCCGAACCAGATCAAAACCCAGGGCACTCAGAGCCACGCTTTCCGAAGCAACCATGTATTCACGGCCGCTCTCGGTCTCGCGGGAACCGAACACCAGGGGGCGAATGCCCCAGGGATCGCGGAAGGCCACCAGTCCATGCCCGGTTACCAGGGCAACGGCTGCGTAACCACCGCGGCAGCGACGATGCACATCACCGACCGCCGCAAAAATGTCAGCCGGCTCCAGGTTGAGCTTGCCGGCACGCTGCAGTTCATGGGCAAAGACATTGAGCAGGATCTCCGAATCGGAGTCCGTATTCAGGTGACGCAGGTCTTCCCGGTAGAGGAGATCACGCAATTCCTCGGCATTGGTCAGATTGCCGTTATGCGCCAGGGCAATGCCGTAGGGGGAATTGGTGTAAAGCGGCTGGGCTTCCGACGAGCTGGAACTGCCGGCGGTGGGGTAGCGGCAATGGCCAATGCCCATATTGCCCTTAAGACGAAGCATGTGACTCGCGTCAAACACATCCCGCACCAGACCGTTGCTCTTGCGCAGGAAAAGGCGATCACCGTCACAGGTCATCATGCCAGCTGCATCCTGGCCCCGGTGCTGAACCACAGTCAGCGCGTCGTAGATTGCCTGGTTGACGGGATGATGCCCCATCAGGCCCACGATGCCACACATGCCAATTACCTCTGATTAAGGGTATCGATATTCTGAACCGTATCCGCCGGCAGGAAGGATGCAAGCCAGTAAGCGACAGGTTCCAGTACGGGAATAAAGGTGGAGTTTTCCCACCAGGGGTCCTGGTTTACTTCCGTGAGAATGCCCAGCAGAACCAGTGCCGCGACTACCAGTACGCCGCGCGCCACACCAAACAGGACACCGATCATGCGATCCGTGCCGCCCAGGCCGGTCTTCTTCACAGCCAGGCCCACGAAATGATTGATCATGGCGCCGATGATCAGGGTCACGATGAACAGGCTGAAAAAGGCCACCAGCATGCGCACCGATGGGGTCTCGATTCGATTGGCCAGCAGGGCATCAAGGGCATCGACGAAGGTCAGCGAGACCCAGAACGCCATGATCCATGTCGCCAGGGACAGGGCCTCCTTGACGAAACCCCGCATCAGACTGATCAGCGCCGAAATGATGACCAGCGCGACGATGAAGAAATCAACCCAGACCATGCTCTTCCGTCCTGACGACTCTGGCGCGGCTCAAAACCCGCGCGCCATTGGCGGCAGGCATTCTAACAGGGAACAGCCCCGGGCACGATCACCGTTCTGCCCTGGTCGCGTTTAATCCGCAGTACCGATGGCATTGACCGCAGCCAGGCGGGCAAACCCGCTTGGATCAGGGGTGGGGAACGGGGCTGGCTTCATGACCGGTACGGTCCTTGACGCGCCGAGCGATGCGCTCGGCGTCCTCACGCTCGGGTTCAAGGCCCACCCGCACGCGGTAGAAGGTACTGCCACCCCGTTCGTGCCGCATGAGAAAGGCCTCGAAGCCCTCGTCACGCAATTGCCGGGTCAGGCCTTCGGCATTGCCTCGGTCGGAAAAGCTGCCCACCTGGGCACTCCAACCGCTGCCCTCCGGCACACCCGCTGCGTCCTCATCCGTTTCTGCAGTCGCTTCATCGGTCTCTTCCGGCTCGCTTTCGCGCTCGTCCCGCTCCGGCTCGTCCCGCTCCGGGGCTTCCTCTACGGGCTCAAAGGGCTGCACCACCGGGGCCTCCGCCACAGTGCCGTCATCGTCGTCGGAGCCTCTGTCACGCGCTGAGTCCTCGCGCCACCTTCTGTCCCGATCTCGATCATTATCAGGTTCGCGCAGATCCAGGCGGGTTACCGGGAGGTTCTCGCTGGAACGATCACGGTCCAGGCTCACGGTCCGTTCGCTCTCCTCATCGGGGCCACCCAATACCATGGGCAGAATGATAATGGCAGCCGTCAGCAGGACGACCAGACCAATCAGGCGTTCCTTGAGTTTGCGATCCACTGCTAGAGACTCCTCGCCTCGGCGGATTCGGATGTGGCCCCAGTTTGCCCTGCGGCCAGCAGTTGACGCAACACGGGGCCGACTGTGAGAAAGGAACCGAGAACGAGGACGCGATCCTCAGGGGCACTGGCGGCCAGCACAGCTTGCCAGGTCGCCAGCGGGTCGCCTCCCGTCTTGACGCCATTGCCAGGCAAGCATTCCATCATGGCGACGTCCGACAAGCCGCCATCAGCGGTCAGATTCGCCGGCCACCACTCATCCACCTGGTCGACAAGGCTGTTGATGACGCCGCTTATGTCCTTGTCCGCCTTCATGCCAATCACGGCACGAGTGCGTCCAGTGGCGGGGCGTGCGGCCAACCAGTCACCAAGGGCCTGCGCCGCGTCCGGGTTATGGGCCACATCCAGAATGGTCTCCGGCGGCCCGGGGAAACATTGCACCCGGCCTGCGGGGACCAGGCCGGACAATACCCGTCTCACCTGGGCCACGTTCTTGAGGGCGGAGGGCCTGAACACGGCAATCGCCGCCATGGCCCCGCTGGCATTGTCCCGTTGCCAGGGCCGCTGCCACCAAGGCAATGGCGGCAAGTCCTCGAGCTGATGGCCAGCAACATGATCCCAATGCCAGGCTGCCCCGTCCGCGCCCTGCCAGGCGAAATCCCGTCCGGCCAACTGTACCGCTGCACCGGTGGCTTCCGCTGCCGAAGGCAGCGGGCTGTCCGGCCGCCCATCGGCAATGATGGCGGGCCGGCCGGGTCGACAGATACCGGCCTTCTCCCGGGCAATGCCCGCCAGGTCGCTCCCAAGCCAATCGGCATGATCCAGGGCTACCCGGGTCAGCAGGCTGACATCGGCATCCAGCATGTTGACCGCATCCAGGCGACCGCCCAGGCCGACTTCCAGCACGGCGTGATCCACGCCCTGCTGACGGAACAAGAGCAGGGCCGCCAGGGTGGTGTACTCGAAATAGCTCAGACTGTGGTCGCCACGACAGGCTTCCACCTGACAAAGGGCGTCCACGATCAAGGCATCGCTCACCGCTTCCCCGTTGATGCGGATTCGTTCATTAAAACTAATCAGATGAGGAGAGGTATAGGCGCCGGTACGACAGCCGTCTGCCCGCAACAGGGCCTCGGCCAAGGCAACGCTGCTGCCCTTGCCGTTGGTGCCGGCCACAGTCAGTATCCGGAAGCCCGGCCGGTTCAGCCCCAAGGCATCCCGGACCGGGATCAGGCGATCCAGGCCCAGGTCGATGCTCTTTGGGTGCAGACCTTCCAGCCAGCGCAACCAGTGCGACAGCTCGGCCTCGGGCCCTGGAGCGGGTGCGGGGGCGGCTGTGCGGGTGCCAGCGGACATCATGGCTGACCGGAGAAGCGCTTCAGGCGCCGGCCACGGCGGTGTTCTGGCGGGTCAGAATGGACAGCACATTGGCCAGGCGATCGCGCATTTCGCGGCGATCGATGATCATGTCCACAGCGCCATGATCCAGCAGGAATTCGCTGCGCTGGAACCCTTCCGGCAGCGTCTCCCGCACCGTTTGTTCGATCACCCGCGGGCCGGCAAAGCCGATCAGGGCCTTGGGCTCGGCCACATTGACATCGCCCAGCATGGCCAGACTGGCACTGACGCCACCCATGGTGGGATCAGTGAGAACGGAGATGAAAGGGATACCCTCTTCGGACAGGCGCGCCAGGGCGGCGCTGGTCTTGGCCATCTGCATCAGGGACAGCAGCGCCTCCTGCATGCGGGCACCGCCACTGGCACTGAAACAGATCAGCGGGCAATTGGCTTCCGAAGCGGCCCGTGCGGCCCGCACGAAGCGTTCGCCGACCACCGAACCCATGGAGCCGCCCATGAAGGCAAAATCAAAGGAACAGGCCACCACGGTCATGCCCTTCAGGCGACCCTTCATCACCACCATGGCATCCCGTTCACCGGTCTGCTTCTGACCCTGGCTGAGGCGATCCTTGTACTTCTTGCTGTCACGAAACTTGAGGGCATCCACTGGCTCGACGGAAGCGCCAATCTCGGCCATGGAGTCCGCATCCAGAAACAACTCCAGCCGACGGCGCGCCCGCAGGCGCATGTGATGTCCGCACTTGGGACAGACATGCAGATTGCGTTCCAGATCGGAGCGATACAGCACGGCATCGCAAGCCGTGCACTTTGTCCACAGTCCCTCAGGGACATTGTGACTGCGACCCTGGGTCTTGATACGGGAAGGAACGAGTCGTTTGAACCAGTTCATTACAGCGCCCTATCCTTTTCCTGCTTGTCAGCCCCGTGCGAACGCCTGAGCGCCGCCCGCAGGGGACGAATGAATTCACGCGCGGCATCGGCCGGAGCCTCGCCCCGATCAACCGCCTCTTTCAAATGGCTCACCAGACTGCTGCCGATGATCACCGCTTCGGCAAACTCGCCGACAGCTGCCGCCGTTTCCGCGTCGCGAATACCGAAACCCACCCCGAGAGGCAGATCCGTATGCTGGCGAAGACCTGCCAGACTGTCCGCGACCGCTGCGGCATCCAGGCCACCGGCGCCGGTGACACCTTTCAGGGATACATAGTAAACGAAACCACTGCCTAATTGGCCGATTTGGTGGCGGCGCGATTCACTGGTGGTGGGCGCCACGAGGAAGATCATGTCCAGTCCGGCTGCCCGCAGTCGTGGTGCCAGCTCGGCCGACTCTTCCGGCGGGGAATCCACCAGCAGCACGCCGTCCACGCCCGCCTCGGCCGCCTCCCTCACGAAGTGCTCACCACCCATGATCTCCACCGGGTTGAGATAGCCCATGAGAATCACCGGGGTCTCGCTGTCATGGCGCCGAAATTCACGCACCGCCACCAGACTGTGGGTCAGGGTCATTCCAGACGCCAGGGCCCGCTCACCGGCGGCCTGAATCACCGGCCCATCGGCCACCGGGTCGGAAAAGGGCATGCCCAACTCAAGCATGTCCGCTCCACCTTCCACCAGGCCGTGCATGACGCTGACGGTACCATCCGGCGACGGATCACCGGTCATCACATAGGGCACCAGCGCCGCCCGATCCTCGCCCTTCAAACGGCGGAAAAGTCCTTCGATACGGCTCACAGCTCAATCCCCTCCTGCGCGGCAACGGTGTGCATATCTTTGTCTCCCCGCCCCGAGAGATTGACCACGATCTCGCGGCCGGAACCCAGCTCGCGAGCCAGGCGAATGGCATAGGCCACGGCATGGGCCGACTCCAGGGCCGGGATGATGCCTTCCATGCGGCTCAGACGATGAAAGGCTTCAATGGCTTCGCGATCATCCACATGGCCATACTGGACCCGCCCCATGTCCTTCAACCAGGCGTGCTCGGGACCCACACCGGGATAATCCAGCCCGGCGGAGATGGAATGGGTGGGGATGATCTGACCGTGTTCATCACTCATGAGGTAGGTGCGGTTACCGTGCAACACGCCGGGCTTGCCGGCAGACAGCGGCGCGGCATGCCGACCGGTCTCCACGCCGTCCCCGGCCGCTTCCACGCCGTACAGGGCAACCGACGGGTCATCCAGGAAAGGATGGAAAATGCCGATGGCATTGGAGCCACCGCCCACACAGGCCACCACCGCATCCGGCAGGCGGTCGCAATCCGACTGAATCTGCTCACGGGCTTCCTCACCGATCACGGACTGGAAATCGCGCACCATCATGGGATACGGGTGCGGTCCGGCCACGGTGCCGATGATGTAGAAGGTATCGTCCACATTCGCGACCCAGTCCCGCATGGCCTCGTTGAGGGCGTCCTTGAGGGTGCGGGAGCCGGATTCCACCGGCACCACTTCAGCACCCAGCAAACGCATGCGAAACACGTTCGCTTCCTGGCGCTGCATGTCCTCGGCGCCCATATAGACCACGCACTGCATGCCCAGACGGGCGGCCACCGTGGCGGAGGCCACCCCGTGCTGCCCGGCACCGGTTTCCGCAATCACGCGGGGCTTGCCCATGCGCCTGGCCAGCAGGGCCTGGCCCACGGTGTTGTTCACCTTGTGCGCGCCGGTATGGCACAGGTCCTCGCGCTTGAGCCAGATACGGGCACCACCGGCCCATTCACTGAGGCGATCCGCCGGATACAGGGGGGTGGGACGACCCACGAAGCGGGCCAGTTCATAGCGAATCTGGGCCTGGAACTCCGGATCCTGGCGGGCACTTTCATAGGCCTTGCGCAGCTCCTCCACCGGCCCCATGAGGGTCTCGGAGACGAAGCGGCCGCCAAAGATCCCAAAATGCCCATCGGCATCCGGCATCTGACGAAAGCTGTCAGGGCGCTGGTTTTCTGTTTCAGTGGCTTTTGCAGGCACGATGAACCTCGCGGATAAAACGGGTCATTTTTTCCGGGTCCTTGCGACCCGGGGCAGCTTCAACGCCGGAGCTCACGTCCACAGCCCACGGCTTTAGCCGGCTGACGGCCTCACCCACATTCTCGGGTGTCAGACCGCCGGCCAGAATCAGATGCTTGTCGGCCAAGGACGGCCATCGTGCCCAGTCAAAGGCCTCGCCACTGCCGCCATCCCGGTCGCCGGCGTGGCTGTCCACCAGCAAGGCCGCGGCATCGGCATAGTCTTTCATCGCCAGGTCCATGTCCGGCTCATCGGACATGCCCAGGGCCTTGATATAGCGACGCCCGAAGGCGCGGCAAAATGCACCGGATTCCCGGCCATGAAACTGCAGCATGTCCAGCGGTACCCGGGCCAGGGTTTCTTCCACCTGTTCCCTGTCCGGATTCATGAACAAACCCACCACCGTGACAAAGGCCGGCACAGAGGCGACCACGGCACAGGCCTGCTCCACCATCACATGACGGGGGCTGCGCGGATGAAACACCAGACCCACGGCATCCACACCGGCCTCAACAGCCAGACGGGCCTCGTCGGCCCGGGTCAGACCGCAAATCTTGACGCGCGGCGGCGTAAGCATGACAGCAATCCTGAGGTCCGTCGTGGCCGGGCGGTCACTTGAAGGCCCGGATGGCTCGGGCAAACCCGGATGATTCGAGGCGGAGTACGAACAGGACACAACGATAGCAGAAAGCCGCTCTGCCCTCACCCCCCAAGCGACGTACCGGGCAACAAGGGCTCGTCACCGGGACGGCTGAGTGCATCCACTTCGGGGAAATCCGGGTAGCGCACGCCAATGAAATACAGGCCTGCCGCCGGCGCGGTCACACCACCTTGCGTCCGATCGCGCAGTGCCAGCACCTGCGCGGGCCAGTCCTCAGGCGCCTCACCCTTGCCCACTGCAATCAGTACGCCGGCAATATTGCGCACCATGTGATGCAGGAAGGCATTGGCTCGCACATCCATCCAGACCAGGTCACCACTGCGCTGAACGCGGATATATTCCACATTGCGGAAAGGGGTTTTTGACTGGCAGGCCACGGCGCGAAAGGCGCTGAAGTCATGTTCGCCCAGCAAGTGACGGGCCGCCCGATCCATGACGTCGGCATTCAGTCGATGATAGACCCAACACGCCCGGTTCCGGCCCAGTGCCGTGCGGGCCTGACGGTTCCAGATCACATAACGATAGGTGCGGGAGCGAGCCGAATAGCGGGCATGAAAATCATCCGGTACCGGCACGACCCAGCGCAGATTCACGTCATCCGGCAACCGACTGTTGCCGCCCAGAATCCAGGCCCGGGGATCGCGTCGGGCTGAGCTTGAAAAATGCACCACCTGCGACAGCGCATGCACTTCGGCATCGGTTCTGCCGGCACAGGTGACGTCCACCGGATGATTCGCCACGAAGGCCAGCGCACGGGTAAGCTCTTCCTCCACCGTGGGCACCCCGGCCTGCTGGGTCTGCCAACCACGATAAGCGCTGCCATCGTATTCCACACCGGCGCACCATCGCTGTACCTGTTCGGTTTCAGACACCGAATCCTCCTTCCAGCGGCAGCATGGGCCACAGTAAAAGCACAAGGATCAGCACTAGCCCTGCCAGTCCGAGCAGGTAATCACGCCAGGCGGATGGGGGCGGCAGAAGGGGTTCTTCCGGGGCGCCGGCCGACTGCCCCGCCGCTGATTCAATCTGCCGTATCTCGGCGGCCAGGACACGGGGAATCCAGCTGATCCAGCCACCGCCTTCCGCTTTGTGCCTCTGCGCCAGCTGTTTACGCTGATCCACAGCCTTCGCCACCAGCAGACCCAGCCTGTGACCAAAACGCTGTCCAGGCAGGCCGACGTGATCCAGCGGGCGAAGTACCTGTATCAGCAATCCGGTGAGCTCCCGGGGAGAAAGGCGGTATAGCAGCGTATGAACTGCTGTATACATGAGCATGAGAATCGCGGTTCGCCTGCCGGCTTCCGCCATGGCCAGCCAGCCGTTATCCGATTCGGACAACCACAGATAGACCAAGCCAAGCGCCAGCAATAACCATTTGAGCCGCCATAGGCCCCGCCCCAGGGCTCGCAAGGCAGGCAGTCCCTGTGACAGGTGCCAGCTTCCAAGCATCACCGCCAGTGCAAGCAGAGATTGCCACGGCATCCAGGGAAGAGCGGTTGCCACAGCCAGGACCAGCAACAGATGAATGCGTGGGTTCGGCATCTAGTGTATCCCGTCACTCACAATTGTCATTTATAGAGCGGGGCACATCGGACCCCTGAGGCACTCGCCATAAGTAACGACAGGAATGTCTCTCCTACAGTAATTCCGATCTAGCCTTTCCTCCGCGTCTATGCGCGAGATAATCTTTTGACTTTCTTGGCGTCTTAGCGCCTTTGCGTGAGGCCGAATTCGAATTTGAGTGACGGGGGCACACTGGCATCCAGGGCAGAATGAAAAAACCGCCGGCCTTCAGATGAGGCCGACGGTTTGTCTGGCAAGCAGGCTCGGGAATCAGATGGATTCCAGCAGAGAACGAGCCTCCTTCTTCTGGTTGTCGTTACCTTCCTCAATGACCTCATCGAGAATGCCGCGGGCACCGTCGCTGTCACCCATGTCGATGTAGGCGCGGGCCAGGTCGATCTTGGTATCGATTTCGCCTTCCTGATCGATGTCATCATCACCCAGGTCCAGGGTGTCATCGTCGTCATCGCCAAAATCGATTCCGCCGCCCGGACTGGCGTGATCCGTCGTGGTCTTGCCGGGCTCATCACGCTGCCAGGGCTGGTCGTCAGCGCCCGACTTGTCATCATCACCCACGTAGCTCGACAACTCCTCGAAGGCCTTCTCGAACTGAGCCTGGGAATCGGTACCGAACGCCTCGCTGGCCTTTTCCGGCGGGACGTCGACAGTGGGGAAATCCACCTCGTCGTCGTCCTTGCTGTCATCGTCGGTGTGAGCCGTCTGATCCAGCACCGAGGCACTTTCCTCGTCGAGACCGAAATCAAGATCGCCGGCCTCGTCGGACGACGATTCCGGCTCCGGCTCGGATGTCGCTTCGTCCATGGACGGCAGATCGAAAGACAGATCATCGTCCTTGGCGTGAACCTGATTGTCAGGCGACAAATTCACCGTGGCCCAGTCATCTTCCGCACCGGATTCGGAATCGGAATCATCCAGGTCGAAGGTGACATCATCACCGCCGCCGGCAGAATCATCGTCCATGTCCAGATCGATCGGCGTTTCCACCTGATCGGCGTTCAGCATACCGTCGCTGAGGGTGCCACCTTCCGGCGGTGAGAGATCATCCATCGCAGAGGACTGGCTTTCCTGCGCTCCACCGTCGCCGCTCTCATCATCATCACCGGCGAACAAGGTTTCCCCCGGGGCGATATCCCGGCCCATGCGGGCAATCTGACGCCATTCATCGCTGCCCTCGCCCGCTTCTTCACGGAAGCGGCGGGCAGCCTCAACGAATTCATCAGCATTACCGGCCGCGAAATAGGTTTCAGCCAATTTCAGGTGAATACGGGCATCGCCCGGGTGACTGGCCAAGCCCTCTTCCAGCATGGTGGCGGCCTTGTCGTAAGTGCCATAGGCCACATGGAAGTCGGCTTCCTCGATCAGCTCCTCCACATTGGCCACACCTGAACCTTGATCCGTGGCCGAGCTACCGTCGTCTTCGTCCAGGCCGTCGGATAGATTCACATCTTCCACATCGTCGACGGCATCCTCGTCAAAATCACCCAGATCACCAATGTCCTTGTCGGCCCAGGAAGGGGCCTCGGCAGCGGCGGCACTCTGGCGGCGACGCACGGCAACCAGCCCAAGAATCGCGGCGAGCATCAAGGCACCAAGAATGCCCATGCCGATCGGTGAGGTCAGCAGCCCGCCAATACGGGACAGCATGGAAGGCGGTTCTACATGGCGGCTCGCCGGACGGGCAACCTCTTCTTCCGCTACTTCTTCAGCCGCTTCCGCGTCGATAGCCGGATCTGCTTCGTCCAGGGCGGCGACGACCTCATCGTCATCCTCCCGATCCGCCTCGGCAATCCGTTCGTCTTCATCGACGACCTCGTCCTCAGGCGACACATCCTCATCGACCGGAGACGTCTCGTCGGCCTCATCGGCAAAAACCGGGTCTTCTTCCAGACCGGCAACCAGGTCATCATCACGAACCCGCTGCTGCAGGGACGCCAACTGGTCATCCTTGAGCGCCAGCAGGCGACGAAGCTCCTCAATTTCGTCTTCCAGATCACCGACCTGCTCGCGCAGGGCACCGCCCTCATCTTCCGCGTAGTCGCGCTGTTCGCGTGCTCGATCCAGCGCGGTTTCCAACTCGGCTATGCGAGCCTCGGCTTCCTCGGTGCCTACACCAACGGCTTCGGCATCCTCATCACCCGGAGCAACCAGGCGCAACTCGTCTTCCCGTTCCCGTGCCGGTGCTTCGGCAACACGGGCCCGCCCCTGCTGCCATTCTTCATTCTGGCGAGCGGCTTCACGGTTGGCCGCGGTGGCATTGACCCGATCCAGTTCAGCCCGTTCCGGCACGCGCAACACCGAGCCCTGACGCAGGCGGTTGATATTGCCGTCAAAGGCACCGGGGTTGGCCTCGAACAGGGCAATCATCATCTGATTGATGGATACACCGGCGGGACGCATGCTGTCGGCAATATTCCACAGCGTCTGGTTGCGTTCCACAGGGCCATAACGACCGCCGAGCCGCGGTGCGGCTC
>SL_3KL_010_SEDDRAFT_10004355_pt1 | contig 12789 bp, 8 predicted proteins | sample SodLakKL_010_SED_2_FD_10381 | JGI IMG/M metagenome (IMG submission 10381)
CAGCATCATCACAAAAATTCCGGAAAACAAGGCAGGCCATTTCCCGCGAAAGTGGATGCGGTGCTCAAAGCTCCTTACCAAAGGGATGGCCACACTGGCCAGCAGCAGAATGATATAATAATAGCGTTCCATGATAAAATAACAGCCGTGCATATCATTTTGTTTGCAATCCATGGTAGCTTGCAACAGGATTACAGAAGTTTCGCACACATTGTATTGTTTCTTGGTGAAATCTTTGTGTCTTTGAGCCTTTGTGGCAAAACAAAATGCCACTAAGGTTCACAAAGTATTAACATAAAACGCATTAAATCATAAAGTCATCGAAAACATAAAAACCAGCGAAACTTCTGTGCAATATAAATGGGGCAGGCTATAACCATACGGAAATTATTATCTTTGATGGTGCTGCGGCGGATTATTCTTATCCTGCCAGCGAAATGACAAAACAACATCGATGGGCATATTTATCTCCGTTTCGGTCATCCTGATCTGGGCACTGCACCTGGCATACATGCTTCTGGGCGTGCCCCTTTCGGCAGACAACCCCTGGATGTACCTGCATATCCTGGTGCAAGGCTATCTTTTCACGGGGCTTTTCATTACCGCGCATGATGCCATGCACGGCAATGTCTCATCCAAAAATTGGGTCAACATCGTGATCGGATATGCCGCTTCTTTTTTGTTTGCGGGCATGTCTTACAAGCGGCTTCGAAAGAACCACGGATTGCATCACAAGCATTCTGCCTCGGAGGGAGATCCTGACTTTTATACGCGGTCACAGAATTATTTTCGCTGGCTGGGCATCTTCATGTGGCGATACGTGACCCTTATGCAGATTGTGGTGATGGCTGTGTTTTTCAACCTGCTGTTACTTATACCCGGAGTCTCAGAGATCAACGCATTGTTATACTGGGCACTGCCGGCCATTCTCGGCACCCTTCAGTTATTCACCGTGGGCATTTACTGGGTTCACAAGCTTCCTCATACTGAAGAAATGGGACAGCACAGGGCCCGTACACAAATTAAAAATCACCTTTGGGCCATGCTAAGCTGTTACTTTTTCGGCTATCACCGTGAGCATCACAATAACCCAAAAATACCATGGTGGGAGTTGCATAAAACAAAATCCTGAACCACACCCGTTATTTATTATTCAACAACCTTTCAATACAAACACGCAAACTGTCGCGCCAATAGGGAATATCCATGTTTAGTTCATTTTTAATGCGGGATTTATCCAGTACACTATAATGCGGCCTTTTGGCAGCCGGTTTGATATCTTTGGTGAGCACGGGTGTGATCTCACAGGGAAGCTTAGCCATCTCTGCTATGGCAACGGCCATGTCGAACCAGCTGCACACGCCCTCGTTACTGTAATTATATATTTCGCCACGCACACCTGATGATAACACGGGAAGCAATTCAATGATCGCCCTGGCGAGATCAGGTGCGTATGTAGGACTGCCGATCTGATCATACACCACACGCAAACGCTGTTCTTCCTTGCCTTTTTTCAGGATGGTCTTAACAAAATTATGCCCAAAGGGAGAATATAGCCATGAAGTCCGAATAATAACAGATCTTTTTGCGTTAAGCAGCACCTCCAGTTCGGCATCGAGTTTGGAGCGACCGTATGAAGAAAGGGGGTTTGTACTGGCAGACTCATTATAAGGCCTGCAAGCTTTCCCATCAAAAATATAATCTGTACTCAATTGCACCATCAGGGCGTTCACATCGCTGGCAGCCTGNGCAAGTATAGATGCACCCCTGACATTCAGCAACCTGGCTTCAGATGGATCACCCTCAGCCTGATCAACAGCCGTATAAGCTGCACAGTTTATTATGCAATTCGCCTCATGGTGCTTTACGAATTGCCTTACCGCCTCTTCTGAAAGAATATCAAGCTCATTCTTATCAGTAAATAAAAACTCATGATTCTTAAAATCAGGCGCCAGTTCCTGAAATGAGCGACCAACTTGCCCTGCACTTCCCGTAATAAGTATTTTCATATTGTAATGGTTTGGTGTGGAAAATATTGAATCAAATTCCTATTTTATGACGCTAAAATAAAACAAAATACCATACATCGGAGTTATTCTATTAACTTTAGTAAAAATCTGTCAAATTTTTCTTATGCCGGATAACAACATACAGAGGGAAGTCTGGGACAGCAACCGGAAAGCCCTTTTTATCAACCTCGACAGAAGCATTTACGGTTCTTTTGCGGAGATAGGCGGCGGTCAGGAAGTTGCCCGCTGTTTCTTTCAGTCGGGTGGAGCATCCGGAACGGTGGCCCGCACCGTATCGGCCTATGACATGGCTTTTAGTGACTACCTTTATGGCAAAAGTCCATCTGGCAGGTATGTCTCAGAGGACAGGCTGATGCAAATGCTCAGCAAGGAGTATGAAAGCATGGTAACCCTCCTGAAAGAGACACGTGGCAGCGACACCCGTTTTTTTGCTTTTGCCAACACGGTGGCCACATTAAACTACAGAAAAGACAACGAAGCACATGGGTGGCTGGGTGTCAGGTTTCAACTGACACCGGAATCCAGTCCCAACGATGTGGTGCTGCATGTGCGCCTGCTGGAAAACGACAACCTGCTTCAACAGCAAACCCTCGGTGTGCTGGGCGTTAACCTGCTTTATGCATGCTATTACAATTATCAATATCCCAACAGCTTTTTGCAATCACTCCTGGACGACCTTTCGCGTGACAGGATAGAAATAGACATGATCCGCATGAAAGGCCCGGAGCTGGATTATGTGGATAACCGTTTACTGGCGGTGCAGCTGGTAAAAAACGGCATGACTACCGTCACCATGTTCGATCGTCATGGTGATGTGCAACAACCCGCAGATATGCTTTACAAGAAGAATGTCATGGTGCTGCGCGGCAGTTTCAGACCTATTACCTACGTGGGTTTTGACATGCTGAAGGCCGGTTTTGCCCTTTTCAAAGAAGAAGTAGGATATGATAAGAAAGCCGGAAATACCGAGGTATTATGCGAGATGACACTCAATAACCTGCTGGACGAAGATGAATTTGATGAAAGGGATTTTCTTGACCGGGTTGACATCCTGAGTGGGATGGGGCAAAATGTCATGATATCCAATTTCAGGGAATTTTACCTGCTTGCAGAGTGGTTCCAGCGTTTCAGGCTCCGCAACATCCGTATGGTAATTGGTGCGCTTACGTTTAAAAATGTAATTGACCAGGGCTATTACAAAAATTTGCGCGGAGGCATCATGGAAGCCTTTGGCAAGCTCTTTATGGACAACCTGAAAGTGTATCTGTATCCGGCCCGCAAAAAGCAGGCAGACCACATCAGTAACTCCCAAACCATCGAAGTGGATGAAGAGATCCGGAACCTTTACCGCCATCTCACCGAAAACCAATACATCATAGATATTCCGGGATACAGGGAAGAGGTTCTGCCCTATTTTTCGCATGTGGTATTACAAAAGATACAACAAAAAGAACCGGAGTGGGAGCAAATGGTCCCTAAATACGTATCCGCCTTCATCAAAACAAAAAAACTATTTGGTTATAGTGCAGATGAGTAGCATGTCATACGTGCATGCTTACCATCAAAAAAGGGTTGCAACAGCGCTGCAACCCTTGTAAAAACAAAAACCAACCTGATTACATTTCAAACTCATCGAAATCCATGTCATCGTCCATATCGCCACGTTCTCTCCGGCGATCCCGTTCATATTCGTTGATGCGATAGGTAAATCCGATAAACACCATGCGGCTGTTGCGGCGACGCTCAGAGTCAAGCGTAAAGTTGTCTCCGTAATTGTACATCTTGAATCGCTGGGTGTCAAAAATGTCGCTCAGACGCAGGCTGATTGTGGCATTGTTATTCAACACGTTTTTCCTTACTGCAAAATCAGCAGAATACATTTCCTTCATTTCACCCTGGATCATGACCAATGGCGAACGGTAACGACCGGTTAGCTGAGCGGACCATCCCCGCGGGAACGTGAAGTTATTTACCATACGCGTGGACCATGAATAGCTTTCATTCTGAAGCTCCATCTGATCACCGCCCCCTTCTACCTGCCTGTAGAAATAACTCATGGTGCCATTGATGCGCCACCAATCGGTCGCCCGGTAGGTGAGGGCAAGTTCAGAGCCCAGGGAGATGCCCCGATTCAAATTTTCAAAGGTTGTATAGGCAATGCCATCATCGTCCATGGTGCGAAAGCGCGTGATCATGCCTTCAGTATGGCGATAGAATATGCTGGGGTTAAGCGTGGTGCGCTCTCCGAACCGGGTATATCCCAGCTCCAGTGAGTTTGTATATTCGGGATCAAGCAATGGATTGCCGCTTGAAATATCATACGGATCGTTGTAGCTGGGGAATGGGTTCAGTTGACGGCCCCGCGGGCGATTAATCCGCCGGCTGTAGCTGAGCTGTGCTGACTGTGTCTGAGTAAAGTTACGGCGGATGTGCAAGGTCGGAAACAAGCTGAAGTAGTCGTTCGGATAATCTTCATCCATAGTTTGCTGCTCCACGAGGATGTCGGCATATTCTGCCCGCAGGCCACCCTGTATGCTATAATTCCCCAGCACGGTGGAATACATGCCGTAAGCCGAGTACCGCTGCTCACTATGAATATAATGATTGCTCAGGCCTTCATTAATTATCCAGCTCTCGCTGTCGTGATCAAAATCGTAAAAGGCAAAATCCTGATCCCGCTCGCGAACATACGCCTGGGCGCCGAGTTCCAGCTTGGACTCACCACCAATGGGGTGGGTATAGTCTGTCTGGATCCGAAACATTTCCATGTTTCCGTCTGTAAAAGTATTTTCAAAGATATTGGGGCGGTCACCGGCCATATGATCCATGAACACCTGTTCATTTTCCTGGCTGCGATCCATTCCCCTGCTTGAATAGGTGAAATCAGTGGTCCATTCTCTGTGTTCCTGATCAAATGTGCGCTCATGACTCAGGTTAACCTGGTAGCCTCCGTGATCCATATAATTCAGGGTTTCACGATAAAAGGCATCCTCCAGATCATGCTGGCTGTCGAGCATTTGGTAATCGGTATAATTTAAACGGTCCATGTCCCGCGTATTATAACCGAAGGAGGTGGTCAAACGGTGCCGGTCACTCAGCCTGTAATCCATGCCCACGGTAAAGTTGTGTGCGTCCATGTCAAAGTCAAAGTCAGACTCCTGGTCGAGATGCGTGTTATTTACCGTGTTAGTCCTGAAACTCGACCCATACCCGTCAGAAGAAATCAACCGGCCGCTGTAATTGGCAAATAAGTTAACGGATCCCACGTGGTAATTCAGATTAGCTGAACCGGTATAGCGCTGGCCGGTGCCGGCATTCAGTGAAACCATGCCATTGTATCCCCTATCTCTTTCCTCTTTCATGACGATGTTAATAATGCCGGAGGTGCCGTCAGGATCGTATCTGGCTGAGGGGTTGGTGATCACTTCTACTCTTTCCACCATCTCTGAAGGGAGCTGCTCCAGTGCTTCCGACCCGGTAAGTCCAAGCAAACCCGACGGACGGCCATCAATCAGGATGGTCACATTGTCACTGCCCCTCAGGCTGACATTGCCGTCAAAGTCAACCGCCACGCTGGGAATGTTTTGCATCAGATCCAGCGCAGAACCACCCACAGAGGTAAGCTCCTGTTCCACATTGAATACGCGACGATCCAGGCCAACCTCCATCAGTTCACGGGTAGCTTCCACCGTAACTTCAGATAGTGTAGCGGTATCGGGGGTGATAGCAATCGTGCCCAGATCCACTTCCCGTTCACGTGGTGTGATACGGATGTCATTCACGAGTTGTTCAGGATATCCAATATAGTTAATCGCTATGTAATAGTTCCCGGGTGAGATGTTTTCGATCACAAAACTTCCATCTTCTTCCGAGATGGACCCTGAAACCATCGTTGAATCTTTAACGGTAAATAATACAACACTGGCATACATCAGCGGTGTCTGATGTTCTTCATCCAATAGGACACCCTGAACCATTCCCGATGCAGACATGCCATCGCCTGACCCACGCTGGCCGCGCTGCTCAGGGTTTTCACCATATGCAACTACCGCCAGCAAGACCAACAAAACACCAGACAAAACTGACTTTAACATTTTCATTACCATAACAATACTTGATAACACTATTAATACAAAATTTTACATTGCGCTTAGAAACACTCATAAAATAGACAACAAAACCTGTAATTAGTTTAACCACGTGGCAGCTAAAAAATGCGGCTTTTGAAATCTTTAACACAGATTAACATTTACACGTAACCTGAAATGCCATAAGCAGCAAGCTTCTTATTTTGTATCTTTGCAGCTGTAATTAGTTTACCTTTTTTATGGCAGAAAATTATTCAGAAGACAGCATACGCACACTCGACTGGAAAGAGCACATTCGTCTGCGGCCCGGGATGTATATAGGCAAACTGGGAGATGGTGCTTCCCAGGATGACGGCATCTACGTGTTGATCAAGGAGGTGATCGACAATGCCATTGATGAATTCATCATGGGTTTTGGAAAAACCATTGAGGTGAACATCGACGAAACACAGGTTACCGTGCGCGATTACGGCCGGGGCATTCCCCTTGGCAAGGTCGTCGACTGTGTATCCCGGATCAATACGGGCGCCAAATACGACAGCAAGGTGTTCAAAAAAACCGTCGGACTGAACGGGGTAGGTACCAAGGCGGTCAACGCCTTGTCGCACAGCTTCCGGATCGAATCCATCCGCGAAGGCAAAAGCAAAGCCGCCGAATTCGAGTTCGGCAAGCTGACCAGGGAACACGAAGTAGAAGAGAGCAAGGGACGCACCGGCACCGTGGTCACTTTCACCCCTGACCACACCATTTTTGGCAAATTCCGATTTATTGACGAATACATCGAAGAACTGCTGTGGAACTATGTGTTTTTGAACCGTGGGCTGACCATAGTTTTCAACGGCAGGCGCCTTCATTCAAAGAATGGGCTCCTCGATCTGCTGTCACACAATATCGACACGCCAACCAGTTACCCCATCATTCACATCCATGAGGATGAGATGGAGTTTGCTTTTACACATAGCACCAGTCAGTACAGTGAAGAATATTACTCCTTCGTGAACGGCCAGCACACATCCCAGGGTGGCACACATCAGGCTGCTTTCCGGGAAGCACTTAANCGTACCATTCGCGAGTTTTACAAAAAAGATTTTGATGCCAACGACATCAAGACCTCTTTGATTGTAGCGCTGAGCATCAAGGTACAGGAGCCGGTTTTTGAGTCGCAAACCAAGACCAAGCTTGGTTCACAGCACATAGAGCCCGGGGGAACGACCATCAGAAACTATATTGGCGATATCTTAAAGCGACGTCTTGACAATTACCTGCACATGCATCCGGGAGTGGCTGAAGCCCTTCTGAAGAAGATCCTGCAGTCAGAAAAGGATCGTAAAGACATGGCCAACATCAAAAAGCTGGCCCGTGAGCGGGTAAAAAAAGCCTCCCTGCATAACAAAAAGTTGCGCGATTGCCGCGTGCATTACAACGACAACAAGCCACAGCGNTTNGAAACAACCCTTTTTATCACCGAAGGGGACTCGGCAAGCGGATCTATCACCAAAGCCAGGAATGTAAATACGCAGGCGGTATTCAGCCTGAAAGGCAAGCCACTGAACAGTTACGGGCTCAGCAAAAAGATTGTTTATGAGAACGAGGAATTTAACCTGCTTCAGGCTGCGCTGAATATCGAGGATAACCTTGAAAACCTGCGTTACAACAACGTGGTGATAGCCACCGATGCCGACGTGGACGGCATGCACATCCGCCTGCTGCTCCTGACATTTTTTCTGCAGTTTTTCCCGGACCTGGTGAAAAATGGCCACCTGTACATATTACAAACACCGCTTTTCAGGGTGCGTGACAAGAAAACCACCAAATATTGCTATTCTGAACAGGAAAAAGCACAGGCAATAAAGTCATTGAAAGGATCTCCGGAAATAACGCGTTTTAAAGGTCTTGGTGAAATATCCCCTGACGAGTTCAGCCACTTTATAGGCCAAAACATCCGCCTGGATCCGGTAATACTCAGAAAAGACCTTAGCCTCAACGAGATACTCAGGTTTTACATGGGAAAGAACACGCCGGAAAGACAGCAGTTCATTATTGAGAATCTGCGCCTGGAGCTGGATGTGATTTAAGCTCGAATGCATCCCAGTCGACCCATGCCCGGAAGGTGTCCCTGAAGCTGTCGAGCTGACATCGCGGCATGATCACGGTCTCAGAAGCTTCCCTGCCCGGCATGATGTCAGAGAGATTTTCGCCCCTGGGGTCAATAATAGCCGAATCACCTGAATAGGCAATATTGTTTCCATCCTCCCCTACCCGGTTCAACCCGATAACAAAAGATTGATTCTCGATGGCTCTTGCCATGAGTAAAACACGCCATGCATGGCTTCGGCTGCCGGGCCAGTTGGCCACGTTGAGCATGGCATCGTAGGCAAATCCTGTATCTTCATCATAGCTGTTGCGACACCATGCCGGGAAACGCATGTCATAACATATCACGGGCATGATCTTCCACCCCTTTAGCTCCACGATAAGCTTACCGGTTCCGGGCGAGTAGTGCTTATTCTCACCGGCATAAGTAAAGAGATGCTTTTTGTCATAACAGTGGTATTGGCCATCGGGCTGCATCCATACCAAACGGTTGTAATATTTGCNATCATCACGGATGATGATGCTGCCGGTGATCACACAATCAAGCATTTGCGCCTTTTCCTGCATCCATTGCATGGTCCTGCCCTCCATGGGCTCAGCCAGGTTATGGGGTATCATAGTAAATCCAGTAGTAAACATTTCCGGAAGAACAATAAGGTCAGGAGACGTGTCAATTTCCGACAGCTTCTCCTCAAACATGGAAAGGTTACGTTCGGGGTCTTCCCAGTGCAGGGGAGATTGAACAAGGTGCACATTTAGATTTTGCATAATATATCGGCCGCTTTTTGTAATGTTTCTTCTGATTTGGCAAAACAAAACCTCAGCATGTGGCTGTTATGTGTTTTATTGTAAAATGAAGAGGTAGGCACGCCTGCTACCTTATGCTCCTTGATGAGTCTTTCAGCAAAAGCCATCTCATCTTCATCACTGATGGCCTCATAATTAAGTTGCTGAAAATACGTACCCATGGCTGGTGTAAATGTAAACCTTGACCCTTCCAGTGCTTTAGGAAAAAGTCCCTTTTCACCTGGTAAAATGGTCCGAGGCCTTCATAATGCTCTGGCTTTTGCAGGTATTCGGTCAGGGCGTGCTGCACCGGGGTGTTGGAGCAAAAAACCATAAACTGATGTGTCTTCCTGATTTCTTTCATCAGGTTCGCAGGAGCCACACAGTAGCCTGTTTTCCAGCCGGTGGCATGAAAGGTTTTCCCAAACGAGCAGGTCACTATGCTACGCTCCGCCAGGGCAGGATAGCGGCATACGCTTTCATGCCTCTTACCCTCAAAGATGATGTGTTCATAAACCTCATCACTGAGCACCATAATGCCGTTGTTGAGCACAATTTTTTGGAGCTGCAACAGATCTTCCTTTTCAAGAATAGTACCCGTAGGATTATGTGGAGTATTGATAATGATCATTTTAGTCCTGCTCGATACCAGGCGGCGCACCTCATCCCAGTCTGCCCTGTAATGTGGAGCCTTCAGTTTACATGTAATCGCAGTTCCACCATTGAGTTTTATTGCAGGAACATAGCTGTCATAGGCAGGCTCAAAAACGATGACTTCATCATCCTCCTTGACAAAGGCCGTGATAGCGGCAAATATGGCTTGTGTGGCACCGGCAGTAACAGTGATCTCGGTATCAGGATCGTACTCCGCTCCATAGAGCCGGGATGTCTTTTCTGCAATAGCCTCCCGGAGCTTTGGGAGACCAGGCATCGGGGCGTATTGGTTATGCCCGTCATGCATAGCCTTTGCCACAAGCTCAATTAACACAGGAGATACCTCAAAATCAGGAAACCCCTGCGACAGGTTGACGGCACCCTGCTCAGTGGCAAGCTGCGACATAACAGCAAAGATGGAAGTCCCCGTATTCGGCAACTTGCTGCTCACTACATCCGGATAATGCTTCATAGAATCCTATTTATTTATTGAATCACTGGTAATTATAATACAACGCCGCAAATTACCCGCATATGATATGGTTATGATAAAAATTGTAATTTTGTCTGATAAAGAAGGACTGTAAAGATAATCAATTTTCCAGCACTGCCTTGAGAAGGTTTGCAGTTTGAGGTTGGATATTTCGACATTTTGACAAAATTATAAACAGATGAAAACTATTGAACACATAGACTTTAACGGAAAAAGGGCACTGATACGGGTGGATTTCAACGTTCCCCTGGACAGCCAGCAAAAGATAACTGATGATGCGCGCATGCGTGCAGCCGTGCCGACGATTAGAAAGATCCTTGATGACAAGGGGTCGGTTGTGCTCATGTCGCACCTGGGGCGCCCAAAAGAAGGGCCGGAAGACAAATTTTCACTCAAACATCTTGCCGGGCATCTTGGCAAGCTGCTCGACCAGGAGGTGAAATTTGCGCCAGACTGTGTGGGAGAAGAAACCAGGAAAATGTCAGAATCACTTAAGGAAGGAGAAGTACTGCTCCTTGAAAACCTTCGCTTTCACAAAGAAGAAACCAAAGGTGACGAAGCATTCGCCAAAAAACTCTCAGAACTTGGCGATATATATGTAAATGATGCTTTTGGCACAGCTCACCGGGCGCATGCCTCCACCACGATAGTAGCAAAGTTTTTTCAAGAGAAGGTCTTTGGCTACATCATGGCTAACGAACTGGAAAGCATCGACAAGGTCCTTCATGATACCCAAAAACCCTATGTGGCCATTATCGGTGGTGCCAAAGTGAGTACCAAGATCGACATTATAGAGAACCTCCTGGAAAAAGCCGATGAACTGATCATTGGAGGAGGCATGATGTTTACCTTCATCAAAGCCCGCGGAGGCAAGATCGGAAACAGCATGTGCGAGGATGACTACCTTGAGACTGCCCGTCAAATCATGACTGCAGCTCGTAAAAAGGGAGTCAGAATACATATCCCGGCTGATGCCGTGGTGGCAGATGCATTCAACAATGATGCGAACACCAGGGAAACGCCTGCCGACAACATCCCGGAAGAATGGCTCGGGCTGGATATTGGAGATCAGAGCATTGAAAAGTTCTCTTCCGTAATCGAAAAGGCCAAAACCATATTATGGAATGGCCCTATGGGCGTTTTTGAGATGGAGAATTTTGCAAAAGGAACTAAAAAAATTGCCGAAGCCATCGCAAAAGCTACCGAAAAAGGTGCATTCTCCCTTGTGGGCGGGGGCGATTCCGTGGCCGCCATTAACCAGTTCGGAATGGAAGACAAAGTAAGCTATGTGAGTACAGGAGGCGGTGCCCTGCTTGAATACATGGAAGGGAAAAAGCTGCCCGGCATCCAGGCCATCATGGAGTAACATCCGATGTTTTACTCCCCCTTACTTTGACCCATTCGTGTTATTTTGCGTTAATCTTTTTACCATGACAAGTAACGCACGTTCATCAATGGGCTTAGAGAGGTAATCATCCATGCCGGCTTCAAGAAAACGCTCCTTGTCGCCCGGAATGGCATAACCTGAAATAGCCAGTATGGGTGTTCTTTCATCTTTGTGCTGTTCTATTTCACGGATTTTCCTGGTAGCCTCAAAACCGTCCATCCGCGGCATTTGACCATCCATTATAACAATGTCGTATTTTTGTTTTTGATAAAGCTCGACGGCCGAAAGTCCGTTGTAAGCTGTATCCACATCCCATCCCTGCCGACGTAAAAAGCCGGCAATATACATTTGGTTGATGGCATCATCCTCAACAACCAGCACTTTCAACAGCCTGCTTTTACCTTGATAGTCAGGACCTTCGAAGTCGGATGCTTCCTGTTCCGCATCCTGCACAAAGGGCAGGAAAAACGTCGCCAGGCTCCCTTTGCAAGGTTCACTTTCAAAAGTCAGTTTACCTCCCAGATGCTCAACCAGTCCTTTGGCAATAGACAAGCCAAGGCCAACCCCCCGGAATTCTTTGTGTGTTGACCCGTCCAATTGATAAAACGCATCAAAAAGCAGAGGGATAACTTCTTTTGGAACGCCAATACCTGAATCCTTTACGGAAAAAAGGAGAAAGTCATTTTGCTTTTTCACAGACACAACCACCTCTCCCCTGGAAGTAAATTTAATGGCATTACTGATCAGGTTACTCAGCACNTGTTGGATCTTTTGTTTATCCCCATGGATGTAATCCGGCACATCTACATTGATTCTTAACCTGAGCTGGTTGCCTTTTTCTTCCGCCTCAGCGGAAAACATGGCTTCCAACTCCTCGAAGGCTTTCTTCACCGAAAAATTATGCAATACAACATCCAGCTTACGGGAGTCAAGCCTTGCATAGTCAAGCATATCATTAAGAATGTTCAGAAGATTTCCCGAGGAGATAATGATTGATCGCAGATAGTTTTTTTGTTCATCGTCCAGCTTAGTCTTTTCAAGTGTCTTAGCCATTCCCATCACTGCACCTAATGGATTACGGATTTCATGGCTGATATTGGCAAGGAATGCTGACTTTGCTCTGTTTGCCCGCTCAGCCACTTCTTTTGCTTTTAACAGCTCTTCTTTCTCTTTATGTTCAGTTACATCCCGGGCTATGCTCACCACCTCATCCACTAGCCCGGTGTCCTTCTTGTATAATATTCTGTTGACCACATC
>SL_3KL_010_SEDDRAFT_10004356_pt1 | contig 12787 bp, 10 predicted proteins | sample SodLakKL_010_SED_2_FD_10381 | JGI IMG/M metagenome (IMG submission 10381)
TCCTCCGTTTTCAGCCGGGCGCGGACCGCCTTCATGTCGGCCCGGTGTCCGTACCGGATGCCATCAAAACGGGCCAGGTTGCTCGATGCCTCTGCCGTTGCCAGCACGTAGTAGGCGGCAATGGCGTATTTCAGGTTGGGCAGCCGGATATCCACCAGTTTGGCGCCTTTTGCCTCCATTTTTTCCGCCACCAGCATGACCCTGTCGCGGATCACGGGATCCAGTCCGTCGCCGAAATACTCCTTCGGGATACCAATGGTGATATCAGGCCGGACCTCATCCAGCAGCGCGGGGTAGTCGGGCACCGGTTCCGTGGATGATGTGGCGTCCATGTCGTCGCGACCGGCAATGGCTTTCAGGATCACCGATGCGTCATGGACCGTGCTGCCGAACGCACCCACGGAGTCGAACGAGGAGGCATAGGCGATCAGGCCATGTCGGGAAACACGCCCATAGGAGGGTTTGAGTCCAACCACACCGCAAAAAGATGCCGGTTGGCGTACGGATCCCCCGGTATCGCTGCCCAGGGATGCGTGGCACATGCCCGCGGCAACGGCCGCCGCGCTTCCGCCGCTGGATCCGCCGGGAACACGGGATGTGTTGCGGGGATTGCGGACGGGGCCGTACATCGAGTTTTCATTGGATGAACCCATCGCAAACTCGTCCATGTTCAGACGGCCGATGATGATCGCATCCCCGGCGAGCAGCCGCTCAACGACGGTGGCGTCGTAGACGGCTTCATACGATGCGAGCATTTTCGAGGCGCATGTAGCGGGGAATCCTTTCTGGCAGAACACCTCCTTTACGCCCAACACAACCCCGGCAAGGGGGCCTGCAGATCCATTTTCAATCTTGCGCTGGATGTGATGGGCGCGCTCGAGCGACTCTTCCTTGTGCCATTGCGTGAACGCATTGATATCCGGATTGTCCTGCTCAATGCGTGAGATGTATCCGGCAACCAGATCCGGGACGGTCAACTCTCCGGACTCCAGCATGGCACGGGTACTGCGTATATCGGTTAACTTCAAAACGGGATAGATCCTGATTCAGGAAAAACTTGCGGTTCGGGTTTGCTGCGTGAGGCAGTTTTGCGGCGGTACAATGGGCTGTCAGGGGCGGCCGTCCTGTTCCCTTTCTGTTTCTTCGCTGACCTTCTGCTCCTCACGTTTTTTTTCTTCACGCCGGGGTTTTTCCGGTTCCTCCGGGCTTTTTTCCAGTTCCTTGCGTATGTCGCTGGAAGCTTTGCGGAATTCGGTGATTCCCTGTCCGAGTCCCCGGGCAAGTTCGGGTATCTTCTTTGCCCCGAACAAGAGCAGCACGACAAGTACAATAACCAGTATCTCGACTCCACCAAATGAGCCCATATGAACCTCAAAAATTAAATTTAAAAACAATCGTTGGATTTCGTAAAATAGCAAACTTTCACTTCAGGGTTAACCCCTGAAAAAATTATTTTGTTTTTAAGGCGTTAGGTACTTGAATTTTACCATAATAATTAGTTTATAGTCGACGAAAGTCACTAACTCAAAATTTCAGGATGTGCCATTATGATTTGGACCGTTGAACTCGCTGCGACACTTGAGGATGCACCCTGGCCCGCAACCAGAAACGAACTGATTGAATGGGCCGAGAGAAACGGATGCCCCCAGCAGGTGATCGACAACCTTTATGAACTTGATGAAGAAGACGATACCCCGTACGAGAGTATTGAGGAGATCTGGCCTGATTACATCATGAAAGAGGATTTCTTCCACGGAGAAGAGGACGAGGGATTCGACTACGATGACGTCTGACTTCCGCAGATCGTGGCATCCATATCCATAAACGGAAGATCTGTGCACCATTCCGTCCTGACTTGAAATGCTTATATTCAGGTGACGTCACCATTTTGCCATCCCTTATCTGTATCTGCTATCATTGAACCGTCTCCTGTGCATCATATGCCTCTGTATTTTAACCGGCCTGTGTTCTCCCATGCTTGCGGATACCGGTGCCTTCGCTTCCTCGGGATCCATGGTGGAAATGCCCAAAGCTTCCGGTACTGCCTCTAAGGCCGGTGCTGTTGCAGATGAAGGAAACGACGACGATGACAGAAGGATCCGCCGTGTGCGCTTTGTCGGCAACCAGGCGTTCAGCACCGGGGAGCTGAGGGCGATCGTCCGCACAAGGCCCAACCGCCAGTTCCTTGGCATACCGGGGCTCACTTTCTGGTATCAGCTGCACCGGATATCCAGCCGGATCGGGGAGCCGCCCTCACAGCTGGACAGGACCGTGCTTGAGCGCGACATCGAGCGATTGGACAACTTCTACGAATCAAAAGGTTTCCGCGACGCCGTAATCGACACCAACATCACCTATTTTGACAGGGAGCGGGTCGAGGTCTCGTTCATTATCCGGGAAGGCAGGCAGTCACGCATCCGCAAAATCTATTACAGTGGGATGCCGGAAATCGGTTCCGATGACGAACTGCACAATTTTTACCGGAACAGCGATATTGTGACGGGCGTGATCAACGACACTTCCTTCCGCTCCGGACAGGCCTTCACCTATGAAAAAATCGCCGAAGAACGGAACCGCATCATCACCCACCTCAGGAACAGCGGATATGCTTCGGTAACCCGCGATTCCGTCATTGCCGTGGTTCGGGAAGATACGGTACAGACCCTTGAACTCGATGTCCTGTTCCGGGTTTTCCCCGGCCGCATTTACCAGTTCGGGGATGTGCATGTCGAACTTCGCGGGCCCGGCAGGGAATTTGACCAGGTGCGGCAGGACACGCTGACTGGCCCTCCCCACACCCGGGAACCCTACAAGATTGTTGTGCACGTGGATGAGTCCGCTAAAACACGGACCGGCCTCATCGCCCGGCAATTGCTGTTCCAGCCCGGTAGCAGGTATGACAACAGCGCATACCGCAATTCGGTGAACCAGTTCCAGAACCTGGGCATGCTGGTGGTAAACCAGTTCGGCCTCACTCCCGACGGATCTTTGCCCGACTACTCGAACGAAGTCCTCCCGGTCTACATCCGGATGCAGACCCTGCCGAAACACCGCATCCAGCTCGACTTCTTCGGTATGAGACGCCTGGGCTTCGGGGCCGGGGCCGGAGTGAGGTACATCAACAACAACCTGTTCCAGGGAGCGGAGAATTTTGAGGTCGGGGTCCAGGGAAATTTTGAGCTGGTTGGCGGTACGCTCCTGAACAGCACCGAATTGAGCACGGCCTACACGGTGCCGCGCCTCAACTTCCCGTTCCACAGCCTCGATCAGACCCCGTTTTTCCTAAATGCCAGCACACGGTACCGGTTCAGCTGGGCGCAGAGCCGCCAGGAGAACTTCACCATTAATGCCAACTTTCGCTTCAACAACCAGTTCGAAGTGCGCCACCGTCCGCAAATGGCCAGTCTGCTGGACCTGATCGAGCTGGACTGGCTCGATGCCTCTGCCACTTCCGAGTTCGAACGGAATCTCCGTGAGCGTTTCGACGACATCATCGTGGAGCGCATCCTTGAGGATTTCAACCCGCAGTTCAGTTCCATCATCCGCTATACCATCCGTTACGCCCGGACCGATCTTATCAAACGCGACTACGGGTTTTTCAGCGAATCCTCCATCGAGCTCGGGGGCACCATTCCTTACCTGATGGACCGGTTTATATTCGAACCCGGCGATGTGCAGGGCACCGTCCCCTCGCTGAGCCTGAGCGACAGCACATTGACCTACAGCCAGTTTGTGCGGGTTTCTTTCGACTACCGGAATTATACTCCGATCCTGGCTAATGGCACTTTTGCCTGGCGGGCATATGCCGGATATGCCCACGCATTCGGTGTCACCAGGCAGATCCCGCTGAACAGACGCTTTTTTGCGGGTGGAAGCAACGACATCCGCGGCTGGCCGCCCCTGCGGCTCGGTCCGGCCGACCTTGACGCCTCGGCCGGGGAAGTGCCTATCAACGGCGGCGACCTCAAGCTGGCAGGGTTCCTGGAATACCGGCACATCTTATTCCACAATTTCCTGAGTACGAACTGGGGTATTGCCGGCTTCACCGATTTTGGGAACATCTGGTATGGAACGCGAAGCACCTTTGACGAGGGAAAGTTCCGGTTCGACGAATTCTACAACCAGATTGCCGTTGGTTCCGGGTTCGGGCTGCGGCTTGATTGGGAGTACCTGGTTTTCCGCATCGATATTGCCTACCGGGTGCACGACCTCCAGCGCGGCTGGTTCAACAACAGTAATCCATACTGGCACTTCGGGATAGGGCACTCGTTTTAGCAGGCAAAGGTGCGTTAGTCCGGCCTGTGCAAGGTCCGCCTGAACCGGCATTGACTGCGAGCAAACCTAGAACTCGAACCCGATGATTGAGTAAAGTCCATTCCGGGCTCTCTCCCACAACTCTGTTTCGTTCAGATAAATCACCTGCAATGCCTGATAGTACATTACAGCGGCTTTCTCTTTTTCACCTGTCCGTACAAGGCATTCAGCATGCATGAGCAATGCCTCGTTGCGCATTGTTATGTATTCATTGGCCCCGCGTTCAATGGCAATCAGCGGTCTGGTCGATCCAAAGCGGCGCTGGTCGGCCGACAATGCCCGGTTGTAAGGCGACACACCCGACATGACCAGGTCTGCATACAAGTTGACCGTTTTCCCGTACGTTTCAAGTGCCGGTATGGCATTGCCGCAGTCACCTGCTTCATATGCCGATTTGGCAATGTCTCCAAGCTTCTCGATATCTGCAGGAACAGGAATCCCCAGCTCCCCGATTCTTTCCATCATTTCTTCCACATCATAAGGATTGATTTCTTCAACAACTTGCGCAAACAGGCTGTTTGCTGACAAAGCGCATATGGAGAGGAAGAGAATGAAATATTTCATAACAGGAATTTTTTAGGTTGCGATGACACAGTTAATCGTGAAATGTAACAAGTTTCGGGGATAATCCGATTGTGAGACATCCAAGTTCAAAAAAACATTTTCAATCCACAATGTACCCTGATTGCTTCCTTCCACAGGGGCTTGGACCTTGGTCCGCCTTTTCATTTATTTAAATGTGAATTGATAGGTCAAATTTTATATTCATTTTGTACCTTGTCAGATGAATTTGGAGCAAATTACAAGCATTTCAAACCACCCGAATCCCTCCATGATCAAGTCGAAATTCTGGAAGCGCATCAAGGCGCAGTCCGAAATGATTTTTCAGTCGCCATTCCTGAAGAGGATGTCACAGCTCGAGCGGTATGAGTTCCTCCAGCTCAGCCATCGGCGCCGCTTCAANGCCGGGGAATTCGTGTATCATCAGGGGGATCCNGGAACCGGGCTGTANATGATCGAGCAGGGGGCCGTGGAGCTGATCTACCAGGAGGAGCAAACGGACAATGCCGTTCAACTGACCGTCCTCCATTCACCGGAATGCTTTGGTGCGTTCAGTGTGGATTACCTGGTCAGGCGGAAGGCATCAGCCCGTTGCGCGACGGATGCCGTTTTATACGGTTTCTTTATATCGGATTACCAGACGCTTGGAAAACGACATCCGCGCATCGCCCTGAGGTTTCTGGAAACACTCAATGTGTTCGCGACCCGGCAGCTCGATCTGGTAATGACGCGCATGTCGCTGATCGATAAGGATGCGTCCGGCCCGGAGGCCTACGCCCTGCTCTTCGAAACCTATGACATTCCGACCGAGGAATCGACAAAGGACATAATCAGCTGATCCGGAATGAATCACGAACCATCACTGCCCCGGGTCAAGAAGGGAAAGGAGTTGATCCTGGATATCACAACCGCCGCTTACGAGGGAAAAGGCCTCGGAAAAGTGGGAGAATATGCCGTTTTCGTGAAAAATACGGCCCCCGGAGACCGGGTCAGGGTCCGCATCAACCGCAAGAGGAAAAAGTACGCGGAAGGCACCCTGCTGGAGGTGCTCCAGCCATCGCCGGTCAGGATCACCCCGAAATGCCGGCATGCCGGCACCTGCGGGGGCTGCACCTGGCAGCATATCCCCTATGAAAAAGAGCTGGAATACAAGTCATCGCACGTCAGCGATCATTTTCAGAGGATAGGCGGATTTCACGATATTGCCACCCAGCCGGTCATCGGCGCTCCGGAGCCCTTCTATTACCGCAACAAGATGGAGTACACGTTCGGCGACCGTCGGTGGCTGACCGAAGAGGAGGTGCAGTCCGACCGGGAGATCGCCGACCGTGACTTTGCCCTGGGTTTGCATGTACCCGGACGCTATGACCGCATCCTGAACCTGGAAGAGTGCCATTTGCAGCATCCGGTGTCATTCCGCATCCTTGATGCCGTACGTGAGCATGCGCTGGCCCGCCACATCCCGCCGTACAACACCCACAAACACGAGGGGTTCCTGCGCAATCTGATCATCCGCAATGCCGAACATACCGGCGACCTGATGGTCAACCTTGTCACCAACGGCGAGGACGATACCGTCATGTCGCCACTGACCGGATGGCTGCTCGAAACATTTCCTGAAATCACCACGGTGATCCACACGATCAATGACACCCGCTCGCCGTCTTCGGAAGGCCGGTACCAGAAAGTGCTGCACGGGCCGGGTTTCATTCGGGAGCATCTCGGGTCGTACCATTTCAGGATCGATCCGAATACGTTCTTCCAGACCAACACGCGGCAGGCCAAAGCGCTGTACGATGTGGTGCTGGGCGCGCTTGACAATGTTCCCGTGCTTTATGACCTGTACTGCGGTGTGGGCACCCTTTCAGCTTACCTCAGCGGAAAAGCCGAGCGGGTCGTGGGCATTGAAATCCACGCAGGGGCCGTCGAAAAAGCCCGTGAAAACGCCGCGGAGAACGGAGTCGGGCACGCCGTATTCGAACAGGGCGACATGAAGGACATCTTCAACGACGATCTCATTCGCCGGCATGGACGTCCGGATGTCATCGTTACCGATCCGCCCCGCGCCGGCATGCACGAATCGGTCATCGGGCAGATCCTCAGCATCCTCCCGGAAAAAATCATTTACGTCAGCTGCAACAGTGCCACCCAGGCGAGGGACGTGGCGCTGCTGGCAGAAAATTACCGGCTGGAACATATTCAACCGGTCGACATGTTCCCCCGGACATATCATATTGAGTCCGTCGCCGTTTTATCGAGAAAAGAAGCCGAATGAAAACGGGCAGAAAGCCGGATGTGAAGGTCACCCTGGCACTTGCCCACTTTGAAACCGGATGTCCCATGCGGGTTTTGACCCCTCAATATATACAGTCATGAAACGAACATGACAGCCTCCGGCTGACACACATGAACCTGATTATATCCTGTCATGTGAGTTCATTATGACTATACAAATCGAAATTGATAAAGAGATGAAAATCAGCGTTATCGGAGCAGGTCTGGGAGGACTTTCCGCTGCTGCCATATTGGCTGCAAAGGGGCATACTGTGGATCTTTTCGAGCAAAATGATAATCCAGGTGGCAAAATGCAGGAAATCAGGGCCGACGGTTTCCGTTTTGACACGGGCCCGAGCCTGCTCACCATGCCCTTCATACTGGAGCAGGTCTTTGAACTCTGCGGAAAATCATCCGCTGATTATTTGGAATGGATGCCGGTGGAGCCGGTCTGTCGCTACCAGTTTCCTGACGGTGCCGTATTCCACAACTACCTGGATCAGGAACGCAACAGGAACGAACTAATGCGGATCGCACCGGAGGATGTGGAGTCGTGGGACCGTTTCCTGGAGTACAGCGCCGACCTGTACCGCCGCACTGCCGATACCTTCCTGTTCAATCCGCTACAGGGCATCAGGGACCTACAACTCCGTGACATTCCCGATTTCCTGCGCATCGATGCTTTTACAAGCGTATCCAAGCGGGTGGATGATTATTTCAGTTCGCCGCGCATGCGCCAGTTGTTCAAGCGGTTCGCGACCTACAACGGCTCCTCACCCTACCAGGCGCCGGCCACGCTGAATGTCATTCCGTATGTCGAGTTGCGGCTCGGCGGTTATTACATCAGGGGCGGGATGTACAACCTGGCCCGCGCGCTGGAACGGCTTGCCGAGGACTGCGGGGTCCGGGTACATATGGGGGTACCTGTGGATCTGATCGTTCCCGACCCGGGACACCGGCGGAAGATCTCCGGACTAATGATTAACGGTACGCTCTATGAGGCCGATGCCGTGGTGGCCAACAGCGATGCCACGGACACCTACCTGAACCTCATGCCTAAAAACACTCTTTCCCGTCTCAGGAGAGCCCGGATTGCAGGCATTGAACCCTCCTGCTCCGGGTTTGTGGTCCTCTTGGGATTAAACCGTCACTATCCGCAGCTGGAGCACCACAATATTTTCTTCTCCGAGGATTACGAGGAGGAGTTCCGGACCATTTTTGAGCTTCGTGAGCCGCCGCAGGATCCAACCGTCTACATCACCAACACTTCGGTGACGGATCCCATCGATGCCCCGCCGGAATGCTCCAATCTGTTCATGCTGGTAAATGCACCTTATACGGCGAAAGGGCAGTTATGGCACGAGTGGAAGGAAACCTACACCGACCATATCATCCATACCATGGAAAATCGCGGACTGGAAGGGCTCCGGGAGTCGGTCGTATTCAAGAAGGTGATCATTCCTCCCGATTTTGAGCGTCTTTATGGATCCAACCGGGGCAGTATCTACGGCACCAGCTCCAACAGCCGGAATTCGGCATTCGTACGTCCGCGCAACAAATCGCCATGGTTTGACAACCTCTATCTGTGCGGTGGCAGCACACATCCGGGTGGCGGCATACCGCTGGTGCTGCAATCGGCCGTGAATGTCGGCGTACTGGCAGGGCGGGCGGACAGGAAGTGATGTTGACAAGACCGGACGTCTTTTCGACAGTTCGCTCCAGGGCAGCTGTTCTACAGGTATTCGCTCCAGGGCGGCTGGTCAATCCGCATTACGGTCGCGGGTTCAGGCTTTTTGGGCTATCCTTTTACCCAGGTTGATCACTTCCACTTCCAGGATCTTCCCTTTTTCGAGTCCAAAACGGATGACGGTACGGAACTCATGGAACCCGTGAACCCCGGCGGCACCCGGATTCATGTAGATCATGTCCCCCATTTCGTGATCCCTTGCAATTTTGAGGATGTGGGTGTGTCCACAGATAAACAGGTCGGGCGGGTTGTCTTCCATATCCTTCTTGATGGGCAGTGCATAGCGTCCGGGGTTGCCGCCTATGTGTGTCATCCACACATCCACCCCTTCCCTGGTAAAGCGCTGGTGCAGCGGATAGACGGCACGGATGTCAGGTCCGTCGATATTACCGTACACACCAGTCAGCGGAGCCAGCTTTTCCAGCCTGGCCGAAATTTCCATGGTGCCAAAGTCCCCCGAGTGCCAGACTTCGTCCACGCCGGAAAAAAAGTCGGCCACCTGAGGGTCCAGGTAGTGGTGCGTATCCGATATCAACCCTATTTTAAGCATCGTACTTATTGTGTATCATAGGACCACGGTTTGCTCATCTTGTCATGATACGGCAATATGCAACTGTGGTAAAGCATTTTCTGAAGCTGTCTTACGTTTTTTATCCGGGCGAAAAATTCGCCCTAAATGCGTCACTATGCCCGATTTCAGTATTATCATAGTCACCTGGAACGCCCTTCATCACCTAAAAACCTATCTTCCGTCGGTCTGGGAGCACTCTAACGCGCAAGCAGAGATCATCATTGCCGATAATGCCTCAACGGACGGCACGGCGGATTGGGTTGCCGGGACCTTCCCTGAGATCCGGGTGGTCACCCTGGACCGGAACTACGGATATTGCGGTGGCAACAACCGGGCGGCCGGACACGCACGGACTGACCGGCTCATTTTCCTGAACAACGACGTGGAAGTAACGCCCGGCTGGCTCGACCCTCTGCGTGATATGCTGGATCAGGATCCCGGTGTGGCTGCCCTGCAGCCCAAGCTGCGCAGCTGGAACGACAGGGAATTCTTCGAGTATGCCGGGGCGGCGGGCGGCATGCTGGACCGGTTCGGCTATCCATTCTGCCGCGGACGCATCTTCGACACGCTGGAGCGGGACACCGGACAGTATGACGACGCAAGCGACATATCCTGGGCGAGCGGTGCGGCCCTGGTGATCCGGCGCGACCTTTTCCTGGATTTCGGCGGTTTTGATGAGTCGTTCGAATTCCACATGGAGGAGATCGACCTGTGCTGGCGTCTGTGGAACCGCGGGTTTCGCATCCGGTATTGCCCCGATTCCGTCGTCTATCATCTGGGTGGAGGCTCCCTGCCCACCGATTCCCCGCGCAAGCTGTATTATAATTTCCGGAACAATCTGAAGATGATCTGGAAAAATTGCCGGACGCGTGACCTTTTGCCGCGGCTTTACATCCGGATGTTACTGGATGGGGTGGCTTTTGCCCGTTCACTGGCGGGCGGAAAAATACATGAGTGCGGGGCGATCCTTCGGGCCCACCTGCATTTTTACCGCTCCCTGCCCGGATTGCTGTCCACCAGGAAAGCACTGAAGGCCGTTCGGACATCCCCTGACGACACCCCGGTGCTTCGCCCCTATTCCATTATCTGGCAGTACTTTTTGCGCGGACGCAAAACCTACGGCTCGTTGCCCGATACTGGCAATTGACGGCCAAACTGACTATTTTTTTGGGTCTATGCAAATAACGAACCATATGATGATACCAGATTTCAAACAGGCCATACCGGTAGATCAGATCGGCGTGGAAGAGCGGGTTGCCCGGTTCCGTACGCGCAGCATCAAAAAAGAGTCCAAGCTGTTCGCGTTGAAGCTGGCCTTGCAGATGGTGGACCTGACCACGCTGGAGGGGATGGATTCCCCCGGAAAAGTGCGTCAATTGTGCGACAAGGCGATGTATCCCTACGAAGCCGATCCGGATATCCCGAAGGTTGCGGCCATCTGCGTCTATCCGAATCGTGTCCGGCTGGCGGCCGGGGTCCTCAAGGGATCCGGCATACACGTGGCCAGCGTGGCCACATCCTTCCCAAGCGGCATGGGTACGCTTGAGTCGCGCATCGACGAGGTGAAATACGCCGTGGATGAAGGTGCCGATGAAATCGACATGGTCATTTCGCGCTGGGCGTTCCTTAAAGGTGAGTACGATTACGTGTTTGATGAAATTGCGGCGATCAAGGAGGCCTGCGGTCCGGCGCATCTTAAGGTGATTTTGGAGACAGGCGAGCTGGAGACCTACGAAAATGTTCGCAAGGCCAGTGATATCGCCATCTACGCCGGGGCTGATTTCATCAAGACATCGACTGGAAAGATCTCACCAGCAGCCACCATGCCTGTCACGCTGGTGATGCTGTATGCCATACGCGACTACTACCTGAAGACCGGCAGCAAAATCGGCATGAAGCCGGCCGGCGGCATCCGCGATGCCAAAACGGCACTGCACTATCTGGTCATGGTGAAGGAGACACTCGGTGCCGACTGGCTGACTCCCGATCTGTTCCGGTTCGGGGCCAGCTCGCTCGCCAACGACCTGCTGATGCAGATCATCAAGCAGAAAACAGGCCACTACCAATCCCCCGACTATTTTTCAATTGGATAAGCTTATGTCAGAAAAGGAACTCACCGCCCGCCAGAATCTTCACTTCGATGAATTGTGGGCCTATGATCCGGCCCCCGAAAGTCCGGATCATGTAAAGATCGAAGAGCAGTACAACCTCTTTATCGACGGTAAATTCCAGGAACCGGCGGGCGGCCGCTATTTTGAAACCATCAACCCGGCAAATGAAACGTTGCTTTCACGGGTCGCCAGGGCGGACAGGAGCGATCTGGACAAGGCGGTTGCCGCTGCCCGCAAGGCCTATGACGGGGTCTGGTCCAAGATGCCTGCAAAAGAACGCGGCAAGTATATCTACCGCATCGCCCGGCTGCTGCAGGAGCGCGCACGTGAATTTGCCATCCTGGAAAGTATGGATACCGGAAAACCGATCAGGGAGTCGCGCGACGTCGACATTCCGATCGTCATAGCCCATTTCTTTTATTATGCCGGGTGGGCCGACAAGCTGAAATATGCGTTCCCCGGTGTTGACCCACGTCCACTCGGCGTTGCCGGGCAGATCATTCCCTGGAATTTTCCGCTTTTGATGGCTGCGTGGAAGATTGCGCCTGCCCTTGCAACGGGCAACACCGTCGTGATCAAACCGGCCTCATCCACCCCGCTTACCCTTTTGAAACTGGGTGAGCTTATCCGTGATGCCGGCCTGCCAGCGGGTGTGGTGAATATCGTGACCGGTCCGGGCGAGATCGGAAGTGCCATCGCCAACCATCCGGGCATCGACAAGATCGCCTTTACCGGCTCGACGGAAATCGGCCGGACCATCCAGGAGGCATCCCTCCGGACCGGCAAGAAATACACCCTGGAGCTGGGGGGAAAAGCGGCCAACATCGTTTTTGATGACGCACCTGTCGAAGAAGCGGTTGAAGGCATAGTCAACGGCATCTTCTTCAACCAGGGGCATGTCTGCTGCGCCGGATCTCGGCTTCTGGTGCAGGAGGGTGTGGCCGACGAGCTGGTCCATAAGCTTAAAATGCGCATGGAGACGCTTATCCTGGGGGATCCGCTCGACAAGAACACTGACATCGGCGCCATCAACTCGAAGGGGCAGCTTGACAGTATTCTCGGCTATCTGACAGATGGTGTGGAAAGCGGCCTGCAGATCTACCAGACCAAATGCGATCTACCCGAAAAGGGGTTCTGGTGTCCGCCTACCCTGGTTGAAAACGTGAGCCAGGCGCACCGGATCGTGCAGGAAGAGGTGTTCGGACCGGT
>SL_3KL_010_SEDDRAFT_10004357_pt1 | contig 12787 bp, 17 predicted proteins | sample SodLakKL_010_SED_2_FD_10381 | JGI IMG/M metagenome (IMG submission 10381)
GTTCCAGCAGGAGATCGTTGACAACAAAGCAAGGGGAGCTTTGATTGTCAATGCCGCCGCTGGAAGTGGCAAGACAGCCACAACAAAAGAAACAATAGCAAGAATGATCAACGATGGAGTCGACCCACGTAAAATTCTGGCTGTCACCTTCACCCGAAAAGCGTCCCGCGAATGGCAGGAGCGTATCGGTGCGAGCACTATTGAAGGGTGGGGTGATAGGCACATTGAGGCACTCGAAGGCAAAACAGACGTGATGGAGCTTGGTCTGAGTCCAGAAGAAGAGCAGGTGTTTGAATTCTTAGTACAGTGGTGTACGACTATCCATGCCGCTTGTTACCGCCTGCTCAAGAAGTTTGGCGACAGACGACACCCTCCATCCGATAAAGACAATTGGGCTATCCGTGATCTTATCAATGATATCCTTGAAATGCGCGGGTGGAAAGAACTGTCATACAAAAATGCTCTTGCCTGTGTATCTGCTGGCATAAACAGTGGCTGGACTATCTATGATTTCGAGAAGAACATCGGGGGGTGCCTGGAGTATGGGAAAGATACCCCCAATAATGCCGCGAGTATATTGGCGGAAGTTTATAAAACATATCTCGCTTACATGAGAAAGAATAATCTTATTGACTTCTCAATGATGACTGTTGATTTTCTGAAGCTAATCGAGAATAACGAGAACATCCGACAGCGAGTACAAGAGATGTTTGACTATGTTATCGTGGATGAAGCACAGGACACAAGCAGAAAGCAAGCAAAAATCCTGTTCACGATTGCCGAGAACACTGGCAATATCATGTTTGTTGGCGATCCCCGACAATCTCTCTACCGCTGGCGCGGCGCAGTCCCCTCCATCATGGAAGAGGAGTTCGGACAGCATTGGGAGCAATTCAGCACCAAGAGTTTACCGATCAATTACAGAAGCACAAAGACTATCGTTGAATTGAGTAATAAACTCATCGCGAGAAACTATATTGACAGGGAGCAATTCCTGTTTCCAGTGCAACCACGCGAGGATGCCAAACAAGGGCAGGAGTTCTCGCTAATAAACACCTATGATTTCGAAGAGATGGGAAGTATTATCGCAAAGATGATTGAGGTTGATGGCTGTCCTGGAGACTTCTTCATTCTGAGCAGAACAAATGCCGAGTGTGACGATCTATACACAAGGCTCATGGTACACGGAATACCCTGCGTCAACCTTTCTGGCGGCTCAATAGTCGAGTCCAGCGGTGTAGCGAAGGTGCTCGCCTATATGAAACTCGCTATCAATTATGATAATGCGAGAAATGATCTCGATACACTATGCAAGGTTGCAAACATAGCGAGTGACAAATTCCTCTCGCCTATAAATCGCAGAACGCATGACGATAACTGTCAAGAAACACGCCCTTGGATAGACTGCGGTTGTCCTATCACCATGAGAAAGCAGGTAGACCGCGCCTATTCTCGGTTCTACGGCAGGAAGAGTATCGTCAAAGCAGGCGGCTGGTGGGGCATTGAAGATCAAATGACACACACTACTCGTTCTGGCGAGAGAATAATGTACTCGTATGGTGCAGAAGATTTTGTCGAGTTTGTAAAGCATCTTGAAGAATTCTCGGATAATGCTCTCGAATGTATTGACGAGATACTTAAGAGATCAATCATTCCATACATGCTCCACGAAGAAGGAGTGAACGCGTCCGATGATCCATCCGAGAGTGCTGGCTTTGAGCAGTTCGAGACTCTCAAGGCGTTCCTCAAAGATGACATGACAGTACAGGAAGCGTTAGACAAACTCGATGGTCTGGACTTCAGCGAAGTTCTCTGCGACCAGAAGAACTCGGCAGTGTTGATGACTGTGCACAAGAGTAAAGGACTTGAACGCAGGAATGTTATCGTCAATACAACTCGGATGCCCTGTCCGATACCACCTGTGTTTGATGGACAGGTGAGAATAGAAACACCGCGTAGTTTTCTCGAAGAGAGAAATGTATTTTATGTTGCGATAACTCGTGCTGAAGAAAAAGTTGTGCTCATGCAAAGCGCAACATGGCTATCAAAACCAGTACAACCATCACCTTTTATCGCAGAATTATCACTCAATCTAAGCCAGAAAGGAGAATAAAATGACAGACTCAGAGCCAACACTTGTTTATGGAGAAGGTGGTGAAACATTTTACGGTGAAGTTAAGACAGATGAAACTGTAAGAGACGGCTACAAATATCTTGCTCGGAAGTCTGGCTATACAGGCTATCTCTCCGGCAGACAAAACAAAACAAACAAACGCGTAATTGTATTCTTTCGAGAAAAACCATCGGAGAAAGAAATATTACGCAGAAGAAAGAATGGTTTTCTCTACGCGAGATGGTATTGGATAAAGGAGAAATAAAATGACAAGGTTCAATGAACTCGTTCAGCTAAAACAGAAAGAACTTTACAGACAAGGAAGATTACTCTCTGATGATTTGCTTGCGAGAATATATGCAATAAGAGAGGTTCTCGATGGATACGCGAGTGAAGAAGATGTATTGCAAGACATAAAATTTCTTGAAAAAGATAATCGCTCGCGCTTTACAGTAAGCGGACAATGGTTTGGTGCAGAAGAGATTAAAAAAGCTCTACACAGTCGAGAAGTAATAAGAAAAGAGCTTACTGCTTTACTTGAAATGCTTGATGTTTTTGGCGAGAACGATGAGGAATAACTGACTGGTTTTGGTGCACGGGCATATTAAGAAATATTAAGAAAGGAGTATATTAATTTAATTAATTAAACATATTAATACTTAATTAATATATCTTAAGTATTACATATTAATATTAATTAATTAATACCCGCATTTTCAAAAAAAGTCAAGCGCGCAAGACTAAGTGAGTACGCGAAAGTTTTTAGGAAAGGAAGGCAAAGGATGAAATAAATTTTTATGTTCTTACATTGAAATAGTGAGGCATTTTACCATTGATTTGAGATAAATTTTGTGCTATAATTAGTGGTAGAATTAAGTTTCAAAGGTGATCGATTCAAGCGAGAGGAGCAGTGTTATAAGACAAGATTTTGACATGATTTTTACATCTGTACTGACGCGAAAAGATAAACAATTTTTAGATTAAGGAGTGACAATATGATGACTTCAATTTGGGAAAGTGATGTAGTAAATAGTTTTGAGAACGAAAGTTCTGGTGGTAAAGGTTGGATTTGCTATACAGAGATTGCTTTTGGCTACAAAGTTTTTGCGAAGGGTAGAACGAATGAAGAAACTTTCTTCCCCTTTGATATCGCCAAAGAGGGTGACAAAGAACGCGCTATGTCAGAAGCCGAAGCGTTTCGTCAGGAATATAACAATTCTGGTGGAAGCGCAAAGCCCCCAACAAATGCTTTGTCAATTGTTGTTGACAAGGATAATGTTCATGGCTACGACAACAGTCAATGGCAGGGTAATCGTATCATTCATACACCATGCTGGACTGATGCTTACAAATTGGTGATACGCCCTTCGCTTAAGGAAACAGGCGCTGATTTGGGCTGGCAATGGCTTCGGCTCGGATGGAAACCCGATCCCAAGAACCCTGAACGTGAGAACACCCTCACTGGTGAAATGCAAGCAAATCTTGTGCCTTACATTATGGAAACCTTTGCATCTAAGCAGGAGGCGCTTGATGCCGCCGCCGCTGATGCGACAGGTGAGAGCGCACCTGCAACACAAGCGCAATCCGGTAAAAATGGCAGTGGTGGTGCTGATGAGCATATTCCCGAAGGGTACGACACCGCGAGCTGGGCAATTGTAAAGCCCGACATTTTGAAAGCAAAAGCCAGCGGTATCAGCAACAAGCAAATCGCTGATGATTATGGGATCACCATTCCTGACGTTGTGAAAGTTCAATAAGTGATTTTCGTTGACAGCAAGCTCGAAGCACTTGTGAGCGAGTCGGACAATATAAAATTGTTCGATTTCTCGTTCGCGTCTGGTGCTAATGCTGTCATCTCCAAGCGTGCTTACCCTCCAACTGAAAAGTTGTTGGGTAAGCACAACGAGGACAATTCTATCTTTGTTCAAGTTCTTTATCCTAAAAGAACGGAAGAAAAGTATTTCATTAAAATGTTAGAGCAAGGTTACAAGAACAAAGTTGTTGTTATGCTCGGTACTCCGCAACATAAAGATGGATATGTCTTTGTGTGTGATGACTTATGGTTGCCAGAAGCGGATTACGCCATGATGAAGCTTGAATGGGCTTCTTATGGTACTTTGGTGCATGAGTGTCCCGACTATCTACTCGAAAGATTTCTACTCACACTACACAAAAGACTTGTTACAGATGAGGTTGTAATATTCAAGACAATTGAACCAGAAATAGCTGATGATTGGCGAAGTGCCATATCAGCCATGCCTCTTATGACGAGGGAGCGTGTCGAGTTCCTTTGGGATAGATACAAGGAAGGTGGATATGTAGACGCTCTCAATGCTCTTACAGACCCGCGACAGAACACAGAAGGGTTTGGCAAGATCGCATGTGCCGCGATCCGCGACTGGATGAAAGTGCCAGACGGTTTTACATTAACTTACGATTACATTAAGGAGGACTGATATGCCCAATTGGGTTTACAGTACAATGATAGTGACCAGTGAGTCACAAGAGGCTCTTGATGAATTCAAGAAAGCCGCTTCAAAAGAAAACTATGTTTCAGAGTATCCAGCCGATGAGGGTAAAACCTTTTGGAAGATATTTCAATCTATTATTCCTATGCCAGAGCAAACAGAACATTTTGATTGGTATGGTTGGGCTTTGGAGAATTGGGGTTGCAAATGGGGTGATTGCCATACCGAGTTGATTGAGGATGAGCCACTCCAATTGATCTTTACAATGGACTTTCCTTGGCAAGTACCATTTATAGGGATGCAAAGGATAAGCAATCTTTACCCCGAACTCAAATTCCAGCTTGACATGGATGAGGAAGGTGGTTTCTTCTGGGGTAGTATGACCTTTCAGGGTGGTAAAGTCATTGTTGACGACATCAAACGAGAACCATCGCCGAGATTATTTGATGAGCAACAGTTAGAGGAGATGAGTAAATGATTTCTGAAGTAATGCAACTTTCGGATATTCTGTTTTGTTATTTCCAGAACACAGAACTCAGATATACTGGCACAGTGTTTGGCGAGATTGACACCGATGATCCAGTAGCAAATACAGGTCTTGAATGGATTGGCTTACTTTATTATATGATGGAAGATTTTGACGATCTGTTTCTTGACGTGCATCCCGCGCACAGTGGAGCAAATATTGGCTTTTATATTGAGTCGGGAGATATATGGTATCGAAGTCCACAGGTTGCACCCGAAAGAGTATTTGAAGTATTAGAAGAAAGGACAAAGGAATGACAAAGAAAAAATTTGAGCACGTTCTTTTTAGTGGCATTGTCAATGTGGCAGGAAATCCTGACACAGGAAAGACGACATTTGCCCTTGAGAGCGGCGCTCCTCCAGACAAAATCTGCTTCATAGACGATGATATCAAAGGTCAGGCAATTGCAAACGAGTTTGAAAATCTCGGTAAACCATTTGGTAAGTACGTCAATCTCGTTGCAGAAACAGAGGGGATGCTCGAAAACGAGTTCCATAAATATTGTATTGATCTCATCAATAATATCGAGGTTGGTCAATACGAGTGCATTGTGTGGGATAACTTCTCTCGGTTCGAGAACAGCTTCCATCCCTGGGTTCTGACTCACCAGAAAGATTTTCGCAAGCATTGGTCGAGTATGGGCGTTATTCATGGCTCTCAGATCTGGCTTGTCGCTCATGAATACGAGGCGACAATTCTGGATATGCTCCAGAATAAAGCACCTCTGGTTATTATCACAAGTCACATGAAGAACGAGAACATCAGCGGTAATCGAACAGGAAAGATGATCCCGGACGTTAAAAAGTCCCTCATACAAAAAGCAACACTGCGTATCTTATTAAGACACAGTGATGATGGCTCGCCTATTCCCACAGGACTTGTGCTGAAAAGAGTTAGTAAACGTGTTGCAACAGACACGGGTATCAAGACCGTCAATATTTTGCCGCGCAAGATACCACATTTAACATGGGATAAGATCAGAGAGTACTACAACGAGCCAGTTGGAAATCGGAGACCGTTCCAAGAAGAATTGCCAAACGAGTACGAGTTATCCATGCTGGATAGCACAATGTTAACAGACGATCAAAGGCTCGTCATGCGGTTGGCTATGGAAGGTGCAAAAGATCAGGAGGAGAGCGAAGGCGAGTTAACCATGAAAGGTCAAATGCAAGCCCTGAAAGACGAGGGTAGCTCGTTACCCGAAATTGCAGAAGCCTTCGACACTGACATCAAGAGCGTTGTCAAAATCTTAGGCTCTTAGATTAACAGAATATTAACAGAGTATTAACAAATTCTTAACAAGATATTAACAGATTGTTAAGAGAATATTAACAAGAGATTAACAAGGAGAATAAATAATATGACTATTTCAGTAGGTGTTGATATTGGCTACTCGTCAATGAAGGTGAATTACAAGGGTGGTTCTTTTAGAATACCATCTATTGTAGGGACTAATGAGGAGTGGTTCTCGGTATCGGATGAAAAAGAAAAGGTTGAAATCAATGGCGAGCGTTTGCTTGTAGGGCAATCGGCTATTGATCAATCGCAGATTGTACAGCGGCGTGAAGATCGAATGTGGATTAAGACCCCAATGTATAAGAATTTATTGACCTATGCTTTGGTGCGTGCATATCAAAGTGTAAACGCTACAGAAAATGAATTATGTGTGGTGTCTGGATTGCCAATGGCGTTCTTCAATCGTGATGCGGAAACCCTCAAGAGTATTATCTTCGGTGATCACACAGCTAAAATCAAAGGACGTGAGTCGACAGTTGGTGTACGAAATGTCCGTATTGTCCCACAGCCTTTTGGTACTGTGCTGGACTATGCGCTCAATGATGATGGTGGGATTGTCTCTGACCGTGCAGAAATGCGTATTGGTGTCATTGATGTTGGTGGTAAGACGACCAATATCCTGTCGGTTGAAAAGCTGGCTGAGTTATCCCGTGAAGCAACCAGTGTCAATGTTGGTGGCTGGACAGTTGTTAAGGCGTTCACAGATGTATTGCAATCTGAATACCCTGACATTGATGACCGTGCCAGCATGATTGAGAAAATTCTCGTCAATAAAAACTTCATCTATTATGGTGAAAGGATTGATGCTGTTGACTTGATCACACCAATTACAACCCGCGCCGCAGAGCAGATTAGCGCTGAGATTACACAGCGTTGGGGTAGTGGTGCACAGTTTGAAAAGGTGTTGGTGACAGGTGGTGGTGCACGCCTTGTCGGTGAAGCATTGCTGGATATGCTACCGCAGGCTGAAGTTGTGTCTGACCCTATATCGGCTAATGCCAGAGGCTTCTGGAAGTTTGCTAATAGGATTAAATAAGGAGTTAACATGGAACAGCAAAGAATAAATAAACTTCAACAAATAATTAAGAAGGCTAAACTTGACCTCAGTGTACCCCCTGTTGTCCGTCAATCGGGCAACAGGTACGGTATTGAGTTTGAGGGAAATCAAACCTTCTTGATTGAGATAGAACCTGTGTTTGATATGACCGAAGAGCAGATTGATGCCATTGTAAATCTTATGGCATTAGCACCTGTGGTTATCCCAGAGCTTTTGGATAAGTTTCAGACCAAAGACAAACAGGTGGAGGCTTTGGTTGATTGTGTTACGACAGTTGCTCTGGTCGCGTCCGAAAAGATGAGAGGTATTTCAAGCATTGAAGTTATGGACTATGAAGATGAAGAAGATAATCCCACAGTCGGAGAGGAGTAGTAGCGTATGATAGTTACCACTAGGAAGATGATAGATGCAATCAACAGATTAGAACGTATTGTAGCACCGCGCCTTAAGCATGAGATATTTGGTACACCACATCACACACTGGCTAAGACCACAATAAACTTTTGTTTCAATGGTCAAGACGAGCTAACAGTCAAAGCCGCGAGTGACACACAGTTCTTTTGTGAAGTGATGAAGGTTACTCCGAGCTTAGATGAAAAGGCTTTCACCGCTTGTGTTTACCCTAAAACTCTTTCTGATGTTATCAAGAACGCTGATGTTACATTTGAAATGTATCTTGATGACAAGGATGATATCAGGCTTGATTTGGGAAAAAGGCTCAAATACAAACTTGAAAACAAAAGAGAAGGGCGAGATTTCTTTGACAACCTTCTTAAAGAATTGCATGGTGCTCATGTAAAGATAAATGCCATTGATCTCCGTGATGCCTTATCCTATTGTCTACACTCAACAGGTAATATATTCGATTATGTCAGTTTCAGGCACAAGGATGATACGCTGTGGGTTACAGGGACTGATGGCTACCGCGCCGCTTTCACGAAGCTGGGAAAGTTTGCTGATGAATTACCCGACTTTGATGTTGACACAAAAGAATTATCACGATTGATCTCAGTTGTCCCCAATGACGAGATTGATGTATCACTGTCCTTTGTGGATGGGAAACTTTTTGTATGGTTTGAGAATTTTTACAGCTGGAGCTTGTCTTACAGTAANGTAAAGCAAGATGCNTTTGTNATNNTNGANGATAAACCAGCATCAGGAGACTTTGTGTTTGATGTTGATCTCGGACTGTTCAATAAAGCCATAAAATATCTATCGAGCTTTACAGCAGATCTGAACGGTAGGATTGATGTCTCTCTCAAAGACAATACTGTCAAAATGTTTGGCAGGACAGAACAACTTGGAGATACCACATGGATATTGCCAATTGAGAGCGGAAACCTTGCTGGCAAAGAGCGAAAAATAAAAATGAATTCCAGCTTTCTCAATATGTACTTGAGTAATGCGAAACCCACACAACTTGCTATGCACATCTCAGAAGAAGAAAACTATCCCGTTCATCTCGTCTCTGAGCGAGAAGATTATGTCTTTCTCTTTATGCCGATGAACTAAAACTCACTATTTAATAGTGAGGCATAAATGTATTGAACCGAGCCATATTAAATGGTATAATGTGTGTATAATTCGATTAGAAAAGGAGTCTAAAAATGGATAAAACAGAATTGATGTCATTAATTAATGGAGCGTACGCGAAACTTGAGGCACGCAAGAACGAATTTTATCTGGCATCCCTCAATCACGCGGAGGCAAGCAACAAAATTGATGTGGAGCGGGCGCGATTGCTCAACAGCGGTGTGATCACGGGGCGTAATGCCGAGACACGTGAAGCCGAAATGCGTACAGCGTTGGTGGAAGAGTACGATGAACTGATGGAGCTTGAAGCCAAGCGCGATGCAACACGCTTTCACATGGATATCGCACAGCTTGAGGTTGAGCGTGCGCGTGCCATCCTTCGCATCCACGAATTGTCAGAGGCAAATTGATATGGTAGAGCATACGGTTAATGCCAAAGTTACACTTTCTTTTCCCGGTCAACTTGAGCGACTGTCAACCCTTGACAACATAATCGAACATGCTGATTTGTCTTTGTATGATCGCGCACTTAGTTTCAAGATCAAATTCGGTGATGATCTTGTTGTAAGATCACAGCTTCGCTTTGCTTTACACCGCATAAGTCCCACGCGTGTTGCCACGTTTGTTTATGGATGGTGGACTTTTTACAGACCCAAAGAAAATGGTGGCTGGAAGCGTATTCATAAGCAAAAGGTCAGTGGCTTTTCCCTGCTTCACCCTGAAAACCCGCTGGAGTTTGACGCGCAGATCGGTATTTACAAAGCGTTTGAAGATCTCGTTGACTCGGTAGTTAAAACCCGCAATCCAAGCTCTAGGCGAACAAGGCAAATAATTTGGGCTCATTTCAAGGAAGCACTCCATGATTGATGTATTTACCAAAGATGACTTTGAAGATGTTTTAAGGCGCATTGGTGGCAATTGGAAGCCTGAACAACGGTATAATGAATGGGTGTACTCTGCTCCACATGGAGGGGGCAGAGTACACATTAACTCTTCCATTCGCATAGGTTCAACAAGCAAAGGAACAGGAAAGGATTCAATCAGAGTAGTGGTAGAACATAGCGGTACATTCAAGAAAACTTCGCAACGATGGATCACCCGACAAGAAGGATGGGCTGAAAGATTAGAAAAGGCAGTGATAGAAGCTCGTGTTTACATAAACGAGCTTGATTATTCTCCCAAGTGCCCTAACTGTGATGGAGCGATGGTTATAAGAAAAGGTGTTCATGGTAAATTCTATGGTTGCCTAAAATTCCCCCGCTGTCGTGGTACAAGAAACTTTGAAGTACCAGAGAAAGAATTTCTCAACGCAATAAGTTAGGAGTATTTTATGGAGTATGAAATCAAAGTAGATTGGGAAAGAGTTCCCTTTGGTACGTTTGCTTATTATCATGCAATACCAAGTGTGCATCATCTTAAGTCAATGGTAGCCTGCTGGCTTGTTGATCCTGAAACGAATAAATACATAACTCAAGAACAGGCAATAAAGCATATTGAAAGCGGTTCTATTGCTCAGCTTATGAAATACGTTGAAGAATCAAATAGACAAATGCGTACAGATGGATTACTTAAATCACTTGAGTGGAGCGTAGCAAAGGAAAAGAAATGAACTTAGACCTATATAAAAAATACGCTGAACAAGTTAGAAACAATGCTTACAAAGATAATTACTTTCATGGTGCCGCGCTTGAGCTTATAGCTGAAATAAACCATGCACAAAAGTATAAACGCAATCTTTCTTGGTATTGGTTAAACCGTGCCAAGAACCTGTTTGACATATTCAACATTGAAGATGAAAACATTTCTGTTGATATGATAAAGGATGAAATATCTTTTACATACAAAAAGAAAAAATACAAAACAAAAATTCTTCTCACAAAGAATTGGCAAAACAACGGTGAGCACGCAAGGCTCAGTCTTAATGCGGATGGCATGGAGGATGAAGAGTTTGTTATTAAGACAATATGCGGTTATATTGACCGCAATATTGAAGTTGATACAACCAAAGTCTATCTACATTACAACTACATTGCTCTTTTAGTGAAAGGCTACAAACGATGTATGTCGAAAGACGAGTAGCTTTTGATATTGACCGCGACAGAGAATTGATTGAGTTCCTTGATGGAATGACATCACACAAGGCAAACCAGTTGATCAGGGAGTTACTTCGTGGTCATATCAAGAGCGCCAAACAATCACAGTTGGATAGGATCGAGAGCAAATTATATCAGCTTCAGGAACAGATAAGAACAACACCAAGAGTAAGTTTGGCTGATATCGAAAGAGCATCAGTCGATTCTTCCGGTGAAGAGCCTGAAGATATAGCCGTTAACTTAGATGGATTAGGAGTGTAAAAATATGAGCAGACGATACGATTTAGTAAATCAAGACAAAATAAGAATGAAGATCGGCAATCCCATGACAAAGCGCAAGACAACGCATGTCACCTTTGATGAAACGACCTTAAAACTTGTAGATCGCTGTGTTGAAACAGGCACAGGGAAGTTTGGTAGTGCTTTCATCGAACATGCAGTGCGCTTTTTTGTCTGTGTTCTAAGCGGTGATCCGACAAACATGGATGTATCAATTGAAGAACTTTCAAGGTTTGTTATCACCCCCGCTTTCTCGGACAACATGCGCGAATACGCAGAGAAATGGGATGAGAACCGTGACAATCTTAAACTCTAAAAGACCTTCGCCTTGGTTATTAGGAATATTTCACAAAGACTGGCGACCGTATCAATACGATGCGTTTACTGATGTTGTCAATTCATTCGAGAAGAAACCAATAGCAATACTCGAAGCCCCAACAGGCACAGGCAAGACAGCCATAGCAACAGCGGCGGCGCACAAACTCGGAAAGACCACAGTTGTTGTTCAGAACCTTGGACTATTAGAACAGTACGAAGAGTATGGATTCAATATTCTCAAGGGAAAACAGGCTTATCCCTGCGCTCATGTCGAAAAGAACCGTGAATGGTTGCGGAAGTATGATCGTGAAGCGACTGCCGCTGATTGTCATTATGGCGAGATGCACCAATGCCCTTACGGTAGGGTATGTGAGTATATGCTAGCACGTGAAAAGGCAATAGGTTCTCTGCACATGGCTTGCACCTATAAGTATGCGGCGTTATCCAAGAAGGTTCAGGATCGCGATGGTCTTTTCGTGATGGATGAGATACACAATGCTGTCAGTGAAATCCTTTCAATTGGTTCATTCGAGATGGATAACTTTGAAAGAGAAAAACACGAGTTGCCTCCCTTTGTCCTTGAAAATCATGGTGAGGGCGAGGGTGGATTACTGTCCGAAAGTGATATCGACGAGATTGTTCATTGGATTTCAGCGTCTATGGTCAAGCTCGGAAAGATAAATCTGTTTGACGAGATAACGCCTGAAGGTACTGAAAAGAAAAAGTTGTTTGAAAGGTTTCAGTCACTTATCGAGCTAATGACGGTGTGTAAAGATACGCTTTTTTATCGTTGTAAAACAGAGAAAAGGTATATCAAAGGGCGTATGCAAAAGGTCAAGTCCATTGAGTTCAGGACAACCTCACCATCTTATGTCTATTACAAAATGACAGGAAACAAAACAAATATCTTGATGATGTCAGCTACAATTGGAAGTCCATCATCATTGATCGCAGGTGAGTTCCATATTGGAAGGGATAAATACGACTATTTCAAATACCCTCATCCAGTCCCTGCAAACAAAAGACCGGTGTTTGATATCTCAAACTATGCTATGACACACAGCAATTTGTCTAAACGCCCTTTTCTTTATGACTATCAGGCAA
>SL_3KL_010_SEDDRAFT_10004358_pt1 | contig 12787 bp, 6 predicted proteins | sample SodLakKL_010_SED_2_FD_10381 | JGI IMG/M metagenome (IMG submission 10381)
GATATAACCCGATGCGCCCGCCTCAATCATTTTGGTGATTATTGAAATATCATTATGCATAGTCAGTGCCAGTATTTTGATGGCAGGATAAATGGCTTTTATTTCGCGGGTAGTCTCTATGCCGCTTCCCCCAGGCATATTCACATCCATAAGAATCACATCAATATCATGATGGGCCAGAAAGTCAAAGGCCTCTTGCATAGAGTTAGCGCCACCGACAAACTGTATATCTTCTTCGTCTTCGAGAAGGGCTTTCAGACCTTCGATCATTAATTGATGGTCGTCAACCACCAATACTTTGATATGATTTGCGGACATTGCTAACTGAGTTTAATGGTATAACAATACAAATTGTAGTACCCCTTTCCGAGCTTGAATCAATATGCATAGACCCATTAAGATTTTCTGTTCGGGTCTTCATTTGGGCAAGTCCATAGCCCACATTTATTGCAAGGTTTTCCGGATTAAAGCCACATCCGTTGTCTTCTGCCATGAGTGTAATATCTGTTGCACTTTGAATCAGTTGAAAAGAGAGTCTATCTGCTGAAGAATGTTTTATGGCATTGTTAAGAATTTCCTGAATTGCCCGAAAAAGAGCATTTTCTATCACGCTATTAAGCTTCGCACCCATCCCATGGGTATCAAAGCTCATATGCAATTGACTTGATTGATTCACCTGGTCTGAAAGATTCTTCAGCGCGCCTTTGAGTCCTCTCTCTGAAAGCAATGAAGGCGCCAGGTTATGCGATATATTACGCACTTCCGAAAATGCATAATCAACGCTTTTCATGGCCGAGGCCAGGAGTTCATCCTTTCGAACCTGTGGCAAATCTTTTTTCTTTTGCAGCACACTGATATGCAACCCGGCAACAGATAGCAGTTGTCCCAGCCTGTCATGCAGCTCCTGGCCGATGCGTTTCCGTTCCTGGATTTCTGCCGCCACCGCTGCATGTGATTTTTTCTTCGATAGAAGCAGCATGGCTTGCTGAAGTTTTACACGCTGTCGATTCCGGTAATTCAGATATAACAAATAAAGACCCAAAACCGAAAAAACAAAAAGAAGTATGGCGAACCACAACATGTTGTTTTTTTTGCTGATCGTCAGCTCTTTTCGTTCAAGCTCAAGTTGTTGTAGTTTGTTGGCCTGGCTAAGGTTGGTAAGCTCAAAGTCATAAACAGTGTGTATGTTGGTTTGCTTTAACATATCCTCGTTCAAGCTGATGTGCAAACGATAATGTTTCAGGCCTTTCTTATGCTCGCCAATTGCCTCATAGGCGTTAGACAACAATTTATGGGCTTCACCTTGAAGATTTTCATTCTCATGTGCAAGCGCTAAATCCATAACCTCTTTTCCTATCTTCAATGCCTCCAGGGGCTCTCCAGACTCAAAAAACACATTAGCAATGCCCAGCTGAGCTTGGGCAGATCTGTATGGCTGATTGGTTTCATCAGACATAGACTTGCTCTCTAAAAAAGCCTTCACTGCATTTTCTTTGTCGCCGGCAGAGAAATAGACGCCCCCCAAGCTTTGTTTTGATATGGACATGCTGTATCTGTTTTGGGTTTTCTCAGCCAGCCTGATGGCAAACTTAAGCTTATCCAATGCATGATCATAGTCCCCTTTGTATTTATGCACCAGCGCCATGTTGTTAAGTGCCGCGAGAATTCCTATGGTGTCATTGCTGGAATAAAAGCCATCATGTGCCTGTTCAAAATAATATTGGGCCTTGTCAAAGTTGTCCAGGTTGAGATAAATCAAGCCCTTATTAATATATGTACCTTGCTGCCTTCTTTGGTCTCCCAGTATTGCAAAGGAGTTGCTTGCTTCATTAAACTGGGTAAGTGCAGTCTTCAGGTTTCCCACTCTTCTATTGATAACACCCATATTATTGTTGATGGCTGCATACTGACCCCTGGAGTTCACACTGTCTGCTTTTGCCAGGGCATAGGTGTAATAGCGCATGGATTCAGCAAAGTTTTGTTCATGCAAATAGGAGGTTCCTATGTGTCTTAAAAGCTCAACTTCGACCCATATTGATGTATCACCGACAGAGTCAAGCATCTGCATCATTACATCTCTGGTTTCTGATGGGTTGAGATGCAACAACTTATAAAATGCATCAAGGGTGTCTTTATACATTGCAGGATCACCTGTTTCTGCCACTGATGGCGAGTCATGATCTGCCCCCATAGGCCGGGAGCAAGATACCAGCATGCAAAAAAGAAGCATATATGTCAGAATGAATAAAGCATTTCTGCTGATAGCAGGCTTTCTGATTCCACTCATTACATGTTTCCAGGCCAAATACATTGACAATTGATTTTAACCGCCGAAAGAAAGCAACTATGTAAGTTTTTACAATTCTGTCTCGCTTATTTAACGCAAATGTATTGTCAAAGTTATGGAATTTAACCTGTCAATTCTTGCTATGCCTAAAAATACGTGCTGACACCTATCTATAAAATAGGGGAAATATTGTGGCTGGCACGAATTGCAAGGGAGTGTTTTTTGCCATAGATTTGTGCTTGCAATTGGAACTTTGAAAATGCTGAGAGTCTGCGTTTTCCCATATTCAACGCGTGACAAACGTTTTTGTTGCAAACAAACAAAACCAAAATAACAAACTACGCTATGAAAAAAGTTTTTACTGTTTATATCTGCGTTTTAGCCTTATGTATACTCCTTCCACAAGCACGAGCACAACATGTGTTTTATGGTTTGTCCCCGTACTTTACCTTTGATACAGAAAAAGCAGAAATTTTTTATGGTTATTCCGGTTCATTTGTGTTCAATACAAACTATGCCGATCATATCATAGCATATTCTGATCCTTTTGTGTTTAACACCCATACCGCCATAGAGGAAATTATTGGTTATTCTGACGTATTTACATTTAATACAACTGCAGACCAGGAACCACTCATCGGCTATTCTCCAATGTTTACCTTTAACACAACCCCTGGAGAAGATCCCATTGTGGCATTTTCCGGCATGTTCTCATTTAATACTTCTCCTAAACAAATCATTACCGGATACTCCGATCCGTTTTTATTTGACACCGAGCCGGAAGACCTGGAGATAGTTGGTTATTCCGACATGTTCGTTTTTAACACAACTCCGGCAGAAACAGTCATCGGACACTCCGAAATGTTTGTTTTTGACACCAGACCAGAGGAATACGAAGTAGTTGTGGAAATTGTTCCCGAAAATGCTGGAACGGTTGAAGGTGCAGGAATATATGCTGCAGGCGATGAAGTCACCCTGGAAGCCAGCCCAAACGAGGGTTATGCTTTTGTAAATTGGACCGATGATGCAGGAGAAGAAGTCTGGGATGAAAAACTGTACGTCTTTGTTATGCCCGATGAAGACCTGATTTTGACAGCAAATTTTGAACTGATCGATTATGTAGTCACAGTAGCTGTTGATCCTGAAAACGCAGGTACGGTCACCGGCGATGGCACTTACAATATGGGCGATGAAGTCACCCTGGAAGCCACCCCAAACGAGGGTTATGCTTTTGACCACTGGGCCGATGAAGCTGATAATGCACTCACTGATGATCCGGTTTATACCTTCATCATGCCGCAGAATAATGTACTTCTAACCGCTTATTTTCAAGAAGATGTGGGTGTATATGATATAGTTACCCAGAACATTACAATTTATCCGAATCCCGCAAGAACCAAGCTCTTTGTTTCATCAGAACATAAAATGAATTCTGTCAGGTTGATTGATCTACATGGCAGCATCATCAAAGAGCAGAAGCAAGTCGAGGAGTTGACAGTCAGTTTCGATGTCAGTTCGCTGAACACCGCTGTGTACTTTATCCAGGTAGACGTTCTTGGCACCAAGGTTATCAAACGTGTTCAAATTATCAACAAATAATCAAGCAGTCAATTAACCCTTTTAATCATTAAAAAACCAAAACAATGAAAAAGCTGTTTACAACATTAACAATTGTTTTTCTTGGCGTGTTTGTCTATGCGCAGATTGGCTCCATTGAAAACATTGAGGTAGAGCAACGCGAAGATGGCACAGGTATGGTAGATATTCATTTTGACCTCAGTGGGGTTGAAAATACCGCCTATCATATTGCCATCGAAGCAAGCTTTGATGGGGGCGATAATTACGAAGAGATATCACCCGATTTTCTTAGCGGCGACCTAGAAGACATCATGCCCGCAACCGGCTTACATATAGTCTGGGACGGTCTGGCGAGCAATCCGAATACGTTTACGGAGGAAGCCATTGTCAAAATCATTGCTGAACTCGACGATGGCTCCGGCGAGGTTACCGACATTGATGGCAACGTTTATCCGACCGTTACCATCAACGACAGACAGTGGACCGCAGCTGCGTTAAGGGTTACCCAATATAACAATGGCGACCCCATCGAAACAGGTCTGGACGATGACGAATGGTCAAACACCTTTGAAGGAGCATATGCCATTTATCCTCACGAAGAGGCAGACGGAATTGATTCAGATGACGAGATGAAAGAAACCTACGGCCTGCACTATAACTGGTTTGCAGTAGATGATGACCGTGGCCTGTGCCCTGAAGGGTGGAGTGTACCCACTGATGATGAATTTCAGGACCTAAGGGAGTATTTATTAGAATATGATCATATTAATAACAGCAGCGTTGGATCTGTCCTTAAATCATGCCGCCAGGTGAATGCCCCGGCAGGTGGTGAGTGTGATACGGAAGAGCATCCCAGGTGGAATGAACAACCAAGTTGGGCTAGTGCAGAAGGAACTGATGAGTTTGGCTTTTCCGCTTTTGGCATCGGACAACGCCGTCCGGAAGGAAATTTTGAGTTCATCCTGGAATCAAAGATCATGTGGACCTCAAGCGAAGAAAACTTTGAAAACGGAAGAAGCCGAAGCTTGCCCTTGGACTGGGGCGGAATGGGAGGCGCTCATAACGCCAAACAATTCGGGTTCGGAGTTCGGTGTGTTAAAGATATCGAAGAATAAAAAAAAACAAACTGTCGTTATCAATCAAAAGATGGGTTGTGAATGTCGTAAGCACATCTGTCAACGCAGAGAAAGACAATCAAAAGAATTACTTTCTCTGCGTTGTTCGTGTTAGCGATCATAATCACCTCATCACCACACTTCTGATGGCAATGTACGGGGCAAATAACCGTATAGCCGCTCTTTTGAACCAAAAAACACACGCTAGCTATGAAAAAACTGTTTTTATTCATGATCACATCAGCCCTTGCCTTGGCTCCGCTTTACTCTCAGGAAAGCTTGTCTGCCTCTGGCGGTGAGGCCTCAGGAGCAGGCGGAGAGGCCAGCTATAGCATTGGCCAGCTGTTTTATCATGATGTTTCCGGAGCAGACGCTTCGATAACCGAAGGTGTGCAACAACCCTATGAAATATCGACGGTCACTTCGATCAGTGATCCATTGGAGCAAGACCTTGCCCTGGAAGTATACCCAAACCCTGTAAATGACATCCTTATTCTGGAAGTCAAAAGTAATGAACTGCAAGATCTGGCTTTCGAACTTTATGACGCCTCCGGGAAATTGATAAAGAAACAAAACAAGGAGAATGTCCAAACAGCCATTTCCATGGGCGGCCTTAAGCCAGGCGTCTACTTTTTACGGGTAACCAACCAAAACAATGTATTGCAAACATTCAGAATCATTAAGAACCAATAGTTATGAAACTTTCAGTCGCATTTTTCGCATCAATTCTTTTCGCTGTGTTGAGCATCGCACAAGTACCTAACTACATGAGTTACCAGTCTGTAATTCGTGACAATGAGAACCAACTTCTTGCGAACCAGGAAGTAGGTATGCAGTTATCAATAGTGCAGGGCACTGTCGATGGACCTGCAGTCTATGTAGAAACACACACCCTTACCACCAATTCAAACGGCCTGGTCGCCCTGGAGATTGGAAGTGGACAAAGCACCGACAACTTTTCCGCGATTGATTGGTCGGATGGTCCATATTTTGCAAAAACAGAAACAGACCCGGATGGAGGAACAAACTACACTATCACAGGAACCAGTCAAATGTTAAGTGTCCCTTACGCCCTATACGCTGAAACGGCCGAATCATATGAAGAAACACAGGACCTTTCCGACGTGGCGTCCCTTGGCAATGCCATACACAGCCAGATCAAGGAGCTCATGGATCCGACTGATGACCAGGATGCTGTTACCAAGAATTATGTCGACAAGATTGTCGATGCACTCTTGAAACGTATTGAAGTGTTGGAGGACTCACTCGGAATAGAACCAGATGATGATCCACCAGGGGAACCTGTGGAGGATATTGAAGGCAATGTTTATGAGACCGTGATCATTGGAAACCAGGAATGGTTTGACTCTAATCTTAAGACCAGAAGATATAAAAACGGAGATTTTATTGACACCGGTCTCAATAATGACGAATGGATTAATGCCACTGAAGGAGCCTATGCTATTTTCCCACATCAGGCTATTCCGGGCTTGGCCAGCGATGCAGAGGTCATGGAAGCATACGGAGTACTCTATAACTGGTACGCCGCCAGCGACCCCCGTGGTCTATGCCCGGAAGGTTGGCAGGTACCTGAAGTGGATGATTTTCGTCAATTGCGCAATTATATTATTGATAATTATGATATTGAAGAGGATAAAGAAGGAAACGCCCTAAAATCATGCCGCCAGATCGACTCGCCACTTGGAGGTGAATGCGATACCAATGAGCATCCAAGATGGAGAGAACATGATGTACAATATGGAACCGATGATTTCGGCTTTGGCGGTCTGCCGGCTGGCACCAGAATGGGTTCTTCAGGAACATATGCATCCATAGGCCTGTTTACCACATGGTGGGCTTCCACGGTCTCAGAGGAAGATGAAACCAGAGCACATCTTGCCATTCTTTGGAGATCACTTTCCAGGTTTGGGATAACCAATGAACATAAAACTGTCGGCAGGAGCATGCGTTGCGTCCGGTCATTGGATTAATCAAAGTTTCAATAAAAAAACCATCATGTGCATTTTACAACGTCATCATACAAGCTTGTCCCTTAGATTACCACCCTTATTTTTTGTTTTATTGCTGATCGTCTATACAAGCAGTAAAGCTATGGCAGATAACCCCACGGTGCTAAGGGGTGAGCGCCTACCCATAGACCTTGAAAAGGTTACTGATGATGCTTTCCAGAAAGGAGTTATGCGGATTAAACTAAGCAAGGACTCCTATAATAAAATTTCACAACACGGATGGTTACAAAACGATGAGAGTATCCTCATAACAGGTAAGCCGTCAGTCGACACCCTGAATGTTAAGTATCAGGTTTATGATGCAAAGAAAACCTTTGAATCGCCCGCACTAAAAAACAAATACAGGGAGCGACATGAAAAATGGGGTTTTCATTTATGGATAGACCTGTTTGTTGACCCTTCGACCGATATCACCAAAATGGTAATGGATTACCAGGAGCTTATTGGGGTGAAAGTTGCTGAGCCACATTATCGCATTGAACCGCTTGACAACATAACAGAAAATCCTGCACAACCCAAGCATCGCAATAAAGAGTTATGCCTCTCTTACAAAAAAGACATGGTGGAACCTGAAGATCCTTTATTTTCGGACCAATGGCATTATCATAACACTGGTCAAACCGAAGGAACTCCTGGTGCAGATATCAGTCTTCCTCTTGCATGGAATCTTGAAACCGGCAATCCGGAGGTGATCGTGGCGATTGTTGACTCAGGAGTTGATTATGAACACCCTGATTTAGAGGGCAATATGTGGGAGCATATTGGATACAACTTTATTCACGAAAACGAGGAGATCACACCAGGCAACCATGGAACACATGTGGCAGGTACAATAGGTGCTGTAAATAATAACAGCGAAGGAGTCAGTGGCATAGCAGGAGGCTGGGGAGAATTGCCAGGCGTTTCATTGATGTCTGCTCAAATTTTTTGGCCCGGGCCCGGATCAGGAGGTCATGCTGCCGCTCAAATATATGCTGCTGATCATGGTGCTGTCATATCACAAAACAGCTGGAAATATAATCAGCCGAACGTCTATGAGCAAGCTGTTCTTGATGCAATTGATTACTTTAACGCCCATGGGGGAGGCGACATCCTGAACGGAGGAATTACTGTATTTGGCGCAGGTAACGACAACAACTCCCTGCACTATTATCCGGGCTATTACCATGGCACGCTGGCAGTAGCAGGAACCAACCACAAGGACCAAAAGGCCTGGTACAGCAATTTTGCCGATTATATTGATATCGCCGCACCGGGAGGTGAAACCAGCAAAGTCGATGAAGAGGGCGTGATGAGTACCGTTATTTCAGACTATGGATACATGCAGGGGACTTCGATGGCTTGCCCACACGTATCCGGCGTGCTCGCACTAATGGCTTCTATGGTGGCCAGTGACCTGGTAGGCGAGATGACTACCGATCACATGATTGATATCCTGATAAATACTGCAGACCCTATTGATCATTTAAACCCGGATTATGTAAATCAATTGGGTTCCGGCAGGGTAAATGCTTATGCGGCAATGCAGAAGCTCAGGTTTTATATGGCAGAACCTGATGCGCCAGGCTCCCCGGAAAACTTGCATGTCCATGCTGATCCGGAAGGTGATTTGATTGCCGAACTGACATGGGATAATCCTTCTGCAACAGCAACAGGAGAACCGCTAACCAACATCGATAGTGTGTATATCTTTCGCGACAAAAAACTTATTGCCACTCTGCCGGGAGAAGAGCCAGGCAAAAGCAATAGTTATATCGATACCGGTATTTATGATGACAACATGGTAAACTATAAAGTCCGGGTCAGCAATGTCCATGGTACGGGGCTGTTGGCTATTGACAGCATATATGTTGGTCATGATGCGCCAGCTGCACCCATGAAGGCAACACTTTATCCCGCTGGCGACAATGCAGCGATCACCTGGGAACACCCTGAGCAAGGATACCACGATGGCTTTTTTGATGGCATAAACCTTCGTTATGCTGTCACCAGGTTCCCCTGTGATATGGAGGTGGCCAATGATTTGTCACGCCCTGTTTTTTACGACGACGGCGTCCCGGGTCAAGGGAACTATTATTATTCCATAACAGCTTCCAACGATATCGGAACCGGAGGGAGTAGTCTAACATCCGAAAATCCATTGGGGGAGGCCGGATTGTTGATGTTTGAGCCATTTGACCTGCCGGAGGGTGATTTACCGGAAGATTGGTATGTGGAAGGTGAAGGAGAGAATAATTGGGGTACATATGATTCTGCTACTGCAGGAGGTACCCCCCCTGAGATGCGCTTCAGGTATAACCCGGGATTCGTCGGGATATCATACCTGGTTACCCCAAACCTGGATGCCAGCAGTTTTGACCAGGTAAAACTAACTTTTAAACAGTTTCTTCACAATCATGGGTCTTCAGCAGGAGAAATTTCTGTGCACTATGCATTTGACGATGACCTGAACTGGCAACAATTATTTTTCTTTGACGGACTTGAAAACTACGGGCCCAAGGAGGAAGAATTTTTTATTGATTTACCCGGAGAGGAAAATTTCATTCGTTTTGCCTTTAGTTGGGAAGGGGTCAGTTACGACATTTGGGATTGGAATATTGACGATGTCATATGTAAAGCAACCGGAGCATATTACGATGTTAAAATAAGCGTGGAGGACGAAGATGCACAACCCCTGGATGGTGCCCATGTGTCTTTTAATGAAAACCCTGGTTTAGAAATTTTATCGGGAACCCACCTTTTCTCATTGATTGAACCTGGTCAATATTCTTTTACTGTGCAGAAAGAGGGATACAAAACGCATGAAGGAACAATAGAGGTAACTGATAACCATGTGTCCACTACTGTCACACTCGAAAGAAAGCGATACACAGTGTCTTTTGAGGTTTATGATGAACAAGGGGAGGAAATACCAGATGCAATAGTTACGCTGAATAGCCTAACTAACGACCCGGGCAGTTATGCATTTCATGAAATCGAACCAGGAGTATACTTCTATCTGGTGGAAAGAGAAAACTATATGGCTGCAGATGATTCGCTTGTAGTGACAGATTCGGATGTGGAAGAACAAGTTGTCATGTATGCTGATGAAACCCCTGTTCCTGATGCTGATGAAAACATCCTTTCAATATATCCTAATCCGGCGAATGAGGTTGTGCATGTTAAATCTGTACTTCGAATAGATCTTATTCGGGTGTTTTCTTCTTCTACCGGTGAGCTGATTTACGAGGATTCCGTGAATGCATACTACACGAACATGGATGTCAGCGACTTATGCCCGGGGATGTATGTTGTTGAACTTCAAGCGGATAACAAAATAATGGTGCAAAAACTACAAGTTTTTCGCTAATGCCAACTTAGAGTGTTTTTTAATAACCGCGCTCTTTACCGACCTTGATTTCCAGGTAACCACAAATTTGCTTCTCTTAAATATTATCATTTTGCTTTGATTCAGATCAGTGGCAAATAAAATCTAAAAAAAAATGAGAAAACCAATGATTTGCATTTTGATTCTTCTGATGAGTCTGGCCCCGTCTTTTGGCAATGAAATTCTTGAAAACCAAAACGAACACGCAAATAAACAAATCAGACCTGACAAAGAAATTGATCTCTTATATAGCGATTTGCAGGCTACTCAGCACATCGATGCTTTTACCGGGGAGGAGCGCCGCTCCGGCCGTATTGTAGGCGGAGAGGATGCTGATATCGCCGACTATCCCTGGCAGGTTGCATTACTTGAAAATGATGATCAGTATTGTGCAGGCAGCATTATCCATGAGCAGTGGATACTGACTGCCGCCCATTGTCTTACTTTTGACAGACCTGATAAAGTCAGGGCGGGCGTAACAAATAAAAACGATACGACTGGGCAGGATGTATATGTGGATTATACCATTGTACACCCTGACTTGCACAATCCGGTTGATGACGCCTATGACATTGCACTGATTAAACTTGAGATACCATTGGATTTAAGCTGCGAAAATGTCTCCAAGATATCCATTCTTACGCAAAGCGATGCAGACGCAGGCCTTACTAACCCGGGGACAATGACCACCATCCTGGGCTGGGGCGCTTTATTCGAGGGAGGTCCATCCTCGAACGTGCTGCAGGTTGCAGAGGCACCTATTGTCTCCAATGAGGATGCGATGACAATTGGTGGTTACGAAGAAGGCACCATAAGCGATGATATGATATGTGCCGGTTTTCTTGGTGAAGGAGGAATTGATGCCTGCCAGGGAGATAGCGGCGGACCGCTTATGGTACCGGATCTTAGTGGAGGATACAGGCTGGCAGGTGTAACTTCATGGGGTATAGGTTGTGCCAGGCCAGATTATCCGGGCGTGTATATCAGAGTAAACTATGCTGAGAACTGGATAAAAGAACACGTCGATCTCGTTCCTCCAGACGCACCATCTGCACCAGAAGCGTTTGTTGCTGAAGCGGACGCAGCGGGCGCGCTGGAAGCCACTCTGAGCTGGACAAATCCATCTGCAACCTACGACGGTCAGCAATTGACAAACATTAATGAACTGCATCTCTATCGTAATGGTGACCTTATCCAACTGTTTGAAAGTCCTGCTGCTGGCGACCAAATGAATTTCGTAGATGATGACTTGAGTGATCATGGATTATACTTTTACGAGATCTTTGCAATTAATGATGCAGGGGAAGGATATCCCAGCAGCGCACTGCCTTACGTTGGCTTTGACGTACCAGCCAGGCCTGATACGGTAGCAGTTACCCCGGCCGGGAAAAATGCCGTCATTTCCTGGAGTCCTGCTATGAATGGGTTAAATCAGGGTTATTTTGAAGACATCAATATATCATACACCATTCACAGGTATCCATGTGATGTAGAGCTTGAAGCAGGTATAACCGATACAGTATTTTTTGATGCGGATCTGCCGGCTCCCGGAAATTATTCTTATGCAGTGACGGCCGAAAACCATATCGGAGAAGGCGGAAGAACGTTTTCAGTGCAGAAGTCACTACGCCTAGAAGGTTTGCTGCTTAATGAGACATTTGATTTGTCCTATGCCGAATTACCGGATGAATGGTCAGTCGAAGGCGACGGACAGGATAATTGGGGTGCTTTTAATGCCAATACTGCGGGAGGCGAAGCTCCTGAAATACGTTTTAATCACTTTCCGGGGTTTCAGGGAATCTCAAAACTGGTAACACACAACATACAGCTTGAGAATTACAACGAATTGGTGCTTTATTATAAACACTTTTTGAATAATCATGGCAGCTTGGCCGGGGAAATCTCAGTTCATTTTTCCACAGATCATGCGAATAACTGGACAGAAATTTTCTCATATGATGGAGTAGAGGATTATGGACCAGAAGCGGAAAAAATAACATTTGAAATAGACGAAGAGTCCGAAAACATACAATTTGGGTTCAGATGGGAGGGAATGTCATTTGATATCTGGCACTGGAACCTGGATGATGTATTCCTGGAAACTAAGGGGGCATATTTTGAGGCACTTTTCACGGTTACTGATGTAGATCATGAACCCATTTCGGGAGCGACGGTCATGCTGGAAAACTCAGAAGCAATACCAGCGATGCCTGGTGACTATTTTTTTGGAATGCTCAGAGAGGGCAGTTATGATTACAACATAAAAAAGCCAGGGTTTGGAACAGCGCAGGGAACCATTCAAATTGCAGACGAAAACCTTGACAAACATATCGTTCTTGAACGCACTGGCTTCCAGGTCATTTTTGACCCCGTAACCGAGGATGGCGAGCCCATCACAGATGCATTAATC
>SL_3KL_010_SEDDRAFT_10004359_pt1 | contig 12783 bp, 11 predicted proteins | sample SodLakKL_010_SED_2_FD_10381 | JGI IMG/M metagenome (IMG submission 10381)
CTCCTCCACGTTCTCCCCTGAGCAAACCCTTGATCAGGAAATGTCTCCACTTTCTCATACCTTGTGTGGACGCGTCTACCCCGTCTGAACCTGGAACATAAATCTCTCAGAATGCTCAGGAAGCGAAGAAGTTGCAAAAACCGACCCTTTGGCCTATTATTGATCACAGCCGACGTTTATAAGGAGTCTTCTTACGCTCTATCAAAGAGAGGTCATATGTCGACCAGATTGAAGCACACCTTGTACGAGGTGCTGATGGCGGTCATGCCCATCACACTGGTGGTCACCATTCTTCAAGTGGTCTTGATTTCCCTGCCCCTGGTTGATTTTCTCCGTTTTCTGCTGGGCTCATTCATGGTGATGCTGGGTCTCACCCTGTTTCTGCAGGGAGTCAAAATGGGATTTCTGCCCATGGGCGAAACCATCGGATCCAAGCTTCCCCAGGAGGCCTCTCTCGTCGTGATCCTTCTCGTTGCCTTCACCCTGGGCTTTGTGGTGACATTGGCCGAACCGGATGTGAGGGTACTGGCCTACCAGGTGGATGTGGTCTCAGAGGGGGAGATCGCCAGGAACGTACTCATTCTGGCGGTGGCACTCGGTGTGGCGGTTTTTGTCTGCATGGCCATCCTTCGAATCATCCTTGGATTTCCCATAGCTTACCTGCTGGCAGCAGGGTACACGGCTGTGCTGATCCTTTCCTTTTTCACTCCTGCCCATTTTGTGCCCATTTCTTTTGATGCGGGAGGCGTCACGACGGGCCCGGTGACCGTGCCCTTCATTCTGGCCCTGGGCATCGGCACCGCTTCCGTCCTTGGGGGCAGGTCATCCATCACCGACGGCTTCGGGCTTGTGGGCCTTGCCTCCATTGGCCCCATACTGGCCGTCATGATTCTAGGAATGATCTACCGATGATTGAACTGCTGGATTTTTTGCACTTTCAGGAGATTTTGGCCGAAGTGGCCGTGGCCATGGGGCCCCTGGTGGTGTTTTTTGTGGCCTTCCAGTTTCTGTTCCTCAAACTGCCCACCCAATACGTGATCAATCTCCTGAAGGGGGTGGTGCTGACTTTTCTGGGCCTGGTCCTGTTCCTTCAGGGCGTAAAAGTGGGGTTTCTCCCCGTGGGAAGCGCCATGGGCGGTGTCCTGGGATCCCTCGAAACAAAGTGGATCATCATTCCCATTGGATTTGCACTGGGATTCGTGGCCACCATTGCTGAACCGGCCGTTCAGATCCTCAGCTATGAAGTGGAAAAAACGTCGGGAGGGTCCATTCGGGCCAGGGTCATCCTTTTCACCCTCGCCCTGGGGGTTTCCGTGGTGATGGCAGTGGGCATGGCTCGCATTCTCTATGGAATTCCCATACTCTACCTGGTGATCCCCCCCTACCTTTTGGCCCTGGTTATGCTGAAATTTTCCGATCCGACCTTCACCTCCATCGCCTTCGATGCGGGAGGCGTGGCCACGGGCCCCATGACCGTCACCTTTGTGCTGGCCACCGCCGTTGGAATTGCGACGGTCATGGAAGATCGGGATCCTGTGGCCGATGGATTCGGGCTCATCGCACTGGTTGCCCTTGCACCCATTCTTTCGGTCATGATACTGGGAATGTTCTACACCTTGAGAGGAAGGAAAAGAGCATGAAAGATAAAAGCACCTACGACATGATCATCACCATTGTGAACAAGGGACATTCCCACCTGGTCTTGAAGGCTTCCAAGGCCGCGGGCGCCGAAGGAGGCACCACCATCATGGGACGGGGCGCGGGCATTCATGAAACCAAAACTCTTCTGGGAATACCCATAGAACCCGAGAAAGAGATCGTGCTCACGGCCATTCCTCAGGAAAAAACGGAAAAAGTGCTCTCCGCCATCGTGGAGTCGGCAGGGCTGAACAAGCCCGGAGCGGGTGTTGCCTTTGTGGTGGAACTGAAACAGGTGGCGGGCATTTGCCATTTGCTCAACGGCCAATGGGTCTGCAATGTGCAATGAAACAGAGGCTTCCGGAACTGCCTCGTGTGCCACTGGATCCAAACTTTATGTGGCGGCCCATTTTTTACTGGCCCCGGACCCCACCCCCGTCCCGGGCAGGGCAGGGTTTCGTGCAGCCCTCCCGTGCATCGAATCCTTTCAATCTGTTCCCGCTCCCTTCCCACTGCCGAAGTCCCGCCTCACGATGAAGAGCCTTTCCCTTGCACAGAGGCACAAGCACTGAATTTTTCCCTTCTTGTGCCTCTGTGGATGGAATTTTCAATCATGCATCCTTTCACAACCAGCCCTCACGTTCTCTCAAATGGGAGGAGCGATGGTCACGAGAAGGCGCAGGTCCGTTTTGGCCCGCAAACCATGAGGCTCGCTGATCTGTGAGATGTGCACATCGCCGGCGCGAGCGGGAATGGCTTCGTCATTCTCCCCGAGGAACTCTCCTTCTCCCTCCACCACAAGCATGCACACTTCCCCTTCCAGGTCATGAGCATGAACAGGGAGCTCCTGGCCTGCCTTGAAGTTGAAATTGAGAATCTTGAAATAGGGGGAGTCATGCACCAGCAGCCTCTTCATGCCCTTGTCGGCGAAGTCATTGGCTTCATACAGATTGATTTTTTTCATGATCTTTCTCCTTATGAAGTGGATAGGCGTTTCATGCAGGCGGGAGCGCCCCCAAAAGGCGAAGCCCTCCCTTTTCCTTTGCATCCTATCTCATCCAAAACACGATGACTTTGACATGAGTCAATAACATGGTGAAAAGGACTCACATTCTGCACAAGAAGGGATCCACCTATCCTCTTCAGTGAGTCGTGGCCATCCCGGGAGAAAGAGGTCATGAGAGTTCAAAGTCCAACCCTGCAAGGGGGTAAAGCTCATAGAAGTGATGCACGGGCCCGTGACCTCTGCCGAGGGGAAGTCCTTTTGCGATGGCTCCCGTGATGTAGGTTTTGGCCATGGAAAGGGCATTCTCCACGGTCATGCCCCGTGCGAGACCCGCAGCGATGGCCGATGCAAATGTGCACCCGGTGCCGTGGGTATGGGGAGTTTCGTGGCGTGTGTTGGAAAATTCCCTGAAATGTTTTCCGTCATACAGAAGGTCCATGGGGGTTCCTTTGAGGTGTCCGCCCTTCACCACCACAAAGTCTGGACCGTAATCCTTGATCTTTTGGGCGGCCTCCTTCATGGCCGCCCTGTCCTCCACGGGAAATCCCACCAGGGCCCCCGCCTCATGAAGGTTGGGCGTCACAACGGTGGCCATGGGAAACAGTTCCCTGAGAACGGATTCCACTGCCGCCTTCTTGAGGAGGGTATCCCCGCTTTTGGCAACCATCACGGGATCCACCACTATGTTTCTCACCTGCAGCCTTTTCAACTCCAAAGCCACGGCCGAAACGATGGCGGCGTTGGAGAGCATGCCCGTTTTAACGGCATCCACTCCCACGTCGGTGACCACGGCACGGATCTGAAGGGCCACAAAATCGGGATCAATTTCCACGACCCCCTGCACACCCATGGTGTTTTGCGCGGTCAACGCCGTGAGAGCGCTCATTCCAAAGGTGCCCAGTGCACTGAAAGTCTTGAGGTCCGCCTGAATGCCCGCACCTCCGCTCGAATCAGATCCGGCAATGGTCAAAACACGTGGTATTTTCATTGACTCATCCTATGCCATAAACCAGGGCCCGGCCTCCCTTCACTCACACTCAGCGGACCATGAAGGTGGGCAGGATCAGGCTTTCTGTGAACGTCACAATTCCGCGAAGGGGAAGCCATGGCGGTCAGAAGGAACCAAAATGATCCCAGCCTTTCGCCCCATGCGAAGGGGAAAGGATCTTCCCATTTTTGTCCTTCAATTGAATGCCATCCTCTCCAGCCCCAACAACCCCCACAGGATGGCAGAGGGTGCCCGTGGACGCAAAAAGTGCCCGCTGCACTTCCTCCACACAATGGGCCGGCACCGTGAACAGCAGCTCGTAGTCCTCACCGCCCGTGAGAGCCCACATGAGGGGATCGGCTCCCGCAGCGCGGGCCACTTCCTCACAGGCAGCGCTCACGGGCACCTTCTCAAGATGAATCTCCGCCCCAACCCCGCTGGCATCGCAAAGGTGCTGCAGATCGCCCAGAAGGCCATCGCTCACATCCAGCATGGCCGTGACTTTCTTGAGCTGGGCCAGTTTCTGGCCCTCCCGAAGGCGCGGGCGAGGAGTCAAGTGCCTTTCCAGGACCCTTGCGCGGTTTTCACGGGAAACATCGAGGTGGTCCTGGATGAGCAGCTCCAGACCAGCCCTGGAGTCGCCCAAGGTTCCCGTAACCATGATCATGTCGCCCTTTTCCGCCCCCCTGCGGAGAAGAACCCTGTCTTTGGGAACACTGCCCAGGAGGCAGAAATCAATGGCCACACTGGAGTGACCTTTGCTGACATTTCCCCCCACAATGCTTCCACCGCTCCTTTGAATCTCTTCGCCCATTCCCCTGTAAAGCTCGTCCACAAATTCCACCTGAGTTCCCGCAGGCAAAATGAGAGACACCAGAGCCCAAAGAGGAGCACCCCCCATGGCCGCCACATCGCTCACATTGATGGCCACCACTTTTTTCCCCAAGTCATAAGGTGTGGTCGTTTCAAGACGAAAGTGCACCCCTTCCACTTGAGCGTCCACGGTGGCAAGGAGGTAGTTCCCGTTGAGGCCGTCGAGAACGGCCACATCATCACCCACACCAACCACCACATGGCTGGGAAGCGGGGGCAGGGCAGAGGCAATGCGCCCGATGAGTCCAAATTCTCCTATGTCCTTCACTTTCATGGAATCCGGCATCCTCGAGACCATGGGGGTTTTTCGTTTCGCCCTCTCAGGGAAGCTGCTGAAAAACACAGGTCTCCCAACAGCCCGCATCCCTTTGATGAGGAGCACACCTTTTGAGCAGGGTTCATCATGATCGGATTTTAAAGTCAGGTCAAGCTGTTGAAAGTATATGGAGGAATTTTCGTGCAGGAAATACTCGTGAGAAAGGCGGAAAGAGCTCCAACCTTTATGAAACATTCATATTTTCCATGACAAATTCATCCAATGCGCTTGCAGTAATCGTCATCTATTCTAAGTCCGTCGATGTCCGTGGTCCTTTCCCCTCTTGCAGCCTTCAACTGGTCCATGCCCCGATTCACCACCGCCCGCTTTGACGCGTAAGCAAGGGCGGTGGTTTCGTCGATGTTCCCCTTTTGATAGAGGTCTATGATGCAATCGTCGAAGGTGGTCCATCCAAAGGGGCGGGCCTGCTGCATCATTTCGTAAAAAGTCTTTCCTTCAGCCTCGCCATTGACGATGCACTCCTTGACTCTCAAATTGTTCCCCATGATTTCCATGGCCGCCACACGTCCTCCCCCCACTTTGGGGAGCAGCCTCTGGGAGATGACCCAGCGCAGGGTATCCGCCAGGCGAATGCGGATGAGTTTTTCTTCTTCCAGGTCGAACATCCCCACAATACGATTGATTGACTGTCCAGCATCGATGGTGTGCAGCGTGCTGAAAACAAGGTGGCCCGTCTCGGCAGCGCTCAAACCTATCTCCACCGTTTCCCGGTCGCGCATCTCCCCCACCAGGATCACCTTGGGCGCCTGTCTCAGGGCTGCCCGCAAGCCATTGGCAAAACTGTCGAAGTCCAGTCCCAGTTCTCTCTGGTTGAAGGTGGCTTTCATCTGGGGATGCACAAATTCCACAGGGTCTTCCAGGGTGACCACGTGGACAGCCCTGTCCCTGTTGATCTCATTCAAGATACCGGCAAGGGTCGTGGATTTCCCGCTGCCCGTGGAACCCGTCACCAGAACGATCCCAAATTTTTCCTGTGCCACATTCTTGAAAACCTCGGGCATTCCCAGGTCTTCAAGGCTGGGAATTTTCGTGGGCAGCTGACGCATGACGATGGAATAGGTGCCCCTCTGGGAAAAAATGTTGACCCTGAACCTGGCCCGCCCGGGCAGATGGTAAGAAAGGTCACAGGAGCCATGGCTGAGAAGCTGCTGAATGCTTCTGGAATCGTTTCCCGCAAGATTCAGCATGAAGGTTTCCGTGTGAAAAGGGGTTAAGGCAGCGATGCCCATCTTCTTGCCCACCGGCCTGAGAACGCCATGCACTTCAGCCTGCAGCGGCTTGCCCACGGTGAAGTTGATGTCAGAGGCCTCGGGGTTTTCATCCAGAATATTCATCAACACGGAATCGAACTCAGTCCGTCTCAACACAAATCTCCCTCATTCCCTCACACCTCGGTGAAATCAGCGGGGGCTTCTGTCAGGTAGGGGCGAAATTTTTCCTTTTCAACGCACTTGTTGTAGGCTTCTTCGGGATGAATCCTGCCCGCTTTCAAAAGATGCATGATTCCGTCATCCAGTGTCTGCATTCCGTACTTTTTCCCCGTCTGAAGGGCTGAAGGAATCTGATGGGTTTTTCCTTCCCGAATCATGGCACGCACCGCATGGGTGGCGATCATGATTTCAAGGACGGCACACCTGCCCTTCACATCCGCTCTCTTGAAAAGGGCCTGGGAGAGCACGGCACGCAATCCGTCGGCCAGGGTTGACCGAATTTGAGGCTGTTCCCCGGTGGGAAACACTTCAATGATGCGGTCCACGGTTTTGGCAGCGCCAATGGTGTGGAGAGTCGAGAACACGAGGTGCCCTGTGGCGGCCGCTTCCAGTGCCAGCCGCATGGTTTCCAGGTCGCGCATTTCGCCCACCAGTATGATGTCGGGGTCTTCCCGCAGGGCCGCCCTGAGTGCCGACGAAAAAGTTTGAGTGTGAGTTCCCACCTCGCGATGGTTGATGACGCAGCTCTTACTGGTGTGCACAAATTCGATGGGATCCTCGATGGTGATGATGTGATCCTTTCGCTTTCGATTGGCTTCGTCCACCACGGCGGCAAGGGTGGTGGATTTCCCGCTTCCCGTGGGTCCCGTAACCAGGACAAGCCCTCTCGGAAGCGTAGCCAACTGAGACACAACGGGTGGCAGGCCCAGCTGGTCCGCCGAGAGGATTTCACTGGGAATTTCCCTGAAAACCGCGCCAATGCCATTTTTCTGTCTAAAGAAATTGGCCCGGTACCTGGCAAGACCCGCTATTTCGTAGGAAAAATCGAGATCCCCCGTTTCCTCGAAAATCTTGATCTTGTCTTCGGGAGTGATTTCATAGAGCATGGTTCTCAGTTCATCGTCATCCAGAGTCCTGAACTTCACTCGCTCCATATCCCCGCGGATCCTCAGCACCGGCTGCTGCCCCGAAACCAGGTGCAGATCGGAAGCCTTCTGTTCATTCATCAACTTGAAGAACGCATCAATTCTCGCCATGAACCCTTCTCTTCCCCCCAAAGACTTCGGGAACGCCTGTGGGCTCCCCGCACGAAACAACCCTCCGTGGCATGGACTCTCACAGCACCCGCATCCCCATCTCCATGCAAACCGTCAAAAGAACGACACAAAGATTTTTCCCGGTCCCGCCGCAAAATGTCCGAGGGCCTTCAGGGCGACCCTCGTGCCGGGTCACGGCATGAAGCATCGCGAAGATCCAGCTTCCCTCTTGCGCTGAAAACGCAAAAAGGTAATTGTTTCCACGGCGGCTTCGCGAGGTCCACCTTTTTCAAGCCTGCAGACGCTCTTGAGGAATGGCAGCCACCCTGGTGCACATGGGATCTTGGGACCACTCGGTCCCCGCCACATGGCAAATCACAAACCCTTGGACCGGCGCAGGGGGACAGGCCCCTCCGTGAGTGCAGAGCAATCAGCATGCCATGAAGGGGCAGAATTTTGAGGAAGCAGAGGAAGCACAGGGAAAAAAGGTGAACCGGGTCCCTTTTCTCAAAAAGGGGGAGGCGGAAGGGAGCCGCCTTCAAGGTTTTTTCCTTCAAGGTTTTTCAGTTGAGCAGAATATCGATCCAATGTTTATGGCGTTCGTCGAGACGTTCCAACCCTGCCTCCCTTGCCGCATTCAGGGCGGCTTCGAACTCGCTGCCGGTCAATGTTCTCGCAATCTGGGGCATCTTCAGAGCCTCCCCGCAGGGATGGTACTGGCTCATGATGTTGACGTAGGTGCGTGGTGAGATTTCTTCCGCAATGAACCGGACTATGTGCTCCGTGCCCGCAAGGCCCTCGGGCATCACCAGGTGGCGCACCAGCAGGCCTTTTTGTGCGACGCCCTTTTCATCCCCCTGCAACTCCCCGACCTGCCGGTGCATTTCCCGAAGGGCCTGCCGTGCACGCTCGGGATAGTCGAAGGCTTCGCAAAGCTTTTCAGCCACATGGGGGTCCCAGAACTTGAAGTCCGGCATGTAGATGTCCACAATGCCGTCAAGCAGCTTGAGAGCGGCGCGGCGTTCATATCCTCCGCAGTTGTACACCAGAGGTATTTTCAGACCTTTCTCAATGGCATGAGGAAGGGCCTCGAGGATCTGGGGCACAACATGGGTCGGGGTTACAAAGTTGATATTGTGGCAGCCCCGTTCCTGGAGGGAAACCATGATGTCAGCCAGCGTTTGGGGGCCCACGGGAACTCCTTCCCCCCCATGGCTGATTTCATAATTCTGGCAGAAGACGCAGCCCAGGTTACAGTACGAAAAAAATATGGCTCCCGAACCTTTTTGCCCCACCAAGGGGCGCTCTTCTCCGAAATGAGGACCATAGCTCGCGACCAGGGCGTGCCGGGGAGTTCTGCAATACCCCGTCTCCCCCTCGTTCCTGTTGACCTTGCACATACGGGGACACAGAGTGCAGCTGCTCATCCACTGGAGCCCCCTGCGAATCCGCTCCTCCAGTTTCCCATGACGCCAAAGCTTCAAGTAAGAACCTTCCATGTCTTTCCTCCAAAAAGTGATGACGGGCCGCCCTGTTCCAGGGAGAGACCAGGAATGTGAGGAATGCCTGGCTGAAAAGCAGTGTTCCCTCCCCTGAAGGTGGATTCCGCATTCATGCTTGTCCCCACCGCGGCATTGGGATACCTTTCATTCTGCATCATAACTGACGGCGAGGACCCCGAGGAGCACCCATCGTGATCCAAAATTTCCTGAAGGAACTCCTGACCCGAAGATGGCCCAGCTTCAAAGTTGCCCATCATGCCATTCTTCCCATGAGCCAACCCCGGTACGGCCAGTTGGCAGCACCACTCCCCGCTCCTCTCGAGACGGCGCTCACGCAGTTGGGAATCACCAGTCTCTACACCCACCAGGTCTCCGCCATCGACCAGATTCGAAAGGGTGCCCATGTGGTGGTCGCCACCCCCACATCGAGCGGAAAATCTCTCATCTATAACCTGGCTGTGCTGGAATCTCTGATCACGGTACCGTCTCAGCACGCCCTTTACCTCTTTCCCATCAAAGCCCTGAGCCGCGATCAACTGCAAAACCTCTCGATCTTTCTGCAACTGGTGGAATCTGCCGATTCCCAATGCTCTTTTCGCGCAAGCATCTATGACGGAGACACCAAGCCCTATTCCCGGTCTAAAATCCGGCAAAACCCACCCCATATCCTCCTTTCCAATCCCGACATGCTCCATTATGCCCTGCTCCCCTTTCATTCCAAATGGGAGAATTTCTGGAAGAACCTTCGATCGGTGGTGATCGACGAAATGCACACCTACCGGGGAGTGTTCGGAAGCCATGTGGGACAAATTCTGAGGCGTCTTCAGCGCATCTGTCATCACTATGGAAGCCGGCCTCAGTTCACTTTTCTTTCGGCAACAATCGCCAATCCAAAGCAATTGGCCGGTCAGCTTCTGGGCGTGCAGACGGAGGCCGTGAATCTGGTGGACCAGCCGGGCGCCCCGCAGTCCAAGCGGCACTTCATCTTCATGGAGACGGAAGAAGGAACCTTCGGGCACCCATCGGCCCTGGCTGCGCGGCTCATCGCCAGAGCCGCTCAAATGGGTCTCAAGACCATTGCTTTCACCCAGTCCCGTAAGCTCACGGAACTCGTCCATATGGCAGTGCTTCGTGCAGCACCTGCCCTCAAGGATCGCGTCAGTTCCTATCGGGCAGGCTTCATGCCCGAGGAGCGCAGGAGCATTGAGCAGCGCCTCGCCGGCGGATCCATTGACGCCGTGATCTCCACCAGTGCCCTGGAAATGGGCATCGACATCGGCGGGTTGGACCTCTGCATCCTGGTGGGATATCCTGGAACGGTCATGACCACGTGGCAGCGGGGGGGCCGTGTGGGGCGCAGCGGCCAGGAATCGATTATAATCCTCATTCCCCAGGCGGATGCACTGGATCACTACATTTCACAGCACCCCCAGCAGTTTCTTGCAGCTCACTACGAGATGGCGATCATCAACCCCCTCAATGAGGAAATCCTCAAGGCTCACCTGCCCTGCTCGGCATCAGAGATTTCCATTGAGCGAGACGAATTTCCAGAGGAGGATCCAACAAACAAGGTTCTGAGGAAACTCGTCCTTGAAGGTCGTCTTTTGGAAACCGCTGACGGCAAGGAATTTTTAAGCGCCCGCCTGAACCCTCACCGCAGCGTGGACATTCGGTCCGTGGGGGAATCCTACACCATAGTCAAGAGAAACCCCTCCTCCCCGCAGCAAGTTCCCCTGGGAAAAAGCGAAGGCATCCGGGCACTGAAAGAGTGCCATCCCGGGGCCATTTACCTGCACCGCGGAGAAACCTATCACGTGGACGACCTGGACCTGGTCAAACGGCTCATCACCGTTTCTCCAAGCCAGGCTCCCTACTACACCAGAATCAAGTCGGAGAAGGAAACAGAAATCCTTGAATATCTGGCGTCCAGGCCGGTGGCAAACTTCGTGGTCCGCATGGGAAGACTCCGAGTCACGGAACATATTCTGGGCTATGAAAAGAGGCGCCTCTTTTCCCAGGAACTTTTGGGCGCAAACTCTCTGGACCTTCCATCCCAGACCTTTGAAACTGTGGGATTCTGGATTGAAATCGAACCCTCGGTGGAAAAATCCGTGCAGGCTTCAAAACGGCACTTCATGGGAGGAATTCACGCCGTGGAGCACGCTCTCATCAGCGTTTTTCCACTTTTTGCACTCTGTGACCGCAGTGACATCGGCGGCATCTCCATCCCCATGCATCCCCAACTGCAAAAAGGGGCGGTTTTCATCTATGACGGTTATCCCGGAGGAATTGGCCTCGCTGCACGAGGTTTTGAAATCATTGAAGCGCTTCTGCAAAAGACGAAGGACCTGATCCAGTCCTGCTCCTGTTCTTCGGGATGCCCCGCCTGCATCCACTCCCCCAAATGCGGATCGGGCAACAAACCCCTGGACAAAGAGGCATCTCTTGCGGTTTTGAACTTCCTGCTGGGTGAGTGGACACTTCCGGAAGCGCATTCCCCTCTTTCAAATGAAGGGCTTTCCTTGCCTTTGGGGGAGACGGCCGCTTCCATACCGGCATCCTACCGCATTGGCGTTCTGGATTTGGAAACGCAAAGACTTGCACAGGAGGTGGGAGGATGGCAGAATAAACATCTGATGAGGGTTTCCGTTGCGGTTCTCCATGAGTGCCTCTCGGGCAGCTACAAGGTCTACCGGGAGAAGGACGTGCCAAGCCTGGTGGAAGATCTTCAGGAACTGGACCTGGTGGTGGGCTTCAATATTTCCCGTTTTGACTATGCCGTTCTCAAGGCCTACACACCTTTCGACCTGCAATCCCTCCCCACCCTGGATCTTCTCACGGAAGTTGAAAAGAGCCTGGGATTTCGACTGAGCCTGGATCACCTGGCTCAGAGAACTCTCGGCCGCCCCAAGACTTCCGATGGAATTCAGGCTGTCAACTGGTTCCGGCAGGGCCAGTGGGACCTTCTCATCGACTACTGCACCATGGACGTGGACCTGACGCGGGATCTTTTTCTCCACGCCCTGGAAAAGGGTTTTCTGGTCTACTCGGACAAGCAGGACAGGCTCCTTCGCATTGCGACCCCCTGGGATCTGGGAAGCATCATTGAAGAGAAGCATGGAGCCATGGCCCCCGTGTCACAAAGAAGGTGAGAGGCGGGCCCTTCCGAGCCCCGGGAAAGAAACCGTACTGCCCACCCCGCTCCTCGGAAGGGGGCCGCAGGTGTGGCGGGGATGATGATTGCAACTCAAATGTGCGCCCTTGAAATCACCACTTGTTTCCAGCAAATCCAATAGGATTGAACGACCTATGAAATCTCACCTTCCCATGGGGAAAAATCAGAACACGCCTCCCGATCTCGAGGTCAAAAGGGGTCCCCTCCTCTTTCCCAGTCTGTGCGGAGACCAGAAGGCCTGGTTTGCTCTTTATGTTCAGGTCAACCACGAAAAGGAAGTGGCCAGAAAGCTTCAGCAAAAATCCATCCACTCATTCCTTCCTCTGATGAAAACCTGGAGCAGGCGCAAAGACCGGCGCAAAAGGATCGAGGTCCCTGTGTTTCCCGGATATGTGTTCCTGCACACCGTCCTTGACAACTACACCAATCAGAGCGTCCTGCGCCTGCCCGGAGCCGTCAGCATTTTGAGCAATTCGGAAGGACCGCTGCCCATACCCGAAGTCCAGATGCGCAATCTGGAAACTTTGCTCAAATCACCCAGCCCATTGAATCCCCACGCGTACTTGAGAGATGGCCAATGGGTGGAAGTGGTCAGAGGCCCCCTGGAAGGGTGCAGGGGCATTCTCATCCGCCAGAACAGCAGGAAGGGGCGGTTGGTGGTGAGCGTGGATCTTATTGAAAAGTCGGTGAGTGTGGTGCTCGATGTGGAAGATGTGGAACCACTGCCCCTTTCTCAAGAGTCGGCACGCTTCATGGGCTGAAGTGGGCCCCTGACAGAACAAAGGGAATGGGACGCA
>SL_3KL_010_SEDDRAFT_10004360_pt1 | contig 12779 bp, 10 predicted proteins | sample SodLakKL_010_SED_2_FD_10381 | JGI IMG/M metagenome (IMG submission 10381)
TCGAAAAAGAACGCACAAACCGAAAACGAAAGGATCGCTATGAGCTAGTAAACTTAGATAATCATGAAGATAAAGCAGCAGCGTAATTCACCTGCAAAAAACATCATTTCATGATTGTCAAGAATTAAAATCCGAAAACTCAAGTATATAGAAATTATGAGGTATTGTCCTGATTCAGAACCTTTTACCAATTTATCAAAAATGGATCCTAAAAAATCAAAAATACTGATTTTAACTGAAAAACCCTCGGTCGCCAGGGATTTTGCAAAAGCTTTGGGAGTCAAGGGCAAAAATGACGGATACCTGGAAAATGAGCACTATATCATTACCTGGGCAGTAGGTCATCTTGTCGAACTGTTTGAGCCCCAGGACTACGATATCAAATGGAAAAAGTGGCGCCTGGAAGATCTTCCGATTCTTCCTGCACGCTTTCAATATAAACCGGTCCAAAAGACACGTAAGCAATTGAAAATCATATCCAATCTTCTTTCCAAAAAAACTCCCGGCCAGGTGGTGATTGCCACGGATGCCGGGCGGGAAGGAGAAGTGATTGCCCGGACCATTTTAATGGCCGCCGGATTACGTGCAGAAAGTTTTCAAAATAAAGAAAACATCAAACGATTCTGGACCAGCCAGGCCCTGACCCCTCAAGTGGTCAAAGCCGGTATGAATGATTTAAAACCGGCAGGTGAATATGACCGTTTGTGGCATGCCGGGCAGGCCAGACAGATTGCCGACTGGCTGGTTGGAATGAACGGGTCCCGGTCAGCGACCATTAGAATGAACGATCTTTTCAGTGTGGGAAGGGTTCAGACAGCCGTGCTCTCCCTTTTGGTTGACCGGCGCCGGGAACGGGAGAATTTTAAACCCGAACCCTATTGTATTTTAAAAGCCCATTTTGAAAATGAAAAAGGCGAATGGTGGGGAACCTGGTTTAGGGACAACCAGGCAAGAATTGCAACCGAAGAAGCCGCCGGAAAAATTCGTGCCAACGTTGAAAATCAGACAGGCCGGGTTCTTTCTGTTGAAAAACAAAAGAAAAAGCAAGCCCCACCCCTGTTGTATTCTCTGACGGATTTGCAGAGAAATGCCAATTCCAGGTACGGCTTTTCCGCTAAAAAAACATTGACTATTGCGCAGGCTCTCTATGAAGAAAAAAAATGCCTCTCCTATCCCCGCACTGAATCCCGTGTGCTGGGAACACAAAATGTATCTCTTGTCAAAAAAATTATCGACGGTCTTTCCATTTCTTATCCGGAAACGTTTGAAAACATCCTTCCTGAACGAATCAGCAAAACCTACTCCCGTGTATTTGATGATTCCCGACTAACAGATCATCACGCTATCATTGTCCTGGCACCGATTCCTGAAAATGCAACCAGGGATGAAAAAAATATCTACGATCTGGTTTTAAAACGATTTGCTGCGGCTTTTCATGCCGATTGCGAGTATGAACAGACAGTTATTATCACAAAAGTAAAAGATGAAAATTTTCGCACCCAGGGCAAAAGAATTCTTAAACCCGGATGGCGGGCGGTGTATGATGAACAACAAGAAAAAAAAGCCGGTTCGGAAGATGAAGCCGAGGATGAGAATCTTCCTGCTCTGTCAAACGATGATCCCGCCAAGGTTAAAGACGCCAGAGTCGAACGCAAAGAAACACTTCCACCCCCGGATTATACAGAAGCCCTTTTATTGCGGGATATGACCAATCCTGTGCGATATGTGAATGAAGACGAGCTGAAAAAAGTGTACCGGGGAGATACCGGTCTGGGTACTCAATCCACCCGCGCACAGATAATCGAAACTTTGCTGACCCGAAGATATGTGCAAAGAAAAAGCCGTTATCTGATGGCCCTGGATAAGGGGTGTTTGCTGATTGACACGTTAAGGCATTTTAACAAAGCCCGAATTCTTGCATCCGCAGAGGAAACCGCCCGCTGGGAGATGCAACTCAACCGGATTGCACGGGGGGAAGAAACCGGAAAAGCTTTTTTAGAGAGCATTAAAACCTTTATCTGCGAAATTGTCGATGAATTCAAATCCGGGGATATTGCACCGCCTGTAAACACGGAACAATCCAATGCAGCAAAAGGTCCTGCCGCTGTCTATGGCAAATGTCCCCGATGCGGCGGCAACATCATTGAAGGAAAAAAAGGCTTCGGATGTGCCAATTGGCGAAAAACAGACGGCGCCTGCCGGTTTGTCATCTGGAAAAATATCGCCGGAAAAACCATCTCCAAAAGTATCGTCACCCAACTGCTTGAAAAAGGTATGACTCAAAACATCGCCGGCTTTACCTCCAAAAAAGGAAAAAAGTTTTCCGCCCGCCTGAAAATTGCACCGGATACAAACAATGATAATCTCCCAAGCGTGATCTTTTATTTTTAAAGGAGTGCAAAAGCTGTGCTTTTGCGGAAAGGGCCTATCCACTTAGATGGCCTAAAGGCTTCCAGTGACCCGTCTGCAAAGGAACAAAAGGCTGGCAAAGGGCACAAGGTCCTTTTCCCTATAAGGAGGGGAATATGTGGCGAAGGAGCGACAGGCAAATACAAATTAGACCATCGAAGTGGATAGCCCCTTTGCGAAAAATGCAAAAGCACAGCTTTTGCACTCCAAACCTATTGAAATCCTTAGGATTCAACCAGCAATAAATTCATATTTCGGATTGATCTTAAAATTGCTTTGAATTGGGTTTCCCTGATGGATTTGATTATTCCGAAGACCACTGAATCAAGGCCAATGGGCTTTCTCCGAAATGACGGAATAAACCTCGACAATCCCCAAATTGATGCTAAGAATATTCTTCAATAGGAGGTTATGCATATGCCGTTGAGTAATTTGAAAATAAACGAAAACAGAAGGTCTTTTTTAAAGGCTCTGGCTGGATTGGGCCTCACCATAAGTTTTCCAATTCAGGTTGCAGCTTTTATTAAGCCCCCACAGTTATTTTTGAGCGAAAACAACCCGGACCCATCCGGAAAACCAAATACAAAGGAGCCAAATGCAATGGATAAAGTGGTCAAAACCGACGAGGAATGGAGGCAGATTTTAACTCCGGAACAATATCAGGTCACCCGCAAAAAAGGGACAGAACGTCCCTTTTCAGGAAAATATGATGCTTTCAAGGAAAAAGGAACCTATGTCTGTGTTTGTTGCGACAATCCATTGTTCAGTTCCGAGGCCAAGTTTGACTCCGGAACCGGCTGGCCCAGTTTTTTCGAGCCCATTTCAGAAAAGGCTGTCCGCACCAAGCCCGACTATAAGCTGTTCATGAAACGCATCGAAGTGCTCTGCAACCGGTGCGATGCTCATCTGGGACATGTGTTTGAAGACGGACCAAAACCCACCGGCCTGAGATATTGCATGAATTCCGTGGCGTTGAAATTTGTAAAGCCATAAAGGAAGGTAAACCTCAAACTGAAACAAAGTTTTCGACTTTATCCACTGTAAGCGTTACCGCGCCCCAGTCCTCATCGACTGTCCCGGTGAGCATGTAGGGGCGCCCCCGATCGAGGATATGGCAGAAGCGATTGTAAGCCTGGGGAAAAAAGGTTGTTTCTACGATACCCGTGTCATCTTCAAAAGTTAAAAATTCCATGGGATCGCCATGCTTGGTATGCACTGTTTTTCCGGTGATGAGCCATCCTGCAAACCGGATTTGTTTTTTGATATATTTGGGGACATCAACAGCTTTGGTGATCCCTTTGTTTTTTAGGAGATGGTCATAAAGGGTCATGGGATGACGGTCACAAAGAAATCCGAGGACAGCGAACTCGCGGCGAAACTTTGCTTGCCGGTTTTCGCGTGGGAAAAGGGGCAACGCAACACTATCATCATTTTGCTCCGGAAAAAGAGAACCTGCAGACAAATGTTTCTTCTTTGAATTTTTCCAGGCGGAAAACTCCCATAGCAGCCCTGCCCGGCTTTTGTTTTCATGAAAGCCATCCAGAGCACCGCAATGAATTAACGCCCTGGCCTCGGGTTCATCGGGACAGACCCGGTCTAAAAAATCACGCAAACTTGAAAAAAGCCTTTTTTCGCGCTCTTCAATGATTCGGTCCATGGTCTTGCGGAAAAGGGCTTTGATTGACAAAAGGCCCACGCGGATAGCACCATCATGGCCGGACCAATGGATTTCACTCCGGTTGATATCCGGCGGAAGCACTTTCAATCCAAGCCGCCGGGATTCGGAAACATAAGCAAAAGTGCTGTAGAATCCCCCCTGGTTGCTGATCACTGCCGCCATGAATTCTGCAGGAAAGTGTACCTTGAGATAAGCAGCCTGAAAGGATACCCGGGCATAGGAAGCGCTATGGGGCTTGCAAAAAGAATATCCGCTGAAACTCATCATCATTTCCCATACGGCTGCAATCTGATCATCGGTTACCCCCCGCGCTCCGGCACCCTCAGCAAACCTGCCATAATAATCCTGCAGTTGATGCTCACGGTCTTTCCTGCTCATGACCTTTCTTAAACCGTCGGCTTCGGCATGGGAAAACCCGGCCATTGACACGGCCACCCTGGAAACGTCCTCCTGATAAACCATGATCCCCAAAGTATCGGTCAAAGCATCTTCCAGCAAAGGATGAATCGGATCCCATGTTCCCCCATGGAGGCGGCGGATATATTCCCGGATAAATTCGTTTGCCGCCGGTCGAATAATGCTGCTGTGGATAACCAGATGCTCGAAATCACCCACGCCTGTTTTTTGTTGAAAAAGACGCATGGCCGGGCTTTCGATATAAAAGCATCCCATGGTGCGCCCCTGTGCCAGAGCTTCCTGGGTCATAAAATCATCTTCGGGTTCCCATCCGATCTCTTCAAAACAATGACCATTTTTCTTGACATTATCGACAGCATCCCGGATCACACCCAGACTGCGGTTTCCCAGCAGATCGATTTTGACCAGCCCGGCATCCTCAACAGCATCTTTTTCCCACTGAATAACGGGCACACCTTTGGCCGTTTTTTGCACCGGGACATATTCATGGACAGGGCGAGGGGTAATTACCACCCCTCCCGGGTGTACCGAAAGATATCTGGGCGTGCCGATGATCTGCTGTGCGATGTAGATAATTTCGGGCCAGGGACTTGGAAAATCCAGATGTTTTAATCTCGGAAGTTTTCTTAACCGCTCAAAGAGTTCTCCCTCAGTATCGCCCCTGGGCCGGAACCAGGGAAGCCGCTTGGAAACCCGGCCGATTTCCGTATCGGTGAGTCCGAAAACTTTGGCAACTTCCCGGATAGCCATCCGGGGTTTGAATGTGACATGGTTGCATACCATGGCTGCATGATCATGATAATGGTCCAGCACATTTTCCAGCACCTGATCGCGCTCATCCCAGGCGAAATCCACATCAATATCCGGTGGATCTTTACGGCCCGGATTCAAGAACCTTTCGAAATAGAGATTGTGTTTGACAGGACACACATTGGTGATATTCAAACAGTAGGCCACAATAGATGCAGCACCTGAGCCCCTTCCACAGGTACGCGAACTTTTTTCAACAATATTTTCAACGATTAAAAAATAGGCCGAAAACCCCATTTGCGCGATGGTTTTCAATTCATGCTCAATTCTGTCCACCACCGCCTCGCCAAGTTCTTCACCATATCGAATTCGGGCGCCTTCATACGTTTTTTCTCTTAATATTCTGTCGGCGTTCTCAAAATTTTTGCAATTCCATGGCGGCATCACCAGGCCGAAATCTGGTTTTTTAAAGGTCAGCCGTTCGGCAATAACAAGCGCTTGGCGAAGCGCCTGGGGAAAAACAGAAAACCGCCGCTCATATTCGGCGGGTGAAGCAAACCAGGCATCTTTCGGTGCAACTTCGGAGGAAGAAAGGCGGGAAAGGGATGTGTTTTTGTCAATGGCCCTCAAATAAAGGTGAACCAGGTGGTTTTTGGGTTTAACAAAAAAACTTCCGGGGGTGGCTACCAGTGAAACCCCCAGATATTTGGCGGCTTTTCGCAAAGGATGTTCCCGGTGAAGCGGTCTGCGCGGCATGGATGCAAACACGTTAACACCGGCTTCGTATAAGGGTTGGAGCAGCTCCGGATTACGGGTAAGCACCACCAACCCTTTTGAACATGAGGCAAGGATGTCTTTTAAACAAAAAAGGCCGGACATTGAAGATGTTTTTGTACCGGCACTTCTTTTGCCCTGCAATTTTTTTAAAAAATGTCCTCCCATATGCCGGCAGGTCAAAGCCCTGCAAAGATTACGGTAACCTTCCTCATTTTCCACCAGACAAACCGCTCTTGCTCCGGTTTGGGAATCTGTAATTTCAGCGCCCACAATGGGTTGAATATTTTCACGTTCACATGCCGCCAGAAAAGGCCATAGTCCGTAAAGATTATCGGTATCGGTCAAGGCCAGGCGCGAGTACCCCATCCGGCGAGCGGCCCTGCACAGATCCTGAACCGATGAGGTGCCCCACATGAGTGAAAAATGGGAGCGAACCGTTAGGGGTACCATTGCCATATGAAAAGAAAAACTGCCCGAAAGTTTATGCTTTAGCTTACCGTCCTAAACATCTATTCCTTCAAGCTTCCACTTTTGGCTTCCCGCAGGAGTGGCGAAAGTCCATTCTTCTTCAAATTTCACAGAATTTTCAGCATCGCCTTTGACAATATCTCCGGATTTTTCGTCCACGGTATAATCCAGCAAATTGGCTGTAAACCGGACGGTAACAAAAGCTTCGCCATCCTGAACACCGGCATCGACCAGCTCAACATTGCGCACCGCGATATTTTCAAGGCGCTCGCTATGCCCCTGCTGCCTGAGTTCCTCAAAATATTGTGCGTATTCACCCAGCAATTGATCTCCAACAAATGGCTTCAGCACCGNTGTATCCCGCCGGGTCCAGCCGGCCTGAATTTTAAAAAACAGATCCTGCGCCGTCTCTTTAAAAGCCTCGGGATCAAAGGTATCATCAACGGCCCAGATTTCTTTTACCCCGGCAACCAAAGGGTCTTCCACAAGGTTTTCCTGTGTCTCCTGCTGAGCCCCTGCTCCCGAAAAAAGGCTGGAAGGCGCGTTTTGATCCTGTGGAATTTCCGCACCGGTATTTGCGGCAAGCGCTTTGCGCCGGGAAATCCATCTGTAAATTAAAAAGCCGCCTCCTGCCAGCAGGAGTATTTCAAACATACCAATTCCACTGCCGCCCAGCCCAGCCGAGCCGCCCATGCCATGGGCTAATCCACCAAAAAGCATACTGCCAAGAAAACCACCCATGATCCCACCAGCCAACCCCCTGACAAAAGGACTTCCCATTGCTCCCGTGGGAGTTCCGGGCTGGCTTGTGGTGGTCTGCCGGGGCTGGGTCTGTGTTTGTTGAGGTGCCTGTCTTGATTCGGGGGGCTTTTTAAACGAGCGCCCACCACCACGGGAACGGGCATCGGCAACCTCCAGAAAACCGGCCACCAAAAAAAACAACACCATACCCAAAGCGGTTAGGATAATTTTCTTTTTTTTACCTATCTGCATGTAATAATCTCCTTAATTTTAATCCTCTTACAATTTATCGCATTAAACTGAAATGCGTACTTTCCAAAAATATATCCGTTGATTTTTACCCTATTTCACCTATATTTTCAAGCTTTACCAGAAATCGTATTATGCTTTTTCAACCCCCTGCTTCAAGGAAATGGCAAAGCCGTTGCTATCCGCCAATCCGATAAAACAAGGTGGTTATAACCGCCCACGCCAAAATCAAAACAGTTGTAAATACGCATACCAAAGCAATTAATTTATGGTTGCTGTTTTCCATGGTTTTTTCGTGATACCCCAAAACCATTCCCAGCAATGCCCCGGCAATCAGGCCCCCGCCATGGCCCCAGTTGTTGATACCGGGTATCAGTAAACCAAATATGAACAGCCCGATAACCCATCCCCCCACCTGTCGAAATATTACCTGCCCATAAACACCTCCGCGGCTTTTACCGTAGAACAAAGCTGCGCCAATCAGGCTGCATACTGCAGCAGAAGCCCCAATGGTTACTGTAACTCCGGCCACATAGGACACAAAAAAACCGGCCGTGCCCCCAACCAGATAAATAATCAGCATACGATAACTGCCGAATTCCCGGATCACCAGCGGCCCAAGCTGCCGTAAAGCCAGCATGTTAAACAAAATATGAAGTATACTTCCGTGCAAAAAATTGGCAGACACCAGCGACCACCATCTTCCAAACTGATCAACAGGGTAGGTGCCTGTTGCCCCAAGCAAAAGAAGACTCTGTGTGGATGGCGAAAACATGGTCAGGGGATTCATGGCCACGCCCATTGCTCTGGGATACAAAAGTAAAGAGAGCATATATATACCGATGTTTATACTTATAATGCTCCAAAGCAGCGTTTTTTCATCTGCCATACCCTTGGTTAAAGGGTTGTTTTTCCATTTTGAAGTCGGCTTGGACAGGCCACAATGAGGGCAAATGGTTTCGGAAGTGCTGATGAGCTTGCCGCAATTGGGGCAGAGAATCGCTCGTTTTTTTTCTTCGGTCATGAGTTTTAGATTCCTTTAGGCGGTTTTAACAGCAAAGCAGCTTCTGCTTTCTCAAGCCTTTTGAGGGCATGAAGCCCCTCCCGGATATTGGACAGGTCCATTAAATATTTTGCAGCCTCCTGTGGGGATTCCTTCCGATGTTTTAAAGCCATTCTATACCACGCGGGAATATCATGATCATAGCAATCTTTTAAGTCTGAAAGCTTTTTTCTCGTATTTTTAAAACGTTTTTTATTTTGATTGTTCCATGTATTTTCAGAAATAGACCTGTTATAAGACTCGATATCCGCTTTAACATCGGCCTTTAATCGGCAGTATCTGCGGATGGGCATCACCCAAATTTTGACCGCAATATATCCCACAAATCCGAGAGTAAAACCAACCAACGCTCCCAATACTCTCAAATCCATACTGAAAACCTTTCAATGCATCGGGGGGTATTTCATCCTCACACGGTCTTGGATGAACATATGAATGAAATCAAGACGTGTTGAAAATTCGGCACAGTGATTATGGTAAAATAAGGCGGCCGAATTCCAAAACGGAAACACTTCGGCCCGCCTTTATCAGGTTAGATATTTAATATGATGCTCAAACAGGTACGTTTCAGACAGGATCTCTAAATTTATCCGCTCCCGCAATGAAAAAAGGGTTGCCACAAACTTTCCACTCACCATTTTCTTTCACCACCTTAAATGTTTCATGTACCTCAAATCTGTCGCCGGTAAAAAAAGTTCTGAGAGCATATCTGCTCCTGGCTGTTAGTTCTATCACCGCACTGTTTTCATCCCGGGACAAGGTGTTTGTCGAAATATCCGTAAGACGCGTTTTTAAATAATTCAGACTATACCCGCGATCCCTGGCTTCCTCGTATTTTCGATGAATATAAATAGCCACATGGTCCTGTTCCGGGTCTTCCGTAAGCTTGCTGGAAAGCCTGTCTTTCATAGCCGGGTCGAATTTATAATAAGCTTTGGCAAATTCCACGGCAGCTTTATTAGGACTATCTTTTATTTCGGCAAAACTTAATACGACCTGAAGGGCAACCCCCAATAAAATGACCGCCACTATCGTGATTGCGCTTTTGTACTTATGAGCCATCTATTGATCCTCCTTTGAAATTTTTCTAAAAATAAAGATTACCGGCGTTATGTGCCCCATTCTCCGTTAACTCAGAAAGCATGCGTTGAGCATATACCCAAAATAAATCCTTGATTAATCTGCCGCCATACCTTAGGGTTAACCCCTGACATGGAGACAGGAAAACTTTAAATATCATGGAAAAATTTCGAAGACAAGAAAATTTGTTTTTTTACTGAGAAGTCCGCGTTTTTTTATAATACTTTTTGACAGTAGCCGAAAAAAAACTTCAAATTTGTACTCAGTTTTTAAAAAACTTTACATTTTAGACTTCTAATTGTATAGAAGTGTACGATAAGGAAGAGAAAAATCATCTAATTAAAATGCTTAGCTAACCACAAGGAGATGAAGCAAATGGTCGATTTAAACGCCTGGGACTGGGAAGTCGACAAACGCATGGTTGCGGATCTTCGTAAATGGAAAGAACAATTCGAGTACATGGAGGAACCGTACGTGAGCCCGGACGGGGAGAAAATCGCCGCAGTGGTCAAACCTGGGGAAATGGAATTTTCTGTCTGTGAAAACGGCACTGCCTGGGAAAACAGCTTTGATAAGGTCTGGAATTTGAGATATGCTCCCGATGGACGTCTTGTCGGGCTTGTGTCCGACACGGGCGCATGGACCGTGGCAGTTGATGGTGAGCCATGGGAGGAAACCTTTGATTTTGTATGGGGCACCCAGTTTTCTGAGGATGGTAAAAACATTATCGTGGCTGCTCAGTCGGGCATGAAATATTTTGCTATCCTTAACGGTACTGGGTGGGAAAATAAATTTTCTTTCATGACCAACCTTATAGTCAGCCGGGATGGGTTGCATACGGCTGCATCGGTTCAAACAATTCCGATTTCCGAAGGAGACATCTGGTCTTTTCGGGAAGGATGCTTCTCTGCAGCGGTAGATGGAAAGGCCTGGGAAAAGAATTTTGTCAATGTCTGGGATATGGATTTCAGTGCGGATGGCAAGCATCTGGCTGCGGAGGTTCGAACCACTATTCATGACTCTACCATTGCGGTGGATGGAAAAACATGGCCTGAAAGCTATCCGGCTGTATGGAAACCAAAATTTTCACCCACTACAAACTCTGTGACAGCTCCGGTGAGAAAGGAAGGCGCATGGGTTCTGATGAAAGACGGAAACCAGATATGGGACCGGAGCTTTTTTCAGTTATGGCATCATATTTACAGCACAGACGGCACAAATATTGCCGCTATTGTGGCGCCCAAGTTTGGCAAATGGACCATGGCCGTAAACGGTGTTCCCTGGTCCTTGACCTTTGGGGAATTGGTTACAGATGGCGTCATTAGCAAGGATGGGCGGCGGGTGGCCTGCGTGGGCAAGGATAAGGGACAATATTACGTTGCGGTCGATGGTGTCCGCTGGAATGATTCCTTTGACATGGTATGGAAACCGGTCTTCAGCCCTCAGGGCAATCATGTAGCCGTCAGGGTCGAAAAAAACGGGCGGTATTTCGTTTTGGTGAATGAAAGAAATTTTGGACAGGGATTTAAGGCACTCTGGGATCCGGTTTTTAGTCCCGACGGCAAAAAACTTCTTGTTCGGGGTGTCGAGGACGGAACTGATAAAGAACAATATTACCGAAGAGTGGTCAAAATATCGAATATCCTCGGATGAAAGGAGGAAAAGGATTATGCATAGCGTTTATGCTTTTGTCAGCGGCCCCCTGGTATGGGCTGCCTTTATCATTTTCATAGGCGGCAGTCTTTATCGCCTGGTTTCCATGGCTATTTTAGCAAGGAAAAAAGATGGGGTTGTATTTGAATATTTCAGTTTCAAGTATGCGTTACGCTCGATTTTTCACTGGATTATTCCTTTTGCATCCACCAATTGGAAACGCCACCCCTGGTTGACAATCGTTACCTTTGCCTTTCATATCAGCCTGATATTCACACCCATTTTTTTGATGGCTCATATTATTCTCATCAAGGAATCCTGGGATATCAGCTGGTGGGCTATGCCTGACGGCCTTGCCGATGTATTGACAGTGGTTGTAATTGCAAGCTGTGTGTTTTTTTTCTTCAGAAGGCGAATGATCCGTGAAGTGAATTATCTTACATCCACCTCCGACTATGTTATACTGGCAATTGTTGCGCTTCCTTTTATCACCGGTTTTTGGACTTATCACCAGTGGCCTGCGACAGAACTCATGGGGATTTTGCACATCGTGTCAGGATGCGTGATGCTGGCTATCATTCCATTTACGAAGTTAAGCCATATGCTCTTTTTTCCATTTACAAGAGGATATATAGGCTCTGAATTCGGGGGCATCAGGCATGCCAATGACTGGTAATATTCAATTTAATGTTTATTTTATTGGTTGTTTCAATTTTTAATTTTTATGTGTCTTTCGGTAAAGTTATTTTCAAAAATCGGTGTGTTTCAGTTGAACACACCGGAAAGGATGCTTTACCTTTTAATGGCGTGTTTATAACACGCTTTATATACTGTGGGCCGCTCCGAGTGTAACCTGTTTATGTGAAATCCGATATTCTGTAGGTGCGAATTTATTCGCACTTAAAATCCGGCACGGATTTACAGAAGATTCTTTAAAACCATCCAGCAACTTTATTTAAGGGAAAACGGTTTTAGAGCCTATAGTTAACATCGGGGTTCACATTGTGCGAATGAATTCGCACCTACAATTAAGCACAAGTCTTTTTACACAAACAGGTTACACCTCGGCCGATCCCGAAATTGTTTTTATTTTTATGGGACAAATCCCACGTTTTAAGGAGGTAAATTCATGACTGAAACTGCGGAGAAAATCCAAAACCGGTTTTTTGATAAAGGTATTGATGAAGGAGTCAAAAAGTTGACTCCAGATAAAATCGAAGTAACCATTAACAAACTTTTAAAAAACGAGGCCGGAGCACGGCTTAAAGTATATGCGGAAACCTGTGTTCATTGCGGACTTTGCAGCGAGGGCTGCCATTATTTTCTGTCTCACGATAGGGATCCTACGTTTTCGCCGGCGGGAAAAGTCAAGCAGACAATCTGGGAAATTTTAAAACATAAAGGCAAAGTCAGCCCCGAATTTATAAGAAAAGGTTGTGAAATTGCATTTACCGAATGCAACCTCTGTAAACGATGTGCCATGTATTGTCCTCT
>SL_3KL_010_SEDDRAFT_10004361_pt1 | contig 12777 bp, 12 predicted proteins | sample SodLakKL_010_SED_2_FD_10381 | JGI IMG/M metagenome (IMG submission 10381)
GTCGTGCCTGTCGTCTTCGTCGACGAAGAAGATCAGCCCGCCGGAGGGGCCCTCGTCGCCAATCTGGTACGGGGGACTGGCTGCACACGCCACGGAGGTGTCGGGGGTGTCCGAGGTGCCCGGGTTGTCCGGGTTGTCCGAGCTGCTCGAGCTGCTTCCGCCGCAGGCGGTGAGCAGTGCCGCGGTGGAGACAACAAGGAGGCTTGCGCCCGTCGTAACAGAACGGTGTGGGTTTCGGGCCATTTTGGGGTTCCTTCTGAATGCCACGAGGGCGGGGGGATGGGCAATGGCGCCATGATGCGATCTGGATGCAATTGCCCTGCACAGAAGGTTCGCCTAGGGCGGTCAGGCTGTATATGCCCGGAACGGGGCTCTCTGTTTGGAGGGGGTGGCGGGACGGGCTATGCGGCGGGCGGCGGGGTGTCGAGGCGCATGAGGATGACCGAGACGTTGTCGCGGCCGCCGGCGGCATTGGCGGCATCCACCAGGGCCGTGGCGGTGCGTTCGAGGTCGTCGTTGGCGCGGCACAGGCGCGCGATCTCGGCGGGGGGGAGCGGGTCGGAGAGGCCGTCGGAGCACAGCACGAACAGGTCGCCGGCGGCGGCCTCGACGCGGGTTTTCGTGCCCTGCACCATCGCTTCGGTGCCGAGGGCGCGGGTGATGATGTTGCGGTTGATGGAGGCGGCTGCGTCCTCGGCGGAGAGGAAGCCGCTGTCCACCAGCTCCTGCACCATGGAGTGGTCCGAGGTGAGCTGTTCCAGGTCCTCGCCGCGCAGCCGATAGATACGCGAGTCGCCGACATGGGCGATGGTGACCGTCTCGGCTTCGAGGCAGGCGATGGCCACGGTGGTGCCCATGCCGGCGTGGCCGGGGCGCTTGCCGGCCTCGGCGTGGACGAGTTCGTTGGCCTGCTGGATGGCGTCGAGCACGGGACAGGCCCGGGGGGTATCGCGCAGCGCGCCCATGATGGACTCCACCGCGAGTTGGCTGGCGACCTCGCCGGCATTGTGACCGCCCATGCCGTCGGCGAGCACGGCGATACCGGTGCGTGCGTCCCAGGCGATGGCGTCCTCGTTGTGGTCGCGCTCGCGGCCGGCATCGGTGCGTCCGGCGATGGTTGCGGTCAGTCGGGGGCGGTGGGGCATGGGGCCTATCCGCGGGCGCAGCGGCGCAGCGATTCGGCCAGGTTGGCGCCACTCTGGTAGCGCGCTTCCGGGGCCTTCTGCAGCGTCTTGTTGATGATCCGGGTCACGCACGGCGGCAACTCGGCGTTCTCCCTGCGGATCTCCGGGTGCTTCTCGTGGGTGATGCGGTACATCAGGGTGGCGAAGGAATCGCCACTGAAGGGCAGGGTGCCGGTCAGCAGCTGATAGAGGGTGACCCCGAGCGCGAACAGGTCCGAGCGCCCGTCCACCTTGACCCCGGCGAACTGCTCCGGCGACATGTACGACGGACTGCCGAGCACGGTGCCGGTCTTGGTGCGGGTGGAGTCGGTCAGGCAGGCGACCCCGAAGTCGGTGACCTTCACCACCCCGAGTTCCCGGTGATAGACGATGTTGGCCGGTTTTACATCGCGATGGACGACGTTCTGCTTGTGGGCGTAGTCCAGCGCGTCGGCCACCTGGGCGGCCACTTCCAGCGCCTCGGCGGGTGGCAGCAGGCGGTCGGGGCGGCAGAATTCGGACAGCGGTTCGCCCTTGAGGTAGTCCATGGCGATGTAGGCGAGGTCCTGGTCCTCGCCGACGTCGTAGACGGTGACCACGTTGGGGTGGTCCAGGCGCCCGGCGGTCTCGGCCTCGCGGAAGAAGCGTTCACGGACCTCGGCCAGGGCCTCGTTGTCGAATTCCTGGGTCAGGGCGAGCGTCTTGATGGCGACCGTGCGGCCAATCTTCGGATCGCTCCCGAGATAGACCATGCCCATGGACCCGCGGCCGATCTCCTTCTCGATCTCGTAGCGCCCCAGCATCGGTTTCTGCAGGCCGTCGCTGCCGGTGATGACGGTGCCGGTGGGGTTGCTCTTGCCCCCGTTTCCGAGCACGACGCGTTCCTCCATTTCGGTGTTGCGCTGCGCCCGCTGGGTGGCGTCGCGGAACCCCGGACGGCAGTTCTCCAGGTAGGAGAAGACCGCGGCGGCGCGGTTGTACTGGCGCTTGCGTTCGTAGTCCAGCCCGATGCCGTAGAGCTGCTCCAGCAATCCCTCGTCGACCATGCAGTTGCGGTATTTCTCGAAGGCCGCGTCCAGTTGCCCCTGCACATGCAGCGCGCGCCCGAGCTGGCGGTTGGCGCTGGAGATCTCCTGATGCAGGGCCTGCAGCCGGTCGCGTACCGCGTGTTTCAGCCCGATCACCACGAAGCCGCTGGCGAGCAGGCCGCCGGCGGCCATCATCGGCACCCAGGTCGCGTAGGTGCCCAGCAGCACGAAGTGCGCGTTGAACAGCAAGAAGCCCAGCAGCACCGTCAGCAGGAAGCCGGTCGCGTACCGGAAGCGTGGCAGGGCGAACATCACGAACAGTCCGGCGGCGGCCAGCACGGCAAACTGGCCCAGGACCGCCCAGCCGGGTACCTGGAAATGATGTTCGGCCAGCGCGCTGGCAACTGCTCGGGCCGCCGCCTCCACCGGTGGCAGCGTGCTGCCGTCCGGCAGCCGCACCTCGCCAGACAGCTCGGCTGCGGTTGTGCCCACCAGCACCGTATGGTCGGCGAGGGAGGCGCGCAGCTCGGCGTCCTCCATGACCTCGCGGAAGGAGTAGACCGGCACCTCGGCCTGGTAGCGCGGGTAGAAGCGTGCGCCCCAGTCGGCCGGGATGGACAGGTCCCCGGCGACGACCGGCCAGCCGCGGGTGAACTCCAGCCGCTCCGGGTCCGTGCCGTTGCTGGCGGCGATCAGGGCGGCGACCAACGTCGGTTGCGTGGTGTCTCCCCGGGTGGCGGCCAGGGGCATGGCCCGTGCCTGCTCCGGCACCACCAGCGGGTAGACCGGCGCCGCCCCGGTCAGCCCCGCGTGCGGCTGCGCCACGCGGACCGATGGCGGGCGCGCGGCCAGGGTGCTGGGGAGGCTGTGCAGGATCGCCTCGGCGTTCTCGGGGCGTGCGATGTCGTGCAGGGACCGTTGGTGCAGGTCCAGCCGGGAAAGCCCGGGCTCGAAGCCGGTATTGCGCGGGGTGGCCGGAGCGCCGACCAGTGCACCGGTGGTGGCGAGGGTGGAGGCAAGGCGCTCGTCGGTGGCGAGCTTCTCGCGCAGGCGCAGGAACAGCTCGCCGTTGGAATCCTCGCCGGACTCTGCCAGCAGCTCGTCCAGGCGCTGCACCGCATGGGGGTATTGCGGTTCGTGCAGCGGCAGGGCGAGGCCGATGGCCCGCGCACCGTCCAGGGACTCGAGCAGTTCCGCCAGGTAGTCGCGCGGCCAGGGCCACGGGCCGAGTTCGGCCAGGTCCTCTTCGCCGATGCCGACCACCGCGACCGGGGGCTCTCGTGGCGGATCGGACGACAGCGACGCGACGAGGTCGTATGCCTTGCCGTCCAGCCACGTCACCGGCGCGCTGCCCGCGGCAAGGAAGAACCCGAGCGTGAGGATCAGTCCCGCGAACCAGTCCCTGGACCAGAAACGTTGTCCCTTCATCCGGCCGATAGTGACCGCCGGGCGGATCGTGTGCCATTGCGGTGGTGTGCCGCACCGCCCGGGCGGCCGCATCCATCGTCCGGGCGGTAGCGCGGTGCCGCAGACCGCGTTCGCAGCGCTGCGCGCGCCCCGGGACAGCCAGGATCGCCTTATTCAGCGCTTCCCTGGCGGCTGGTCGCGGCGGTGTCGGGGTCGGGTTCCCAGCGTACCGGGTCGCCGGGGCGGATGGTGCCGCCGTGCAGGACCTTCAGGCAGATGCCGCTGTCGCGCCTGAGCGCGCCGGCGAGGTTGTAGCCGGTGACCTGGTTGAGCCAGCCGCAGGGCGGGCGCGGGCGCCCCACCGCCAGTGTGGTGTCGCCGATGTGCAGCAGGCCTTCGCGCGGGCTGTGGCGCAGCCCGGAGACCACCAGGTTGCGCCGGTGCTCGCCGGGTGCGATCAGGTCGCGCTCGCGCGAGCGCACGGCCCGGCGGGTGGCGCGGCGCAGTTCGTCGGCGGTGATCAGGGTGACGTCGCAGGCCTCCACCGCGTGCCAGTGGCCCTGCCCGGTGGCGTAACGGTCGCCCTCCAGCCCGCCGCCGGCGGTCAGCTGCACGGCGTCGCGGGGCTGCATGGGCTGGCCGGCGGCCGGCGCGGTCCAGATCTCCTCGAGGCGTCCGTGGAGCGGGCGCCACCATTCCCGCAGCCGCTCCCTCAGCCCGGCGATGCCGGGTGCCTGTCCTGCTGTCATGGCGCGGTACTCCTGCGGTCGCGGTCGTGCGGCACCCGTGGCGTGGCCGATGCGGTCATGCCGATCAGGCAAGCCCTGAGCAAGGCCGTCCCGGCGTTGCCGGCGCCCGCGACGCTGCAGCGTGTGGTTCGGCCATTGCAATGGCAATGGGGTTTGCAGCCTGCATCACGCATCAACGGCCCCTGCGGTGGCGGATTCGATTCCGGCGGCGCATCCGAAGTGCTGCAGGGCAGCGCCGGTCAATCCGCGCTGGCCTGTCCGGGTTCGGGTCCATCGTAGCGCGCGATGGCCTGGCGCAGGGCGTCGGCGACGTGCCGGCGCAGGGCGGGCGGGGCGAGCACCTCGACCCCGGCGCCGTGACGCAGGATCTCCTGCACCAGTTCGGTGGGGTCGGAGTAGGGGATCTGCAGGGTGTAGGCGTCGCCCTCGAACTGGCCGATCTGGTCCGGATGCCAGGTCTCGTCGGCGACCCAGCGCGCGTGTTCCGGGGTGAAGCGCAGTACGGCCCACTCGCGCGCCGGGCCGGTGAAGATGCCGAAGGCGGCGCCGATGTGGCCGTCCAGCGTGGCCTCGTCGATGGCGTGCAGGGCGCCCTGGCCGGGTTCGGTGGCGCGGATGCGCTCCAGGGCGAAGGTGCGCAGGTCCTGCGCCTGTTCGCACCAGGCGATCAGGTACCAGTTGTCGCGGTAGTACAGCAGACGCTGCGGATGCACGGTGCGGCGGCTGGCGGTGTCGCGGGCGCGGCCGTGGTAGTCGATGGTGAGCGGGTGTTCGCCGAGGGTCGCCTCGGCCACGCCCCGGAAGATCTCCGGCTGGCTGGTGCGCTGGGCCTGCGGCTGGATCTGGATGCGCTGCCGGAGTTCGCCATGGCCGTGCCCGCCCGCCTCCAGCAGCCGCCGGATCCGCGCCTTCAGCGGGCCGATGGTCGGGGCCAGCAGGCCCGGCTGCACATCCTCCAGCAGCTGCTCCATGGTCAGCAGGGCCAGCAGCTCGGACTCGTTGAACCACAGGCCGGGCAGTTCGAAGGCCGGGGCATCGGCGGCGTAGCGGTAGCCGTTGGCCTGCGGGTCGTATTCGATCGGCGCCTGCATGAAGTCGCGCATGTACTCGAGGTCGCGCTTGATGGTGGCGCGCGAGACCTCGAGTTCCTCCATCAGCCGTGCCAGCGACGGCGGGCGACGCTCCTGGAGCAGGCGATGCAGATGGAAGATGCGTTCGGCGCGGTTCACCAGGTCAGGGCGCAGAGGGGTATTTGCGGAACGCTACGCGCAATGGCGGCCTTTTCGCAATATCGCCGGACGGGCGTCGAACGGGAAGGCTGCGGCCTGACGCGACGATCTTGAGGCTCGGGATGCGCTCCTCGCGCGGGGGGCGGTCCTGTTCGAGCAGCGCCCGCAACTGGCGACAGACGGTGCCCGAGGCGCAGCCCGCTTCCGGCGACGGATAGTGGCTGCGGCGGCAGACGCTCAGGCCTTCCAGGCAGGCCTCGAGCATAAGTGCCCGGATGGTTTCGTGCTCGGATTCCCGGGACCGCGGGCCGCGACAGTCATCCGGCGCAATCGTCCCGGATTCGAACAGGCGCTGTAGTTCGCCCCCCTGCCATTCGGCGACGACCCGCCGTGAACCGCTGTCGACGATGCGCAACGAAGGGTGGGTGCGTTCCAGCCATGCGTCCAGTGTAAACATTCGGCCCTCCTGGGGGAATGAGAAGCGTTCGCATATAGAGTGGGTGAGCCGGGCATGCGGGTCAAGGGCGGATGGGTCGTTTTTGTGATTCGGGTGNNGGTCGGTGCCCCGCCGTTGGTCCGCGGCGCCCGTGCATCGCCCGACCGGGCTCCCGGCTCTCGGGCCGGGTCCGCGCCAGCGCCCGGTCCGGCGACCCGGGCCCGGTGTGCCCGGCGGTGCAAAACCTCAGGGGCAGTCCAGGCGCAGGAGCAGGCGGCGCTGCCCCGGGGCCAGGGGTGGCGAGCGGTGGACCGCGCCGTGTCCGCGGGCTGACGGGTTCCGTTCGCCCTTCATCAGGATTACCTGCCCGGTGCCGGTGACCAGCGGGGGCTGTCCGCCCAGCACGCCTTCGTTGTCGTTGCGGCGCAGCCGGTCGCGGCGGAGGTGCCGCTCGTCCACATATTCGGTGCCGGGTCCGGTGTAGCTGCAGACCATGCGCAGGACGTTGTTGTCCACGTGGAACAGGGGGCAGGGTTGATGGTCGAGGATCTCCAGTTGCGCCCGCACGCTGGCGGTGCCTGCCAGTGCCGCGAAATGGCGGGCCAGGCGTTCCACGTCGTGCGCGATCCGGTGGATACGGAAGGGTGCCTGTCCGGCCGTTGCCAGAAGCCGGCTGCGCATCCGGTCCGGGCTGCAGCAGGCGTCCACGAGCAGGCCGTTGCCGGTGTCGCAGAGGGCCTGTGCCTGAGCGGCCAGCGCCGGCTCCAGCCGGCGGCGCCAGATCAGGGCGTCGATCTCGTCGCGGTGGATACGCCGCAACCCGCCGGGCTGGTCGACGAAGCGGTGCCGGCTGGCGGGCGCGGCTCTGGCGGGAGCGGCGGCCAGTACGGCGTTCATGCCGGGCTCTGCGCGCGATGGTCCGGCTCTTCGGCAGGCGGATCGCCTCCATCCGCGAGGCGCCAGGGCGGAAACGGGTCCTCGTAGCGTTGCCAGCGCTGCGCGCCTTCGGCCATCTCGTCGTCGGTCAGCAGGCAGGCATCGAGGCGCTGGCGCATTGCGGCGGCGTCCATGCGAATGCCGATCAGTACCAGCTCCTGGCGACGATCCCCGAAGCGTTCGTCCCACACCGGGGCAATGGCCGTCTGCCACCAGTCCGCATCGGTGGGCCGCTTCTCCGGGGGGACGGCGGCCCACCAGAACCCGGCGGCGTGATGGGTCAGCGCGCCGCCGGCCTGCGACAGGGTTCCGGCCCAGTCCGGGCGCGAGGCCAGCCAGAACCAGCCCTTGCTGCGGATGACCCCGGGCCATTCCTGGTGCAGCAGGTGGAAGAAGCGGGCGGGATGGAACGGGCGGTTCACCCGGTACACGATGCTGGAGATGCCGTATTCCTCGGTCTCCGGGGTGTGCTCGCCCATCATCTCCTGCGCCCAGCCGGCGGCCTGCGATGCGCGTTCGAAGTCGAAGCGTCCGGTGCCCAGCAGCGCTTCCGGTGCCACCTGACCGTAGGTGGTCTCGATGACGCGGGCCTCGCGATTCAGGGCGCGGACGACGCCGCGCACCGTGTCCAGCTGTTCCGGGGCGGCCCGGTCCACCTTGTTGAGGACGATCACGTCGGCGAATTCGATCTGGTCCACCAGCAGGTCGACCACGGTGCGCTCGTCCTCTTCCCCCAGGGACTCGCCCCGGTCGCCGAGAAAGTCGGTGGAGGCGTAGTCCTGCAGCAGGGCATCGGCGTCGACGACGGTCACCATGGTGTCGAGCCGGGCCACGTCATCCAGGGACTGTCCGTTCTCGTCGCGGAAGGCGAAGGTGGCCGCGACCGGCATGGGTTCGGAGATGCCGGTGGATTCGATCACCAGGTAGTCGTACTGCCCGGACTCGGCGAGGCGGCGCACCTCCACCAGCAGGTCGTCCCGCAACGTGCAGCAGATGCAGCCGTTGGTCATCTCGACCATGCGGGCATCGGTGCGGGTGAGCGCGTCCTGGTCGTTGCGGATCAGGGCACTGTCGATGTTGACCTCGCTCATGTCGTTCACGATCACGGCGACGCGCAGCCCGGCCTGGTTGTGCAGGATGTTGTTCAGCAGCGTGGTCTTGCCGGCCCCCAGAAAACCGGAAAGGACGGTGACGGGAAGACGTTTCATGGTGCCTCCGGAGGTGAGTAGGCGGATTCTTCAGCCGTGATAGAGGTGTGCGGTTCGCTCCAGGCGTTCCTTGGCCTCGATGCACAGGGTCGCGGTCGGGCGGGCCAGCAGGCGCGGCAGGCCGATCGGTTCGCCGGTTTGTTCGCAATAGCCGTATTCGCCGGACTCGATGCGCTGCAGCGCCTGGTCGATCTTGTGCAGCAGCCGCTGTTCGCGCTCCTGCACGCGCATGGTCAGACGGCGTGCCTCCTCGGCGGAGGCGCGGTCCAGTTCGTCCGCGGCGCGGTCGTTCTGCTGCAGGTCCTCCCGCGCGGCGTGGATGTCGGCCAGGATCTCCTCGCGCATCTCCAGCAGGCGCTCGCGGAAGTACGTCAGCTGGGCCTTGTTCATATAGGCCCGGGCGGGCATGGCCAGCAGTTCTTCGCGGGTCATGGGCATTCCGTGGCAGCGTAAAGGATGTTATACCATAACGCTTCGTCATTCCGTACCACAACATGGATCGGCTGCCGCAGGCGGCCGCCGTATCCGTCTGCCAGCAGGACTCGCCATGCCCAGTCAGTGCCCTTCCGCCGCCGTGCCCACGGAATCCCCCGCCGCCAATGGCTGCCGCCTGCCCGATGTCGCGGTGTCGCTTCCCGACCACGCCGCGACGCTCGACTGGGTGGGCATGGAAGAGATCTGTCTCCCGTTACGGCTGGCCGGGCAGCCGGTGGTGGCCAGGGCGAACGCGGGGGTCAGCCTGGATGACCCCGGCACACGCGGCATTCACATGTCCCGGCTGTACCTGGCCCTGCGCGAGCTGGAGCAGCGGGAACTCGACGGGCCGGCCATCCGGGCGGTGCTGGATGCCTTCCTGCAGTCACACCATGGATTGTCGAGGGCGGCCTACCTGCGGCTGGCGGGCGAGGTGCCCCTCGAGCGCCCGGCGCTGGTGAGCGCGCTGGCGGGCTGGAAGGCGTACCCGTTCCGGATCGAGGCGTCCCGGGATGAGCATGGCTGGCACCTCGGCCTGGAGGTGGAAATCGGATATTCCTCCACCTGCCCCTGCTCGGCGGCCCTTGCGCGGCAGGCGATCCAGGAGCGGTTCGATCGCGACTTCGCGGGTGCGCCGCCCGGTCTCGCCGCCGTCCGGGAGTGGCTCGGCCGTGCCGACGCGATCGTGGCCACCCCGCACAGCCAGCGGAGCGAGGCCCGGGTGCGCGTGAACCTGAATCCCGAGGCAGACGCGCTGCCGCTGGTGCCTCTGGTCGATTCGGTCGAGGGCGCCCTTGGCACGGCGCTGCAGACAGCGGTCAAGCGGGCCGACGAGAAGGCGTTTGCGCTCGCCAATGGCCAGAACACGATGTTCTGCGAGGATGCTGCGCGCGTCATCGACCATGCCCTGCGGGAACCATACGGGCCGGCCGGCTACACCATCCGCGTGTGCCATCGCGAGAGCCTGCACGCCCACGATGCGGTCGCGTGTATCGAGCGAGCGCCGCAATGATGCGCCGTGAGCGCCGGGGCCCGGGGGGCACGGTTTCGCTGCATGCACAAAAAAGCCGCCGGATGATGCATCCGGCGGCAATGCCTTACGGAGGTTGGAAGGCAGAAGCAGCACGCCTTCCGCCATGGCGACACGCGGCTGTCCGAACCGGTGCCCAACTGAGAATGATACGCATCCCCAAATGATAGTCAAGCGCATGTGGCATCGGCAGGTACCCGAGGGAACGCCGGGCGGCTGGCACTGACCGTCCGGCCGGCGGGTCTGGGAGGAGATGAAATGACCGGCTCCCGTATCGGCGGCCACAAAAAAGCCGCCCGATGTGGCCATCGGGCGGCAATGCCTAACGGAGGTTGAAAGGCAAAGGCAGCACGCCTTCCGTCATGTCGCCACGCACCTGGCCGAACCGTGTGCCGGATCGGGGACGATGGGCGTCCCCGGCAGGCGGCTGGCCGCAGTGCGCGTCGGCATGCGGTCGAGGAAATGCCGGACCGGTCCGTCCTGGCCGGCCCGGCGGGTGCGGGGATGCAGCGAATGCGCTGCAGCCTGCCGCGGTTCCGGCCACGGGGTGGCCGGTGGGTGGGGGCGCCTCCGTGCGCCACCAGAAGCAAGGATCAGTTCGCGCCGGCCGGGTGTGGTTCGGCGGCAGGTGCCGCGCGCAGCTCGCGGGCGGCGGCAACCATGCACCGCTCGCGGCCGGTCGGTTCCAGTTCGTCGCGGTCACTGTCGCCGGTGCGGTAGCGTTCCCGGCCCCCTTTCCGTTCGCGGCGGGCGCCGGCACGGGGAAAGCCGGGCTGGTGGATCGCGATCATGGACTCTCTTCCATGTGTTGAACACGGTGCATAGTCTCGGCATGCTGGGGCCATGAGTAAAACGATATTTTTTCAGCATCGCCATGAATGATGATCATGTATCGGCGGCAACGCTGGAGGTCCGGCACCTGCGGGCGATTCGCGAGATCGTTCGCCTGGGAAGCGTGACCGCCGCGGCCGACAGTCTGTGCGTGACCCAGTCGGCGTTGTCGCATCAGTTGCGCCAGCTCGAACAGCGGCTGGACGTGATCCTGTTCGAACGCCGCACGCGCCCGGTTCGGCTGTCGGCGGCCGGCGAGCGGTTGCTGCAGGCGGCGGATCGCGTTCTGCCGGAAATCGCCGCGGCCGAGCGGGAGTTGACCCAGATTCGCGACGGGGGGCGCGGCCGGCTGTTTCTGGTGCTGGAGTGCCACAGCTGCTTTCAGTGGTTGATGCCCGCGGTCGCCGCGTTCCGCCGTCACTGGCCGGAGGTGGAGCTGGATCTCACCCTGAGCCACGGTTTCACCGCACTGGAGGCGCTGCGCAACGGGGATGTGGATGCCGCCGTGGCGGTCGACCCGGTGGACGACCCCGAGCTGGAATCGGTGCAGTTGATGGAATACGAGAACCTGCTGGTGGTTCCGGCCGGCCACCCGCTGGCCGAGCGGTCCTTCGTGGAGCCGGAGGATCTGCGCGCGGAGACCCTGATCACCTACCCGGTCAGCGAGGAGCGGCTGGACATCTACCGGCGCTTTCTGCACCCGGCGGGGGTGACGGTGCCGCGGCGGACGACCGAGGTCAGTGCCATGCTGCTGCAGCTGGTGGCCAGCCGCCGGGGCGTGGCCGTGCTGCCGGACTGGGCCCTGCCCGAGCTGGAGGCGGGTCTGGGCGGTGCCTCGGGCGAGCCGGCCGCGACCCGCCGCGTGCGGATCGGTGGCGAGGGCCTGTGGAGCACGCTTGCGATCACCATGCGCCGGAGCGACCGCGAGCTGGCCTATATGCAGGATTTCATCGCCACGGCACGCGATATCCTGCGCGGGGCAGGCGGGCAGTAGCCGGTGGGGCGGTTCTCGCCCCGGGTGCCGGTATCAGTTCGCGTCGCCGGTGGCGGGGGCGTCCGCGGCGCTGCCCGGGCCGGGCGGGCTGCTGTGCAGTGGACCGGGCAGGCTGCAGTGGCGGTCGGCCATCGGTTCCGCGGTGATCAGGTAGTCCGCCCCGTGGCGCAGGCCCTCCCGGCTGCGGGCCAGCGGCAGGGCACGCTCGCGCAGCGTTTCGATCTGCTGATGCATCGCCTTCGCCAGCCCCTCGTCGGCGAAATGCGGCAGTTGCCGCAGGCACAGGTCGAGCTGGCCGTTGACGAAGCGTTCGCGGTAGTGGATGGGGAAATAACGCACGTCCAGTACCCGGAAGCCGGCAATCCCGAGATGACGCATCACCCAGGAGGACGGGTACTCGCGGTAGGGGCGGTTGCCCGCGATCAGCAGGCAGGCATCGCGCAGGCGCCCGATTTCGCGCACGATCCTGCCCGATTCGTCCGTGGGTTCGGCCAGCACGTAGGGTTCCACCCCGACCAGGTAGAGGCGGTCGCCCACATGCGGGCGCAGGCGGTGCAGGGCGCGGTCCTGCCAGTAGGGTGCGAATCCCTCGATCGCGCCGATGAAGTAGTCCAGCAGTACGGTGTCGAACCGCTCGCCGAACAGGAGCTGATCCGACATCCAGTTGCCGACGAGGATGCGGTCCTGGCGGCGGCGGGCGTTGCCGGCGGCCTTGCGCGCCGTCCGGGCCATCGATTCGGAGGCGGTGACCGCGGTCCAGCGTTCGGTCTCCAGGCCGCAGATCCATTCGACCGACTTGCGGCCGGTTCCGGCGTCCAGGAAGCTGCCCCAGGGGCGGTCGCCCTGGAGTTGCTCGATGGCGCGGAAGATGGGTGAATCGGTCTTGCCCGGGGAAGGGGCGGTCGTTGAGCGTTGTGTCATGGCGTCATGGGTGGCTGAGCGGGTGGGTCTCCGGTGCGTTTGCCGGAGTCATTTGCGTCTTGCGGCCGCGAGGCGGGCGCCGAGGGCGAGGGCTGCGTTGACCAGCACCAGCACCGGGGCGAAGGGCTGATCCAGTGGCAGGCTCAGGGACCAGGCGATCAGGAAACCGGCCAGGGCGATGGCCTGGCTCCACAGCAGCAGGCCGATCAGGTTGCGTGCCAGCCAGGCCGCGCCCCAGGCGGGCAGCAGCAGGGTGGCGAGCGCCGCGGGCAGGCCCAGCACCAGGCTGCCGAGCACGATCGCGGCCACCAGCCAGGCGATCTCGGCCAGACGCAGCCCCGCGGCGGGGGCCGGCCGGGCCGCCACGTCGG
>SL_3KL_010_SEDDRAFT_10004362_pt1 | contig 12777 bp, 11 predicted proteins | sample SodLakKL_010_SED_2_FD_10381 | JGI IMG/M metagenome (IMG submission 10381)
CGGGCGCCAGCCGTATGTGCCGGTGTGGCGCGCGATGCAGTTGCAGCTGCAGGAACGCGCGCAGGACGCGCCCGACGCGCTCTGGCGGGTGGAACACCCGCCGGTCTTCACCCTCGGTCGCAACGCGCGCCCCGCGCATCTGCGTGCGCCCGGGGCGATACCGGTGATCCGGGTGGACCGGGGCGGGCAGGTGACCCTTCACGGTCCCGGCCAGATCGTGCTGTACACCCTGCTGGATCTGCGACGCCATCGTCTCGGGGTTCGTGCGCTGGTCGATCTGCTGCAGCAGGCGGTGATCGACAGCCTCGCGGAGTTCGGCATCCGGGCCGAGGCACGCTCCGATGCGCCCGGTGTCTACGTGGACGGGGCGAAGATCGCCGCCCTCGGCCTGCGGGTGCGCAATGGCTTCAGCATGCACGGGCTTTCGCTGAACGTGTGTCCGAGCCTGTCGGAGTTCGAGCGCATGGATCCCTGCGGCTACCCGGGGCTGCCCAGCACCTCGATGCACCGCCTTGGTGTGCTGGCCGACCCGGAACGCGTCGCAGCGATGCTCGAGACGCGGGTGGCGGAATTGCTGGGATCTCCGGCTCAAGCCGAACACGTGCTTCCCGAACCGCTGGTCCGTGCGCTCGCCCGGGTGCGCTGACTGTCATGGCACTGCGCCACCTCCCGACCTGAACATCCACCTCCCCGCAAGCGGGAGAGGGAAGAATTCCTCGACTTTCACGTCGAGGTAAAAAACACGGCCACGGACGAACACCCAAAGACACGGAACGTGTGACAGGACACTAGTCCTGGCCGGAAGCGAGGGGTGCGGCGCCGACGATCTCCTGCGCCTGAAGGTCGGCGTGGTAGGAAGAACGCACCATGGGTCCGCTCGCCACCTGCCGGAATCCCATCTCGCGTGCCCGTTCCGCCAGTTCATCGAATTCGGCGGGCTCCAGATAACGCTCGACCGGCAGGTGGTGCCGGCTGGGCTGCAGGTATTGTCCCAGAGTCAGCATCTCGCAGCCGTGGTCGCGGAGATCCTGCAGCACCTCGAGCAACTCATCGCGCGTCTCGCCGATGCCGAGCATCAGTCCCGACTTCGTGGGCACACCAGGGTGCTCTTCACGGAAGTCCCGCAGCAGTTCCAGCGAAACCCGGTAGTCGGAGCCCGGCCGGGCCTTGCGGTAAAGCCTCGGGATCGTCTCCAGGTTGTGGTTGAAGACGTCCGGGGGCGCCTGCCGCAGGATGCCGAGCGCCGTTTCCGCGCGGCCGCGAAAGTCCGGCACCAGGATCTCGATGCGGATTTCGGGGTTCTGCTCGCGCACCGCCTGGATGCAGGCCACGAAGTGCGCCGCACCGCCGTCGCGCAGGTCGTCGCGGTCCACCGAGGTGATGACCACATAGCGCAGGCCCATCGCCCGAATAGTCTCGGCCAGGTGCCGGGGCTCGTCGGGATCGAGCGGATTCGGGCGGCCGTGCGCCACGTCGCAGAACGGGCAGCGGCGGGTGCAGATGTCCCCCATGATCATGAAGGTCGCGGTCCCGTGTGCGAAGCATTCACCCAGGTTCGGGCAGCTCGCCTCTTCGCAGACCGTGTGCAGTCGCTGCTCGCGCAGGATGCGCTTGATTCGCTGAACGCCTGGCGCCGCCTGGCTCTGCGCCCGTATCCACCGCGGCTTGCGCAACGGCCGCTCGGTGGGCGTGATCTTCACCGGGATCCGCGCGACCTTCTCCTCGGCGCGCATCTTCTCTCCCTGCCGGACTCGTTTCGGGGTCTCCATCGCGTGCTCCGTCTGCGTTTCTGCCGACGCTGTCGGCATGGTTGCTCGGCTACTATGCCAGCCGTCGCCGTTCGGTGCATGACTCCGGGCGCCGGGTCGGGTTACCGCAGCACAGCCGGTTGCCTGCGGTCAGGGGTGGCCTCGCATGCGGAAGCGGACGCTCCCATCGGGGGCGATCAGGCTGTGGCGGCGCAGCCACGCATCCGCATCCTCGCTGTCAAATTGAAACCATGCGCGGGTCGAACCCAGACGGAAACTGTAGCCCCATGCATCCATGTCATCCATCAGCGCATCCGGCCCGATGCCGGGCAGGTGACCGGCGAGAAGTATCTGCAGGCGGCAGACCGCGGCTTCCTCCAGATCGTCGCCACCCGCGTCCGTGTGCGCCCCGTCACGGCGTGCCGGATCCATGCAGATCAGGTGGCAGGCCTCGTGCAGGGCCGAGTGCACCGGGGTGTCGGGCCGCAGGTGCAGCGTGCGGGCGACGATTCCCGCCTCCGGTTCCCCCCAGTAGCTGCCCGGAAGTGGGCTGTCTTTCGGGTGTACCGCCAGATCGATCCCAAACCGGTCCAGCAGACGTCGCAGGTTGCGCAGATGCAGCGGGGTGCAGCGATGCCGGGCCGCAGGTGGACCGAAATCGGGACGCGCCGGGTCTGGTACAGGGCTCGCGTTGTCGCCCATCAGGAGGCGCTGTACTCCTCCGGAGTCATCGCACGAATCGACAGTGCGTGCACGGCACCGCTGGCGATCTCGTCGCGGACGGTGCCATAGACCGTCTGGTGTTTCTTCACCGCGTTCATGTCGGCAAACATCGGGCTGACCACCAGGGCCTCGAACTTGCCTTCGCCACCGGTAACCTCGACCTTTTCGGCCTCGGGCAGGCGGGAACGGATGAGTTCGGCGACTTCGTTCGCTTGCATCGGATGTCTCCATGTACACAGTGGCAGGATGCGGCATCATAGCCAAATTGGCAGTCCTCCACAGACAGGCGCACGGCTCATCGGGTACCCCGCGGAACTCGGCGGGTTGCGCGCGACCCAAAGGCGTAGACACCGAACAGCAAGGAGCCCATCCATGATCTTCAAACAGTTGCTCGAAGCCGAATCCTCGACCTACACCTACCTGCTCCACTGCCCGGACACCGGGACCACGGCGCTGATCGATCCCGTGATCGAGACCGTGGAACGTGATCTGGAAGTCCTCCAGCAACTCGGCTTGCACCTCGACTACGCGATCGAGACGCACATCCACGCCGATCACATCACCGGTGGTCGGATGCTGCGGGAACACACGGGCTGCAAGCTCGCCGGTCCCGCGCTGGACGATCTGCCCTGCCGGGATATCGGGCTGCGCGAGGGCGAGCCAATGCGGGTCGGTAACCTGGTGCTCAACCCGCTGTTCACCCCGGGGCACACCGACGCCCACCACGCCTATCTGCTGGATCACGGTGGCCTGCCAATGCTGTTTTCCGGCGATGCGCTGCTGATCGAGGCGTGCGGGCGGACCGACTTCCAGTCGGGCGACGCCACCACGCTGTATCGTTCGATCCACGACAAGTTCTTCACACTGCCGGACGAGACGCTGGTCTACCCCGCGCACGATTACGAGGACCGCCAGATCACGACGATTGGTCAGGAGAAGCTGCGCAACCCACGCCTTGGCAAGGGCAAGAGCCTGGAGGAGTTCGTGCAGATCATGGATGGGATGGATCTGCCCTATCCGAAGAAGATCGACTGGGCCCTCCCGGGCAACGTGGGCTGCGGTATCTGTCCCGACAACCTGCCGCCGGAGAAGGAACGGCTCTGCCAGCTGGATCGTCAGGGCTGACCGACGGCCTGCCCGTGATGCCGGTCGCGCGCGCGGGCATTCGCCGTCGATCCCGACCGGGATGAGCCGGGAGACCGGCCGGGGCCGCCTCCGGGCGCTGCTGCTGGCCGCGATCCCGCTGGCGGCTGTCGCGCCGGTCCCGTCCGCCGCCGAGACCGGTCTGCAGCTGGAGGTGGGGATCGGCGGGCTGGTCCACGAAGCCTTCGATGCGCGTAACCTGCGCGCCCGGCTGTTCTGGGTTGGCGCCGAGCCCCGGTTCGAGGTCAGCGCCGACCGCCTGCGGCTTCCGGAGCCTCTCGGTCTTGTCGAGGCGCTGCAGCTCGGCTGTCCGCGCGTCGACATCACGGCCAAGCGGCTCGCGTGCACCGACGCCCGGTTGAGCGCAGAGGGCGACGGATGGCGCCTGGATGCCGCGGTGATCGACTTCGAATGGAACCGTGATGCGGGCGCTGTCCGTTTTGCCGCGCCCTGGCCGGGCCTGTTCCGGGGGCGCGGCCAGATTGGCGGTCGGGCGGATGCCTCGGGGCTGCGCATGGATCTCGACCTGGCCGGAATCGATCTGGCGTTGCTGGCGGGGTCCGGGCTGGTGCCGCTGGAAATGCCCGTGACCGTCCAGTCAGGGACTGCGAGCCTTGCCGGGCACTTCGATACCCGCGGTCAAGTGACGGAGGCGGACCTGGACGTGGTCGTCTCGGAACTGGGGTTCAGCGATCCCCGGGGACTGCAGGCCGCCGAGGGTTTGTCGGGGTCCGGAAGACTGGCACACGGACCGTCGGGCTACGCGCTTCAGGCCCGGTTCACGGAAGGCGCGGCATTCTTCGAGCCATGGTTTCTGGATCTTGCGGAGGCTGGGCCCGTGTCCGTTTCGGTCGCTTCGTTGCAGCGCGACTCCGCGCCGGCGGATCGCTCCGCCTGGACTGCGAACGCGGCGTCGGTGGCGCTCGGAGCGCATACTCGTTTGCACGGGACAGGGCTCTCGTACCGCGCGGATCGGCTGCACCAGGGCGAGATCGAGTGGCGCTCGCAGCGTCTGGATCTCGCGGGCCGATGGCTGGCCGAACCGGTGCTTGCCGGTACCGTCCTCGGGCGCACCCGTTTCGAGGGCGAGACACGCGGGCACCTGAGCGTTGCGCAGGGGCGTGCGCAGGCAGTGACGGCCACATGGCAGGAGCTCGGTCTCAGTGACGACCTGGGCCGCTTTGCGCTGCAGGGTTCCGCAGGCCATGTCGCCTGGAGCGCCGAGACCGAAGTTCCGGAGTCGTCGCTGAGCATCGCTGCGGGTGAGGTCCTCGGGTTGCCTGTCGGTCCCTTTCGGACCCGTCTGCAACTGGAACCACGGGGTCTCCACCTGCTGGAAACCCTGGTCGTTCCGGTGCTCGATGGCGGTGTCGGCGTGGACCATTTCCGGTTTCGCACTGGCCCGGAAGGGCCGGAGGTCGAGTTCGAGGGGGGCATCCGTGCGCTGAGCCTCGAGCGTCTGACCGAGGCCCTGGGCTGGCCCCGTTTCACGGGAAAACTGGCCGGAATCATTCCGCGCGTAGCCTACGACGTCGATGGCCTGCGCGTGGACGGCCAGTTGCTGGTGCAGGTTTTCGACGGGGAGATCGTGATCAGCGGCCTGCGCATCCGCAACCTGTTCACGATCGCGCCCGAGCTGGAGCTGTCGGCAGATATCCGTCGGCTCGAGCTGGATCTGGTGACGAGTGCGCTGGACGTTGGCCGGGTCGAGGGACGGCTCTCCGGTCGCGTCGAGGACCTGCTGCTGTTCGAGTGGGTGCCCCAGCGCATGCGGCTGTCCCTGGCCACGCCGGAGGAAGATCCGGGGCGGCGGCGGATCAGCCAGCGCGCTGTCGAAAATCTCACCGCGGTCGGCGGTGGAGTCCAGGGCAGACTGGCGGCGGCGTTTCTGCGTGTGTTCGACGCCTTCGCCTATCGCAGGTTGGGGTTCAACTGCGAGCTAGAGGGAGAGGTCTGTCTGGCCTCCGGGGTCGCGGACGGTCCGGACGGTACCTTCATGCTGGTCGAGGGCGGGGGGCTGCCGCGGATCGAGGTGATCGGCCACAACCGGCGCGTGGACTGGCCGGAACTGGTGCGGCGGTTGCACGCCGTTCGAGAAGGGCCCCCGCGTGTTGTACAGTAATCGACAAGAACGGAATTCGCCGGGCTGCGCCCCGCGCAGAGGAGAAGCGTAATGAGGGCCTTGAGTCGCATGTTCGTGGTGCTGGTGGTCGTTCTGGCGGCCAGCGCCTGCGTGACGATCCACATCTATTTCCCCGCGGCCGCCGCCGAGGAGGCCGCCAGAACCATCGTGCGGGATGTCCTCGAGGCCCCGGGCGCGCCGCCGCCGTATGAACCGGATGCCGCGCCCGAGCCGACCAGTCGTGGAATCACGCCGCTGCTGATGCCGGCGGTCGCGTGGGGCCTGGAACGTCTGGTGGCGCCGGCCTCCGCGCAAGTGCCCGATCTGCGTGTGGAGAGCCCGGCGATCAACCGGCTGCGCACGTCGATGCGCTCGCGTAGTTCGGAACTGGCACCCTACCTGCGCAACGGGGCGATCGGATTCGGACGCGACGGCTTCGTCGCCATCCGCGACCTGTCCGACCTGCCGCTGCAGGAGCGTGCCCGGGTACAGCGGCTGGTGAACGAGGAGAACGCCGACCGGCGGGCGCTGTACCGGGAGATTGCCCGGGCGAACGACCGCCCGGACTGGGAGGAGCGTATCCGCGAGACCTTCGCGCGTGTCTGGATCGAGGAGGCGCCATCGGGGTACTGGTACCAGGACGCCGACGGTAACTGGCGCCAGAAGTGAGCCGCGGGGAGGTCGAGTCGGGGCGTCTGAGGCGCTGGTACGAACGCGCCGACGAGCTGCTGACGCGCGCGGACCTCACCACGCTGCCGCGCAGCCAGGCGCTGGCGGTGGGTGTCCTGCGCGGCATCGGCGGCATTGTGCGCGAGGCCACGGAGGGCCAGCTGACGCTGCGGGCGATGAGCCTCGTCTACACCACCCTGCTGTCGATGGTGCCCCTGCTGGCGCTGTCGTTCTCGGTCCTGAAGGCCTTCGGCGCCCACAACGCGGTGGAACCCCTGATCCTGGGGGTGCTGGAGCCGCTGGGGGAGCAGGGCAAGGAAATCACGCAGAACGTGATGGAGTTCATCGACAACATACAGGTCGGTGTCCTCGGGTTCGTCGGCCTGATCTTCCTCGTGTACACGGTGATCGCGCTGGTGCAGAAGATCGAGCAGGCTTTCAACGACATCTGGCAGGTCGAAGGCATGCGCAGCTTCGGTCAGCGCTTCAGCAATTATCTCTCCGTGATCATGGTCGGGCCGTTGCTNGTGGTCTCCGCGCTGGGGGTTACGGCGACGGTGATGTCCACCGCGCTGATGCAGCGGGTGGCCGCGATCGAACCGCTCGGCATGCTGTTGGAGACGGCCGCCAGTCTGATCCCGATCGCGCTGATCGTGGCCGCCTTCACCTTCGTCTACATGTTCGTTCCGAACACCCGCGTGCGGCTGTTGCCCGCGTTGATCGGCGCGGTCATCGCCGGGGTGCTGTGGCAAGCGGTGGGGTGGGTATTCGCGATGGTCGTGGCCGGCTCCACGCGCTATGACGCGATCTACTCGGGCTTCGCGATCGTGATCCTGCTGCTGATCTGGGTCTACCTCTCCTGGCTGATCCTGCTGATCGGGTCGAAGATCGCCTTCTACATCCAGAATCCCGAGTACATCCGGGTGCGCGGCGCCGGCCAGCTGCCCTCGGCCGCGATGCGCGAGCGCCTCGGGCTGCACCTGATGACCGAAGTCGGTCGCCGGTTCCTTCAGGGGGACAAGGCCCCGGCGCTGGAAGACCTCGCCCACGGGTTGCAGGTGCCGAGTCGCGTGCTGGCCGGGCCTGCCGCCGCCCTCGAACGTTCCGGGTTGCTGGTGGTCACCGGGGAGGACACGCCCGGGTATGTGCCGGGTCGGGATCTGGCCGCGATCCCGGTTGATGAGATCCTCGGCGCCCTGCGCCACCAGGAGGACGATTCCCTGTACCAGCGGATGGAAGGTCCGGGTGCCGTGGAGTCGCTGGTCGAACAGATCGAGCGCACGCGCTCGCAGGTTCTGGATTCGCTGACGCTCCGCGATCTGCTGACCGGAAGCCCACCCGATTCGCGACCCGCCTCCTGAGGCCGGGGATTCGGCCTTGACTCCGAGGCCGGGGGTTCGGCCTGAACTCGCCCGTCACTTGCGCGACTGGATCAGGAAGTACACCCCTGCGGCGATGAAGATCCCGCCGATGGCCAGCGCGCCGATTCCGCCGAGGCTCTGCCCCTCGCTGACGGTGAGCCGGCTGATGAAGACCTCGCCGGTGTACAGTGCATAGGTGCCCACCCCGATCAGCACCAGGCCCACGATCACCAGCCCCTCGTCGATTCGCCGTCGATTCATCGTTTCGCCCCGGTCAGTCGTGGCAGAGGTAGTCGCGCGTAATCGGCACCGCGTCGTGGCGTTTCGCCATCTGTACGTGGAAGACGACCTGGTCCCAGTAGCGGAATGTCCCCTCGCAGGAGGCGAGGTAGAACTCCCACATCCGGCAGAAGCGTTCGTCGAAGCGCTCGGCGACTTCCGGACGCACCGACTGGAAACGTCGGTACCACTCTGCCAGCGTCTCCGCGTAATGCAACCGCCAGACCTCCAGGTCGGTGACCATCAACCGGGTCGGCTCGAGCGCCGCGGAGAGTTCGGACAGGGCCGGGGTGTACCCGCCGGGGAAGATGTAGCGCCGTAGCCAGGTGTTGGTGGTGCCCGGCACGCCGGTGCGGCCGATGGTGTGCAGCAGCGCGACGCCGTCCTCCTTCAGCAGCTCGCCGAGCTGCCGGAAGAAAGCCCCGTAATAGGGCTGCCCCACGTGCTCGAACATGCCGACGCTGACGATGCGGTCATATTGTTCCCGGTGTTCGCGGTAGTCCCTCAGGTGGAACCGGACGCGGTCATTGAGGCCGCGCCGGGCACATTCCTCGCGCGCGACGCGCAGCTGCTCCTGGGAAAGGGTCAGCCCGTCAACGGACACGTCGAACTCGGAGGCGAGGTACATCGCAAGCCCGCCCCAGCCGCTGCCGATGTCCAGCACCCGCATCCCGGGCTCCAGGCGGAGCTTCAGCGCGATATGGTGGCACTTTGCCTGTTGCGCCGCTTCGAGGCTCATGTCCGGCCGCGCGAAATAGGCGCAGGAGTAGAACATCCCGTCGTCGAGGAAGCGGCGGAAAAGCCATTCGTCGATGTCGTAGTGATGGGACACGTTGCGATAGGCTCGACGTACGCGGTTTCCCTGCTGCAGCACCTTGCGCACGAGCCCCAGCGGATGCCTTTGCTGCTGGGCGAACATCTCCGCGAAGTTGCTCATCGTCAGGTGCAGCAGCGGGCGCAGACCCTCATCACCCGGTGACCATCCGCCCTCCATGTACGTCTGGCCGAACTCGAAGCCGGGGTCCGCGGCGATGCGCCGGAGGGTCGAGGGCTCGTTGAGCACGATGGTCGCCTCGGGTTGTCCGGACCCGAAGCGGCGCCGGGTGCCGTCCGGCAACTGCAGATTCAGGGTTCCCTCGCGCAGGTATTCTTCAAGTAGCCCGAATAGCGTCATGTCTCCGTCCTTGAGGAATGTTGGGAACGTGGTCTGATTCGTTGGAGAACGTCTCTATCGTAGCGCAACCAGCAGGCCGTGACGCTCCAGCAGCGCCAGCAGCCCGTTCACGGACGCCCGCAGTCGCTCGCGCTGGCGTTCCGGTTTGGTGCTGCCGAGTTCCCGGGTCAGGTCCGGATCCCGCGCGGCCGCCGAGATCATCGCCTCGACCAGTGCGGCCGGCTCGCGGCTTCCGTCGAGCAGCGCCAGGATCCGGGTGGAAACGGGGTCGAGCTGCAGCGCCTGGTGACGGGGTGTCGGGATCAGGTGTTCGCCGCGCCCGGCCAGCGTTCGGGCCAGATGGGTGGCGCGGGGGGGATATCCCGCCGGGCCTGCCGTGGACACCGGGTCGGGCGGGCAGAGCGTGGGCTGCACGCCGCCGGAGACAAACAGGCTGAAGAGTTCCTCCGGCAGTGCCGCCGTCTCGTGCGGCGTCGGCGCATGGCCGGCCCCGGCGGCGCGCTGCGTCGCCTCGGGCAGGATGGCCGCCAGCGGCCGTGCGCGGGGAAAGGCCCCGCTCAGTGACTCGACCACCGCACGCAGCAACGGGGTCTCGACCCGGAAGACCTGGCCGGCGGGGTTGCGGAAGACACGTTCCGGGTCGATCGCCAGGTCCGTATACAGCGGCAGGGTCAGCAGCGCGTCCAGGTCGACCTCGCGCGTCAGCGATTCCGAACCCCGGCAGAGCAGGGAGTGGCGGAACGGGCGAAGTCTCAGGAAATCCGCGTACTGCTCCTCGGCAATCAGGTCGTCGAAGCGTTCGAGGCTGGCCTCCGCCGCGGCTCCCAGCGTCGACGGAAACATGGTGTGCAGTTGCGTGTCCGCGAGGTACTGCAGGTCGTGCGCCGCCGCGCGTTCCACGAACTCCCGGAACAGCACCGGCTCGTTCGTCTCCTCCAGGTACTCGTGGTAGAGATAGCTGTCGCGGGCGTCCTGCAGGCGCTCCAGTTCCTTGCGCAGCCAGTCGTGGCCCGGTGGCGTGTCTTCCAGCGGCGTCGCGAGGAAGGCCAGCATCTCCCGTGCGCCGGCCAGCCGCTCCCGCGGGCTGGCGACGTCGCGCACGTGGTGGAGCAGCATGTCTCTGAGCATGCTCCGCTGGCGCCCGCCAGGGAGCGTGTTGTAGCTGACGTAGGCGATGCCACCGGGGGCGAGGCGGGCGCCGCACAGCGCCAGCACGTGCTCCTGCACCGCGGTGGGGACCCAGGAAAACACGCCGTGCGCGATGATGTAGTCGAAGGGTTCCCCCTGCAGCGGAATCTGCAGGATGTCCTGATGCCGTATCTCGGCGTTATCGAGGCCCAGTGCCCGACAGACCTCCGCGCCCTCAAGCGCCTGTGCACGGGATAGCTCCACCCCGATGCAGCGCGTCTGCGGAAGATGGAAGGCGATCGGGAGAAGATTGCCGCCGGCCGCGCAACCCAGTTCCAGTACGCGTGCCCGCGCCGGGTCGGGACTCGCCAGCCCGAACAGCCGTCCGATCACCGCGAGGCGGTCCGGATGCGTCTCGGTGATGGGGAAACTCTCGTAGGGAATGGCGTCGTAGCCGGGGAGGGTGGCAGGCATCATGTGGGCCGGTTGGTATCGGATGCCGAAGTGTCGCGCACTCGGTTGCTGGCGACAAACCGTGGTGGTGTTGCGACGCCTTTCCTGGAGGTGAAACCAGGATCCCCCCAAAAAAACTGATTATCACGAAAGCGTGGCCGGTGGCGGCCGGCTCGCCTTGGCAGGGGCGCAACTGGAGGAGACCAGCCTCTGGCCGATGGTTTTCCCACGCCCGTTCGGCGGGGGGTTCGACTCCTGACTGGCATGGCTCCGGGCCACCCCGAAGGATGACAGGTTCAGCCACGGATATACACGGATGAAAACGGATAGGGCTTCAATCAAAAAATAGCCGTGTTCATCCGTGGCTATATTTTCACGTTAAGACAAGACGCTTTCGCGGAGCTTGAGTGATAATCAAGAAAGCAAAAGGGCGGCCCCTGAGGGCCGCCCGGTCGGTCCCGTCGAAGATCAGAAGCTAACGCTGTATCCGACGACGAACAGAGGGTCTCCGAGGTCGCTGTCGTCCGTCTGCGCGTAGGTCAGAGAGATGTCACCCATTCCGGCGGACTTGGTCAGGCCCAGGGACCAGAAGATCCAGTCGTCGCCATCATCGACATCGCCGTAACCTAGCTCGCCAGCCAGGCTCAATTCGGGCATGATTTCGGTCTCCGCGCCGATCGCGAGGAAGTAACTGCCGTCCGGGACCGCACTATCGTCTTCCGAGTGAATGGAGTAGTTCAAGCTGCCGTAGATGGGACCGTAACTGACGGTCGCAACTAAGTCACCGAAATCGGCGTCGTCAAGCCCCGGATAATAGTAATAGACGTATCCAAGGTCGATATCGAGCTCGCCGGCTGCGAACTCATAGCCCGCGTAGAGATCGACTTCCTGCCCGGCGCCGTCGCCAAGCGTCGACCACCAGGTGCCGAGGTAGAAGCCGGATTCGTGCCCGTAATCCACGCCGCCCTGGACGACGGCGTTGTTATTGGATTCGGAGAGTCCATACAGGATGTAGTCACTAAACACGCCGACGTTGAATTCCAGTTCGGCCTTCGCGGTGCTGAAGCCGAAGGTTCCGACCATCAGTGCACCGGCGACGGCCGAGCTGACCAGGGTCTTTTTCATGTTTGCCTTCATTGCGGATACTCCTTCTGTTGGTTGATGTTCCGTGATCGGAATCGAGTAACTGGTGGGGCTAAAGCAGGCATCGTGCCAACCCGGGAAATCGGCTTGTCTGTTGCATTTTTGTGAGGCGCTGTTGCGTTCATGTCGCTTCCTGCACTGCAACAGGGCGCTTTTCGGGTGCTTCCCGCACCGTTTTAGTGCGCAAGAGGGCCCCGGTGCGGGAAATCGAGTGGAGGCAGTGCAAGGCACCGGTCACGCCTTCGCGCCTGTTGTATCGAGGTCACGGCCTTGGTTTTCCGTGGTGTCGTGCGGGGCGGACTACACTTCTTGGTAAAGCGCACGAAGCGCTTGATCGCCGATGAGGGGCTTCGATGGAGCAGCAGCGCGAAGGGACCCGATTCCAGGGTTGCAGGACACCGACCCGTGTCGCGGCCGGAAAAAGGCGATGGGGGTTGGGGGCGGTCGCGTGCCGAAGGCGAGACGCATGAGCGCGCCAGAACGTGAGTCGCCGACAGGCCCGGATATCGAGGTGCGCAAGAGCGATGGGGAACGGGAACCGTACTCGCGTCGGAAACTGCGCAACTCGCTGCGCCGGGCGGGAGCGAGCCGAGCCATCGCGGACGAGGTGGTCGCGGACCTCGAGCCCCAGCTGAAGGACGGGGTCACCACGGCGAGGCTCCACCGCATCGCGCGCAAGGCACTGCGACAGCGATCCCGCCGAACGGCCATCACCTACAGCCTGAAGCGTGCGCTGCTGGACCTGGGCCCCAGCGGGTTCCCGTTCGAGCAGTTCTGCGGCCGGCTGTTCGAAGCGATGGGCTACCGTGTGGCCTACAACCAGTTCCTGGAGGG
>SL_3KL_010_SEDDRAFT_10004363_pt1 | contig 12776 bp, 13 predicted proteins | sample SodLakKL_010_SED_2_FD_10381 | JGI IMG/M metagenome (IMG submission 10381)
GGGATGACCGAGCCGCTCGGGATGACCGAGCCGGCTGACGCCGAGCCGGTCGCGGCGGCGGCGGCCGACGGCGCACGCGACGGCGACGGCGACGCCTGAGCGCGTGCGCTACCTGGTGCTGACGCTCGGTCGGAGCGATCGTGGGCCGTTCGCCGCCGCGATCGACCGGTACCGTGCGCGGCTCGATGCGGCGAGCGGTGGCGTCGAGGTGCGGGCTCTCAAGGCGTCGCGGCTCGCGAGTGCGGCGGAGCGGCGGGCAGCGGACGCCGAGACGCTGCTCGCGGCCGCCCGTGCGGCTGGTGGGCGGACGGTGTTGCTCGACGAGCGTGGCGCGTCGTTCACGACCGCGGCGTTGGCAGCGCACGTGGCCGAGCTCGAGGTTCGAGGCGAGTCGCGCGTGACGCTCTTGGTCGGCGCCGCGGACGGCGTGGACGAGGGCGCACGTGGCCAGGTGGACGCGATCTGGTCGTTGTCGCCGCTGACCCTGCCGCACGAGTTGGCGTTGGTGGTGCTGCTCGAGCAGCTGTACCGGGTCGCGAGCCTCGCGGCGGGACATCCGTACCACCGTCCCTGACGCGGCGTGGATCCTTCATGAGAGACGCATGCACGTCAGGGACGGGGTTAGCCACGTCTCATGATAATCCGATGAGTGACATGCTTCACGAACGCCGTATCTGCCGTCTGGGACGAGCATCTCATGCTCTCATGGAGTGTTCATGCCAGTTGACACCCACCAGCGCCATGTGAGATACTCATGGCTGGACCGCAGGACGGTCTGGCGTCGCATGGAAGGAGGTGCATCCCTTGAACCGGCGTCAGCGCTCCCAGGTCTCGGCTCGGACGGACGAATGTGAACGGCGCTCGTGGCGAGGAAACACGGACACTCCCACGAAGCCGCACGACCGACCCCCGTGCCGCGCTCGATCGAACACAGAATCAAGGGGTACACACATGCATCGATTCCTCATCACGCTCCTGACGGCTGCGCTCGTCGGTGGCCTCGCTCTCGCTCAGACGTTCCCGGACATCCCGGCGAACCACTGGGCCGGCGACGCCGTCGAAGAGATCGCTGACCTCGGAATCGTCATCGGCTTCCCCGATGGCACCTTCCGTGGCAACGAAGCCTTCACCCGCTACCAGGCCGCCCTCGTCGTCAGCCGGCTCCTCGCCGTCGTCGACGCCAACATGGACGCCGAGCTCTCCGGCCTTCGCGCCGCGATGCAAGACCTGGCCTCCGACGTGGCGGCCCAGGGCGTGCGTCTCTCCGCAGCCGAGAGCGCCATCGCTGGCATCAGCGATGACGTCGCCGCCAACAGCGGCCGCATCGGCGCCCTCGAAGACGCCCTCGCCGGCCTCGAGGCCGCGATGGCCGATTCGGCCGTCCTGCGCGACCTGCAGAACCAGATCGCTTCGCAGCGCGTCGCCATCGACACCGCCCAGGCCCAGGCCGAAGCGGCCGCTGCGCGCGCCGACGCCGCCTACGACCTCGCCCTCCAGGGCTTGGCCGAGTCGGACGCCAACGCGAGCGACATCGCCGCGCTGAACCGCGCGCTGCAGATCCTCAGCGACCGCGTGGACGCCATGGGCGCCCCCGTGGCCATGCCCGACACCTTCGACCCCTCCGGCCTCCAGGCCGGCATCGACCGCAACGCTGGCGACATCGCCAACATCCGCGAGTTCGTGATCCTCCTCCGTCGTGACCAGGTCGCCCTGCGCGACCGCGTGGCCGCCCTCGAGGCTGCCGACGCCGCGACCGCCGAGGCGATCGCCGACCTCGACGCCCGCGTCGCCACGCTCGAGCGCACCGCGCTCCAGATCAGCGGCTCGATCAGCCTGGTCTACAACGTCAACCGCTTCGCCGGTTGCGTCACCGACTGCGGCTTCGACGTCGACCGCGTCTACGGTCTCGGCTTCCGCCGCGACATGGGCGCCTCGTTCGTCTCGACCGGCCCCATCGGCAGCACGCCGGCTCAGCGCGTGCGCGAGTTCACCGAGGGCAACGGCCTCGCCTCGACCCTGTCGATCAGCGTGATCGGTGGCGAAGCGTTCGATGGCACCAGCCAGCCCCGCGGCCTGAACGCCTTCTCGGCCGTCGCCGACCTCGACTTCCGTCAGGCCGTCGGCCTCGAAGCGACGGACGGCACGACCTTCAGTGGCTACATCCTCCGGGTCAACAGCTTCACCACCACGTTCGACCCGATCGGCGCCGAGCCGCTGACCTTCCGCTTCGGCAGCAACATCAACACGCGTACGATCAGCTCGGCCTACACCTTCGACGTGCGCGGCGAAGCCGGCTACCTCGCGACCATCGGTGCGCCCGACTTCCTCGCCTTCCTGTCGCCGACCCTGTGGGTCGCCTACACGGATCCCGCGAACGACGGCACCACCAACCGCACCGCCATCCGCGGCACCATGGCCCCGAGCCTGGGCGACGCGGTCGCGCTGTCGGGCGGGTTCACCTTCGCTCGCAGCACGGTCAACACTGGCGACAAGGACGACGTGCTCGATGACAACGTCGAGACCATCGTCTGGGGCCTCGACGGCGAAGCGATGCTCCTGGGCATCGTCGGCCTCGAGTTCGAGTACGCCAGCAACCTTGAAGACGCGAACAGCGTGCTGTTCGTGAAGGCGTCGGTCGACGGCAGCGCCCTCCCGATCCTCGAGTCGCTCGACGCCAACTACCGCGCGATCGCGCTCGACTGGGACGGCATCGCGAGCCCCGGCAACACCAACCCGACCACCGCTGCGGGTTACCCGTTCGCGCCTGACCAGACCGGCTTCGGCGTCGAGGGCACGCTCGGCCTCTTCATCCTCGAGGTCTCGGCGTTCTTCGACAGCTACGCCGTCGACGCTGGCGACACCGTCGCGGCCTTCGGCGTGTACGGTAGCGCCGACCTGTTCGCCGGCTTCTCGCTCGGTGCGCACTTCGAGTCCGTCTCGGTCGACGGCAACGTCGCCGACACGAACGACGGTCTGGTTCGCGCCTCGCGCGGCTACATCAACATGGACGGCGAGTACGAGACCCAGTTCGGTGTCAGCCTGTCGCATGACGGCGACGCTGCCAACGCGCTGATCGCCAACCTCGACATCGACATCGAGTACCGCCGCTTCAACGCTGACTTCAGCGGTTCCGATCTCGACGTCTTCGCCCAGTACGACCTCGACATCGCCTTCGTGGCGCTGCGTCCGTACGTCGGCTACCAGATGTACGACGACAACCGCGCGGAGCGCGAGCAGTTCACGCAGCTCGTCGCCGGCACCTCGCTGCAGACGACCAGCTTCGACTTCGGGGTCGTTCAGCCTAGCCTCGTGGCCGCGGTCAACTACCGCAACACGAACTACGGCGCCGACAACTTCGACGGCACCTTCGTCGCCACCGAGCTCCAGTGGAGCGTCGGCGTCGTCCTCGACGAGTTCCTCCTCGGCGAGTACTCGACGCTCAGCGCCCGCTACGGCCAGTACAGCGGCACCAACGTCGGCACCTTCAACGCCCCAGGTACGGGTGTCGTCGGCAACGTCGGCAGTGGCGCCGACGCCGACCTCGGCGGCGCTTCGACCGCCACCACGGGCTACGAAGTCCAGTGGAACTACTTCGACCTCGTCTTCGCCTACGCGAACTACGAGACCAGCTTCGACGGCGACTCGCGCTCTGCTCAGCAGTTCCGCGTTGCCTACACCGTCGCCTTCTGATCTCCTGATCAGAGCCTGAACGTCGGCGCGCCCCGGTCCTCGGACCGGGGCGCGCTTCATTGCTCGGATGTGCGGATCCGAGGGCGGGCCGAACGCGAGGCGTGCCGGCGCGCGGTGCTGCGGTCGTGCGCGTCAGCGCACCCCGTTCGGCGCCAGGACCGCCAGAGCGGCGGCGCGGAGCTCGACCGCGAAGGTGTCGGCCGTCCGCTCGAAGACCTCACCGTCGACGTGACCCACCACCGGATCCGACCACTGGACGCGAACCTCGTGACCGCGCACAGCGTGAATCTGCGGATGGGTCAGGTGCGTGCCGCGCATGACCCGCGGGAGCACCCCGAGCGTGCCCAGGCGACCGAACGACCCGGCCACCACGACGTCGAAGCGGGCGTCGTCCGGGCTGGCGCTGGGCGCGAACAGGAACGACCCGCCCGCGCGCGGCCCGTTCTGGATACTGACCAAGAGGCTCGGTCCGGCGTACGCCTCGCGGCCGTCGACCTCGACGCGAACGTCTCGTAGTGCGAAGTCGCGCATCGCGGTCGCGATGCCGTACATGTAACGGCCGAGGCCACGGCACCATGCGGGCGCGTGTTCGATGCGACGCGCGACGTCGGCGTCGAAGCCCGTCCCGAACGCGTTGACGAACGCTGCCTCAGCGACCATGCCGACGTCGACGCGGCGCACCGCACCTTCTGCCAACGTGCGCACGGCTGCAGGGACGTCGAAGCGGTCCATGCCCAACGCGAAGGCGAAGTCGTCGCCCGAACCCGACGGGACGATGCCCATCGCGAGTCCGCGCTGTAGGCAGGCCGCGGCGACCTCGTGGACGGTGCCGTCGCCACCGACAGCGACGGGAATCGCGCCGACGGGCAACCGCATCACGATCTGCGTCGCGTGTCGAGGGTGCTCCGTGCGATGCACGGTGACCGCGAGCCCCGCGGCCTCCAACGAACGCACGAGGCCGTCCAGGTGCGGGAGCACCCGACCACGGCCGGCTACGGGGTTGACCACCAGGTGCAGCACGACCTGCGAATCGTACCCCCTGGCGGTCCGCTGCGCTCGGGTATCGTGGGCCCATGGTGACCGTCAGCGACTTGACCGACGTGACCGCACTGCCATCCGCATGGCGCAGCCTGGGCGACGTCGCGCAGCCGTGGGACGCGCTCGCGTGGTTGGACGATCTGCTCGATGGGCTCGAGCCGCTGCTCGAGGGCAGCGTCCATCCGACGGCCGTGGTCGAGGGGCCCGTGCGACTCGAGGCCGGGGCCCGCATCGGTCCGCACGCGTACGTATCCGGCCCAGCATGGTTGGGGCCGGGGGCTTCGATCGGTCACGGCGCTCGAGTGCGCGGCGGTGTGATCATGGGCGCCGGCGCCACCATCGGTCACGCTTCCGAGGTCAAACGGGCCCTCCTGCTCGANGGGGCCAAAGCACCGCACTTCAACTACGTGGGCGACAGCCTCCTCGCACGCCGCGTCAACCTAGGGGCGGGCGTCAAGTGCGCCAACCTCAAGGCCATCGGTCGCGGCGTGCGCGTGGGGGAGACGCAGACCGGGCTACGCAAGCTCGGGGCCATGCTCGGTGACGACGTGTCGATCGGCTGCAACGCCGTGCTCGCCCCCGGTACCCTCATCGGTGCCGGGAGCGTCGTGTACGCCAACGCGAGCGTGCGCGGCATCATCGCGCCGCGCACGCTCGTGAAGGTCATCATCGAGACGGACCAGGTACCGCTGCGGGACGTCTGACGAACGCCTCAGGCGTTGGCGGGTTCGATCATGCCGTAGTCGCCGTCGTGACGCAGGTAGATCACGCTGACGAGATCCGTGTCGACGTTCTTGAACACGAAGAAGTCATGCCCCAGCGCCTCCATCTGCATGGCGGCGTCGTCGGGCGACATCGGACGCAAGACGTAGCGCTTGGTACGGACGATCTCGGGCTCGCGTTCGTCTTCGTCGACCGGCTCGGGCGCAGGCTTCTCCTCGCCACGCTTGGCGAGCAGGCGGCCCTTGAACTTCTTGAGCTGCCGCTCGAGCTTGTCGACCACCAGGTCGACGGCCGCGTAGGTGTCCGCGCCGCGCTCCTCGGCGCGGACGACGCCGTTGGGCACGTTCAACTGGACCTCGACCTTCGCTGGCGAACCGCCGATGCGATCGTCGTACGACATCACCACGCGAGCGTCGACGATTTGGTCCGAGAACCGGTCGAGCTTGCCGAGCTTGTCCTCCGCGTACGTACGCATGGCGTCCGTGACCTCGATGTCGCGGCCGATCAGCTTGTAGATGTGCATCCTCGCTCCCCTCGCAGGTCCGAGTCCAGGTGCGGCCCGTCTGAACCTTCATGGTACCAAGAGCGCCGAGGGGCTCCTGAGGGAAAACCGTCCCAACGAGAGCGCGTCCGCACGTCGGCCGGTGTGCGTGTCAGACGCGCCCGTGGCGCTCGGTGTACGACGGCGGCCGTCGCGACAGCGTGCTAGCGTTGGGGTGTGAGCGCAGATGAGCCGACCTCGACGCACGTGACCGCCCGCGGCGAACACGGTGTGCCGTCTGCCGTGCGGCAGCGCACCGATCGACGTCGGATCCCGGACCGACGCGCCGCCGCAGCGCCCGTCGGGCGCTGCCCGGCCTGCGAGGGAATCGCCGTCCTGCAGGAGAAGTGGGTCCTCCGCATCGTGCACGCGCTGCTGGAGGGGCCGAAGGGGTTCAACGCCATCGGTCGCGAAGTGGGCGGTTGTAACCCGACCACGCTGACCCAGCGGCTCGGCCGCCTGGAACGGCTCGGCATCATCGTCAAGGAGCTGAGCGACGGCAACTGCCGCGCCTGTTACCGCCTGACGCCAGCGGGTGAGCGCCTCGAGGACGTGATCGCGGCCATCCACCGTTGGGCCGACGCGCACTTGCCAGCTGGAGCCAGCGCGAACGACTGATCGGCGCCCGGCACGGCGCGGTGTCGCCGCGGCCTCAGCCGCCCCTGCGTCCGAACAGGCCGCGCGGCTTCTTCGCCTCCTCGAGCTCCTCCTGCAACGCCTTCGCGCGCTCCTTGAGCTTGACCAGGCGCGCCTTCAGGGACTCGTTCTCGTGGCGCAAGCGCGCCACTTCCGCGCGCAACCCACCGAGTTCGGTGGCGGCCCCCGTCGCGGCGTTGGCGAGCGAACCGAACTCGTCGAGGTCGCTCGACGACTCGAGCACCGCCGAGTTGAAGATCGCGCCGTCACGGCCGTGTACCGGCGGAGCCGCGAGCAGTCGCTGTACGCGCTCGCGCAGGTTCTTGTCGCCTAGGGGCTTCTGCAGCAGCAGGTCGGCACCGACATCGCGCGCCTCACGCTTGATCGAGTCGCCGAGCGTCGCGCCGGCCGACGGTTCGGGCGCCACCAAGACCACCGGCACGTGCATCAGGCGCTTGACGCTCTTGACCTTCCGGCAGATGACGCTGCCACCCACGTCGGGGAGGTCCATCGCCATCAGGACGACGTCGGGCGTGTGGGAGCGCAGGTGCGCGAGCGCTTCTTCGCCACTGGCGACCATCGTCACGTCGAGCGACTCCACGCTGAGCAGCATGTCGAGGAGCTGACGCTGCAGCGGGTCCGCATCGGCAACGAGGACGGTGCTGGTGCTCATGAAGGGGAAGATAGCATGCGTCGTCGCACGATCGGGAGGCAGACGGCACGTGCCGCCGAGCTGTCGTGCCGCGCCGCGCGCCGAGGCACGCGAGCGGCGCGGGCGTCAGCGATCCTCGCCCTTGATCGGCAGGTTCGCGACGAGGACCATGCGGTCCCCTTGCTGCTCGAAGCGGACGTCGTAATCGGCGGCCTCGGAGGGGAAGTACTTGGCGATGACCGCCAGGAGCTCGCCCTTGAGCTCCTCCATCTTCCCCGGCGTGAGCTTGGCGCGATCGTACGAGAGCACCAGCTTGAGGCGCTCTTTGAGCGCGTCACGGCTCTTGCGACGCTTGAACCATCCGAACATCACGCGCCCCCGAACAGCTTCCTGAGACCCGCCATGAAGCCGCGCCGTTCGTCGAACTGGAGGTACGGAACCTCGTCACCCCGGATGCGGCGGGCGATGTTGCGGAACGCCTGCGACGCGGACGTCTTGGCGCCACCCTCTTCCAAGCTGGCGGGGTTGCCGATGTTCGTCGACACCAAGATCTGCTCGTCCTCGGGGACGATGCCGATGAGCTTCACGCCTAGGATCTCGAGCACGTCGTCGACCTCGAGCATGTCGCCGCGCTTGACCATGGCGGGCCGCAGCCGGTTCACGATCAACCGGACCTCGGTGATCTCGCGCGATTCGAGCAGCCCGATGATCCTGTCGGCGTCGCGCACCGAGCTGACCTCGGGGTTGACGACCACGAGCGCGCCGGTCGCGGCCGAGGCGGCGGTCTGGAAGCCCGACTCGATGCCCGCGGGGCTGTCGATCACCACGCGGTCGAACCCCTCGTCCTCGAGGAGCTGCCGCACCGTCTCCTGCATGCGGTGCTCGGAGAGCGAGCTCTTGTCCTTCGTCTGGGAGGCGGCGAGGAGGTAGAGCGTCTCCACGCGCTTGTCTCGGATGATGGCCTGACGCAGCTTGCAGCGCCCCTCGAACACGTCGATGAGGTCGAAGACGACGCGCCCTTCGAGGCCCATCACCACGTCGAGGTTGCGCAGGCCGACGTCGGTGTCGATGACGCACACCTTCTCGCCGAGCTTGGCGAGTGCGGCTCCAACGTTGGCGGTTGTCGTCGTCTTGCCGACACCACCCTTGCCCGAGGTCACGACGATCGCTTTGGCGTTCACAGAAGCGGAGCCCTCCCGAAGTGCGGCCGACCGAGCGACGCGCCCGAATGGGCGCGCTCCAGAGCGGTCGGCGTGGGTGGAACGATACCACAGGGCCGGCGCCGCGCCCCGCGCCGCGCCGCCGTCGCGAGGCGCTCATCGAGTCCCGCGCGAGGCGCCGGATGGGCGCGCCTCACGCGCGTTCGAGGTTCGCGAACTTCACCAGCAGGCGCTTCGCCCCGGCCTCCTGGAACACCACCGTGACTTCCGCGCGGGCGCCCTCGCCGCTGACCCCGACCACGGTGCCGGCACCGTACTTGGGGTGCTTCACGCGTTCGCCGCCACGGTACGTGAGGGCGGCCCCACCGCCGATCGCCGGCGTCGGCGCGCTCGGCGCCACCCAGGTGCTGCGAGCGGCCGCCGGTCGCCCCGAAGCCGGGCCGTCCAGCACCTGGCCGAGCACGTCGATCTCCACGAGCGTCCCTTTCGGGATGTCCTCGAGGAAGCGGCTGGGGCGCGCGAACTCGGTGCGGCCGAACGTCATGCGCGAGGCGCAGTGCACCAAGTAGAGCTGCTCCTGAGCGCGGGTGATGCCCACGTACAAGAGCCGGCGCTCCTCTTCGATGTCCTGCAGGCTGCCGGTGGACGACCGGTGCGGCAGCAACTGCTCCTCGAGCCCGACCAGGAACACGACGGGGAACTCCAGGCCCTTGGCGTTGTGGAGGGTCATCAGCGTCACGGCGTCGTCGGGGACCTCGTCGTTCACGGCCTCGATCGCGCGGTCGTCGACGCTCGTCATCAGCGCGGCCTCGTCGAGGAAATCGGCGATCGACCCACCGGCCTCCGCCTCCCACTCCGACACGGCGCTCACGAGTTCGTCGAGGTTCTCCAGGCGCGCCAGCGACTCGTGGCCGCCCTCGTCCTTGAGCGCCTGGAGGTAGCCGCTCTGGTCGAGCACGGCCTTGAGGAACTGGCTGGCGGCGAGCGTGTCGGCGGCCTCGGCGAGGTCGTCCATCAGCGCGACGAAGTCGGCGATGCGCCCCACGGCGGGGGTGCCCTTGAGCGCCTCCGGCGCCGCTCGCAGGGCGTCGGCGAAGCGCAGGCCGTGGCGTTGGGCGTAGGCCGTGAGCCCTTGTTCGCTGGTCTGCCCGATGCCGCGTTTGGGTCGGTTCAGGACGCGACGCCAGGCGACGTCGTCGGCGGCGTTCAAGGCAGCCCGCGCGTACGCCAGTGCGTCCTTGACCTCGCGGCGTTCGTAGAAGCCGACGCCGCCGACGATCACGGCGGGCAGGCCGGCGCGCCGTAGCGACTCCTCGAGGACGCGCGACTGCGCGTTCGTGCGGTAGAGCACCGCGCAGTCCGAGAGCCGCAGCCCTGCTCCGTGCACGCGCTCCACGGTGCGCGCCACGAAGTCGGCCTCCGCACGGTGGTCGTTGGCGCGGTACAGGCGCACGGGATCACCCTCGCCGCGGGTGGCCCGCAGGTCCTTCTCGAGCCGGCCGACGTTGTGGCTGATCAGCGCGTTGGCGATCCGCAGGACACTCCCGGCGCTGCGGTAGTTCAACTCGAGGCGGTAGACGTTCGCATCGTCGTAATCGCGCTGGAAGTCGAGGATGTTGCGGATGTCGGCGCTGCGGAAGCTGTAGATGCCCTGGTCGGGGTCGCCCACGGCCATGAGGTTGCGGTACTTCTCGGCCAGGAGCCGCGTCAACTCGTACTGGGCGGGGTTGGTGTCCTGGTACTCGTCGACGTGGATGAAGACCGCGCGCTGCTGCACCAGGTCCAAGACGTCGGGCGCCTCGCCGAAGAGCTGGACGGTCCGCCCCAGGATGTCGTTGAAGTCGACCGCGTTCGACTGACGCAAGCGCGCCTCGTAGCGCCCGAAGACCTCGGCGACGAGCTCGATCGGCAGCCCGCCGACGTCGCGTCCGTACAACGCCGTCGCCTCGTGCTCGAAGCGCTCGGGTGTCCACAGGTTCGACTTGGCGCGGTCGATCGCGCCGCGCAGCGCCCGCGGGTTCGCCTCCTCGAGCCCGCGCACCGTGCGCAGCAACTCCTTGAGCAGGTCGAGCTGGTCGCCGTCGTCGTAGATCGCGAAGCCGGGCACCAGGCCGACGCGCTCACCGAAGGTGCGCAGCACGCGCAGGCACGCCCCGTGGAACGTGGCCACCCACAGGTCGCGGGCCGGGGGGCCGATCAGTTCGAGCACCCGCTCCTTCAGCTCGCTGGCGGCCTTGTTCGTGAAGGTGACGGCGAGCACCTGCTGCGGCAGCACCTCGTGCGTGCGCAGCAAGTAGGCGATCCGGTGCACCACCGTGCGTGTCTTGCCCGAGCCGGCGCCCGCCACGACGAGCGCCGGGCCGCTCAGGTGTCGCACGGCTGCCCGCTGCGCGTCGTTGAGGGGCGCCAGCAACGGGTCGTCAGCGGTCGCGAGGTGCGGCGGGGCGGGGGCGGGTCTGCTCACGAGGCGACAGCATACCGCCGCTCGAACGGTGGCCGGCGTCGGCGCAGGGCGCCCCGGGCGCGGCGCGCTGCCCAGCGAGGACCGCATGGCGTACCCTGACCGCCATGCGACGAGGCGTGTGTTTCGACCTGGACGGAACGCTGCTGGTGCCTCACGGCGACTGGCCCGGTTGGGTGTCCACCACCGCGACGGCGCTCGGCGTCGAGGCCGAGGCTCGGGTCCGCTTCACGTCGGCGCTCGAGCGGGCCACCAGCAGCGACGCGGCCGTCACGCTCGAGAGCGCGTGCCGCAACGCCCTGGCTGACTGCGGGCTCCGCGAGCCCACGGCCCTCGCCGATCTCGCCCGTGAGGCGTGCCTCGACTACGGCCGCGGTGTGCGCGCTCACCCGGCCGCGGCGGCGCTCCTCGAGCGCCTCGCGACCGCCGCCGCGCCGATCGCGATCATCACGAACGGCCCCGTCGACATGCAGATGGAGGCGCTGCGAGCCAGTGGGCTGGCGCCGTACGTGCGGGCGACGATCGTCTCCGGAGCGCGCGACGTGGCGGTGCGCAAACCGCATCCGCGCGTGTTCTGGCGCGCGGTGACCGCGTTGCGCGCGCGTCCCGAGGACGTGCTGATGGTCGGCGACGACCTCGAGGCGGACGTACGGGGAGCGCACCGCTTCGGGCTGGCGACCTGTTGGATCGCCGGCGACCGCGTCGACCGACCGTCCGACGTACCGGTAGGAACGACGGTGGTGAGCGATCTCGCGGACGCTGCCGTGCCCGTCGAGGCGTTCCTCGCAGGCTGAGGCGGTGCAGTTCTTCGACCGATCCGTGGGCAGGGGCCCGCGAGCGCGTAGCATGCGACATGCGCGAGCCCACCACCGGTGAGCTGTTCCAGCCGACCGACCCAGCGTTCCTGGTCGATCCGTACCCGATGTACGCCAGGCTGCGCGACGAGGCGCCGATCGCGTGGTTCGAGGGCTGGAGCGCGGTGATCGTCACGCGCCATCGCGACGTCGACGCGCTGCTCCGCGATCGGCGCCTCGGCCGCGTCATCGACCCCGCGGACGCGAGCAACGCGCCGCCTCCCGATCCGGCGCACGCCCCCTTCGCGGCGATCCAGGCGGGCTCGCTCCTCGAGATCGAGCCGCCTGATCACACGCGGATCAAGCAGGCGGTGCACGACGTGTTCACGCCGCGGCACGTCGGGGCGCTGCGCGAGCGCATCGACGCCATCGTCCGCGAGCGCANCGGCGCGCCGCTCGCGCGGCTCGAGTTGCAGAGCGCCCTGAGCGGGCTGCTTCGGTTGCCGAACCTCCGGTTGGACGGCGCGCCGCCGAGTTATCAGCCGCGCAACGTGTTCCGTTACCTCACATCGCTCCCGGTCGCGTACTGAGTCCCGGCAGCGCATCGAGGGCGTGCGCCAAGGGCTAGACTGGCGCCATGGTCGACGCCGCACCCCTCACCGACCGCGATCGGGCGTTCTACGCCGCCTGGAGCGAGCTGCTCTCGTGGGCCCGCAGCTTCGCCGAGGGGCGGGACGACGCCGCGTACGTCAAGATCGCCGATTTCCCCGACTACATCTACCGGATGGAGCGTCCGTACGACCTGCCGGTGATCGTGATGAGCGCCAGCCTGACGCGACCCGCCGATCGCCAGCCGGTGCTGCTGCTGAACGCGAGCCCGCGCCACGCGGTGTTCAAGGAGATCGTGGTGCACCCCTTCGACTCGCACGTCCACCGGCGCCTGACGCTGGCGGAGGACGGCGAGGGGTTGGTCGAGGGGCGCCGACGCTTCGATCGTCAGCGCTTCGAGGCCCTGGCCGCGTCGCTCTTCCATCCCGTCCCGGACCCGCCGGTCGCCGGCGGCGCCTGAGCCCCACCGACC
>SL_3KL_010_SEDDRAFT_10004364_pt1 | contig 12776 bp, 14 predicted proteins | sample SodLakKL_010_SED_2_FD_10381 | JGI IMG/M metagenome (IMG submission 10381)
ACCCAGCATGATCCGGAAATAGAATGCCGGGATCTCAGGGATGCGGTCCTGAAGCACATCATTGACCCGGTTATTCCGGAATACCTGCGTTCAAAGGATTTTCGCACTTTGATCAACCCCACTGGACGCTTCGTGACCGGGGGCCCCAAAGGCGACGCAGGACTTACCGGCCGCAAAATCATTGTGGACACTTACGGCGGTTCCGCTCCTCACGGCGGGGGCGCCTTTTCAGGAAAGGATCCCTCCAAGGTGGACCGCTCAGCCGCGTACATGGCCCGTTTCCTGGCCAAGCAGATTGTGGTCCGCGGCCTGGCCGAGCGTGCCCTGGTGCAGCTGGCCTATGCCATCGGCTTTGCCGACCCGGTGAGTTTTATGGTGGAGACCTTCGGCACTGAAAAGGACAGCAGACAAGACCTTGCTGCCGGGCTGGCCAGGGAATTCGACCTTCGCCCCGGGGGCATTATTGAAACCCTGGACCTGCTTCGGCCAATTTACTATCCTACTGCGGCATACGGCCACTTCGGACGCGACGATCTAAACCTGCCCTGGGAAGCGGTCAGGGAGGGGAAGTAAATATTTTAATTTTCTAAAATAGCAAAAAAAAGCTTTACTTTATAAATATAGGTGTTATAATTTTTCTTTGTCGTCAGCTTCAAGTAACTGATTGGAATGTAGCAACCAGGGCTGATGAATATCATTTATTATTTTTTTCAGGAGTTTTTTTAATGACTAATTTGTATGTCGGCAATCTGCCATGGACCACAACTGAAACCGCCCTCAAAGATCTTTTTTCTCAGCATGGTGAAGTAAGCTCAGCCAATATTATTCAGGACCGGGAAACCGGACGTTCCCGGGGATTTGGCTTCGTGGAAATGGAGAATGGTGCTGATGAAGCTGTAGAAAGTTTAAACGGACGCGACCTTGACGGACGCACTATAAAGGTTAACATTGCCAAGCCCAAAAGAGAATCCTACTAGACCATCTGTAAGATAAAGCTTTAAAAGCCCACCCTGTTTTAAACAGGGTGGGCTTTTTTTATGCGTAAAAAACATGTCGGTTCAATCATTTCCGCTTATTTTGCCGGGCCGCTTTAAAAGCACCCGGTTCTTCCGGTTGACTACAAAAAACATTCCAGATGGGAGCAGGCCTTGGGCATGGCAAAAATGACCAAATGGTCCCTGGGCTGAAAAACCGTTTCACCGTTAGGGATTATTACCTCGTTATTCCTGACAATGGCTCCCACGAGCAATCCTTTGGGCAGATTCGCCCCGGCGATTGACTTGCCCACGACTTCAGCCGACTCCAGCAGGACCATTTCCTCCACTTCGGCAACCTCATCCTTCAAAAGAGAAAGAGAGACTACATCTTCTTTATGGGTGTAACGCAGTATCTGAGCTGCAGTGATCTGGTGCGGGTTTACGATCTGGGTAATCCCCACTGTATCGTAAATATGTTTATACATGATCCTGGTCACCTCGGAGATTATTATTTTGACTCCCAGACGCTGACCCATCACCGAGATAATTTTTTTTGAATTTTTTATGTAATTTCCAGAAATGACAGTTATCCTACCTTAGAATGTCAATTTTATCCACAATAAAGGTCAGTGTAAGCACGCAGGGTCTTAACGCGACACTGACCAGGAGCCTGTAAAATGGGATATCTTTCTTTAAGGTTGGCCATCGGAAAGAAGTATATCGCTGAGCGAACCAAGGGTTCAGCTCTTTGCCGTAAAAATGCCCGACTGCACTCGCCCGGACCAGGAATTGATGACCAGGAACGTGAATATGCTGGATCAGCATTCGAGAATGCAGGTCCGGATCTCAAACATGCGCCGGGAACTGGACAGAATTGAAGGAAGGATCAGAAGAGAGAGGGACCCGGCCAAAGCCAGCCAGCTCATAGAACGCTTCAACCGGGGTGTTTCTGAATATAATCTTGCGGTTGAAGACGTAAGGGTATTTTCACAGGAGCTCAATTCAATTATTGGAGCTTACAACTGCAGGTGGATGCTCATCAAACGTGTATAAAAATCAATTGATCTCTTTGAGCCCTCCTGTCATGATTTCGTCTCTGACCAGGGTTGAATTTCCCTCAGTTGGCCCGATGGGTGCGCATGGAGGAACTGACCGATTCCCGGCGGATCTTGTTCAGGTAGGATTTTCTCAATAAGCTTTTAAAGAATAAAACAAGTAATTCACCCGGGAGTCATATACCCCCGGATGAATATAATGGTTGCGGTTACAGTTTGTTTATCCAGATGGGATTGGTCAGAGCCTGTTTTCCTTCCTTATCTTCAATCACCAGGGCATACCAGGTATCTTTTTCAGGTGTTAGTGCAAAAGAAAGTTTTTCTTTTGCAGATCCGTCCATTTCCTGCTGGAGGACATAACCCTCAATCTCACCATCTTCATTAAAGCCAGACCCTTCAGACACTACAGTGATTTTTTCCAAGCCATTTACAGAAAAGGCCTCGAGCCTGAAGTCAAAGGTATCAGAGCTTAGCTGCACAGTGTTTCCAAAGTCATGTTCCGGATAAACCAGTGGTCCCTGTGAAGCGTAAGACCGTCCGCTTTTAAGGGACTGGTAGTACTTTTCCAGGGAAAAGTCGCCGTCAATTTTTGCATAAGTTCTCAGGTTTCCTGAAGAATATATCCAGACATCATGAACATCACTGCCACCTGCCAGGTAATATTTCTGGCCTTTGCTCCAGAAATCCCATGCCTTCTGAGCTGCTTTCTGGTTATCAGATGCTGAGATAGCACCATTGAGCTCAATCAGGTCAAAGTCAGGATCCCATCCTCCTGGAGCCATGTCCTGTTCCAGACTGTGGAAATATCCGTATGTAATGTATGGATGTGCAATCATTACCAGTGCATCCATTTCTCTGGCTCTGGCAAATATTTCGCTTACAGTTCCTGATGGATCAATGCTTACATCGCTATCATCCAGAGGAATGGGTAAAACATTGATGTGCCCCCAATTGGGAGAAACTTCAATTCCTGAAATGAAAGGAACATTTCTTGACTGAGCCAACTTCTTAATTTCCTGATTGTTGGCTATGGAATCGTGATCACTTACAAATATAATGTCCAGTCCGCTGGCAAGCTGTGATCTTACCATGTATTCAGGAGGCGTTACACCGTCTAAAATATCTGAATGGTGATGAAGATCAGTCGAATACCATCCTCTTTCTGTCGGGTTAACCTCAATGGATACGGTCTGTACATGGCTATGATTGCCCTCGGGCTTAACAGTTGCATTGAGCTTTTCACCCCTGGATAAGAAATCAGCTCCATGAGAAACTGTAAATTCGTATTTTCCAGGAGCCACTACAAAATCAGCGATCCCGGGATTGTCCAGTTCTGTGAAAAAAGTTCTTGCTCCAACGTATTCCACCAGTATTTCCGGGCCCTGAGTCACCTCTATCCGAGCGTCAACAGGCTTATTGTCAGACTTGTCAGTTACTTTTAGGGTAACATTTCCGCCTTTTTCAATATCGCTGAAATTCAGCTCAGAGCTTTCATTAAGGGACACAACTGCTGATTGACTTGATGTCAGGGAATATCCTTTGGCCACAGCATGTACTTTGTATTTACCTGGGGGCAGGGAAATTTCATAGTTACCATTTTCCCCAACAGTCCAGGCATAAAGAAGATCTTTGCCCTGTGGAGTCGCTTTTTCAAAGATTACAACTGGATTGTCAATGATGTTTCCATCGGTGGTTTTGACATTCCCGGATACCTTGCCGTAACCTTGGTCTTTAATGTTCAGGTTGTTTTTCATAACCTGAGCGGTGCTTCCAATATCCTCAAATTGAACCCAGGCATCAAGGGTTACACTGTCACCTGGTTTCATGGTTTTGCTCTGGTAAAGGTCACGCCATCCTGTTCCCCAGGCAAAATCAGTGAACCCAGGATAATGCAGGGCCATGGCAAAGTTTTCATCATAACCCAATACGTAATCGCCATACCACTCTTCGCCAACCTGGCCATATCCCCTTTCAGTTGTGCCCCAGGGGCCAAACATATATCCGCTCAAGGTGCAAAGAGAATAGCCTGCCAGCAGGTCATCATACGTTTTTTCACCCTCGTTGCTCATCTGGGTGGAGACCTTGAGATTTTTGTTTCCTGATTCAACTATATATGTTGTGATCAGAATTATGTCCTGGTCATAATCTCTTTTGATTTCTATGACAGCCTTTTCAGGAGTCTGCTTGACAACTTTTATTTCCTGATAGCTGCTGGGCCAGGCTGACCAGCCGTGGGGCAGAAAATCAATAAGGGCTGTTCTGTTATCAGTCCACTGGCCATTCACAAAGATTGCTGAATCGACAATAGAGCCATGTGGGACTCCCCATGGAGGAGTTGTGCCTACAGCAAAGGATATTTTGTAAAATTCATTTGATACAGTTAAGTCTTCTTCATGAAGAGCTATGCCGTTAACAATATCAGTTGGTCCAGTTTTAACACTTACACCCTGGGGTGCTGCCTGGGCCTGATCAGGGTTTATTCCCACCAAAAGAAAAAAGATACATAAACAGAAAATGTTAAAAATATTTCTCACGTTTACCTCTCAGTTACAAATTAAAAACAGCTCTGGGCCTTTAAGTCATCATTATTACTTGCAAAAGTCTAATAAAACCCTCCTTTATTTAAATTGTCTCTGGGGATACGTCCATGACCCCGAAGGGGCACTTAGTATTCTCTGAGTAGGCCTATCATTTTGAGGATACAAGGGTTTATGATTGCGATTCAAGAGAGCTGAGCCTCATGAAAGGTTGATTATTCATGCATTTTCATGTTTTTTGGGTGATTTCAAATCAAAATGGTAGGACCATTATACAGGATAATGACAGGCTGTCAAGCCAAGGCTGTTTAGGCAGAAGTAAGGAGGCAGACCCTTAAATCTTTCTCGAGAATACAATGGTTTATAACTGCGATTCAAGAGAGCTGAGTTTCATGAAAGGTTGATTATACATGCATTTTCATGTTTTTTGGATGATATCAAGTCCAAAATGGTAGGGCCAATATTTAGAATATTGATAGGTTTTCAAGCATCAAAATCGCTGTTTTAAGTTTTTTCCTTTAAAACAGGCCACAAATACCAGGAGCCTTTTGCTGCTTTCTTCCGGGGCACGTCAGGCAAATTACCCATGGGTGTCACAAAATGCAGTCCTTGATTTTCAGGGTTATCCCTGATGCACATTCTTAAACATGACCGGCATGTTGCGCTCAATCCATGGCGGATGCAACATTTCTCCGGCAACCTGATACCTTAAGAAGCAGGTTTGCAACGGCGGAACATTTATGGTTCATCCGGTTTAACCTCTTTAGTCCGGCGTTCAATCCCGCAATCGAAAGCCTACAATGCCTGATTATTTGTCGGAATGCCTTTTATTTGTGGTGTTTAAGTAGTAAATCACACCCAACTTGATTAAAGCTGTCTATTCCTGTATCAAGAATGCTTGAATCAGACTCACGAGATGGCAATTCCGCTAATTCTCGAAGCAGACAGGGTTATTATGTATCAGATAAGCGAAAAAGACAGCAAAGTCGCCCGGAGAATGACCAGCGACCTCGAACAGACCGAACTTCAAGAATCAGACAATGGCAAGAAAAAAAATAACAGCCGGAATCTAAAGTTATTCCAGCCCGAAGAATCAGGCAGGAACTGGAAATCAAGCTGGACCGACTGGAAATGGCATATTCAAAAATCCGTCCGGGACATTGACAAGTTTGAACGGCTTTTAGGCATTAATTTTCCAGACCTTGAACGTCGTGCTTTTGCCCGGACAACCCTGAGATTTCCCATGGCGGTTACGCCTTATTATCTTTCCCTTATAGAACCCGATGATTACGTCAATGATCCGATCTTCCGGCAGTCCTTCCCCTCACCTAACGAACTGATTATTGAAAGATCTGATATGGCTGATCCTTTGCACGAGGAAAAAGACAGCCCTACACCAGGCATAACCCACCGCTATCCCGACAGGGTCCTCTTTCACGTCAGCAATATCTGCTCCATGTACTGCAGGCACTGCACAAGAAAGCGCAAGGTGGGTGATCAGGACACAATGCCCGGCAAAAAAGAAATGCTGAGAGGCATAGAATATATCAAAAACACTCCGCAAATAAAGGATGTGCTCCTTTCAGGCGGAGATCCCCTCATGCTTTCTGATGAACTCCTGGATTGGATACTCGGCGAACTGGACAGTATAGACCATGTGGACGTTGTCAGAATAGGATCCAGAATGCCTGTTGTCCTTCCTTACAGGATAACCGATGATCTGGTTCTGATGCTCAAAAAACATCATCCCTTATGGCTTAACACTCATTTCAACCACCCCAGGGAAATTACCGCCACATCCAGGACAGCCCTGGCCCGTCTGGCCGACGCAGGCATTCCTCTGGGCAACCAGACAGTGCTTTTGGCCGGAATAAACGACTGCCCGCGCCTTATCAAGACCCTTAATCAAAAACTGATCAAGAACAGGGTCAGGCCCTATTATATGTATCAATGCGACCTTTCCGAAGGATTAACGCATTTTCGCACCCCGGTGGGCAAGGGAATTGAAATTATCGAAAGCCTGCGTGGACACACCAGCGGCTTCTCCGTACCCACCTATGTGATCGATTCGCCCGGCGGAGGGGGAAAGATCCCCATTATGCCCAACTATATAGTTTCCTGGGGAGCCAACAAGGTTATCCTGCGCAACTTTGAGGGAGTGATCACAACTTATTGTGAGCCTGAAAGTTATGAAGCCAAGTTCTGCGACCGCGACTGCAAATCCTGCAATCTGCAGCTTAAAGAGGACGACGCAGAGGAACAATGCCTGGGCATTGAAAAACTTCTGTCTGACAGCGATGAAACGTGCAGCCTAACACCCAGTGAAAATGTGCGCATGGAGAGAAGAAAAAATGCCGGCTGATATAATTGCCCGTTTGGGTAGCTCCACTATTCAGCACGGAGCCTTAAACAAACGGATTTATCTCATGAATCTGGCGCCTGAGGATTGTCCGGATATTGTGCCGGATCTTGAACACCTGGCGAAAAAAGAGGGATACACCAAGATATTTGCAAAGGTCCCTGAAAAACAGACCGGACCCTTTAAACAGGCCGGATACATTACCGAGGCTTATGTTCCGGGATTTTTCAGGGGCAGGGAAGGCGCGGGATTTATGGGTTTTTTTCTGAATGGAGAGCGGCAGAAACCGGCAAACCGGTCTTTGCTGTGCAAGGTTCTGGCAACTGCCAGGTGTAAGGCCAAAACCGGCCCCAGGGACCATTCATCACAACAATACCGGATATCCCGGATGGGTGTTTCCGATGCAGATGATATGGCCGGACTTTACTCCCTGGTCTTTGATTCTTATCCTTTCCCGATTTTTGATCCCGGCTACCTGAAGAAAACCATGCAGAACAACGTACTGTATGTTGGAGTCAGGCATGGCGATCAGCTTGTGGGGCTGGCTTCGGCTGAAACCGATCCGAACTCATTATCCGCTGAAATGAGTGATTTTGCCACCCACCCTTCACACAGGAGCAAAGGCCTGGCCGGAATTCTCCTGGATCAGATATCCCGGAAAACAGGGGAAATGGGAATAATCACCCTGTTCACCATTGCCAGGGCAGTTTCCTTTGGGATGAACATCACCTTTGCCCGGGCGGGTTACGAATTTGCCGGCACCCTGGTCAACAATACCCATATTGCGGGCCGGATGGAAAGCATGAACGTCTGGTACAAACCATGCTGAACAGGGCAGTTCCACAGCTTTTCATTAATCAGGGTTGCTGATTAGAAAAAATCGGCACGGGAAAATGTCAAAAAGATTATTCTCCCTGGAAATTATTTATAATTATTTCACCCTGCATATACAAAACCTCCCTGCCGGAAATGCTGACTCTGTCCCCGGCGTTTACACAAAACAGTTCGTCGCCGCGTTTTGAAACCCGAAACACGTGCAGGCTGCTCTTTCCTCTGCTTCTGGACAGGAAATCCCCGGTCTGATATTTTTTTTAAAAAGGGGTTGATATGAGCAAGGTATACTTCTGGAATCTGAAGGCCTCCCGCCGGATGCCCTTTGATCTGCGCATTAAAAAGCTTTTGAAAAAGATTGAACTTGGAGCAATGCTGGCTCCGGGCATGCTTACGGCGGTCAAGGTTCACTTTGGAGAAGGAGGAACCACCGGGTTTGTTTCACCCTTATGGATAAAGCCCATCGTGGACTTTGTCAAAAAATCCGGGGCCAGGCCTTTTCTGACCGACACCAACACCCTGTACATCGGCAACAGGGGGGAGGCGGTATCCCATCATCTGCAGGCCGCGGCTCATGGATTTGATCCCAATGTCCTGGGCGCCCCGGTGGTTATTGCAGACGGCCTTAAAAGCGGAAATGAGAGAAGGATAGTCTACCAGGGAAAGATATTTAAGGAGTTTTATCTGGCAGGCGATATTGTGGACTGTGATTTCCTGGTCAATGTCAGTCATTTCAAGGGCCACGAACTGGCCGGGTTCGGAGGCGCATTGAAGAACCTGGCCATGGGCTGCGCCACCAGGCAGGGCAAGATGCTTCAGCACTGCGGCCTGGGTCCCCGGTTGGATCCAAAAAAGTGCCGGGGCTGCGCCATGTGCACGGAGGTGTGCGCGCCCGGCGCCCTTGTGCTTGATGCCGGGAAAGTCGGACTGGACCCGGAGAAATGCGTGGGCTGCGCCTCCTGTTTCCTGGCTTGCAAAACAGGAGCCCTTCAGATAAACTGGAGGACCGGGGTCGATGATTTTCTGGAGCGGATGACCGAGTATGCAGGGGCTGTCCTGAGTCTTAAAAAGGATCTTTGCGTGCATATCAGCTATGTCTTTAACGTAACCCCGGACTGTGACTGTCCGGGGTTCAGCGACGCCCCGGTCTGCGCTGATATCGGGGTCCTGGCATCCACAGACCCGGTGGCAATCGACCAGGCCTGCCTGGATTTGGTTGATCAGGCCCAGCCCCTTTTTCCGGGCAGGCTTCCCGACCATGCCCGGCCTGGCGACGACAAGTTCGGACTTATTCATCCAGGAACCAATGGCCGTTATTGCCTGGAGTATGCCTCCGGGCTGGGTCTTGGCTCCAGGGATTATGAACTTATCAATATATAACAGGGGGCTGAAAAAATGTCCGAAGTCCCAACAAAACTCTGGACAAATGATGCCTTTTAGGAATAATATACTCGTTTAAATAAGATAAATCAGGAGGCAGGCATGGGAAGCCATAAAAAAATTGAGCGACATAAAGAAATCGACCGCCGCAGAAGGCGCCGCAAAAAAAGACTGAAGCAAAGAATTAAAGAGGCCAGAAAGGCCGCAGGCAAAGAATAGCTTTTGGAAATTTTTTAATATGCATTAAGGTTTGTGTTGACATATTCCTTAATGGCCTTAGATATATTTCTTTCATATAGCCTGTAAGGAGGAAACTGAAATGCCCATCTATGAATACAGGTGCAACGACTGCCAGCAGGTATTTGAGGAATGGCAGAAGGGTTTTGAAGACCGGGAAATGGTTTGCCCGGTATGCGGGGGGGGGTCTTCCCGGCTGATTTCCAGTTCAGCCTTTGTGCTGAAGGGAAGCGGCTGGTATGTGACCGATTACTGCAAAAGCCAGCCAGGATCAGGAAACGGCAACGGCAAGCCCAAGACTGCCGATACCTCGTCACCGTCCGATAAATCCTCAACCGGAACGACCGAAGCCACTTCTTCCACCTCAGAATCCAAGGATAGTTAAGCCCGGGAAAGGCAGCGATGAAGCTGCCTTTTTTTGCGTATAGATCCGGCATTTTTTTCAGCATAACCCATATTTAATGAGAATATTCGTTCATGATTGAAAGATATACCAAAGAAGAAATGGGCAGGCTTTGGACTATGGACAACAGGTTCAGGGCCTGGCTGGAAGTTGAACTGGCGGTTTGCGAGGCCTGGCATGAACTCGGGGTGATTCCCGGTACGGACATGGAAAAAATCAGGTCAAAGGCTGATTTTGATCTGAACCGGATTCTGGAAATTGAGGAGCAGACCAAACATGATGTTATTGCTTTTTTGACTGCTGTTGAAGAAAAGGTCGGTCCTTCATCCAGGTATATCCATCTAGGCTGTACATCATCGGATATAGTGGATACCTCCAACGCCCTGCTTCTTTACCGGGCCGGGGGCATCATCTCCAAGGCTCTGGACAGCCTTTTGCAGACCCTCAAGGAACTGGCCCTGAGACACAAAGGCCGGCTGGTTATGGGCAGGACCCACGGCATACACGCCGAGCCCACCAGTTTCGGCCTCAAGATGACGGGATATTACGCCGAGTTTAAAAGACACCGTCAAAGATGGGACTTTGCCGTGGAGAATATCCGGTTTGGAAAGATATCCGGAGCAGTGGGCACCTATGCTCATCTTGAACCCGAGGTTGAGAAGATCGCCTGCAGGTTACTTGGGCTTCAGGCGGATCCCATATCCACCCAGATAATTCAGCGGGACAGGTATGCCGAATACTTTACCGCCCTGGCCATCATGGCCGGGGGAATCGAAAGAATCTGCGTTGAGCTGAGACATCTTCAGCGTACCGAGGTCCTGGAGGTGGAGGAAGGATTTTCCCGGGGTCAGAAGGGTTCCTCAGCCATGCCCCACAAGAAGAACCCCATTTCAGCTGAAAATCTTACCGGGCTCTCCAGGCTGGTCAGGACCAATTCCCTGTCCGCCATGGAGAACATGGCCCTTTGGCATGAGAGGGATATCAGCCACTCCTCAGTAGAGCGGGTTATTATGCCTGATTCCACCATCCTTATCCATTACATGCTTTCCAGGCTGAAAAGTCTTCTTGCAAATCTGAAAGTCAATGAGGTAAACATGGACAAAAACCTTAACCTGTCCATGGGCCTGTATTTTTCCCAGAGAATACTTCTGGCACTGATTGACAAGGGCATGCAGAGGCAGAAAGCCTACGAACTTGTCCAGAAGGAGGCCATGTTCTGCTGGGAAAATTCAGAACCTTTCCCTGACAGGATAAGGCAAAATCCGGAGATCGCCGCCTTGCTGGGCAGTGAAGACCTGGATGGTCTTTTTGATTCAGGTTATTACTTAAACCATGAGGACCTGATCATGAACAGGGTGCTTAATGATGAATAGCTTCCAGCTCCGCACAAAACTGGCCAGGCTCCTGTATTCCAAATCATACAGGGAAGGAAACTTCACCCTGACCTCTGGAAAAAAAAGCGACTATTATTTTGACTGCAAGCAGACCGCGCTGCATCCTGAGGGTGGATACCTGATAGGTAAATTGTTCCTTGAAATAATGCTTGAACAGAAAATGGATGTCCAGGGAGTGGGGGGAATGACCCTTGGGGCGGATCCACTGGTCTGTGCAGTAACGGTTTTGTCCCACCTTGAAAAGACCCCGCTGCCCGGATTCATTATTCGCAAACAGGCCAAAGGGCACGGTACAAAATCCTTTCTGGAGGGGATGGCAAATTTTGAGCCCGGATTTAAAGTCTGCCTGCTGGAAGACGTGGTGACAACCGGAGGCACCCTGCTGACCGCCTGCCAGAGGGTCAGAAGCGCAGGTCTTGAAATAAAAGGCATCCTATGTGTCCTTGACCGGGAGGAGGGTGGACGGGAGAATATTTCCAGGGCCGGATATGACCTGATTTCAATTTTTACCAGAAAAGAACTTGTCCATGCAGCAAAAGAATAACCGTCTGATCATTATTCTGTTATTGTCCATCCTGGTTCTGGCGGCAGGATGCCGTGAACACAGGGCGGTTCGTTTTCTCTGGCCGGATCTTGATGATCCCTACCAAGAGGTCGCCAGGGAATGGAGCAGATCAGGCAAGCTATACTCGGGAATTGAGACCGATGCCATTGTCCATGCCACCTTTAAAAGCAGGCAGTGGCGCCAGGCCTACATTGAAAAACGGGCTGAAGTATACGGCCTGACCGAAAAGGAACAGGCAGGACTTTACTCAATAGCTGTTGATTCCATGGACAGGGAAACAGAGGTATTCCTGTCCATTTTCAGCCCCAAGCCCGAACAAGCCAGGATCAGGTTCAGCGATCCCCTGTGGTCCATATTCATCCAGACAGAGGATGAAAAAATCTACCCCCTGGAAATCAGAGCTGTGAGAAAGCCTCTGGCCAAGCTGCAGACATTTTATCCCTACGCCGGACAATGGAGCCATAATTATATCCTGAGGTTTCCAGAGCCGACCCGGGAATCTCTTGTAATGATCATGACGGGTCCTCTGGGCAGACTTGAGTTTGACTGGTGAGATCAAAAAAATACATGCATTCCCTGTTGCAGTAATTTGATTACTTTGTGCTACCCCGGTCAGGGCCTGAAGCCTTCATCAGACCGGCGGACCCTATTTCCCAAAGACCTTATGGCGGCGAAAAAAGAAAAGGTTATTTTCTGTTTTTCCGTCAAATTTTTTTTCCGGCGCAAAGCATTCAGGACAGAGCGCAGCCAACAGCTAACGCACCGGGGCCGGACAGGTATGACCAGCTGATAAATAAACAATACAAGACCTGGAGTGAAATCGGATGAAGAGCGACAAGTACAATGTAATACTTATGCGCGACCACTCATCAGTGAAGAGCTTTCGCTTGAATGGCTTGTGGATAAAGCTATTTGTTCTTTTTTTTGTTATTCTTCTCGCAGCCTCCATTGCCGGAGGATATTACAGCTTTGTTTTCATGGGGGAGAAACGGGAGATGGCTCATCTTTATGAAGGCAAAGCCGAGTCATTGCTCAAAG
>SL_3KL_010_SEDDRAFT_10004365_pt1 | contig 12774 bp, 7 predicted proteins | sample SodLakKL_010_SED_2_FD_10381 | JGI IMG/M metagenome (IMG submission 10381)
TCGGGTGGCTCGACGCACCGGAGCGGGCCGACGGCGTCGCCGACGAGCTGCACCGTGCCGCGAACGAGGTCGCAGCTGACGCGATCACCGACGTGCTCCTGGTGGGGATGGGTGGCTCCTCGCTGTACCCGGAGGTGCTGTCCACCACCTACGGGGCGCAGGGAGGCGCCCCACGCCTGCACGTGCTGGACTCGACCGATCCCGCGGCGGTGCTGGCCGTCGAGGAAGCGCTGCCCTGGTCGAGCACGCTCCTGGTCCCGGCGTCGAAGTCCGGCACCACGATCGAGATGGTCTGCCACCTCGAACGGTTCCTCGCACGGCTGCTCGACGCCCACGGCGACGACGCCGGACGTTTCGTCACGCCGATCACGGACCCGGGGAGCGAGCTGGATGCCCGTGCCGCCGAGGAGGGCTTCCGCCAGGTCATCCACGGCCAGCCGGACGTTGGGGGACGGTTCTCGGCCCTGACACCCTTCGGGCTGTGGCCCGCGGCTCTGCTCGGGCTCGACGTCGGTGCCCACGTCGCGCCGGCGCGCGAGGAGCTCGCCGACGCCCGGTCGACCGATCCGCAGGTCAACGGCTCGGCCGTGCTCGGCGCGGTGATGGCCGCGGCCGCGCGCGCGGGACGCGACAAGCTCACCCTCGTACTGCCCCGTGAGATCGCGTCGTTCGGTCTGTGGATCGAGCAGCTGGTCGCCGAGTCGACCGGCAAGCACGGCGTCGGGATGCTCCCGGTCATCGACGAGGACCCGACGGCGGTCGAGCTGGGCGACGACCGGCTGGTCGTGGTGCTCGGTGACGGCGAACGGTCGGCGTCGCTCGCGGCCGAAGGTGTCCCGGTGGTCGGGCTGCCCTGGGCGGGTGAGCAGGACCTGGGTCGCGAGGTGGTGCGCTGGGAGTTCGCCACCGCGGTCGCCGGCGCGCTGCTCGGCATCAACCCGTTCGACCAGCCGGACGTGGCGTCGGCGAAGTCCGCTACCTCGGCGGTGCTGTCGTCGGGGGAGGACCTGCCGCCGACCGGTGCACCCGACGACGTGCTCGATCGGGTCGGTCCGGGGGACTACGTGGCGCTGCTGGCGTTCGTCACCCCGGGCAGCGACGACGAGCGCCGCGTGCGTGCCGCCGCCGACGTGCTGCGTGGACGCTACGGGGTCCCCGTGACCGTGGGCATCGGACCGCGCTACCTGCATTCGACCGGGCAACTGCACAAGGGCGGCCCGGACCGTGGCGTGTTCCTGGTGACCGTCGGCGACGACCCCATCGATGCCGAGGTGCCCGGCCGCGGTCTCACGTTCTCGCAGCTCAAACGCGCCCAGGCAGCCGGTGATCTGAAGGCGCTCAGGGCTGCGGGGCGGCGGGTGGCGTTGGTCGCGCTGGGCGATCTGGCGGGGGACTGAGCGGGGCGATCCCCGCATCCTGCGCAACGCGGTCCCACAGGCGTCGTACGTCGCTGGGCCCGGTCCGGGTCCCTGGTAGCCGATGGGCGGACCGTGGCCGACGGTCGTGCCACAGCTGCCCGGCTCCGGGCACATCCGGCCGGAGCGCGAGCCACGTGATCGTGTCGGCCCCCTGCTCCGGGTCCCGCAGCAGGGGGCCAGTGAGTCGGCGGAAGGTCGGGAGCGACGACTCGACGCCCGGCGTCAGTGCCCAGCCGGGGTGCACCACGTGGAAGGCGACCTCCGGGACGCGTCGCGCCCACTCCGCCGTGAGCACCACCTGGGCGCGCTTCGCGTGGGCGTACGCGTTCGAGCCGCGGTAGCCGTCGGAGCTCCCCAGTCGGTCCACGTCCAAGCCCTGGGTGTACATGCCGCCGGAGGTGACCGTCACGACCCGGGATGCCGAGGATCGCTGCAGCCGGGGCAGCAGCAGGGAGGTGAGGAGGAAGGGGGCGACGACGTGGACCTGGTAGGTCCGTTCCAGGCCGTCGATGGTGACCTCGTGGTCGGCGAACATCGCGCCGGCGTTGTGCACGACGACGTCCACACACCGCTCCGCATCGAGCAGTCGGTCCGCGAGGTCGCGCACCGAGGCCAGGTCGGCGAGGTCGAGGATCTCGAAGGACAGCCGTGCGGCGATGTCGTCACGAGGCGTGTCGTCCCCAGGCACGTCGTCCCCGTCGCGGGGCGGTTCGCCACCCAGCTCACGGGCCAGGCGAGCATGGGCCTGTTCACCCTTCTCCCGTGAACGGACCGTGCCGGTCACCTTGCCACCTGCGGCCAGGACCGCTCGTGCCGTCGCGTAGCCGAGCCCGGAGTTCGCGCCCGTGACCAGCACGTGCCGGCCCTCGGCTGGTAGGGAGGTGAGCTCCTCCCACCGTTCGAGTCGTGAGCGCACGGCGTAGCCGACACGGCTGAAGGACGGGACGACGGTGGCCTCGAGTGCGAGGTCGACGGCGCTGGCGGTCAGGTGGCGGACGCGGGACATGGGGCCTCCGGGCGAACTTCTGCGACGGGTGTCGCTCGAGGTTCGTCGCACGAGCCGCCCAGGACGTGTCGCGCGGTCCGCTGCGGGGCTCCCAGCCGCCAGGGACCGGGCTTGTCGATCCGGGGATCAGGAACCCCAGGCTGGTCGGTGGGGTGTCTCCAGGACCTGTGCCTGGCACGGAGGCCAGATGCCGGGCGTCGAACCACCGTGACCGGGCTTCGGCCGGTCGCTGATCGCCGGCCGGTTGCTCCGGAGCTGACGTTGCGACGTCGCGTCCAGGAGGTCAGGGCGTGACGGTCACCGGGAGCGCGGTGACGCCGCGCATCAAGAGCCCCTCGAGCCAGCGCAGCTCCGAACGGTCGCACTCGAGCGTCGTCGATGGGAAGCGCCGGGCGAGCTGTTCGAAGACGATCGCGCCCTCGAGCCGGGCGAGTGGCGCTCCGAGACAGAAGTGGATGCCGTGGCCGAAGGCGAGGTGGTGCGCTTCGCGGTGGATGTCGAACGTGTCGGGGTCCTCGAACCGTTCGGGATCCCGGTTGGCGGCGAGCAGCACCGGTGCCACCAACCCGCCGCGTGGGATCGTGACGTCGCCGACGGTGACGTCCTCGTAGGCGAACCGCAGCGGCGCCACCTCGACGGGCCCGTCGTAGCGCAGCACCTCCTCGACGACCGCAGGGGCGAGCGCAGGATCGTCGACGAGCTCGCGCCACGCCGAGGGGTGGTCGAGCAGGGCGAGGACCCCGTTGCCGATGAGGTTGACGGTCGTCTCGTGACCGGCGATCAACAACAGCAGCACCATGCCGAGCAGCTCGGCGCGGTCGAGTTTGTCCCCTTCGTCCTCGGCAGCGAGCAGACGGCTGAGCAGGTCCTCCTGGGGCTCGGCGCGTCGCTGCGCGGCGAGGTCGTCGATGTAGCCGGCGAAGGCGAGTCCGGCCTCCTGTGCGGCGGTCGGGTCGGCAGCGGGCGAGAGCACCGCCCGCGACCAGGCACGGAACCGATCACGGTCCGCCGCGGGGACGCCGAGGAGCTCGGCGATCACCGTCACGGGGAGCGGGAAGGCCAGGTCGGCGATGACCTCGAGGTGGCCGTCCCGGTCGGCGGCATCGAGCATCTCGTCGACCAGCTCCCCGATCCTCGGCGCGAGGGCTGCCACGACCCGCGGTGTGAACGCCTTGTTGACCAACCGGCGCAGGCGGGTGTGGTCGGGCGGGTCCACCGAGATCATGCTGCGCGACAGCAGCTCGTGGCTGCCGACCGCCTCGGGCGGGAGCCCGGCTTTCGTCGGCTCCTTGCCGATCCCGGGGTGCCGGATCACGTACTCGCAGTCCGCGTAGCGCGTGACGAGCCAGATCCGGTTGCCCGTCAGGGGGCCGACCGTCTCATGGACCGGATCGGCCTCCCGCATGCGCGCCCACATCGCGTGCGAGTCACCCCGTGCCTCGACGTCCCAGATCGGGTAGGTCGTCGTGCTCGCCATCCCGATCCCCAACCCTCGATGAGCGACCAGCCTAGTCAGGTCAGGTGGTGTCGGAAGCTGTTGGTGGGCGGGGAGGGGCTCGAACCCCCGGCCTCCTCGGTGTAAACGAGGCGCTCTCGCCATCTGAGCTACCCGCCCGGAACAGCTCGCACGCTACCGCAGCTGTCGATCCTCGAACCCCCTGGGGATCGCTCGATCCCGGCACGTTCACAGGCACTGTGCAGGTGGCGCCCCAACGCCCGGTGGCCGAGAGCACGAACCGGCGGCGTCGGGCCAACGCGCCAGCGCAGGCGCAGCGCGCCGAGCTGCTGCGCGACGGTGATGCTCGGTCGGCTCCTGGTGACGGCGGGAGGCCGTGGCTGCGCCTCTCTCGCCTGTGTGAGGGGCATCGAGAGACCTTCGACGACGATCGAGGCCCTTGCTAGGGTCACGCGACGTGCCCGATCCGGGTCGCAGATCGCCGGCGAGAGCGCAGAACATGGAGGGGCGGCAGCATGGGGCGGCGCTCCACGCGACGAGGTGGAGGAGGCAGGCGCGCGACGGACTGCGCCGGGGGCGGCCGGCGATCCGGCCTGACCACCTGGGTTGTCGTGCTCGCTGGGGGAGCGGTCGCGTGGCTGCTCGCGAGCGGGGCAGCCACGGCCGAGTCACAGTTCGCAGGGGACGTCTTCGACTTCGGCATCACCGCCCCCGACGAGCCGTTGACGGTCGGCGACACGATCGTGTTCACGAACTCCGGTGAGCGGCCGCACACGGTGACCGACCGGGGCAACACCTTCGACACGAACGCGATCGCGCCGGGCGACACCGCGGCGGTGACGTTCGACGTGCCCGGCACCTACGAGATCTTCTGCCGCATCAACCCGGTGGCGATGAACGCCACCGTCGTCGTCGAACCCGGCGAGGACCCGCCGGACGAGGTCCGTGTCCAGACGTTCGACCCGAGCTTCCACCCGGACCCTGATGAGACGCTGCGGTTCGACCCGCCCGAGCTCGAGGTCCGTCCGGGCACGCGGGTCACCGTCGCGAACGTGGGCGGGCAACCACACACGCTGACCGCCGACGACGGATCGTTCGACACCGGCGAGATCGAACCCGGCGCCGAAGAGGGCCGCTTCGCCGGCGACCACGCCTCGTTCGTGGCCGAGGAGGAGGGGGTGTACGGCTTCCGCTGCCGCATCCACCCGGAGGAGATGCAGGGCACGCTCATCGTCGCGGACGACCCGGCCGAGCCCGACCCGCCACCGCCCGACGACCCTCCCGACGAACCCCCCGACGACGAACCCCCCGACGACGAGCGGGAGGTCATCGACCCCGGCGCCGGGGCCACCGACGCGGTCGCCGTCGCGATCGAGGACTTCTCGTTCGTGCCGTTCGAGGTCGCCGCCCTGCCGGGCGCGCAGCTGACGTGGACGAACCGCGGCGCAGTCGCGCACACCGCGACGTTCGACGAGGTGGAGGGCCGGGTCGAGGGGCTCGACACCGGCACGGTCGCGGCGGGTGAGACCGGGACGCTGTCCGCCCCGGAGGCGCCGGGCAGCTACAGCTACCTCTGTGAGATCCATCCGTCGATGCGGGGCGTGCTCGTCGTCGCGGCGCAGCGCGACCCGCCGACGGACGACGCGGCGGCCGGGGACCCGGTCGACGCCGCACCGGCTGACGACGAGGCTGGCGCGGCTGCGCCGGCGTCCGACGGCGACTTCGCTACCCCTGCGCTCGTCGGTGCGATCGCCATCGTCCTCGCCGGTGCCGGCGCGTTCGTCATCGCGCTGCGCGGCGGACGGCCGGACGAGTCAGGCGGGGACGGCTCCGGGTAGCCGGCAGGTGGGGATCGCGCACCCGCGGTCCTGCTCGGGAGGAGGGGCATGCTCGCACGGACAGCACGCCTCGTCGTGCGTCGGCCCGTGGCCGTCCTCGTCGGGGCATCCGCCTTCGTCGTCGTCTGTGCCGTTATCGGCGCGGGCGTCGTCGACGAGCTGTCGACCGGCGGCTTCGAGTCCCCCCGATCCGAGTCGGCGCAGGCTGCCGCCGAGCTCGAGGAGCGCTTCGGGGTCGGCCCCTCGAACCTCGTCCTGCTCATCACCGCGAAGCAGGGCACGGTCGACGACCCTGGGGTTGCCGCTGCCGGCAGCGCCCTGGCCGAGGGGCTCGCGACCGAGGCGGACGTCCGCGAGGTCGTCTCCTACTGGCACGCCGGTCGCCCCCCGACGCTGCGCTCCGATGACGGCACCCGGGCGCTCGTCCTCGCCCGCATCGCGGGCAGCGAGCAGGAGATCCAGGAACGCGTCACGAGGCTCGCGCCCGCGTTCAGCCAGGACGACGAGGTGCTCAGCGTCACGGTGGGCGGCAGCGCCGAGGTCGCCCGCGAGCTCACCGAGACCTCCGAGGCGGACCTCCGCCGAGCCGAGCGCGTCACCGTGCCGCTCACCCTGCTGCTGCTCGTCCTCGTCTTCGGCGGCGTCGTCGCCGCCAGTCTGCCGATCGCCATCGGGATCCTCGCGATCTTCGGCGCGCTCGGTGCGCTCCAGCTCATCACCATGTTCACCGACGTGTCGGTGTTCGCCCTCAACCTCGTGTCCGGTCTCGGTCTCGGACTCGCCATCGACTACAGCTTGTTCACGCTGTCACGCTTCCGCGAGGAGCTGCGGGCTGGCTACACGACCGCCGAGGCGGTCTCCCGGTCGGTGCAGATCGCCGGGCGCACGGTGACGTTCAGCGCGGCCACGCTGCTCGTCGCGCTCGTGGCGCTGCTCGTCTTCCCGCAGTTCCTGCTGCGCTCCGTCGCCTACGCGGGCGCCGCCGTCGTCGCGATCGCCGTGGTCGGCTCGGTCATGGTCCTACCCGCGATGCTGCGGCTGCTCGGCCCGCGGGTCGACAAGCTCGCGGTCATGCGGCGCCAGCCCCGCGCCCCCGGCGAGGGCGCCTGGCACCGGCTGGCGACAGCAATCATGCGCAAGCCGATCCCGGTTGCGACGCTCATCGCCCTGTTCCTCATCGTGCTGGCGTTGCCGTTCCGCAGCGCGGAGTTCTCGCTGGCCGACGACCGCGTCCTGCCGGCGGAGTCGACGAGCCGCCAGACGGCCGAGGAGATCCGCCGCGCCTTCGACGCGACGGAGTCCGGCGCGCTGTCGGTCCTCGCCACCGGGGTGGACCCGGCAGGCCTCGACGAGGACATCGACGGCTACGCCACCGCCGTCTCCTCGCTCACTGGGGTGGCGCGGGTCGAGGGGCCAACCGGGATGTACGTCGACGGGCACCTCGTCGTGCCCCCCGACGAGCGTGCTGCGGCGTTCCGCACCGTCGACGCGTTCTACCTCTCGGTCGTGCCGGCCGTCGAGCCGCTGTCGCCGCAGGGCGAGGCGCTCGTGGCCGCCGTCCGGGACCAGCCAGCGGCGTTCCCCACCGTGGTCGCCGGCGACGCCGCCCAGCAGGTCGACACGAAGGCGGTCATCGCGACCCGGATCCCCTACGCCGCCGCGATCATCCTCGTCGGCACCGCGGGGTTGCTGTTCCTGCTGTTCGGCAGCGTGATCGCGCCGCTCAAGGCGCTCGTGCTCAACCTCCTGAGCCTCACGGCGATGTTCGGCGTGATCGTGTGGGTGTTCCAGGACGGCAACCTCGCCGATCTCCTCGGCTTCACGCCGAGCGGCACCGTCGACATCGCCGCCCCGATCCTCATGTTCTGCTTCGCCTTCGGGCTGTCGATGGACTACGAGATGTTCATCCTCTCGCGGGTCCGGGAGGAGTACCACCTCACCGGCGACCACGACGGGTCGGTCGCCTTCGGCCTGCAGCGGACGGCGGGCATCCTCTCGGCCTCGGCGGGCGTGCTGGCGGTCGTGTTCCTGGGGATCGCGACGTCAGGCGTGCAGCTGCTGAAGATGTTCGGGGTCGGGATGGCGGTCGCGGTGGTGGTCGACGCCACCCTCGTGCGTGGGGGGCTCGTGCCGGCGGTGATGAAGCTCGCGGGCGACTGGACATGGTGGGCGCCGAAGCCGCTGCGTCGCTTCCACGACCGCTTCGGCATCACCGAGCACGTCGACCTCACCGAGCCGCCGGCTGACGGGGCGGAGGCCGAGTTGCCGCCTGACGTGGGGGAGGCCGAGCCGCCGGCTGACGCGTCGGTCAGAGGCCGGCGGGTCGCCGACCTCGACGTCGTGCGCTCCCTCGGCAGGGACCGCCACAGCGAGGTCTACCTCGCGCAGGCTCCCGAGCGGCTCGGCCGGCTCTCCGTCGCCGTGCGGCTCTACGACGACACCTTCACCGGCGACGAGTTCCTGCTCGCCGCCAGGGAGCTGCAGGCCTACAGCGCGGTGCGTTCGCCGGGGCTCGCGGCGCTCTACGAGTTCGGGTTGTGGCAGGGCCGGCTGTACTTCACGAGCGAGTACGTCCCGATGGGCTCGCTCGCGCAGCCGGCGCAGGAGCTCAGCCTCGAGCAGACGCTCCTGGCCGTGGCCGATGCGGCGCGGGCCGCGCACGACCTCCACGACGCCGGCATCGTCCACCGCGACCTGCGTCCTCGCAGCATCCTGCTGAGCCCGGAACGGGCGAAGCTGTCGGGCATCGGCATCCCCCAGCTGCTGGCCGAGGGTCGTCGCGACCCCCGCACGAGCCTCGCACCGCAGACGGTGGGCGCAGTGCCCGTCGGGGCGGTCGAGTACATCGAGCCGGCTGTCCTCGCCGGGCAGCCCGCCGGACGGGCATCGGACATCTGGTCGTTCGGCGCGACCCTCCACGGTGTGCTCGCCGGGACGTCGCTCTACGGGGAGTTGCCCGCCGAGGCGTCGGCCCGGGTCGCGTACGTCACGGACACGCCGCCCCGGATCAGTCCGGCGCTGGCACCCGAGCAGCAGGAGATCGTCCGCCGCTGCATCGACCCCGAGCCGGCGTCCCGCTACCCGACGGGAGCGGCGCTCGCGGACGCGCTCGAGCAGCTCCTCGCGGACACGGCGCCGGCACAGTGAGGGGGCTCAGTCCCGCCGGCGGGCTGTGAGGTAGAGCGCCGCCGTCGCGACCAGCAGGCCCGCGAGCCCGATGAAGAACCCGGCGACGGCGTAGTCGGGACCCTGGAGGTCCTCGCGCCGCACGAGCGCCGAGATGAGGCCGAGCAGCGCCGCGGCGCCCTGCGCCTCGAGCGGGATCCGCATCGAGGACCAGCGTCCGTCGACCGCGATCCCGATGGCCACGAGCGCGGGCAGGAGGAACGTCGCGGCGACCACCCGGGCGGTGAGCGGACTCAGCTCCCACGCCCACACGGCCGCGGCGCTGCCGGGCAGGAACAGCAGCCACAGACCGACGACACCGAGCACGGTCCCGACAGCCGCGATCACCGCACGCAGGTTCGCCGGCACGGTCGCAGGATCCTCCGGCGACCTCGGCGCGGCCCGCGAGTTCACGAGCCAGGCGGCGAGCACGAGCACCGGGGTCGTGAGGTAGAGCGCCGTCCACACCCAGAACGCGACGTGGTCGTGGGTGAAGCGGTCCCAGTGGATGATCGTCACGACCCCCAACGTGCCGGCGAACGCGGCGACCGCGGGGAACCCGAGCGCGACGGCGCTCCACCGGCGCGCGGCGAGCACCCGGGAGAAGAACACGATGCCGCCGGCGTAGGTGGACCCCAGCGCCATCGCGGTGAGCTGCGGGTTGATCGGCCAGGCGAACAAGCGCGCCGTCTCTTGCGGCTGCAGCAGGAGGATGAACGCCGCGAGCACGAGGAAGGGGATGATCACCCCTGCGAGGACGCGTGTCGAGCGCAGGACCCCTACGTCCGCTCCCGCCACCGTTCCGCCTGGCAGAGGTCGCTCGTTCTCGCCCACGCTTCGCCTCGCCTCGTTCGCGGGCGGAACTATAGGGCATGGCGTTGCGGGGTCGCGCCTCGGCGGCTCCGGGAGGCGGCGCGGTGGATGGATTAGGGTGCTGCTGCGCTGGCCGGGAGGTCGCGTGGACGGACGTCGATCTCCCTCCGACGAGGCATCGCAGGTGGTGGGGATGAGCTACACCTTTGTCGCAGGCGGGACCGGGTTCATCGGTCGGGAGCTGGTCGACGCCGCTTCCCGGGCCGGGCTGGAGCTGTGCGTCCTCACGCGTGACCCCGCCGCCGCCCGGGAGCTCGACGCGCAGGGGGTCGGCACCGTCGTCGGTGATCTTGCGCAGCCGGGTCACTGGCAGGACGCGGCAGCCGCGGCTGGGGCCGCGATCTACGTCGCCGCACCGCCGACGTGGGGCCGGCGGCTGTCGCAGCGGGTGGCGCGCCGCTACCGCGAGGGCATGACGGCGATGACGAGGTCGTTCTACGCGAGCCTCGACGCGGACCGGGTCGAGAAGGTCGTCTACGTCGCCGGGGCCAGCTACTACGGCGACACCGGCGAGCACGTAGCGACGGAGGAGCAGACCCCCCACCCGAAGGGGACCGGGCCGTACATCGCTCCGGCCATCGACGTGGCGCGCGCCTACGGGCAGCGGGGCATCCCGACGGTCGTCACGTTCCCCGGTGCGGTCTACGGGCCCGCGTCGTGGCTGCCGCAGCTCGTGCTCGAGCCGCTCCACCGTGGCAAGCCGATCCACGCCCTGCGCGGTCACGAGCCGGCGATCTCCCTCGTCCACCGCTCAGACTGCGCGGAGGCGCTCATCCACCTGCTCCACCACGGCAGCCCCGGGGAGAGCTACTTCATCGCCGACGACGAGCCGATGACCCTGCAGGCGATCCTCGACCTGTCTTCGGAGCTCACCGGGATCCCCTACAAGAAGCGGCCGTTGCCGCAGTGGCTCTGCCGGCTCGCCATCGGCCCGATCCTCACCGACGCCGCGACCGGCAACGTCGTCGTCGCCAACGCGAAGCTGAAGCGCACGGGTTTCACGCTGCGCTATCCCTCGCTGCGCGACGGCCTCGAGGAGGTCATCGCCGACTGGCGGCAGGCGAACGGCGCTCCCGTCCGGCGAGGCCAGCGATGAAGCTGTCCGACCTCGCGCTCGTCCCCATGCGCTGGCAGGCCGTCCGCACCCCCCTCATCCGCCTGCTCGTCATGCGGGAGCGGGCGCGCTCCGGGGTTGCCCTCGACCCGTTCTCACCGGCGTTGCGCGCCGACCCCTACCCCGTGCTCCGCGCGATCCGCGAGCAGGACCCGGTCCACTGGATGGAGACGGCGAGGGGCTGGCTGGTCACCCGCTACGACGATGTCAGCGGGCTGCTGCGCGACCCGCGGATCTCCGCCGACCGGACCCCGATGTCGGTGGACGCCAGCTGGCGGCGCGGCAGCGAGATCCAGCGCTGGCTCGAGAGCTCCCTGCTCGGCCTCGACCCGCCGGAGCACACGCGCCTGCGCAAGCTCGTGAATCGTGCGTTCACCCCCCGAGTGGTCGAGCCGATGCGCGACCGCATCGCCGAGATCACCGACGAGCTGCTCGACGCCCGCGCAGCCGACGGGCGGATGGACGTGATCGCGGACCTCGCCGAGCCGCTGCCGGTGCGGGTGATCGCCGACCTGCTGGGTGTGCCCCGTGAGGATCAGCCCCTGTTCGCCCGCTGGTCGTCAGCGCTCGGCGCGGCGTTCGACATCGCGTTCGAGAAGGCGACGATCGACGCCGCCGACCGCGCGGTGCGCGAGATGCGCGCCTACTTCCGCCCGCTGCTCGACGCCCGCCGTCGAGAGCCACGCGAGGACCTGCTCACCGCGCTCGTCCAGGCCGAGGAGGAGGGCGACACGCTGTCCGAGGACGAGCTCTACTCGTTCTGCATCATCCTGCTCGCCGCAGGCCACGAGACGACGATGAACTTCATCGGCAACGGCGTGCTCGCGCTGCTCGAGCACCGCGAGCAGCTGGACCGGCTCAGCGCCCGGCCCGAGCTGGTCGACGGCGCGGTCGAGGAGGTGCTTCGCTACGACGCGCCGCCGCAAGCCACGACGCGCCGGGCCGTCGAGGCCTTCGAGCTGGGCGGCAAACGCATCCGCGCGGGAGACCTGCTCGTGCTGAGCATCGCCGCCGCGAACCGCGACCCTGCGCGCTTCGACCACCCCGACGAGCTCGACATCACCCGAACCGACAACCGGCACCTGACCTTCGCGCTCGGACCGCACTTCTGCGTGGGAGCCCCACTGGCCCGGCTCGAGGGCAGCATCGTGTTCACGCGGCTGTTGCAGCGCTGGCCCGACATCCGCCTCGACCCCGACCGGCCACACGAACGACGCGCCACCGGCACGGTCCGGGGCTTGCGGTCGCTGCCGGTGCGCCTCACGTGAACAGCGCCCCCGGCTGCCCGACGCGTCGGGCACGCTCGCGGGCTACCGCCACAGGTTGCCCGTCCCGTCGCGGCGCCTCCTACGCTCGACGTCCGCCCGCACGTGGGAGCGACGAGCAGGAGGTTGATGGTGAGCGAGGTGGAGACCGTCGGTGACTGGCTGGCCCTGGTGCACGATCGCTACCCGCCGGCACACGCGGCCTCCTGGGACAACGTCGGGTTGCAGGTCGGTGATCCGGCGTGGCCGGTGGAGCGGGTGCTCGTCAGCCTCGACGTGACCAGCGAGGTGCTCCGTGAGGCCGCAGAGGTCGACGCGACGATGGTGCTCGCCCACCACCCGCTGCTGTTCCGCCCGCTCGCGCGCCTCACGCCGTCGACGGCGTCGGGACGGCTCGCCCTGGCCGCCGCCCAGCAGGGCACCGCGGTCGCGGCCGCGCACACCAACCTCGACGTCGCCCAGGACGGTGCCGGGACGTCGACCCCCGTGGCGCGCGTGCTCGACCTGGAGGACGTGCGGCCCCTCGACACCGGGCTCTCCGACGGCGCCCGTTGCAAGCTGATCGTCTTCACCCCGCCCGAGGCGGTCGACGCCGTGATCGAGGGCGTGTCGGCCGCGGGCGCGGGACGGATCGGCGAG
>SL_3KL_010_SEDDRAFT_10004366_pt1 | contig 12774 bp, 7 predicted proteins | sample SodLakKL_010_SED_2_FD_10381 | JGI IMG/M metagenome (IMG submission 10381)
CACCACCCTCACCAACCTCGACCTCGGCTCCAACACCATCACCGACACCACACCCCTGGCACGACTCACCAACCTCACCCAACTCAACCTCAGCCGCAACCAGATTCGTGAGATCACACCACTTGCCTCGTTGTCGCAACTGACCGCGCTGTCACTCGCACGCAACCGCCTCGAGGACATCGCCCCCCTGCTTGCGCTCGAACACCTCTCGGTGCTCGATCTGGAGCGGAACTGCCTCGACCTGCTGGAGGGTGCATCCTCCCGTCACATCGCCCGCCTGGAGGCCACGGGCACCACGGTCGACAGCGAGCGTCAGGACACCTGCGAGTAGAGTCCCGACAGCAACCCTCGATCGTGATGCGAGACCGACTTCGCTTGGCCACGCACACGCGCGGGGCGTCAGTCGGCAGACTCGAACCCGGTCTGGACACGCACCGCGCCCGCGTTGTGGCGCCTGTTTCGCAGCGAGCTCGCCACCGCCTTCAGGATGCCGCCCAGCTTGAAGCTGAACAGGTGGCGCTGCCAGAACAGCTCCTGCTTGTCACTGACCGTGGAGTCGCTGAAGCGTGAGATCTCGCCGTAGAGCTGCTCCGCAGCGACGGGGTCGAGTTCGCCATGCAGGCTGGCGTTGAGGCGCTCACGCAGCCGGCGGGCACCAGCGATGCCCTCGGCGACCGACCTGGCACGCTGCTCCGAGATCCGGCCGTAGCGCCGCTTGAGGTCGTTGAGCCGCTCAGCCGCATCGTAGGTGGCGTCCACCAGCCGCGATCGGCTCATCCACGCGGTCTCGTAGTTGAGGATGTGCTCCCAGCTCGGCTGGACCAAGAGCTGACGGTGCTCCTCGAGCGTGTGCGCGAGCTTGCGGTACCCGAAGCGTTCGGGCTCCTCGAAGATCTGGCTACCCGGGTCCAAGAACGGACCCATGGGCGAGATGAAGCACTGCAGCCGCGCGTCGCCGAGCTTGAACAGGTGCTCGCAGTAGTCGACGGTCTCCATCACCGACTCGTAGGTCTGGTACTGCAGCCCGATCATGTAGAACACGTCGATGCGCGTGCAGCGCAACTTCAACGCCTCGCGCAGCATCGTCTCCATGTCCTCGTTCTCGTAGCCGGCCTGCCCTTCCATGGCGTGACGCACGACCTTGTCGTGGCTCTCCGGACTCACCTCGAAGCTCCACTTGTGCAACTTCGCGTCGATGTGCTGCAGGAACTCGATCGGTGGCACGTCGAAGAACTCGAACATCACGTCATTCGTCACGTCTCGTGCGGCGATCTCGTCGATCACCTGCGTGGCGTAGGCGCGGCCGCCTTGCAGCAGGTCGCCCGGGATCACGATGGTGCCGCGCGACAGGCGCCCGATCGCCGCGAGGTTGTCGGCCAGGTTCGCCGGGCTGCGGTACACCGGCTTCTTGCGTAACGTCAGGTGACCACAGGTGGTGGCCGAACTGCCGCAGGTGACACACTCGAAGGCACAGCCCTTGAGCGGCAAGACCATGGTCGTCGGGTTCCTCAGCCAGCCGTTGTACGGCAACACGCTGGCCAGATCGCGGTAGCGGATCGCCATGTCGATCAGCAGTTCGGGCCGGACGTCGACGTAGTCGAGCGTGTTCGGGATGAACGTCAACGGGTTGACACGAACCTCCTCACCATCACGCCACGTCAGGTTCGGGATCGCCTCCAGCGACGTCCCTTGCTCCAGCGCCGTGAGCAGCTGGTGGAGCGGCGGCTCGGTACTGTCGCCGCGCAGGACGAAGTCGACTTCCGGGTACGCCATCAACTCACGGTGGAAGTACGTCGACGACAACCCACCGAAGATCACCGGCACATCCGGGTGGACCTTCTTCGCCAAGCGCGCGATCTCGATCGCGCCATGGCAGTGCGGCATCCAGTGGAGGTCGATACCGATCAGCTTCGGTCGTTGGCGCTCCAGGAAACGGGAGACGTCGAACCGTTTGTCGCCGAGCATCCGCAAAGCCAGGTTGGCGATGCGCACCCGCATACCCCGTTGCTCCAGGTACTCGGCCATGGTCAGGAAGCCGATCGGGTAGAGCTCGAACATCACCGACGACGGCACCATGTCGCTCACCGGGCCGTACAGGATCGACTTCTCGCGGAAGTCGTACACGCTCGGCGGATGCAGCAACAGGAGATCCATGGTCGAGGCAGCCATGCCGAGCATGGTACTCGGAACGGGGGTGCAACACCGGCCACCAGCGCAACGAAAGCCTCACCCGCGCCGTCGACGCGTCGGGGCATCGCTGCTGCGCCGCCACGAACGTACCCCGAGAGGCAGACGACACACGCATCGCTCCCCCCTTCGGATAGCGTGAGCCTCGACACGCCGCTCCCGCTCGATCGGCGCGCTTCGCCGAAAGCATCGAGGCTCACATGCATCACTGGAAGCGATACCTTGCACCTGCGGCACTCGTCGCGCTCGCCGTGCTCAGCGCTTGCACGGGACCGGCTACGAGCACGCTGAATGTCGTCACCACGGGAAGCGGGGCCGGAGCCGTGAGGAGCGAACCGGCCGGGATCGACTGTGGCACCACCTGTCACGCGAGCTTCGCCTTCGGAAGCACCGTCACGCTCATTGCAACACCCGCGGCCGAGAGTCGCTTCATGCGTTGGTCGGGTTGCGACAGCGCCCACGGGTTGATCTGCAGCGTGAGCATGACCGGCGACCGGAGCGTGTTCGCGAGCTTCGCAGTCGACGATGCGTCGACGGCATCGATCAGTGGCACGTTGGTCTTCCCGGGTGACGTCGTCGGGCCGAGCGAAGCTCGTTCCGCCACCGCGAGCAGTGACGCACGCGCCGGCAGCCAGCGCGGCGTCGACGTGGTGCCGGGCGAGGTGATCGTCCGCTACGCAGCGCACGTCACGCGGCGGCTGGCGCCGCTGCACGTCGCGGGCGTGCCGCTCGCGCATGTACGCAGTGTCGCGGCCGAGGCACTGGAGGTCTACCGCGCCGAAGGGCTGTCACAGGCCGAGACGCTCGACCTGGTCGCTGCCCTGCGAGGGCGGGACGAGATCGAAGACGCCTTCCCGAACTGGATCGTCCGCTCCTTCGCGACACCGGACGACGAGTTCTACGCGTTCCAGTGGCATTATGGTGCAGCCAACCTGCCTGCAGCCTGGGACATCGAAGACGGCACGAGTGCACCCGTCATCGTTGCGATCATCGACACGGGCATCATTCCGCACCCGGACCTCGACCCCCTGCCTGGGTTCGACTTCTTCGCCGATGACGACGACCCGACGGACACGGGGGAAGGGACGGACTACCACGGTAGCCACGTCGCCGGCACCGTCGCCGCCGTGACGAACAACGCGCTCGGGGTCGCAGGCGTGAGTTGGGGTGCTGACATCGTGCCCGTGCGGGTCCTCGGACCCGACGGAAGCGGTTCGACCCTCGGGCTCATCGACGGGATCATCTGGGCAGCGGGCAACCCCCAGGGCGAGTCCGGTCTCCCCCCGAATCCGAACCCGGCCAGGATCATCAATCTGAGCCTCGGAGGCAACATCGGCGGCGCCTGCCCCGAATCGCTCGACTTCACCTTCGGACAACTCGTCGCAAGCGGGGCCATCCTCATCGCGGCGGCCGGAAACGACGGCACCGATGCAGGCACGGTCTTCCCAGCCAACTGCAGCAACGTCATCGCGGTCGGTGCGACGGGCCCGGCAGACACGCGGGCACCGTACTCGAACTACGGCAGCGTGATCGACATCATGGCTCCCGGTGGCGACACGTCGACCACGCTCACCATCGAAGGCAGGACGGTTCCCGCGGGCGTGCTCAGTACGACCCTGAACAGCGTTGGGGAGCCCGATTACGCCTTCTTCCAGGGGACCTCCATGGCCGCCCCGCACGTGGCAGGCTTGGCCGCCCTGATGCTTGCGGCCGATCCCAGCCTGACCCCCGAACTCGTCCGCAGCCGCTTGCGCGAGAGCGCACGCGGGCTCGACGCCGCCGCCTGCGGACGGCCGTCGTCCGCCGACTGCGGCGCTGGCCTGATCGACGCTGCGGCCGCGCTCGTCGCCGACACGGGCGCGCCAGTCCCTCCGCCGGCACTGCCGCCGGTCACGACGGACGTACCGACATACGTGGTGGCGTTCTACTGCCTGCCGTTCGGCGGCGATCCCTGCGGCGACTTCGACTTCGACCGCACCGCCGAGCTCATCGTGTCGACCGACTCGCACCGCGTGCCGTACAGCGTCACGGGTCTCGCGCCCGGCACCTACCTGATGGCGGCCTGGCAAGACCTCGACCAGGACCTCGTCGTCGACGAGGGTGAGCCGTTCGGGGCGCACCCCGACCTGATCACGCTGGCGGCCGGCGACGCCCGCACCGGCGTGACGATCTACCTCGAGCCGCTGACCATGACGTCGACCCCGCTCGACGACATGGTGATCGCGGGCTTCCAGGAGCGCTTCGCGACACGCGGCACACACGGCCGCTGAGGAGGCCGCATCACGGCACCGCCACACCGACCGCGCGCGGTACCACGACGTCGAGGTGGTCCCCCGCCGCTCGCGCAGCCACCTCTGCGACGAGCTCCTCTGGCAACGCACACGCCAACCGTTCGAAGCCCTCCTGCGCCTGGTCGCGCACGGCACCCGTCGCGGCGCCATGCTGCCGGACCAGCGCGTACAGCGCGAGCGCTTCGGCGGCGTCCCCGCGTGTCGCCCGTACGTCGCCGAGCACCTTGAGGCACTCGAGCACGCGCGGAGTCTCACGCATCCGCCAGGCTTGGTCGACTGCCTCGCACACCCCGCGCTCGGCCTGCTCGGGGCGCCCCTCGGCGAGATCGACCAGCGCCAACCGCGTCAACGCGGCGACCTCGGCACCCTTGTCGCCGATCGACCGGGCCACGCGCAAGGCGTGCGCGTCATGCTCGCGCGCCGCAGCGTAGTCCGCCAGCGCCGCGTGCAGCATGCCGAGGTTGGAGGTCAGCGAGAGCGCATCGCGGTGGTTCTCGGCGCGCCGCGCGAGCGCCAAGCCTTGCTGCCACACCGCACGTGCCTGCTCGAGGTCGCCGTCCTCGAAGTGGAGCAGCCCGAGGTTGTTGAGCAGGCGCGCCTCACGCAACGTGTCGCCTTGCTCGCGGAACGCTTCGTGTGCCTCGCGCAGGCGCGTGACGGCATGGCCGCGATCGCCGGCGAGCTGCAGCGCCAAGCCGAGGTTCGCCAGCGCGACACCACGCTCGCTGGGCGGTTCCTGCACCGACACGAGATCGATGGCCTCCTCGAAGTGCTGGCTCGCGCGACCGTAATCGCCTTGGTGGAGCGCGGCCACGCCGAGCACCTGCAGCGCCTGGCGCCGCCCGCGTGTGTCGCCAGCCGAGCGGAACCGATCGAGCGCCTCGCGCGCCACCGTGCCGGCGCGTTCGAACTCCCCCAGACAGCGCTGCAGCCGCGCCTCGCCGACCTGCAGCTGGCCCACCGCCGCCGGCGGCACGCTGTCCGATGACGTCAGCCGCGCGGCGCAGTCGCGGAAGAACGCGACCCCCTCACGGAAGCGTGAACGGGCCTCGAAGAACGTGGCGAGCGCCTCGACGGCGGCCGTGAAGGCGCTCGGCTCGGCTACCGGATCGACGACGGCGAAGGCCGCCCGGAGGTTCTCGCGCTCCTCTTCGATGGCATCGAGCGCATCCTTCTGCCGGTCGCCCTGCAACGCATCGCTCGCATCGCGCAGCATGTCCAGGTAGTACGAGGCGTGCCGCGCCGCGGCCTCGGCCGCCTCGTGCGGGTGATCGCGCAGCTTCTGCTGGCTGAACTGGTACACGAGCGATTGGCGCTCGAAGCGACCCCGCGGTGCGGGGCGCAGCAGCGACTTGTCGACCAACGAGGCCAGCGTCGTGATCGTGGCGCCAGCGACGGCACGAGCCGCCTCGCGCCGGAAGCCGCCGCGGAAGACGGCCAGGCGCCGCAGTACGCGCTGTTCGTGCGCTGGCAGGAGCGACCATGAACGCTCGAAGGCGGCGCCGAGGCTGCGATGGCGAGCGGGCGCGTCACGCGCGCTGGAGGCGAGGACGTCGATGTCGCGCTCGATCGCGTCGGCGATCTCGGCGACGGGCATCAACCGCACCCAGGATGCGGCCAGCTCGAGCCCCAACGGCAGACCGTCCACCAGGCGGCAGATGCGCAGCACCGGCGGGAGGTCGTCGCTGGCCAGCGTGAAGCCCGGACGCGCTCGCCGAGCGCGCTGTACGAAGAGGCGCACGGCGTCGGCTCGCCCCGCAGCGTCGGAGTCCGTCTCGTCCGTACACGGGCAGGGCAGTCCCGCCACCACGAACACCCGCTCGAGCTCCACGTGCAGACGCTCGCGGGAGGTCACGAGCAGGCGCAGGTTCGGGCAGGCCGCGGCCAGCGCCTGGAGCTGCTCGGCAGCGTCCATCAGGTGCTCGAGGCCGTCCACCAGCAGCAGCAGCGCCCGCTGCCCGATGCCGACCTGCGCCTGCTCGCGCGGGGTCAGCCTGGGGTCGACGGGCAGACCGAGGGCGTCGACGACGGCGCTCGCGACGGCCCGCACCGACCGCAACGGCGCCAGCGGGACGAAGTACACGCCGTCCGGGAAGGCGTTCAGCCGACGCTGCTCGTGGGCGACCTGCAGCGCCAAGCGTGTCTTGCCGACCCCGCCGGGACCCACCAGCGTGACCAGCCGACCGTGATCCTGTGCCAGGAGCGTGCCGATCTCGGTGAGCTCGAGGTCGCGACCGACGAAGCTGGTGGCGCGCGCGGGGAGCGTGTGCGACGTCCCGGGCGTAGCCTCGACGGCACTTGCTCGCAAGCGTTCGCGCGCTGCCTCGCTGGTGGCCGCCAACGCGATGCCGTAGCTCTCGACCTCCTCGCGCACGCGCACCGCCAGCGGGCTCCGGCCCGCCAAGAGGAGCGTGTGCAGCCGCACCAGGTCGTCGGGCTCGGGCCCCATCGCCACCAGGTCGATCGCCTTCTCAGCCCGCGCAGCAGCGGCCTCGAAACGCCCCTCGCGCGCGTCACGCTCGGCCAGTCGCAGTCGCACCTGATGGAGCCGGGCGGTGACGAGTTCGCGGGTCCGGAAGACCCACTCCTCGAGCTCCACACCCAACCCCGGGAGATGGAGCCCTGCCAGGAAGGGTCCACGACCGGATAGGAGCTTCTCGTCAGGCACGCCGTTCTGCAGTCGTTCCAGCAACTCGGCCGCGTCGCACGGCAGGCGCGTCCAAACTTGCTGGCGATCGGCCTGCACGGCGCCAGGTGCACCCTGGCGGAGCTGGCTCAGCGCCACGGTCAAGCTCTTCAGGCGATCGCTGGCCTCGGGCCAGAAGAGCTCGGCCAGGTAACGCCGCTCCTGCGCGCCCTCCAGCGCCAGGTAGGTGAGCAGGAGCAGCGGTTTGGGACGCGTGAAGTTCGCGCCGTCGAGCGCGAGGCCACCGAGGGTCCGGATCCGCATAGTGGGCCGACTATAGCGGGAACGACGGTGGGCGCGACGTCGTGTGGCGATCTTCGCGTCCCGCCGTGCCACGGCGGGGCCGTGCGCTGCACGAACAGCCGGTCGGCCCCCATTCTCGTTCGTTAGCGCCCCGTTAACCATGACCGTGGCAGTCTCACCGTGCGCGCGCGCCGCGGCGCCTCGCCGCGGGCGCACGCGCACGGAGGAGGACCGCATGACCACGGCACAGGCACTGCGTAACGGCATCGACATCCAACAGTTGCAGCAGACGATCGCTGCGATCGAGGAGAGCCCGGAGTTGGGCCGCTTCACCTTCCGCGCCAGCAGCGAGTGGACGGGTGGTGGCCGCTCGCGCACGACCGTGCAGGGCTTCTACGGCGCCGGCAAGGAAGACGACTCGCGTCCTCGACCGCTGGTGATGGAGGGCGACGAACCGCACGTGCTGCTCGGCTCGAACCACGCCCCGAACGCCGTCGAGGCGGTGCTCCACGCGCTCGCCTCGTGCCTCACGGTCGGCTTCGTGTACAACGCAGCCGCGCGTGGCATCGACGTGGAGGCATTGGACTTCGACCTCGAAGGCGACCTCGACCTGCGCCCCTTCTTGGGTTTGAGTGAGCACGAGCGCCCCGGGTACCAGGGTATCGAGGTCCGCTACCGGGTCACGGCCGACGCTCCGCGCGAGCAGCTCGAGGACCTGTGCGCCTACGTGCAGCGCACGTCGCCGGTGGTCGACATCATCAGCAACCCGGTCCCGGTGCGCGTCAGCCTCGAGGGCTGACGCGCACCGGGACCGGCCTCGTCACCACCTCACGACTCGATCTGCAAGCCCTTGGGCGTCAGCACGAACTCGATCTGCCCCAACACGTAGTCGAGCAAGATCGCGAGCAACGCGGCCGGCACCGCGCCGAGCAGCACGAACGGGTAGATCAGCTGGCTGAGACCGCCGGCGATGGGTACGCCGAGTCCGCCGGAGCCGGCGTAGGCGCCCAACGCGGCGGTCCCCACGTTGATGATCACGCTGGTGCGGATACCCGCCAGGATGATGCGGCTAGCGTTGGGCAGCTCGATCTGCCACAGCACCTGCGACGGCGTCATCCCCATCCCTTCAGCGGACTCGATCACGAACCGATCCACGGACTCGATCCCGACGATGGTGTTCCGCACCACCGGCAGCATCCCGTAGAGGATCAACGCCACGATCGTGGGCCAGAAGCCCAGACCGATGATCGGCACCATGATCGCCACGATGGCGAGCGTCGGCATCGTCTGGCCTGCGCTCACCAGATCCGAGACCAGCGGCAGGAACTCGCGGTACTGCGCGCGGGTGACAAGCACCCCGAGCAGCAGGCCCAGCGAGATCGTCACCAGCGACGACAGCAGCACCAGCTCGAGGTGCTGCCCGGCGAAATCGATCACCGTTCCGCGCGGATGGAGCAACTGCCGCCGTCCCGGGAACACCGCCGACAGCAGGCGGTCCCACAGCGGCACGTGACCGAACACCGACCAGAACGTCAGGAAGATCGCCGCCGCGCGCACCAGCGGCCGCACGAGGCGCGTGCCCGGCCGCTGCAGGAGTCCCAGGCCGATCTCGACCACGACCGGCACGAGCAGCGCCAGAGCGAGCGGCACGCCGGTATCGATCGCGCCGACGTCGATCACCGTGCGCGGGTGCGAGCCGAGGGTGGGCAGCCACAAGGTGGGCGCCAGCGTGGCCTCCTGGCCGGCGAAGCGCTGGTCGCGCATCACCACGGTGATCTGCCCGAGGACGCCGGCCAAGGCGGCCAGCGCCAGCCACACCAACGGCGCGACGCCGATCAGGCGGGCCGCTCTGGCCGTGACCCCGGCGTTCGCGCTCACGTGTCCCTCGCCGCGCCGTTCTTGGCGGCGATCGTGCGCAACGCCTCCAGTGTGATCACGCCACAGACGCGGCCTTCGTCGTCCACCACGGGTGTGGTGGAGAAGCCGCGTCCGACCAGCGCCGAGAGCGCGTCGCGGACGGAGGCGTCAGCAGGCACGGTGTGCTCCCGCACATCGAGGTCGACGTCGTCGGCTGGCGTCATCACGTCGCGGACGCGGATGAGACCCAGCCGCTTGAGCTCACGATCGCCGCCCACGAAGGCCCGCACGAAATCGTCCACGGGCCGCGCCAGCAAGGTGTCGGGGGTGCCCTGCTGCACGAGTTTCCCCTCGCGCATGATGGCGATCCGGTCGCCCATCTTGATGGCCTCGTCGATGTCGTGGGTGACGAACAGCACCGTCTTGGCGATGGTCTTCTGGATCTGCAGGAACTCGTCTTGCAGCGTCGAACGGGTGATCGGATCGACCGCTCCGAACGGCTCGTCCATCAGCATGATCGGCGGATCGGCGCCGAGCGCGCGGGCGACACCGACGCGTTGCTGTTGACCGCCGGAGAGCTGGCGCGGGTACTTCTCACGGTTGGTATCCGGATCGAGTCCGACGAGTTCGAGGAGGTAGTCGACCCGCTTGCGGATCCGCTCCTCTTCCCAAGCGAGCAGGCGCGGCACCACTTCCACGTTCTGGCGCACCGTCATGTGCGGAAACAGCCCGATCTGCTGGATGGCGTAGCCGATCTTGCGGCGCAGGTCTTCCGGCGCGAACTCGCGATTGTCGCGCCCCTCGACGCTGATGCGCCCACTGGTGAGCGGGATCAAGCGGTTCACGAGGCGCATGCTGGTCGTCTTGCCACACCCTGATGGGCCGATCAGGACGCTGATCTCGCCCTCCTCGATGGTGAGGTCGAGCGCGTCCACGGCACGTATCCCACCCACGAACTCCTTGACGACGCGCTCGAACACGATCATGCCTGGGATCCTTCCGCGGTCGCCTGCTGGATGCCGGGTGAGACGATCAAGCGCTCGGTAGCCCGCCAGACCGCGTCGAGGAACACGGCCAGCAGCACGGCAGGCAACGCACCGAGCAGGATCTGATCGATGGATGTGTTGATGATGCCACCCAGGATGAAGTCGCCCAATCCGCCGGCGCCGATCACGGTGGCGATCGCCGCGATCCCGACCAAAGCCACGGACGCGCTGCGAACACCCGCGATGATCACCGGCAGCGCCAACGGCAACTCCACCTGCATGAAGCGCTGCGGGGCGCTCATCCCCATGCCCCGCCCCGAGTCGATCACAGCCGGGTCGACGTTGACGAGCCCGGCGTAGGTGTTGCGCACCAGTGGCAGCAAGGAGTAGAGCGTCAGGGCGATGACGGCGGGCGCCGGGCCGATGCCCGACACCCCGAGTTCACGCACGGTGAGCGTGGCGACGCTCTCGACGCGCACGAGGAACTGCTGCGAGGCCTGGACCATGGCGATCACGAGCGCCACACCCAGCACGGCCAGCGAGACCGCTGAGCCGCGCCCGAGCAGCCGCTGCCCGTGCCCCGCCCGCAGCCGCCGCGCCAGCAACTGCAGCGCCACCGCGGCGATCAGCGCGGCGAGCATCACGCTGCGCAGCATCACGAAGGCGCCCGCTTGCGACGTGAACGCGATGAAACTGACGCGGAACAGGAAGCTGGCGACCACCACGGTCAACAGCGCCAATGGCACAGCGGCCACCAGCGCGACCCCGAGGATCAGGAACTGTCGACCCGAGCCGCCGAGGCGCGTGCTCAGCAGCCGGAACCCGAGCAGCAGCAGCCCAGCCAGCAGCAACGTCACGAGGAACACGAGTCCGACGTCGACGGCGCGCTGGTCACCCAAGCGCGCCAGCGGTACCAGCAGCACCCCGAAGAGGGCCAGGCTCGGGATCGTCTGGATGATCCCGACGAGGTACAGGATCACCGGCGAGACGCGGCGGTCACGGTGGGCCCATAGCCCCAGTCCGACGCCCAGCACCAGGCCGATCGCCAGCGCCACGGCCACGAACATCACGTGCTCCACCGTGCGCTGCGCGAGTTGCTGCCCGCGTGCCTCGAGTTCCACCAGGATGGAGTAGACGTCGAAGTGCCCCGCGAACGCCGCCACGCCGGCGAGCGCCACGCCACCCCAGGCCCACACGGCGCGCCCAAAGCGCGACACGCCGGCCTCCGCCAGATCACGCAGGCCGCCGTACACGACGGTGTAGGCCCCGAACAGCCCGAGCGCCAAGGCGGCCGACGGCAACACCCGTGGGTTGCTCAAGCGCACGCCGGGATCGAGCAGTTCCGGCGCCAAGGCGATGAGGTTCTCGCCCGCGACGGCGGGGAGGTAGAGGGTCAGGAAGAGCAGGGCGTTGCCGATCCCGGCGAGCAACCCACCGCGGATCGCGTCGGGCGGCCGCAGCGCCACCAGGAGCGGCGCCAGCGCCAGCACGAACAGCACGGGGTAGCGCAGGTCGCCCTCGAGTTGCAGCAGGTAGAAGGGGATGCCGGACGCCAGACGGTTCGGCTTCAACTCCACCAGCGGCAGGAAGAACAGGCTCAGGCTCGCGATCAGCGAACCCAGGACGGCAACCCGGTTGACGGGCAAGGTCACCCCCTCGGCATCGTCACGGTGATCGGCCGTTCCCACCACCGCGGGCGGCTGTGGAGGCCCACGTCGCACTCACCGGTTCACGGCGACGTGGGCCTGCGTCGACGTCGCGTGCGTCAGTTCACGAAGCCGTGCTCGCGCAGGAAGTCGCGGGCCACCTCGTCCGGGTTCTCGCCGTCGACCTCGACCCGAGCGTTGAGTTCCTGCAGCACCTCGTTGCTCAAGCTCGCGAAGATCGGGTCGAGGATGTCCGGGATGCCGGGGTTCGCGTCGATCACGTCGGCCCGGAACACCGGCGTCGGGTTGAAGATCGGCTGGGCACCGAGCGGATCGGTCAGCACGACGAAGTCGTAGGCCACGACTGCGCCGACGGTGGCGAAGGTCATCGCCACGTTGGTGTCGCTGGCACCTTCGGCGAGCGCCTGCAAGGTCTGTGCCGGCGTGCCCGCAGCGATGATCAGCAGCTGATCGTCGTCGAGATCGAAGCCGTACAGCTCCTCGAAGGCCTGGATGCCGTCGGGGCGCTGGGCGAACTCGTCGCCCGAGGCCATCATCACCTCGCCACCGGCGTTGACGTAGTCGGCGAAGTCCTCCATCGTCTCCAGGCCATGCTCCTCGGCGAAGTCCCGGGTGACGGCGAACCCGTAGGTGTTGTTGGCCGGCGCTGGGGCCAGCCACACGAGGTCGTTCTGCTCGCGGTCGAGCTCGCGCAAGTGCTCGTACGACGCCTCGGCGTCGCGCGTCAGACCCTCGGGGAAGTCCATCTCGGGGAAGAACAACCCCAGGGCCGTGCCGGTGTACTCGGGGTAGACGTCGATCTCGGCGTTGACCAGCGCCGAGCGGTTCACGTCGGTGCCGCCCAGCGGTGAGCGGTC
>SL_3KL_010_SEDDRAFT_10004367_pt1 | contig 12774 bp, 5 predicted proteins | sample SodLakKL_010_SED_2_FD_10381 | JGI IMG/M metagenome (IMG submission 10381)
ACTTCATTCGGACGCAACCAACGCCTCGTTTTATCAATAGTAAAACAGCTATCCTCGGGGAAAGACATCTCTGCCCTACACTATTACGGTGGCTCTGTAAGCCAAACAGAGCGTTGCATCAGCATCGGACGGGACTGCCAACTATACTATGATGTTCCTTGGTGGATTGTCGACATCCGTCATGCAGGGGCAATCTTCAGGCAGGCCCGTAGTGCCAGACTTGGCTACAACGCTCTTCGGTCATTTAATCGGGCAATACACGGCTTGATTAACAAAGGAGTGGTTATACCCGTTGCACGCGAAATCGTCTCCCAGGGGGGCTATAATGACCTTAAAAAGGAACAGTACAAATACCCAAAGACAGCACACCGAGGGAGTCTTCGTTTTGTCATCTTATCCGTACCAAATGCATCCGGTCACCTTAAAACGCCATCAGTGTGAAAGGAGAAGAAATACAGTATCTGTACGAAGCCGGCGGGCGCATATTTTACCAGTCATTCTACAATGACATCGAAGTAATATGGTCCCAGGNCGTTGACAACCCCCATGANNTNCTCATTTCGGCTGATAGTTGTGCCAAGATGCTGGGTTATGGCTNCGCAGAAGAGATGCTTGCATACGAGAGCTTCCTTGATCTTATCAATCTGTTTATGAAGGAAACCGGGTCTCCGTTTCCTGTTGTAGTAAAATAGTGATGATCGATTCTCNAATGACGTTTATCTGCATCACCTGTTTTTGCTGAAAANACGGGAGCCCCATACTGTNCTGCCTTTTATTGTGAATGTCCAGTTGAGCTCGTAACAGAACCTTCCCGGGTCGACGCTGACCGTCATATTAAGATTGTCTCTAAATAAGAAACTCGATTCTACGCTACAGACAAAGCATGATGGCACCGAAACATCTTGGATGTCAAACAGATAATAAAAATCACTGGTCAGGCAAGGAGCCAGCAAGGGAGACATTATCAGCCGCCTTGTCGCCGGCACAGAGAGATACCAGGATCAGGCACGGGCGAGGCTTATGAGTGCGCTGGGCAATCTTGGCTATCAGCAATCCCAACACTATGGTAACATCCACGCCCTTGATCAGCAGCATGCGGATCGTATCAGCAGGGCAGGACATGGTGTGGGAACATCCTTTGTTGATCTGGCGAGTGCATTGGCTCTTTAATCTGCTGTATCCCATGCTTTGCCAAAAAACGGCAAAGCACTAACTTGCCATGCCAAAAAACGGCAAAGCACAGGGCAAAGCAAGGACAAAGCAAGGGGGACATCATCAAACTCTGTAGAGGCGAAAACATCGACTGTGTAATGAAGTACACCAACTCCCGGGCCTGTGCGACTAACCTTATTGAGTTCCGGCATAAAGCAGGGGATCTGTACCGGGTTTATAAAAGGCAGCTGGAAGGTTTGAAGATGCAGACTACGCCCAGATAGCCATTGCCCTTAACCACAATTAGCAGCAGGAGAGATTGGAGGAGTATGAAACTGTGGAGACGCTCACCCGGGAAAAACAGCTGGAAGATGCAATTGGTGAAGTGAAGAGCAAGATTTGACGCTTGTTATTGTCTATATTATTTTCAAGCTGGGGCCCTATAAAGACATTTGACCTGAAAAAAAACAGACACCTTCCTGCGCCGGGAAACTATATGGGAGGGCTGTTTTGCAAAAGTTCAGGGAAGCAAAGGGGTGTGATAATGATGGCCTTTCAGCCCTTTACAACATGATAGATGATACGGAAGAGACCAACCGCGTTGTAAACAGCCTGAAAACAGTTGATCCCGCTGTTAGATATGGCAAAGACGCGGTAGATCCTAAAAAGAAACGGGAAAAGGAGCAGAAAAAACTGCACCTCGCAATCCTTAACTCCCGATTGTCTGAATGGTACTTCAACCTCATCGGCACCACCACCGGAATGGGCACCAACAGATGGAAGAAGTATAAAATCGAATATTTGCCCATAAAGGAACCATCAAACAAAGTGTTGCGAAAGACAGAGAGACTTGTGGACGATATCATCAACGCCAGGAAACATAACCCAGCCGCCAATACCGCCGCACTTGAGAAAGAGATTGACCAGCTGGGATATCAGCTGTACGATTTAACCGATGAAGAAATCCAAATCATTGAATCAGCATAAGCTGTCAGAAACACTAACGAATGACAGCCCTCCCATTCCGTCATTCTTCTTAAATCCTCCCACAAGCCATTCAAATAAATTAAGAAAACACCGCCCGTTAACATTTTTTTGCAATTCTAAAAAAATTATTGTTTCTTGCAAATATAATTTTATCGACATCATTAAAGCTAATGTGCGCCAATAATACACTTTAAGCTATACTGTCTTTTGATATTTACAATGATTAATTAACGCAGGCATTTTCACTCATTCAATTTTTCACCGGATAAAAACACATAAATAAATACACTAGCCGACAAATTAGCTAATAACAAGTACCACAAAAACCAAAACCAAATGAAACAATTATTTGCAATTTACATGACGTTAATAGTATTTGTGGTTTACGGACAACAAAATAATCTACCCAAGGAGCACAAGCTAGAATCGGCATCCTTCTCAGTTGATTTTGACTTGAGCAAGTACGATAAAGGAGATCCTGAGGGATTGTGGATACATTGGGATGATGGTACTCCCTACAGTGCATTGGGACATGTAGACCAGACAGAATGGGCTACCGCCGCACGTTTTACGCCAGAGGACATTGCTGCCTTTGAGGACTGGAAGCTGACCCGGGTAAGGATTGGTATATACCATCTCCCCGACTTTGTCGACATTGCTGTTTGGCAGGGCGAAAGCGAAGATGAACTGGAAGAGATGGTCAGGCAGAATTTTGAACCTGAGGAAAACGGATGGAACATGGTTCATCTGGACGAACCTTATGAGATCGATGTAACGAAAGAGTTATGGATCGGTGCCGTATGGGGTGACCCCGGCGATGGCGTTTGGTCCCCTTTGTTTGATGCAGGACCGGAGGAGCCCGGTAAAGGCGGGAAACTGGTTTTTCCCTATCCTGAAGGAGAGTGGCAAAATATGGAAGACCTTATCTTTGGTGGCAACTGGAACATCCAGGGGTTCGTTGAAGGCGAAAACATCATTTTGTTTGAAATAACCTTTCATGCCTACGACCATAATCAAGAAAACCTGCAGAATGCCAAAATAAAAGTTTTTCCTATGGCATCAGATAAACAGGCACAAAACCTGGCTGGTCAATCATACAGAACAATGGAGCGCCATCTGCTTAACAAACAGGACACCGTCATACTCTTTACCGATGCCAGCGGCCATGCAAGCTTTGAAACACCTCCGGGCAACTATACTTACCAGTCGGAAAAAGAGGGATACCTCTCATCCCATGGAGATTTCACAGTTACCACCCAGGATATCCTGATTGAAATGCAGATGCCTGAAATCCAATTTGCAGGAGGTCAAGGAACAGAAGAAAACCCCTGGCTCATTGAAACCGCAGAACATTTGAACCATGTGCGCAACTTTCTTGGACCAGGGCATGGAGAAAGGCATTTCAAGCAAGTCGCTAACATTGACCTGGATCAGGAGCCCTGGAACCAGGGTGAGGGATGGGAGCCCATTGGTTGCTCCGAGAACTATTTCTTTGCAACATACGATGGCAATCATAAAGTTGTCGACGGCATGCATATTAATCGTATTTCTGATAATTACCAGGGCTTATTTGGCTACAGCCAGGGTACGATTAAAAACCTGGGAGTGGTAAATGCATCATTAAATGTGGATTGGGGTGCAGGTATTCTCGTGGGAGTTAAGTGGCCAACTGGGCTTATAACACACTGTCATACCTCAGGTTCTATTAATGGAGACGATGAGATGGGAAGACTCGGTGGTTTGGCTGGCTGGTGCAAGGGAGACATTGTCCACTCACATTCTTCGGCTAAAGTGAACTCGACAGGAAGGATTGTTGGTGGACTTAGTGGTGCAGTGTCATCTGGCACCATTATAAACTCCTGGGCCACGGGTAATGTAACCGGCACCAGTTCTATTGGAGGCCTCACAGGGATCTGCCAGAGGGATGCCCTCATATCGGGCAGCTATGCCACTGGCAACGTGGAATCCATATTATCAGAGAAAGATGTTGAAGTGCCTGATGAGCAGCTCCAGAATAAGGCTTATGAGATGAACCCCGACCCTGATGATTCTTTCCTCAGATATCCTTATGCTATTGCAGGAGGATTGTCAGGCAATGCCGTTTCTAACAGCCAGGTGAAGAATTCTTATGCCATGGGCTCAGTAAGTGCCAGTGGCCCTGCAGGAGGGCTTATTGGTGTTTCACGTACTGCAGCAGTGATTCAGTATACCTACGCCACAGGCGATGTCATCGGCAATCAAACAGGAGGACTCGCGGGGGATGTGTCATCGCCAGCAGACCATGTTTGGTCATATTGGAATGTCACCACAAGCGACGTTACAACATCGCCGTTTGGCATTGCCCGCCACAGCCTGCAGATGGTTCATGAGGAGAATTTCAATGATTGGGATTTTGATGAAGTGTGGAGCATCATTCCCGGTGAAAGCTATCCTTTCTTAAGCTGGCAGCTAGAGCCAGGAACAGAAAACTTCCCGCCTGATACGCCAATCATTGAATTCCAGGTCACTGATTCCAATGATCAACCCGTAACGAATGCCGCGATCACAATGCATGGCGTGATCAATGAAGCCGGGAACTACCAGTTTACATATAATCCGGGTTCCTACGAATGGATGATTGCGGCACCAGGTTATTATCCTGAGTATGGTCCCGTCGATGTTGCTGAAGACAATATCATCATACCTGTACAGCTTACAGATCTTGCAACCAATGCCATCGTGGATATTAATGGCAATATGTATGAAACAATAACCATTGGTGAGCAGGAATGGATGGCTGAAAACCTTCGTGTAACACATTACCAGAATGGGGATCCCATTCTGGATGGTGCATATATTGGAAATGTCATGCCGGATCAGGACTATTTCTTTGCCTATGATGGAGACGCTACATTGGTGGACGCTTATGGCAAGCTTTATTCTGATTTTGTGGTAAAAGATGACCGTGAGGTATGTCCTGAAGGCTGGCAGGTACCCTCACAAGATCAGTGGAAAGTACTAGATGTGTATTTGGGCATGACCTGGAAGCAAGCCAACAACTGGGGATTCTGGAATGGATCGAATGAGGGAGGCAAGCTGAAGACAATAGGTACCGACCACTGGTTATCACCAAACAAAGGTGCTGTCGATGCCTATGGCTTTAAGGCTTTACCTGGAGGAGTTAGAAGTCGTGATTACTTTGAGATTGGAAAGCGAACCTGGTTTTTGACATCAAGTTATGGTCCAGACCACAATTTAATCAAAAGCAGAGGCTATAGCTACAATTTTGCCAAGTCACGGCATTCAAGCTTTCCTCCGGGAGTAGCTCAAAGCATACGTTGCATAAAAATCCAGACCAATCAGGACATCCCTCTTGTTTCAAATGGCTCAGCTTACGATATAGAGGCTACATCAGCAAAGATCGATGGCGAAGTGATCGATGACGGCAATGCGACCGTAATTGCCAGGGGTGTTGTATATCATACGAGTCAAGATCCCATCGTAGAAACGGAGCTTGGCATGCAATATACCCATGACGGTGGTGGAACGGGCGAATTTACTGCAGAGCTTGTTGATCTGGAGCCTGGCATGACCTATTATGCAAGGGCATATGCCGTTAATGCCAATGGAATGGCATACGGGGAAACGCAAACCTTCACAACCCCCGAAGCAGATATCGCAGGGGTCAACCTTGGCATGGCCTACGACATTGAAGAAACCTCGTTCTCCATAAATGCAGAAGTATTTTATGAAGGGGGCAGTGAGGTGTCTGAACGCGGAGTGGTATGGGAGAAAGCATCCATGCCCACATTAAAGGACAACCAGGTAGTTTCAGGAAGTGGACCAGGGGAGTTCAATGTCACCATTGCCGGGCTTGAACCCAATACTCGTTATCATTACAGGGCATATGCCATAAACAGCCAGGGGACAGCATACAGCAGGCAATTTTGGATTAATACCCGGCAGGATTTGCCTCCACCATCCGTGGAAACAGTTTCCGTTTCTGATATCACTGCAGAGAGTGTCGTGGTAAATGGCCAAATTACAGATCATGGAGGAGGCCCTGTATGGGAAAGAGGGGTACGTATAACTGGAGACGGTGAGGTGATTGAAGTCATTGACAGTTCAACTGAAGATGCTTTTTCCGTATCCGTATCCGGCCTGCAATCAGCCACCCAATATACGGCAGAAACATATGCCGTAAACGATTACGGCAGGGTTTACGGAGAAAGTATTGAGTTCAATACAGTATTTACTTCTGCCGAACAAGCCTATGAATTCCTCGACGAGACATTAAACAATTTGTTTTATCTTCTTGCGCTCTATCAAGGCGGGGGTGGGCATCATGACTTTGGGATAAAATCATTTAACCTGACCAATGACCTAATGGGTGAGGACATGGTCTTGCATTCACGAGGATATGGTTGGTTTAGAAGCCATTACGCATATGAAGGACATCAATCGGAAGTCCCCCAACTGTCGCAATACACCTGGGCAAGACATTACCTGATCATTGACATGGCCAACTGGCTCCTAAGCCATGTTGACAATATGGAAGGCAGCATACAGCAAAAGCAAGACATCAAGGGCCAGGCACTGGCCCTGCGTGCATATTTACACTTCCACCTGGTGCAGGTGTTTTCGCATGCCTATGGATTTGACAGCGATGCACCTGGCATTCCTTATGTTTCAGAATTCTTGGGTAAGAACCAACAGTTCTCAAGCAAGATAAGCAAACAACAGGATCCTGATTTGCTTATGTACGATAAAACAACTTATCCAAAGGGAGACAAACAAGGGGGATCGGGCAATCCCTTCCTGGGAACGGGAATACTTGAAAGAGGCACCGTGCAGGGAGTATACAATCATCTTCAGGCTGACCTGGATGAATCCATTCTCTTGCTGAATGAGGCAGGCATGGAGCAAGCGCAACCGGCCCATATTGACCTGGCCATAGCGCATGGCCTGCGGGCAAGGGCAGCCCTGGCCATGGAGGATTATCAGGCAGCAGCCACGCACGCGCAATCCGCAATCAATGCAGCAGATAACAATAACTTGTTTTATGCCGGAGATTTTCCAGACGAACTGGAGATTATCTATTCAGACAACACCCCAATAGGTTACGACTTTACGGCCATGAGAGGGTTCAACACAGCGGCCCTTTCCCCTGAGTGGATGTGGGGTAATGTGATCACCCAGGCTGACGCAACGATATTTGGTTCCTTCTGGAGCCATATGGATCCGCGATCTATGGGTTATGCAGTGCTGGGAGGACAAAAGAAGATCACCCTGGAGCTTTATGATCAGATTGCAGACACTGATCGAAGAAGAAATTTGTGGATGCCCCCGGACAAGTCCTTTGTCGGCAGTTACGATGGTGGTAGCGCCAACATCCCTCCGCTTACGCAGTTGAAGTTCCTCACGCAGCAGGTGGGCAGCTTTGTAGGAGACTGTCTTTACATGCGCCTGGGGGAAATGTATCTTATCCGTGCTGAAGCCCTGGCCAGGCAGGGAGGGCTCGACACCGAGGCACAAAACGTGCTGTTCGATCTTATCAGCACAAGGGATACTGCATATACACTCTCGGACAATACCGGCGATGCACTGATTGAAGAGATCATGCTGCATCGCAAAATTGAACTTTGGGGTGAAGGACATGGTGTGCTGGATATCAGAAGGCTGCAAAAACCATTAAACCGTCCTAGTGGAGATGGGAACCATCAACCAGACCTTGCACAGGTTTTTAACCTGCCGGCAAATGACGAAGATTTCCTTTGGCACATCCCATTTCATCACTACCTTACCTTTGACATGGAGGGAAGCGGGCTAGTCACTGCTAACGGAGACCAGTATCCAGATCCCATATACGTATCGGAACAAACAGCTTTCCACATGTCAGCTCAACCGACCCCTGGCTATAACTTTCTGTATTGGACAGACCAAGACAACAAGGTGCTCGGCACGAGTAGAGATTTCACTTTCATGATGCCAGCTGACAACACCACACTTATAGCACACTTTTCAACGGACGCCATATTCATTGACACTGAAGCCATTCCCGAACAGGGTGGAACAGTTTTTGGCGGCGGGGCATTTGCCCAGAGTGACCCCGTTACACTTCAAGCCAATCCTGCATCGGGTTACCATTTCATCAACTGGATGGAAGATGAAACTGTCATTGAAGGTGTCGATGAGGTATATTCTTTTACTGCGCAAACCAATCGAAGCCTGGTGGCCAATTTCGGCACAGAAGAGCATACCATTTCTTTAGCAGTATTGCCCGACAATGCCGGAACCGTTTCGGGTGAAGGCAGCTATTCGCACGGGGAAAATGTCAGCCTGAGTGCCCAGGCAAACGAAGGTTATCAGTTCGTAAGCTGGAGAGAAGATGGGGCAGTGATAAGCTCAGACCCAAAACATAGTTTTACCGCCATGCAAGACAGAATGCTGGTCGCAGTGTTTACGGTCAAAAGCTACGAGGTAAGCCTCGAAACAATCCCGGAAAACAATCTGGGCGGCACAGCGTCCGGCCAGGGAACATATGCCCACGGATCTAATGTTAGCCTCAGCGCTATCCCTAACCTGGGTTATAACTTCGATCATTGGGAGGAGGATGGCGAAGTCATCTCTCAGGACCAAAGTTTTGATTTTTCCATCGAAGCAGATCGTCACCTGAAAGCTGTTTTCTCAGGAAACACCTACGAGATCAGTACAGAGGCATCGCCAGCAGAGGCAGGCAACGCGTCAGGAGAAGGCACCTACCACGAAGGGGAAATGGTAACCCTGGCAGCAGAAGCTGCGGAGGGTTACTATTTCTTGCGCTGGGTGGATGGTGAGGATCAGATTAGTGTCACCAATCCTTATTCCTTCAGTGCAAACACCGACAGAACCCTCACAGCTGAATTTGCAGTACAATGGTGGCCTGATGATGACAAGGCAGTTAAAAATAATCAGGCCCTGATAACAGCTGAAGTAACACCTGAAAATACCGGCATCGTCCTCGGACAGGGATCGTATGAAGAGGGAGAGGAAGTCACGCTAACGGCTTCTCCCAATGTCGGCATCGAATTCACCACCTGGATGGAAGACGGCGAGATCCTGACCGACGATCAGGATGAGCCCATCGGTGCAACATATTCCTTTACCGCAACTGAAAACAGACACTTGGTTGCCGTATTTGACGGAGACATCCATACTGTAACCGTATCGGCCGAGCCTGATGACGGCGGATCCGTAGAAGTAAACCAGGATGGAAATTTCTTTCAAGGGGAACTTGCCATGGTAAGCGCACACCCCGGCGAAGGGCATGCTTTCAAAAAATGGACGCTTGGGAGTGAAGGTCCGCAGGTATCTGTGAATCCCGAATACAACTTTACGGTACTCGAAGAACGACACCTGGTAGCCCATTTTAAAGAATTGGATGAGTACCTGCTGACCATGGAGTCCATTCCTGAAGATGCCGGCACACTGTCAGGCCAGGGAAGCCATGTGAGCGGAACAGCAGTGTCAATAGATGCTGAACCGAATGCAGGTTATCTGTTTGGGTATTGGATCAAAGACGGAGGCATTTATGCATATCAGCCTGATACCGTCATCGTGATTGCTGAGGACTTGCACCTGGAAGGCTTCTTTAAGAGGTTGAACTACGAAATAAGTGCAGCAACAGATCCACCTGAAGGTGGTTTTGTAACCGGGGCAGATGATTATGACCATTTTGAAGAGGTTGAACTACAGGCAATACCCAATACAGGATTTCAATTCCTTTATTGGAAAGAAGATGGGGTGGTGGTTTTAGACGGTGATGAACCCGCAGGCGAATCCTACATTTTCGTTGCCGAAGAAAACCGGCACCTGGAAGCCCATTTTAAGCTCAAATCTCATGAAGTCATGGCTTACCCCGTACCGAAAGAAGGCGGGGCAATCACCGGGACAGGCAACTACGAACACTTTGAATACACCACCCTGGAAGCCAGTCCTGCTATAGGATACACCTTCTCTCATTGGGAAGAAGATGGAGGCACCGTTGAGGAGGATGATACAAACCTTTCTTTCATGGTAACCCGTAATCGTTCGTTCGAGGCGCACTTTGCCATCAAAACCTACGACATAACCGCTCAACCCAACGATGCAGACTTTGGTTCGGTTACTGGAGGCGGAACTTACGAGCACTTCGAAGAAGTAACCCTGTCGGCCATCCCGGAAACAGGGTACTACTTCGTGGAGTGGACCGAAGACGGGGAGGTGGTCGCCGACGGCGATGAGCCCGCTGGAGCAGTCTACAGCTTCATGGCCGAAGAAGAGCGAGACCTTGTGGCGCACTTTGCCATCAAAACCTACGACATAACCGCTCAACCCAACGATGCAGACTTTGGTTCGGTTACTGGAGGCGGAACTTACGAGCACTTCGAAGAAGTAACCCTGTCGGCCAGCCCGGAAACAGGGTACTACTTCGTGGAGTGGACCGAAAATGACGAAGTCATCATGGACGGGGACGAACCGGCAGGAGAGACCTACACCTTTATGGCCGTAGAAGACCGAGACCTTGTTGCAGTCTTTGCACTTACAACATATCTCCTTAGTTTCCATATTGTGGATGCTTATACAGGCTATGACATCCACGACGCTACTATCACTATAAACGGCGATCAGCATGAGGAGGGGGTGTATGTGTTTGAAGAACTGCCGCCAGGGGTCTATCCCTACCAGATAGATCATGAACAGTATTTCGAAGCCGAGGGCGAGGTAGAGATTGTTAATGAAGATGTAACCCTGGTAGTAGAACTTCATCAGGATGACACGTCTGTTATAGATCCAGAAGCACTGACAGTAAACGTATTCCCAAATCCGGCCCAAAACGCTATTCATGTGGAGGCCAACATGTTGATTTCTGAAATACATCTTGTCAACATGCTTGGTCAAAGAGTAATTTCTAAGACAGTCAATCAGGTGTATTGCGAGTTAAACGTTTCAGGATTGCAGGAAGGCGTGTATTTTATCCAGGTTTTCACAAAAGGTGGTGTGAAAACCTTGAGCATATGGATTGTCAGATAATAGCAAGTCGGGATGCTGTTTGACTATAACGGAAGAAGTTAGGATGTCCTCTGTCTTCCAAATGCATCATTAATTTGAATGTACTTGTAGAGTTCCGGCAAATAATCCGGTCTAAGAGGTAAAGGCACTACGAAAAGGTTGACATAACTGGAAACGGTTTATCCATTTAAAGCCGTGGAATGCTCATTCCGTCAACAAATAGAAGTTAGATCATTTCTTTTAGAACCAGAACAAAACATGGGGCAGAGACGGCGGCACCTGGATGGCATAGCAATCCTTTATGCTTATTCCCTGCATTGACGCATTTTGACGCGACAAATACTTGCCATGCTCCTATCGACCGCTTGACCCTTAACAAAAGAGATCCTGCCAAAACAGCAGGATGCCGTTTTTTTTATTAAGTTTGATGACAGCAAGTGCATTACTCATCGAACCCCACATGTCCTTTATCAGGTTCAAGCAAATCACCCTGCCATGCAAGCTTTTAAAACACACAAGCATATAATTGCTGATTATAAAGAATACCTTAACAGCTTCAATATCATCAGCGATCAATGTATCAGAGAAAAGGTTGACGAGGCTTTCAGACATGATGAATATATCCCGGACCCTCTTATACAGTTTAACCCTTCATTCAAGAGGTCTGCAGCGATACAGTCCCTGATCGAGGAAGGATTGATTCATCCCAACATCAAAAAACATATTCCGACATAATATTGATTGTTTAACCACAACCCTTAAATCATGAAGAAAATCTTTACTTTAATGCTTATCTTAATGGTTTCCTTTGCCTTTGCGCAAAGAGGGACTGTTTCATTGGTAAGCCAATCAGATGACAACAATGTACAGTTAAAGCCTTCAGAGACAGTTGACAAAGTACATTTTCGGTCTGCAGAAAAAGACGGTGATGTGCTGCTGCCCGGTAACTGGTCTGACGCAACGGGTGTTGGAACATATGGGTGGATTGATGGACCGGGCGGGCCCCCTTTGGGTTGGATATTCGGCAACAACGCTTTTGAAGATGCTGGTGCCGCACAAAAATTCATCGTGAGTGATCCATATTCAATTGCCGGCGCCTATTTTTGGGTAGGATATATTGATCCCGAGGCTACTGGTGACGTCCTTTTTGCCATTTGGGATTCAGACAATGGCGTTGGGGATGTAATTGCAAGTGTCAGTATCCCGGTGGGTGATATCACTGTGCTTTCTACTGAAGATGCCACACCGGACGACTATATGGATGCATTCTATGTGGCGTTTGACAACCCAGTAGAAGTTACGGGCGATTACATTATCGGGGTTGACTTGTCCGACTTGCCTCTCTGGGAAGAGCCTGGCGATGGGTTTGGAATGGTTAGCTCCTTGGTCGGAGATGGTGGCGGCATGAATCTTTCCTGGATAAAAACAAGTGCAGGTTGGACAGAAGCAACCAATGTGAATGCCGCACTGGATATGGATGTGGCTATTTTCCCGCATATTGCCGACGATGATGATCCTGATGTCGCACATGAGTTGCCCTTTATCGAACACTTTGAAGGCCTCGAAGAGGACACACCCTCCACATGGCTGCCTGAAGGTTGGCTCAACATCGATGCCGACGGCGAC
>SL_3KL_010_SEDDRAFT_10004368_pt1 | contig 12772 bp, 11 predicted proteins | sample SodLakKL_010_SED_2_FD_10381 | JGI IMG/M metagenome (IMG submission 10381)
TTTAATGTTAGTTGGAAAATCATAATAAGATGAAAAAAGATACACATCCGGAAAACTACAGGCTGGTCGTTTTTAAGGACTTCAGCTGCGATGAGGCATTTCTCACGAAATCTGCCGCTCCAAGTAAGGAGACCATCACCTGGGAAGATGGTAATGAATATCCTTTGGTGAAGTTGGAAATCTCCAACAAATCTCACCCCTTCTTTACCGGAAAGATGAAGTTCGTGGATACCGCCGGTAGAATCGACAAGTTTAACAAGAAGTTTGGCAGTTCAAAATTTGCCAAAAAGGAGGAGGAAAAAGCTGAGAAAGAGGCTGAAAAGGCTGAGTGAAAAAGATATTAAAATTTCCGAAGTCTAACTTTTACAATAGCCTCAATCCACTCATTGGGGCTATTTTTTATTATGTGAAGTCATGAAAAATCTGATATTCTTTGACGATGCGGAGCGCGAACACTTGCTGCCACTCACTTATTCCAGACCGGTTTGTGAGCTCAGGTTTGGCATGCTCACACTGAGAGACAAATGGGAGAGAGAGCTGGGAGGAAAAGGATCATTTATCACGAGGGAGTATCTGGCTCAAAAATTCCCCATCGAAATATCAAATGACAATACCGTCATTAATGGCTCAGTAGTCCCAAACAAAAGACTGGTCAGACTCATTTCCGAACTGGATTTTAATGAGGCCCTTCTTTACAAAGAGGAACTCATCGCCGCCCGGTTGAACAGGAGTCAGTTTGATAAGCTGAAAAGCAACCAGCCGGTCGATGAATTGGTGGGCTACGAACTCACCACCACTCCGGTCAAAAGACTTGCCGGACTTACCGATCTTATTCACGACCACCAATCCGAATTTGAGCGGGATTTTGAAAGACTTACCGATGGACGAAAATCGGCTCCTATTCCAAAGGGAATTCAGACGATCGGAAATGGGAAAATTTTCCTTGAGAAGGGGGCTGAACTTACTAATTGTTCGCTCAACGCCTCCACAGGTCCGATTTATATTTCCCAGGACTGCAAGATCATGGAGGGCGCCGTAATACGAGGACCGTTTTATGCTGCCCGTGGTGGTGTGGTAAAAATGTGCACCAGAATCTACGGACCTGTTTCCATAGGACCCTATTGCAAGATAGGAGGAGAACTCAGCAACGTAACTATTGTAGGATATAGCAACAAGACCCACGATGGATTTTTGGGTCACTCTTACCTGGGCGAGTGGTGCAACCTCGGAGCGGGCACCAACAACTCCAATCTGAAAAACACCTATTCCAATGTACGCTTGTGGAATTATCCGGAGAAAGAAGCCCTGGACACCGGCAAATTGTTTTGCGGACTCTTTATGGCTGACCACACCAAATGCGGCATTAATACAACCTTCAATACAGGAACCGTAGTCGGTTTTGCGTCTAATATGGTGGGCCCGTTTATGCACCCGCGATTTGTGCCCTCCTTTTCATGGGGAGGAGCCAGTAGTTGGGAGACTCATGAGTTAGAAGGTGCGCTCCGCACGGCTGAGGCCGTTATGAAGCGCAGAGCCCGAAAGCTAACCGAAACAGACAGGGCGATTTTTGAGGCTGTTTTTCAGCAAAGTGCCCCATATCGGCCCTGGGAAAGCGAAAAATCTTAAGCACACCCATGCTGCTTTTCCTGAAAAAACTGCTCAGTTACCTCACTGAAATTCATATCGAAAGCCATCCCAGCCCATTGAACCCGCACTTGTATGTCAGCTTGCGAAAGGGTCGATACCAGCTCTGTACGGACAATGCGGTTTATTCGTTTGAGGACAAATACGACAATTTCGGCATCGCTTTTAAAAGGATTGACCTGTCGCCTTTGCAGGGTGGAAGTGGCCTTGTCCTGGGTTTTGGTCTCGGGAGTGTTCCCATCTTACTGCAAAAACACGGAATAGATGATTGCTTAATTACGGGTATTGAGCTGGACGAGCATGTAATCGAACTGGCTGCCAAATACGGCCTTGATAAAATCCATTTACCCCTGGAATTAATTGCAACCGATGCAGCGATCTACGTGGAATTGCAGCAGGCTCAACCCACTTTCGATTTGATCGCCGTCGATGTATTCGAGGGAGATGTTATACCTGATGCTTTTCAATCAATTTCATTTCTGGAAAAGTGCAAGTCACTTCTCACGCCGGAGGGAATGTTGCTCTACAACACACTGGCCGCCACAGATAAGGACAAGGAAATGTCCGAGGAGTTCTTCTTTGAAAAATTTGCTGTGGTCTTCCCCGGGGCTGAGCTAATGGATGTTCGGGGCAATTATATTTTGCTGAGCGACAGTCGACATCTGAAAAAAGGAATGCGGAGGCCGAAGTTTTAGCCTTTTTTATCTCTGCGGGCCAACATTTTCACAGCGGCCAGCTCGCGGTATTTTTCCCTGGTTTCTCCTGCGGGATAACCAAAGTAAACGGCACCTTCAGGAACGTCTTTCGAAACACCGGATTTGGCCAAAATGGTGGCGTTGTCCCCTATTTTGAGGTTTTGAGCGATGCCCACCTGACCCATTATGGTGACATTATCTCCAAGAATGGTTTTGCCGCTGACCCCCGACTGACCAGCTATCAGGCAATTTTTTCCCATGACCACTCCGTGACCGATATGGATGAGATTGTCCAATTTGGAGCCCTTGCCTATGATGGTATCTCCTGAAACCCCCTTGTCCAGTGTGCAATTGCAACCAATTTCCACATCATCTTCAATAATCACTCTTCCCCCTGTGGTCCACTTCCGGTAACCTTCATCCGTTTTTTTGAAGTAAAATGCGTCTCCGCCAATACTGGAATTCGGACCTATTATGACATTTTTTCCAATGGTGCAGTTGCTTCCAATGAAGGTATTGGCGCGCACGTAAGTACCCGCACCGATGGTGGTTTTGGGTCCCACCACTACATGGGGCTCGAGTATGGCAGTGGGGTGAATATCAGCCGCCGGGTGGATAGTGGTTTTGAGGGGAGTAAACGGACAGTGCTTATCAACCAGTGAATTGTACACTTCAAAAGGCTGGTCGCAGATGAGAAGGGCTTTACCTTCAGGGGCTTCCACTTCTTTGTTTATCACAATAACGGAGGCCGCTGAATTGAGTGATTTTGAATAGTACTTTTCCACATCCACAAAGGTGAGGTCGCCCTCTCTGACTTTGTGAATCTCATTCAAGCCTCGAACCATTAATTGGCTGTTTCCGACGAGTTTGCATCCGGTTTCTTTGGCAAGTTCTTTAACCGGCACTGGTTTGGGCAAATCCATATCTACTGATTTTATCACTGCAAATGTAGCATTCCAGCGGATTTCATTGGCCTAAATGGTGTGCTTATTCACTTGAAAACTAAAATATATTCACGATTTGGGACCTCAGGAATGGATTTTATTCCTTTTTCAGCAAACCCTGGTCCAGGCAGTATTCTGCAATTTGAATGGCATTGGTAGCCGCTCCTTTACGCAGATTATCCGCAACCACCCACATATTGAGCGATCTGGACTCTGAGCGATCGCGACGCACACGTCCGACGAAAACGTCGTCTTTTCCATGTGCGATCAATGGCATTGGATAAGTGTGGTTGAGCGGGTCGTCCAGCAGGGTTACTCCTCTGCTTTGGTTGAGGAGGTCATTGACCTCGGCCAATTCAAAGTCTTTTTTGAACCGGATATTTACCGCTTCAGAATGACCACCTGATACCGGCACCCTCACTGCAGTGGCCGTCAATTTGATTGAGGGGTCCAAAATCTTTGCGGTTTCGCGCTCGAGCTTGGTCTCCTCCTCGGTATAGCCGTATTCATCAAAGTCTCCGCAGTGTGGAAGACAATTCCTGTCAATGGGATGGGGATAAACACCTTCACCCATTTCTCCCCGGCGCTCTTTTTCCATTTGGTCGATTGCAGTCTGGCCTGAACCCGAAACAGACTGATAGGTCGATACCACCATTCGCTCTATTTCAAATCTCCGGTGGAGGTTGTGGACTGCCATCAACAACTGAATCGTGGAACAATTCGCATTGGCCACCAGCCTGTCATATTCGGAAATGGAAGAGCCGTTTATCTCGGGCACAACCAGGGGAATGCCCGGGTCCATTCTCCAGGCAGAAGAATTGTCAATAACGAGGATATCCTCCTCTGCAAACTTTTTAGCCCACTCTCTCGATATCCCTGAGCCTGCTGAGAAAAATGCCACATCGGGTTTGGCTTCCAGAGCTTGTTCAAGTCCGGTGACAATGAAGTGTTTGTCCAAAAACTTAACCGACTTCCCAAAGGATTTGCCCGATGCAACGGGTATCAAATCGTCTATCGGAAAAGCCCGCTCTTCCAACAACCTCAATAATGTTTGTCCAACTAGCCCTGTGGCTCCAATAATGGCAGTTTTCATAATTTAAAAATTATCGATTTTTTCTACTGTCAAAACCCAAATGGCTTTTTTGCCGCTCTCATTCACTCATCAAATCAATCAAATGGTTTGGAAAACTCCACGAGAAAGCCTCTAGTGTTTTCGACCATCTGTGATCCGGCAATTTTCCGCAAAGTTAGTCCACAGTAATAAACTGGTCACAACGCAATTGTGGTATTGATTGTAAAATGCCGGTCAAACTCCTCAGATCTGGACGTACAGCAGGTGTTTTTCCTCAAAAAATTCCTCCCGGAACCAGCGATTAATGGGGACGGTCTCCACATAAATGCCTTTGCGCAGGGCCTTTAACTCAGGCTTCAGGTTTCCACCCTTAAGGCAAATGAGTCCGTTTGGAAGGGGATTTTGCTCTTTCTGACTGATGAGAGACTGGCTCCAGCGACACAACTGTTCCAGCGAAGTAACTGCCCGGCTCACCACAAAATCGTAGCTGCCTTTGAGTTCTTCAGCCCGTATGTGCAGTGTTTTTATGTTGGAGAGTTTCAATGATGCCGCGGTACTATCCACCACCTTTAGCTTTTTTGCCCTCGCATCAATCAGGGTAAATTCAACCTCGGGCATCATAATCGCAAGGGGTATTCCCGGAAAGCCTCCCCCGGTTCCCAAATCCAATATCCTGCTACCCGGGCTGAATTCAATGAATTTGTAAATACTCAAGCTGTGCAGTACGTGATGGACGTAAAAATTGTCCATATCGCGGCGGGAAATCACGTTTATCTTGCTGTTCCAATCCGCAATTATTGGACCCAGATCGGTAAATTTTTTGCGCTCATCGTCACTCAGATTTGGAAAGTACTGCTCTATTTCTTTCATGTCAATCGTATTGATTTCCGCGATCTTTACGAATATTGGCCAGCAGCTCTTTGATGTCCTGATCGCGACTCAGTGGGAACAAGACCGTAACGTCGTCCATCTCTATCAGGCCGATGTCCTCCAGGCCAATCAGGGCGTAGAGTTTCCCCTTTTCGCCCCGAACGAAACAATTGTGACTGTCCAAACTCTGGACTGCTGCACTATCGCTAACATGCCCATTTTGATCCTTTTCCGAAAGTTGGTAGATAGTGTTCCAACTCCCCAGATCTGACCAGCCAAAATCTGCGGGAATAGTGAAGGTATTTTCAGCTTTTTCCATGATGGCATAATCCACAGAAATTGAGGGAATTGATTTGTACACCTGGTTTAGTTCATCCAATCCGGGCGTGCCTTTTTTGTAGAGATCTGCAAGGGGCCGGTAAATATCCTCAGCATGATTGGAAAAAGCCTTTAATATACTTTTGGCGCTCCAAACGAATATCCCAGCATTCCAATAGTAGTCACCGGATTCCAAAAACTCCCGGGCTTTCTTTTTAGCTGGTTTTTCGGTAAAGCGCTCCACCTTGTAAAATGCTCCCTTTTTATCTGACCGCCTTATGTAGCCGTATCCCGTGTGGGCGGATGTAGGTTGAATGCCCAGCGTAATGAGCACATCCTCAGCCGCCGCGAATTCTGCACACTCCAGTATTATTTCCTGGTATTTTTGGTCATTTCCAATGTGGTGGTCGGCAGGGGTCATCACAATCACTGCTTCGGGGTCTTTTGAAGCAATGTCAAAAGCAGTAAGTGCAACGGCTGCAGCAGTATTTCGCATAAAGGGTTCAGGGATGATCGAATGTATGTCCAAGGGGAGTTGTTCCCGGACAAGTTGGCTGTATTTTTCTCCACAGACCACTTTTATATTTTGGTCTTCTAAAATAGCTGCGTATCTGTCGTAGGTTTGCTGTATAAGCGTTCTGCCGGTGTTCAATACATCCAAAAATTGCTTTGGCCTTTTTGAACGGCTTGCGGGCCAAAATCTGGTGCCGCCACCTCCCGCCATTACAGCAGCATAAATTTTCTCTCTCATTTGACTTTCTGTAAGATTGATAAGGAGTGCAAACTTAAGGGTTGAAAGCCAAAATCCGGTGAGAATTATTGTAAATCAAGTGTTATACAGCATTAAAAAACATGCTTAGAAGCAATCAAAAAGTAGGGAGGGGAATTGTTGCCTCAGATTTCTCAGGACGGTTCCATACCCTTTTTCCACTTAATATTGCAACCTCCGGCAGGTCTTTGATTTCTGTCGATGGGCTGTCCCCTCAATAAATTATCCATAGCGGTAGTCAGGTCTTCACCGGAGAGCTCGACATCATTTCCCGGTCGTGAATTGTCTAATTGACCTCTGTACTCAAGGTGCATATCGCTGTTGAACAAATAAAATTCCGGTGTACAAACTGCCTGATATGCGCGGGCAACTGTCTGACTTTCATCATATAGATAGGGAAAAGTATAACCTTCTTTCTCAGCCACCTCTTTCATCTTTTCGGGACTGTCATCCGGATAGTTTTCCACATCATTTGAACTAATACCAACAAATCCAATCCCTTTTTTACTGTATTTTTCAGCGATTTTGGAAATCAGGGGATTTACGTATTTGACATAGGGGCAGTGATTGCAGATAAACATAATTACTGTCCCTCTCTCTCCTCTTACGTCATCCAAACTTAATTTCTTTCCAGAGACGGTATCAATTAGCTTGAAATCCGGGGCTTCTGTGCCCAGAGGCAACATGGTACTTTCAGTATAAGCCATTAACCAATTTTTAGACCGGTGTAATAATTTCCGATCTTGTGAATCAAAAAATTTAATACTTGTCTAGTAAAACCTTTGAGGATTGTCAATCGGAGAAACCGGATTTACTATGTGAGCCATCACAAAAGGGCTTATTGTTGGTGGCACCACAACGACAAAGAAAAATTTGTTCCTTGCAATCGATAGGGTTTCCATCTGGTCCTTTGAGCTCAAAACTACCCTTAACCTGAATAGGACCGTCCTTTACTAAATTTAAATTTGCCATAGTTTTATTTGTATAACATCTCTAGTGAGGGTATTGTTACAAAAAATTTTGATAATATCTCCAGAGGTCAAATAACTACGATGTTTCGTCACCATTAATCCTGTGACTTAACTTAAACATTACGAGCCTGGAGATCAATACTGAACCAATACCAAATTGAGGTTTGATTGCGACTCACTGGGCACGATAACAGCAGAGGAATTTAATTGGTAGGCTTCCCTGAACCGAAGTCTTAAGTTTTGGTATTCTGTGTTTAGAACACTTTTTCGTTCTGTCATCCCATCTGCGCCCACAAGGTATTCTGAAACTGTGCTGTTTGAGCCGATTTCATCATTAAAAATCAGGCGTACGAAAGAGGGAGATTCCATGATAAAGAAACCGGAAAATGCTGCGTCGTCGTCCTGGGAATATTGTCTTTTGTAGAGCACATTAGTCCACAATTCCGAACCATCGGGATTGAAAGAAGTGATAATGACATCCTCCAGATAGTAATCTACCCAACCTACTCTACCCATTGACCTTTGGAAAGTACGCTGTCCGTAGGTGGGGCGTCTTTCGTACACCTTTTGAACCTCTGTAAAAATAACAACCCCTCCGTCATTGCGAAGCATGACATCTGTGACCTCCACGTCTGCAATGCCATCGCGATTGACGTTTTGGTCGCTGATATTGTTCAACAATTCCCTGGAAAAGGGGTTTTTTAGGAATTCGGGCTCGTTTGGATTATCCAAATCAATTTTCATCAGGAAATGTCCTTCGGCTCTGGAGGACGAGTTTTCGTAGTATAATCCTGCACCCACGAGTTGATTGTTGCGAAGATCGAGCGTAAAATCCTGAGAAAAAGCGTGGAGATCCGGCATGCTCACTTTTTGAAAGTTAAACCTATCTGAATCCCGCTCGAATAAGAAAAACTCGAAGTGCATACCATCACGACGGAACCTTCGCTCTGTTCTTTCCATAGCAAGGACCATTTTACCATCGTCTGTCACCAAAATACTTCGAAAGCCCGACCTGATATCACCCTCCACTTCAATGTTGCGATCCCATGAAATTTCCCGGTTTTTTAAATCATAGCAAAATATCTGAAGCCTGTGAGCATTATCACTGCGGAAAAACAAGGCCTTGGTGCTATTCTCTGAAGTCGTAAAGCGAAATCCACTAAAACCAGGTATATTTGAAGCAACCGCTATTTTAGATGAATCGATCATTCGCGCCCTCTCGTCAAACTCCCACTCAATAATATACTGGTCATCCCCCTCACGCATCTGGGTGAATACCAGGAAACTATTGTCCAACTTAGTGTGACCAACCACACGGCTGTGGCGATCAATAATGCTCTTTTCTTCCCTTTGAACCAGACGAAGATCGCGATCAAATGACCTGAGTTCAATGCGATTGTGTTTAGCTATCAATAACACAATGTGGTCCCCCACCTGACCTACGATCCTAAAGCGATCATCTGAGCGAATCGAAACTTCTTCAGATACAGTTACGCGCTGCGCTGTCAAATGGGGAAAATCCAAACTCAGAATCAACAATGGAAGTAAAAACTTGAGGATGTGCTTCATAAAAGAGTGATTGAAAATAATATATTCTGTATGGTGAAAAAAACCCAATCTTACTTTGAACGAATGGACCTAAAACCGAGACAATGCTGTACTTTTAGGATCTTCAGAACCAGTCATTTTTACAACGGAACTCACATCGGCTAAGTTTCAACAAGGGCTTCAAAAACAACAATTCTTCTTTGGATAGTGGCTATTTTAACGCCTTCCTTTTATCCTGTAACCTATAATTACCTTCTCGACTTTGGAAAATATCGCCCGCATTTCTATATTCGCGCACTTTAATGCAATATGGGTTCTGCCCGCATTTTTTCAATAAATAAACTGGTACCATGAGTAAGAAGCCTTTAGTTGAGTGTGTTCCCAATTTCAGTGAAGGGAGGAACCGCAAAGTCATAGATCAAATCACCAATGAAATTAGTCGCCAGGAAGGGGTTAAACTACTGGATGTAGATCCCGGTGCAGCTACTAATCGAACTGTTGTGACTTTCGTTGGAGAGCCTGAAGCTGTTTTGGAAGCCGCCTTTAATGCCATAAAAAAAGCTTCTGAGCTGATCGATATGTCAGGGCATAAGGGAGAACATCCGAGAATGGGCGCAACTGACGTTTGTCCACTCATACCGGTCAGAGATATCAGCATGGAGGAAACCGCAAAACTCGCAGCCAAACTTGGAAAAAGAGTGGGGGACGAATTGGGAATCCCGGTTTACCTCTACGAAAATGCGGCAACGCGCCCGGAGCGAAAAAATCTGGCCACTGTCCGCTCTGGTGAGTACGAAGGACTGGCCGATAAATTTAAAGACCCGGAGTGGAAGCCAGATTTTGGCCCGGCTAAATTCAACCCCCGAACGGGAGCCACAGCTATTTCAGCACGCGACTTTTTGATAGCCTACAACGTAAACCTCAATACCACAAGCGTGAGGCGCACCAATTCGGTGGCTTTTGATGTGCGGGAAAAAGGAAGGGTGAAGCGAAAAGGTGATCCTATCTCCGGAGAAATTGTTAGGGATGAAAAGGGAGATCCGGTACGCGTACCCGGTACTTGCAAGGGTGTAAAAGCCATCGGCTGGTACATAGACGAGTATGAAATTGCTCAGATTTCCATGAATATTACGGATGTCCGGCAAACCCCTCTCCACAAAGCCTTCGAAGAGTGTAGAAAAAGCGCTACAAAAAGGGGGCTCAGGGTAACCGGTTCTGAATTGGTGGGACTCGTACCCAAACAGGTGATGATCGATGCGGGTAAATACTACCTCACTCAACAAAAAAGATCCCACGGTATTCCCGAGGAGGAGATCATTCACATCGCTGTCAAATCAATGGGCCTGGATGAGTTCTATCCCTTTGATCTGGAGAAGAAGATTATCGAATACCAAATTGAAAGCCTTGAACCCGGTCCTCTGGCTTCCAAAAACCTTAGAGAGTTTGCCAATGAAACGGCCTCGGAAAGTGTGGCACCGGGTGGGGGTTCCATCGCCGCTTATGTGGGATCTCTCGGTGCATCATTGGCAACCATGGTGGCCAATCTATCCAGCCATAAAAGGGGATGGGACGATCGCTGGGATTTCTTCTCTGACTGGGCTGTAAAAGGTGAAAAACTCAAAGAGGAATTGCTCAGCCTGGTGGATGAAGATACCAATGCCTTCAACGCCATAATCAGCGCAATCAGATTGCCAAAAAGCACCGCAGAGGAAAAAGCTGAACGAGCAAAAGCGATCGATGCCGCAACCAAAAATGCCATCGAGGTGCCTTTCAGAACCATGCAACTGGCCGACGAGGTTTTTGGCGTGGCTGAAGCTATGATCAAGGATGGAAATCCGACGTCCGTTACGGATGCTGGTGTGGGGGCGCTTTGTGCCAGAGCGGCATCAATTTCGGCTTACATGAATGTGGTTGTAAACTGCAAGGACCTGGACGATGAAGCCTATGTCAGCGACCTGATGAAAAAAGCCGACGCGCTTAAAGAAAAAGCCAATGAGCGAGAAGCTGCACTTACTAAGGCCGTCTCTGAAAGACTGGCTCAGTAAGCAGGGAAAATTAACCGGATGGTGTGAGTTTTTTTCAATCGGTTGATGGCGATTTCGTAAAAGTACCAGGTGTAATTTCACCCCTGTGCCCAGAGTAAATCAATGGGCCTCCAACCAATTTTGGCCCTTGCCTATTTCCACTTTAATGGGAACCTTAAGGCCGGGTTGGGCATTCTTCATCTTTTCTCGAATGACCGGGATAAGGGCCTCAGTCTCTGATTTCAAGGCATCGATGACGAGTTCATCGTGTACCTGCATAATGATTCTCGATTCCAGACCCTCCTTTTGAATGTGCTGATGCAAGTCTATCATCGCCTTTTTTATCATGTCTGCGGCCGTACCCTGGATGGGAGTATTGATTGCCATTCTCTCTGCCTGGCTTCGCATCATTCCATTTCGAGAATTGATATCCCTTAGAAACCGCCTCCTCTTCATCAGTGTTGAGACATAACCGTTTTCTCTGGCAAATTCTACTATTTCGTCCATGTACTTTTTCAACCCACTGTACTGCTTGAAATACGCATTGATAAGGTCTGTGGCTTCCTTGCGGCTTATTTCGAGTTGACGCGAAAGATTGGTTGAACCCGCCCCGTAAATTATCGAAAAGTTTACCGTTTTGGCATTGCGCCGCTGGTCGTCTGTCACCTCTTCATAAGGGGTATTGTAAACCCGGGCTGCTGTTGCTCTGTGAATATCCTGATCGTTCAAAAAGGCTTCCAACATGGCCTCATCCTTGCTTATTTCAGCGATCAACCGCAATTCTATCTGCGAGTAATCCGCCGCCAGCAGTATGTGTTTGTCACTACCAGGTACAAAGGCCTCTCGCACCCTTCTTCCCTCCGCCGTTCGTATGGGGATATTTTGCAGATTGGGGTTATTGGAACTCAGTCTTCCGGTGGAGGTCAGTGCCTGATTGAAAGAGGAGTGAATGCGACCGGTTTTTTCGTTGATCAGCGCCGGTAAAGCATCGACATAGGTCGATTTCAACTTGGTCAGACCGCGGTAGTCGAGGATTTTCCCGGCGATTTCATGATCTTTACTCAATTCGCTCAGCTTTTCCTCATTGGTGGAATACTGGCCTGATTTGGTCTTTCGCCATTTGTAGGGGATATCCAACTTGTCAAAAAGGACTTCCCCGACCTGTCTGGGTGAGGCAATATTGAATTCAACGCCAGCCATTTCATGCACCTCTTTAACCAGGGCATCACTTTTTTCCTGGAGTTCTTCCGAGTATTTTTTCAGGTATTCGCGATCCACTTTTACACCCGCTGATTCCATCTCAATGATGGCATCTATAAGAGGTTCCTCAATGTGGTCGTAGAGTTCTTTGAGGTTTTCACTCTCGAGTTCCTTTTCGAGATATTCCTTCAATTGCAGGGTAATGTCCGCATCCTCGCAGGCGTAAACCACCACCTTTTCCTCTTCCACCGTGCGCATACTCCGCTGAGACTTGCCCTTTTTTCCAATGAGTGATTCTATGGAAATGGGTTTGTATTTCAAATAGGTTTCTGCGAGGAAATCCATGCTGTGCCTCATCCCGGGTTCCAACAAGTAATGCATAATCATGGTGTCGAAGTAATACCCTTTCACCACTATGTCGTACTTCCTCAATACCAGGGCATCGTATTTGATGTTTTGGGCTGTTTTGGCTATTTTTTCATCCTCGAGCAAGGCCTTAAAGCGCTGAATTTGCTGCTTTGCCTCCTCAAATTTTGCCGGGCTGGACAGGTAGTAGGCTTCTCCGGCTTTAACGGCAAAGGAAACACCCACCAATTCAGCTTCGTGTGGATTCAAACTGTTGGTTTCGGTATCGAAGGCAAAGTGACCGGCTTTTTTCAAAACGTCAATCAACTGGTCGATCTCCTCCTCGCTTTTGACCAATTTGTAATCCACTTC
>SL_3KL_010_SEDDRAFT_10004369_pt1 | contig 12770 bp, 4 predicted proteins | sample SodLakKL_010_SED_2_FD_10381 | JGI IMG/M metagenome (IMG submission 10381)
TTCAGGAACTCGCATGCAACTTATTTTAATCATTCACCTTTGTGAATTTTTTGATTAAAAAAGTTCATGCTCGTTTCATCTGTTTAAATTTTTTCTGTACCTATGACTGCAGTCGCAAAAATTCAAAGTAAAACCTTTGTGTCTCTCGTTGTATGTCGCACTGATAGACTCTACCCTGACTTCTATTCTATTCACTGACTCCAAGTTATAAAAAAACGATCGAGGAATCGGTATCATATATTTTCAGAAAAAAATTCCGGAGATTTCAACAGTGGTTCCTACCAGTCCTTTGAAGTGCGACTACCAGTCCTTTGGTTTTCATTTATTTTTCTCCTGCTTTGTCGGTCATCCTCTTCGGCAATTCTCAACAATTGTTCCAGCAAGTCCTCTCCCAATTCACTGAAATTCTCTTCTGAGACATCGCCTAATTCCGCGGGATCCTGTTCGCCCTCTTGCTCTTCATAGGAATCGGACTCCGCAAGGGAATCTTCCTCTGCATGATCATCCATGCCCTCCTCATCCGGTGCACCTTCATCCTGGGGTGAGTCGCGATCGCTCTCATCTTCTGATTGGGGGGATTCCTCCTGTGGAGGGGGTGGTTGAGCTTCAGCCAATTGTTTGGTGAATAAAAAGTTGTTTCTCGCTTTGGCGTTTTGCGGGTTTTCAATCAGACTGTTTCTAAAGGCATTTAAAGCACCTTCGTATTGGTTTAATTCGAAGAGCGCATTGCCCAGATTGTAGTGAGCCATGGACCTCAATTCACTGCTTTCCAAATTTTCTGCAGCGTCCTGGAAATAGGGCAAGGCCTGTTTGTACTCCCCCTGTTGATACAAACTGTTTCCCAAATTGTACATGACATCGGCCCGGCTTTCACTTTCGAGCGCTTGTCTGTATTTTTGCTCGGCAGTTCGGTAATTTTCATTTATGTATTCCCTATTGCCCTCTCTTTTTAACTCTGCATTTGATTGAGAAAAAACCACCGATGGACAACAGAGCACTAAAATGACAATTAGGGTTGCACCTCCCGTTTTCACCAGTGTGGGTTTTGCATTTTTTCTCAAAAGGGGCCAGACGAGGTAAAACAGCAAAAACAAGATCGACAACCCGATGAAGAGAGAGTGGTAATTTCTGTATACCGTGAATGAACCCTGGGAAACTCCCGTTTGGGCGAACCCGGATATTTCTGTTGCGAGTTGGTTTATCTCGGAATGAGAGGGATTGAGAAGTTTTATCCCCCCGGTTTGGTTTGAAAATTCCCGCAAATGATCGGTCTCCAATCTGGAAATGATGATTCGTCCGTCATCGTCTCTGCGAAAATCCTTTCTTGCGTTTTCGACCACGGGAATGCCCGCGCCATCATCGGTCCCGATTCCAATGGTAAAGATGGGGAAATTGCCATCGCTGAATTTTTGCAATGCTGCTGAATATTGATCATCGTGGGTTTCCCCGTCTGAAATGATGACCAACAATCCACTCCCTTTTTCCACCAGGTATTGACCGCTGAGTTCGAGCAACTGTGGAAAAGAAGTCCCCTGAACCGGCATCATCCCGGCTGTGGAAGAACGGATTGCTGCTTTCACGGCTTCCCTGTCAGTAGTGAGCGGACTGTGAAATTCAGCTACGCCCGCAAAGGGAATAAAGGCAAAGCGACTCCCCGGTAATTGATCGATTAGTTCGACGGCTCTTTGTTTTGCCAGTTCGATCCGATTTGGTCTGCGGTCTTCGACAGTCATGCTGTACGACATATCTATGGCCAGGAGGACATTGACGGATTCTGAAGTTATTTCAGTTCTCTCCAGTCCTGCCCTTGGATTTACCAGCGCAATGCAGAGGAAGGTCACACTGATGAATAGTAAGGTGATGCGGGTCAACTTTTGATTTAATGTTATCCCGGGAATCAACCGCTCCCGGTTTTTTCTTCCAAAGTAATTTTGAAACTGCAGCCATTGTCTCCGGTAGCTGTAATACCACAGAAAAAAAAGGATGGCCACCGGAGGTATCAGCCAGAGAAAATGAATTTGCTCAAATTCCATTCCGCACTTTTATAGGACAATACAGCGGTTCGTGACCGCACATTTACAATAAATTTATGGGTTCGGTAACTTCAATCAATGACTTAAAAACGGCATTTTAGGTTGAAAAATATATCCACTACATCCATCCAAAAGTTCATTATTGAATTTGATTTTTTAGCAATTCGTATTTTTCGAGCCGATCTTCAGCAGCGGCTTCAATGGCATGGTCTATGGCTCTTCGGGCCTGTCTCGTTCTGCCGAGCTTTTTGAGTACTTTGGCATGTCTGTAATACAATTCCGGATGTTCGGATTTGTCGGAGGCCTCGCTCAAACCTTCGTGGAGATTGTCCAGGAGCTCTGAAGTTTCTCCAAAAACCCTCAATCCAAGGTCTGTAAACTCTATGCTCGCCTCGATATCCTCAGCACCGTATTGCTTTAAAAAAGGGGCTAAGTTCTCATTGAATCGCTGTTCATCTCTCGTTCTTAAAGCAAAGTACAAGTGACTCTTCAAACCAAAGACACGCAAGTCGGGAAGACCCGCTCTTTCCATGTTTTGAATGGCCTCTTCTACAAGAAAAGCCTCTCTGAAATTCATGGCTTTCCGCAGGGTATTCCATCCGGCATTTCTTATTTTGTCGTAATAAAACTCCTCACCGTGGGCTTCCACAATGCGGTCCTTTTGTGCAATAAATTGGTTGAAAAGCCTGCTGTCGGATTCGCTCATGGCCAATGTGAGCATTTTTAATTCGTACTCGTCTGTAAAGTCTGCGTCTCTGCCGAGGTGTTCATTGGCGAGTGCAAGTACATCGTCGCCCTCCCTGTCCAAATTCTTCAGGTGATAGTAAATGGTCTGTGTACTTCGGTCTCCCTCCAGGTACTTTTCAGAATAATCGCTGTGTGGATTGTAGTTCCGCATGGCCTGTCTTCCGAGTTCAATCAGTCCGTTGACATCCCGGCCACCGGTGACACTCAACACCACGTCTCCCGAGGAGTCAATAAAATAGAGCGTAGGAAAAGCAGAAACCGGATATTTTTTTCTAAATTCCAAACCCTTTCCCCTTTCCATGTCCCATTTCAGATTGATGAAGTTTTCATTGAAAAACGCTCCGACCTCTTCATTGGGAAATACATTGGCAGCCATGCGCTTGCAAGGACCGCACCAAACGGCAAAGCAATCTACAAAAATGAGTTTTTCTTCCTCTCCGGCCAATTGAAGCGCCTCTTCCCAGTTCCCCTCAAAAAAATCAATTCCCTGTGAAAGCGCCGCATGACTCGTGAAGAACCACAAAGAAATTGATAGAAAGGTATATATAATGTATCTCATGATTGTTTGCTTTTATTTTCTGTCGATTGATTTGTAAAAATGCGCTCTAAAAACTTTGGGTTTCTCTGCCTTTTTCTTGCTTTATTTAACTCTAAAATGGAAAAGGTATTTCCCCCTTAAACGCCACCACAACAAAAATACTATATATTTTCATTCAACGCCTGCGGTGCACCCTGGATTTTCCCGCAATGGCATTTTTCGGTTATTTTGCACGGGTGTATATGTGTATGTATACAAAACAAAAAAATGAAGTGATCAAATGTTGTGAAATACTCGCGATCATTTACCTATCGAGCCTTTGACTTTTTCTCTGCAGCGTGATTGCGGCCACAAGCTGTCTGTAAAAGTATAGGAGAAGGAGTGGCTTGCGATTTATCAGCCAGCCGAAGTGGGCGCGGTTTTTTATATTTGCAAAAAAAGTTGAAATGTCCTGGATCAGAAGTGATTTTAAGAAATACCTCGCCCAAACCAGTCCCGACCCCCTTATGTTCCACCCCGTGCGGGGAGAGGGAGTCTATTTTTTTGATCAAAGCGGGAAAAAGTATCTGGATTTAATCTCTGGAATCAGTGTTAGCGCCCTCGGACAAGGGCACTCCCGGGTGAAAAAGGCCGTGGAAGCTCAGTTGGAAAAGTATACCCACACCATGGTGTACGGAGAATTTATCCTGACTCCCCAGCTCGAACTGGCTCGTCTTGTATTGAGTACGGTGCCTGAATCACTGGACAATATTTATTTTGTCAATTCGGGTTCAGAAGCAGTTGAAGGAGCGATAAAGCTGGCTTTTAAATACACGGGAAGGAGGGAACTCATCGCCTGCAAAAATGCGTACCACGGATCCACGACCGGCGCTTTGAGTTTGATGAGTGACGAGTATTACTCCGGGGGCTATAAGCCACTGCTCCCGAATGTACAATACATCGATTTCAATTCTGTGGACAGTCTGGTGGCCATAACTGAAAATACCGCAGCGGTATTTGTAGAGACCGTTCAGGGGGAAGCGGGTTATCTGCCCGCCGACAAGGAATTTATGACAGCATTGAGAAAGCGGTGCAGCGAAACAGGTTGTCTGCTGGTGTTGGATGAAATTCAGGCGGGAATGGGTAGAACCGGGAAGTTCTGGGCCTTTGAACATTACGGCATTGTCCCTGACATTTTGCTCACTGCCAAGGGATTTGGAGGCGGGCTCCCGCTCGGAGCCTTTATCGCCCGCAGAGAGGTGATGAGCGCACTGTCGGATAAACCCATACTCGGCCATATAACCACCTTCGGAGGGAACCCATTGAGCTGTGCGGCTTCGATGGCTACCATTGAAGAGATATTGGAAGGGGAGTTGCACTTGGGAGCAGTTGCTAAGGGCGAGATGTTTAAAGCGCGCCTGAGAGAATACGGTTTGGATAAAGTCAGTGGGATGGGGTTGATGCTCGGGGTGAATTGCGGAGATTTTTCCGTCAGTCAGCGCATGGTAAAAAGGTGTCTGGAAAAAGGGTTGATTACCGATTGGTTTTTATACGAGACCGGCAAACTGAGAATTTGTCCGCCCTTGATTATAAGTGAACAACAAATCCATGAGGCTTGTGAAATCATCGGCGCGTCCTACGCGGAAATAAGAAAGAGCGATCACTGACGACTTTCGCAGTCAGCGCCGCTCTATTGAAACTTTTTAACAATTGCTGTTAAGACTTTTAATCCGGATTAAACGCGCTCCAGCAAAATGGCTGAGGCTCCACCACCACCGTTGCAAATGGCCGCGCAGCCAAATTGGCCTTGATTGAGTTTTAATATATTGGCCAATGTGCCTGTTATACGGGTTCCGGATACACCAATGGGGTGTCCGAGTGAAACCGCGCCACCCCATACATTGACCTTGCTTTCGTCCAGTTTCATGTCTTTAATGAAGGCCAGGGTAACGGAGGCAAAAGCTTCGTTTACCTCAAAGAAATCTATATCATCGATGGATAGCCCGGCTTTTTCTATGGCACGACGGGCGGCTATGGGAGGCGTGGTGGTAAACCACTTTGGTTCCTGCGATGCATCCGCAAAGGATTTGATTTTTGCCAGTGGGGTCAATCCCAGTTCCTTCAGCTTTTCCCCACTGATGAGTACCACAGCTGCACCTCCGTCATTGATGGTAGAAGAGTTGGCCGCAGTTGCGGTACCCTCCTTGGAAAAGGCTCCTCTCAATTGCGGTATCTTATCGAGTTTTACTCGTTTGTACTCCTCGTCCTCAGCCATCAGTACGGGATCACCTTTTCTCTGCGGTATTTCTACGGGAGTGATTTCTTCGGCCAGGAATTTCTTCTCCGTAGCCTCTGCAGATCTTTTGTAAGATTGAATAGCAAATCTGTCCTGTTCTTCCCTGGAAATACGGTGTTTCTCTGCAGTCATGTCTGAACTCACCCCCATGGCATTGTGGTCATAAGCATCCGACAGGCCGTCCCTCTGCATTCCGTCGATCAGTTTTCCACCGCCAAATTTATAGCCAAAACGCGCTTTATCGAGGTAGTAGGGAATATTGGACATGCTTTCCATTCCCCCGGCCACGACGATGTCATTATCTCCGGCCATGATGGATTGCGCGCCTATCATGATGGATTTCATCCCTGAGGAGCAGACTTTATTAATGGTGGTACAGGGGGTAGATTTGGGCAAGTCGGCTCCAAGAGCAGCTTGTTTTGCAGGTGCCTGACCGATATTGGCTGAAATGACATTTCCGAAAAACACCTCGTTGACATCCGAACCCTGGATTCCTGCCCGTTCCAATGCGGCTTTAATGGCGAATGATCCGAGTTGAGGTGCGGAAAATTTAGAAAGTTGCCCTCCAAAACTACCCAGAGGGGTTCTTGCGTAAGATAATATGAATACTTCTTTCATGGTTGGTTCATTTTTTAAATAATGGTATAACAAGAATAAAGAGGTCAGGTTGGACAAATGAAGCATAATTTTAATAAAATCCCCGGGGCACATTATAAAATTGAGGGACAACCCTTTTGGTATTTAAAAAAATCAGCATGTTACAGGGTAAAATGGAAAAGTTTAAAAAAAGGAGAATTCAGAGGCAACGAAATGTTGAGCCGGGGGACTCTTAATATTAGAAAATTTTTAACGAAATAATTGAGAGGTCAAATAGAAATTCGTACATTTAGCCCTCTATTTTCTTAAATTAAATTTAATTTAAAAATGATGCAGCTTTACCGTTTAATTTTAATAATATTTCCCTTGTTCGTTGTCAGTGGGTTATACGCTCAATCTCACAACGACCTTTGTGATGCAGAAGCCGATCCTTTTGAGTTTGGCGGAGGTACCGTTACGGAAACCTTAACGGGGGATATTGAAAACAATGCGTTCATAACGGATAATGCCGGCGGAATGATTCAGAATTTTGGAATCGCCGGTGCCGATAGTTCCACTTTTTTCAAACTCAATTTCGATGCGGACGTGTCCTTTATCGAAATTTCATTTGAAGGTGGTTCCATCGACGACCTGAGTGTAGCACTTTTTTCTCTGCTAGATTGCTCCGGTGGAGGAGCTACTAATTTTGGAGAAGTGGTTTACACAGATCCGGATGGGAATGATTTGGTCATTGGAAACCTGGAAGACAATGGACCTGTATTGTGGGAACTCTGTGGTCTCGATCCCATAGAATTGGAAAATGTTTACCTCTGGGTAGCCAGTCCGGAAGTCGGAGATTTTGAGATAGAGATAACCCAATATATCCGACCCGATAACAATGAATGTCTCGATGCCGACTTTATAGGTACCATTGAACCGGGAGGGGAGCTCGAGAGGTTGGGAGAAACCAATGAGTACGCCTGCAGAAACAATATCGCCGGTAGCCCTTGCGTCGAGGCTGCACACGACGGAGCCGGAGTGTGGTATCAGTTTGATACCGATGGAGTAGTAGAAATGATTGACATTGTTGTCGAGCACGATAACGAGGGGCCATTGAACGTAATGGTTTTTGAAAGCGTAGACTGCAATACGTTTACTCTTGTGCAAAATGCCTGCCTCGATGTAAATGACGGTGAAGCAGAATTTGAGGAGCTGGTTGTACAGAGGAACACTTCATACTATATATTTATTAACACCCCTCAACAAGATTGGGGTGAATTCGATATCACGATTACGGCTTGTGAGCCCCCGGAAAACTTCAATCTGTGCGAAGCGGAAGAGGTCAATTTTCCCGAGTTGGGAGATTACAATCCCGACAATCCCATTACCGGTACTTTCAATGGAACGACGGTATGCGCCTACCCTTTTTACGACAACAATGCACAGTCGTCCATCAACGATTTCGGTTGTGGCTATGACGATATGGCAGCGGTCTATTTTAAGTTGAATGTAGATCCCAATGCCAGTAGAATTGTCGTAAGCAGTGTCTCTTTGCAAAATGCCGGTACGTATTCGGCTCAGGTCATAATGTTTAACTCTACTCCCGATTGCGACAACAGAAACTACGCCGCTATTATAAACGAGGATTGGGGCCAGTGTGATTTTGCCAACAACGATATAGAAATAAATCTCTGCGACGAGGACAATTCCCTTTTTGAGCACATGTATTTAATGGTTGCAACAGACAGAGATAACGAAGGTAATTTTGAGGTAGAGTTTTATCAGGAAATCGCTCCCTACAACGACCTATGTGACGACCCGAGTGATGTGAATAGAGGTGCAGGTGCTTTGGGTGTTGTAGAACACGGCAATAATATCTGTGAAGACGATGAAACCAACAGAGGATCTTGCCCGGTGGAATTTGGAATGCCGGCCGTGGCTTGTCTGGAGGGTTTCGAGGACGAGCCCACTGTATGGTATACTTTTGAAACCGGCGACAATGTTGAGTTGGTAGACATAACGGTTGAACACGAAGGAGACAACCTAAGAGTGGCTATTTTTGAAATGGACAACCCCTGTGGAGCGGGTACTATTCAGGTGCCGGGAGGAGATCTCGATGCATATTGTAGTTCAGGTGGAGATGAAGCATTTTTTGAAAATCTCAGATTAAAATCCAATACGACTTATTTTATATTGGTGAGTACGCCCGAAGCAGATTGGGACGATTTTTCCATCTGCATAGATGTGTGTGAACCACCGGAAAACTTCAGTATTTGTGAAGCGACTGATCTGGACTTTCCCGCTTTGGGCGATTACAATCCGGACAATTTAATCAATTTCCCCGGCGGCATTGGTACAACTGTAGACGGTGCGACCGATTGCGCTTATGGATTTTTCGACGATGTAGAGCTCAATGATTTGTTGCATTTCGATTGCGGAGACGATTTTGAAAGTGCGGTTTTTTACAAACTGAATGTCGATGACTACGCTACCAAAATAGAATTGACGATCGATCCGGGCAGTGCGGGAACCATAGCAGCTCAGGTATTTATTTTTGACGGAACCCCCGATTGTGACTCGCGCGGGTTTGATGCATTTATCACAGTGCCCGATGAGGATGGATTCAATAACTGCAATATAACGGGTGCTGTCACCCTGGAGATGGACCTTTGTGCCATTGATAACGAAGATTACGACAATCTATACCTGTGGATAGCGACCTCCCAGGAAGATCAGGGAGACTTTGATCTGCAGTTTTACCAGGAAGTCGCGCCGCTGAATGACTTGTGTGATGATGTAACAGCAGGTGATCGCGAGGCGTTTGACCTGGGTGTTGTCAACCACAACGCTGATTTCTGCGAAAACAATCAAACCAACAGAGGCGCTTGCCCTGTAGAATTTGATATGCCTGCCGGATGTTTGACCGAATTTGAAAGTGAAGCTACCGTTTGGTTGAGCTTTGAAACCGGTGACGATGTAAGAGAAATAAACCTGATCGTTGATCACGACGAGACATCCAATCTGCGGGTAGCTATTTTTGAAATGGTGACTCCTTGTATGGTTGGTGATTTACAGGTTCCCGGAGGAAATCTGGACGATTATTGCGATTTTGGTGGAGGNGTAATAGAGTTTGAAAATTTGACCCTCAAGCCCAATACCGTATATTACGTATTGGTATCGACTCCGGAGGATGAGTGGGGTGAGTTTTCAATTTGTATTGAGGCTTGTGAGCCACCNGAGAATTTCACCTTATGTACGGCAGAAGAAATTGATTTTCCCGCTTTGGGTGATTACGATCCGGACATTGCCATCCTCCAAACGGACGGTGACAATGAATGTTCTTTTGGGTTTTACGACGATGTGGAACTGACCGATTTAATTGATTTCGATTGCGGTGAAGAATACGAATCGGCTGTTTATTACAAATTGAATGTGGATCCGTACGCAACTAAGTTGCAGATAGATTTAACTTCCGGTACAGCCGGTGCCTTGGCCGCTCAGGTATTTATTTTTAACGGAGTACCCGACTGCGACAATCACGGATTTAATGCGTCGATTACGATACCGGACGGAGATGGATTCAATATTTGTAATGTAACTGGTGTGGCCAGCATGGAAATGGATCTGTGTGAGATTGACAACGAGGATTACGATAACCTGTATTTGTGGATCGCCACATCAAAGGATGATCGCGGTGACTTCCAATTTGAATTTTATCAGGAGATTGCTCCCTATAACGACCTATGTGATGACGATACGGATGGAGATCGCGCTGCAGGTGAATTGGGGGTTGTAAACCACGGAGATGAAATATGTGAGGACAACGAGACGAACAGAGGAGCTTGTCCCGTAGAATTGGATATGCCTGCCGGTTGTTTGACCGGCTTTGAGGACGAAGCGGCGGTGTGGTATACATTTGAGACGGGCGATGATGTTGAGTTGATTTCTTTAAATGTGAATCACGATGAATCAAATACCGTCAGAATCGCTGTATTTGAAATGCTGAACCCATGTGGAGTAGGAACCATTCAGGTTCCAGGTGACCTCGATGATTACTGCCTTCAGGGAGGAGGTGATGTAGATTTAGAGTACCTGACAGTAAAGTCCAATACCACCTACTGGATATTGGTGAGCACTCCTGAGGAAGAGTGGGGAGAGTTTACCATTTGCATTGAAGCCTGTGAGCCTCCGGAAAATTTCAATATTTGCAATGCCGAGGAATTGAATTTCCCGGGTTTGGGCGCTTACGATCCGGATGACCCCGCAGTGGAAACCGATGGGACGACAGAATGTGCCTATGGGTTTTACAATGACCTTGATTTGACCAGTATCATTGAGTTCGATTGTGGGATTGAATTTGATGCTGCCGTATATTACAAATTGAATCTCGATGAAAATGCAACCAAACTCAATATATCAATCGATATAGGAACGGCAGGAGTGGTTGCTGCTCAGGTGTTCTTTTTCGATGGGACACCCGATTGTGACAACCGCGGGTTTCTCGACTTTATAACCATACCCACAGACGATAATTTTAACAGTTGTAACTTCACGGGAACCCTTGATATGGAAATGGATCTTTGTGATATCGACAATGCATTGTACGAAGATATGTATTTGTGGATAGCGACAAGCAAAGAAGATTGGGGTGATTTTGAACTGGAATTTTACCAGGAAATTGCACCTGAAAACGATGAGTGTGAAGATGCTATAGACGTTGGAGTCCTCAATCCGACCGATGAAATTTGTGAAACGGGGAACAACCGCGGGGCTTGTCCCATCTTGTATACAGGTCCCAATGCCTGCTACGATGCTTTTCCCGATGAGGCCGGTGTTTGGTATACCTTTGAGACCGGTGAAGGAGTTGAGTTGATCTCAGTTACCATTGATCACACGAATTCCAGCAATGTAAGATTGGCTTTATTTGAATTGCCCAATGGATGTGGTGAAGATGGCTTGATTCCCGGTGATGCGGATGAGTACTGTGTGGAAGCGACCAACGGATCCGATAGTATCTGGAATATTCTGGTGCAACAGGAAACACAGTATTACCTATTGGTCAGTACGCCTGTAGAGGACTGGGGTGAATTTGACATATGCATCACTAATTGCGAGGCTCCGGAAAACGACACGGCTTGTGATGCGGCAAGAGATCCGGATTCTCAGATTGAACCAGGAGAAGAAGTGGATCTCGATGACAGAGGCGATCCCACTTTAGTAGAAGGTACTACGGAATGCGCAAACAACTTTTTCGTAGACTTCGATTTGACATATATTGACTTCGACTGTGGAGAGGAATTTGAAAGTGCCGTTTTTTACAAAATAGAGGTGGATGAATTCGCAACAGAACTTTGGATAACAGGTACGTCTTTAGGGCCTGGAAATCTTGCTTTTGCCTTGTTTTCCGCCGAAGAAGTGTGTGATGATGACCGGATCTTTGGTGTTGAATTGTGGGTTGATCCATTGGGTGAACCCATGGTGGATTGCAATGCTGCCGGTGCCGGTGAAATTATCTTTGATCTTTGTGGGATCTCTGCAGAAGATAAGGAAAATATGTGGCTCTGGGTTGCAACAGAGAGAAAGGATCAGGGGGAATTCGAACTGGAAATCAGCCAGAAAATCGGACCACCAAATGATCTTTGTGAAAATGCTGAGCAGGTTGTTTCAGGTGGTGTGGTGCCTAGTGATAGCGAAGATATCATTTGTTTTGAGATGACTAATTTATTTGCTTGCCCCGCATTTTTTGATCCGGAGAATATAGAGAATCCGAGTAATGCACCCATTGAGTGTGAAGAAGATCCTATTTTAGAAACCACCGCCGGAGTTTGGTTTGAATTTACTACCGACGAGGAGGCAGGTAGAATTGATATCACCCTCGATCATGAAAACGATGTTTACCTCGGCTTCATGATGTACGAGGTGACCGGCGATTGCGAAGATGAAATGATCATCCGAATCTGTGAAAGGGACGAAGATGAAATGGGGTTAATTGAGTTTGAAGATTTTGGAATTGATCCCGAAACAACCTATCGGATTTTTATTTATACAGATATGGAAGACGCGGGTGATTATGAACTTTGTATCAATGTAAAGCCCCCGATTGTGTGTTTGGGAGAAGCGCCTTACTACTATAACCACACGGAAATTATTTGCGGTTTGGTAGCTTTAAATGAGTTCTGCCTGTTTATGGGACCGCCCATTATGAACTTCAGTTGGCCGGGTTGTGGTTTCTGTTGCGCATTCCACAATCCACAGTGGTTTACCTTTGTGGCCGGTGAAGAATCTCCTTTGAGTATAGATGTTTTCATCAGTGAGTGTCAAAACAATCAAGGTGCGCAGTTAGCTCTGTACGAACTGGATTGCGATGTTCCTTTTGATCCCTCTGAGCAAGACCCCGGGATTCAACCAACCGAAGAGCAGTTGGTATCCGATTGTAATCTTGCATCTTCCCCTCAACAGGGAACAGTCAACTTTACCGTAAATACAGAGCCGGGTCAGGTATACGGTATCGTAGTGGATGGATGGGCCAATGACGAGTGTAAAGTAGAAATTACGGAAGTACTCAGTGGTGGAGATCCACCGGAACTGGAAGAGGATCTGA
>SL_3KL_010_SEDDRAFT_10004371_pt1 | contig 12769 bp, 7 predicted proteins | sample SodLakKL_010_SED_2_FD_10381 | JGI IMG/M metagenome (IMG submission 10381)
GACGAACACGGAGGCGAACGACGTATGCCGTTTTCCGCTGGCATTGAACGGGGAAATCCGGACAAGCCGGTGAACGCCGGTTTCAACCTTGAGATACCCGAATGCATTCAGTCCTTTCACGTTGAAGGTAACGCTTTTGATGCCGGCTTCGTCGCCTTCCTGGAAGTCCATCATCTCGACCGCGTAGCCCTTGTTCTCGCACCACCGGCTGTACATGCGAAACAGCATCTGCACCCAGTCCTGGGCCTCCGTCCCGCCGGCCCCCGCGTTTATGGAGACAATTGCGTTGCGGTCGTCATCCTCGCCATTGAGCATGGCTTGCAGGGAAAAATCCCTGAGACTTCTTTCCAGCGATTCCATCTGCCGGGCCGCCTCGGCCCGCGTCGCATCGTCGGATTCCTCTTCGGCCAGCTGCAGCAGCACGTCGCAGTCTTCAACCTGGGCATGGAGCTTCTGCCAGTTTTCGACCCGGTTTTCCAGGAGTGACCTTTCCTTTAGCAGTATTTTCGCCTTTTCCTGATCGTTCCAGAGATTCTCGTCGCTGATGGCCTTTTCCAGTTCGGCCAGCCGCTCTTTTTTGCCCTCTATGTCAAAGATACTCCCGTAACTGTTCGAGGGTTTCGTAGAATCCGCCGATACGGTCTTTCAGTTCACCTGCTGTCATGGTCTTGACCTCCCCGTTTGTTTCGTTTCCTCCGGATTCCCGCCGCCGCCGCGATTAGAAATGACGACAGGATGCAGAAAGCGGGCAAAATACCCGGATAGTTTGTATAAAGCGTCCGAGCGCCCGTCATCACGGGCATGTCCCGGTAAATGGCCGTAGTCTCGTTGAGGCGCGTTTGCTCCAAAACCCGGCCCGATGGATCGACAAAGGCCGAGATTCCGGTATTTGCGGACCGAACCAGGGACTTGCGGTTTTCCACCGCCCGGAACACGGTCATGGAAAAATGCTGCACCGGGCCGGCTGTTTCGCCGAACCATGCATCGTTTGTGATGTTGACGATCAGATTCCCTCCGTTTTCGACCATGCGGGCCGAGTACCGGGGGAATATGATTTCATAACATATCTGCACGCAGAGGTCAGCCTTATTTGCCGAAAGAATCGTGCCGGCCTCTCCCGGGCGGAAGTCGCCTACGGAATGAACCATCCTGCCGATAAAGGGAAGCCAGTCCCCCAGGGGGACATACTCGCCGAAAGGAACCAGGTGCACCTTGTCATAGGCTCCGGAAAGCCGCGTTTCCGGATCGAACAGGTAGGCGGTGTTGTAAAACACGACATCCCCGGTCCCGTCCTCCAGTTCATAGGACGGGCTTCCGATGAGAAACCATGCGTCCATCCGCGCGAGCCCCTTCAGTACCTGGTCGGTATATTCCTTTTCCCTCAGGAAATAAAACGGCATGGCGGTTTCCGGCCACACCACGAGATCGGGCGAAAAGGCCATGGTTTCCTCGGACAGCCGGATATAACGCTCGATCGTCTTGTTGATAAATTCGTCATCCCACTTGATGGCCTGCTCGAAGTTTCCCTGCACGACCGATACCCCGATTTTGCCTGCGGCCTCCGCGCGAACATCCACATCCGCGATCCGGCTGCTTCCGTACCAGCCGTTTCCCAAAAAGGCCAAAACGATAATTCCGACGCACATCAGGGCCTCCCCCCGGGCCGGGACCCGGTTTGACCCGTCCGGCCCCCAGGAAAGCCGCCGTACGTGAAGCGCGATCACGAACACGGCCGCGTTGATCGCAACAACGAAAAACGATACCCCGTACACGCCGAACAGATCGGCCGACTGGATCAAGGGCAGGTAGGAATACTGGCTGTATCCGACCAGACCCCAGGGATAGCCCGTAAACAAATATGTTTTTGCATATTCCAGGGTCACCCAGAAAACCGGCGCCGCTATGAGCAGAAAAAGCGGCCGCCGGACCGCTACCGTCAGGGCTACGGAAAAAACCGATACATAGAGGGCCAGGTAAAACGATAAAAGCAGCAGCGCGCCCACGGCAAGCCCCAGGGGGAGTGGCCCGAAAACCCGCATGGTGGGCACCAACCAGTACAGAAGCGTCGTATAATGGACAAACCCGGCCAGAAGCCCCAGGTTAAATGCGTGCTTCGGCCCGGCGTCCCGGAGGCCCAAAAGGAGAAATCCGATGGCGAACCACGCGGCAAACCCCGCACCGATGTTGTCGAATGCGCAGGTGAGCAGAACACCGGATGCAACGGCATAAAAAGCGGCGGAGCGATATTGGAAAAGGTTCAATTGTCTCATTGACATCGTTTATTCTGCGAAGTCGGAGCAAGCCCGGGGCAAATCAGGATACAGCAGGGGACGTTGTTAACTTATTAACTTATTGCCCGTGATGCAATGGAGGCCTACCTTCAGCGCCGGCGCAAAATGAGTTAATAAGTTAACAACGTCCCCTAATCATGTCCGGCGGAACATGGTACATCATGAGACAGTATGAGACAGCCGGGCCCGACTGACGGGTAATTGACATGAAGCACCGCGTAGGCCCTGCGTGGGAGGCACTGCTGGTCGGGGCGGCAGGATTTGAACCTGCGGCTTCCTGCTCCCAAAGCAGGCGCGCTACCAGGCTGCGCTACGCCCCGATGTTAAATGATATTAAAAGCTTATGACCCTTTTACAAAACCGTCTGATCGCGACTTTTTACGAGTACATCAATTTATTAAGCCGTCCTATTATCATTGTTTGGAGTCATCATCAAGCGCTAATTTCGGCGAACCACGCAGTGCGTTTGCAAAAAGTCGGGATCTCGTCAAGGAGAAAAGCCCGCGCGGTTTTTTCCCTCCAGAAAAGCGATTATCCCGGCTGCAATATCACCTGCTACCGCCCGGATAAAATCCTGATCGGCGTATTTCGATGCGCTCGGCGGATGACTCAGATGCCCCGCTTCGACCAGCACGGCTGGCATATCCGCACCGGACAGAACGGGAAGCGGTGCACCCATGACATCGACTGCGGCGCCGGCTGTACCCGCTTCAAGGTGCCGCGCGATCGTGTCGGCAAAGTCCGCTGCATCCGCGATATGCCGTTGCTGGAGGCGATTCCACTCAAACGGTATCCGGTCCGCGGGGGAAAGATCCCGTATGCCGGTTTTTCGAAGGTCGTGGTAGACGCTCCACACGTCAACCTGGCTTCTGCGGCTCCCCCCGACATGCAGACTGACGAAAAGAGCCGCATTCCGGGCATTGGCCATCGATGCCCGGGAAGAGAGATCGATGCTGTAGTCGCCGGTTCGTGTCAGAAAAACCGTAAAATCGTCCCCGAGCAGCTCGGATATAGCCCGTGCGAGCAAAAGGGTGACATCCTTTTCCATAACCCCTCCGGGCCCGGTCACACCCGTATCATGGCCGCCGCGGCCGGGATCGAGAACGATAACCGGTCCCGGCGGGGATTCGGATGCTTCAGCGTATAACGGCCGGACAGTTGCCAAAGACTGAAGCAACATAACGGCGGCCAGAATACAGACAATCACGCCCCGCAAAACCGGCGCTGCGCCGTGTGCCGCAGGCAGGCGGCGGCCGGCCGCCCACGCCATAATATCCGGAAGTTTCCCTGTTTTTGCTTGACACTGTTCCAAATTAATATTACCTTACATCCCAAATAAATATTTTTTTCTATAATCTCAATAAGTTGATACGGAACAATCGCGCCCGGCGAAAAAAAAGGGCCCTGAAACGGGGGGAAAGCCGCCGGCAAAAATAAATAATCCCGGGCGACCCGGCCCTCCATTTTCAATTATTTACCGGTTTTAATTATTTACTGGAACGGAAATGAAAAATAAAGCGATTTTGCATGCGAGAGTGGCGGAACTGGTAGACGCACTGGACTTAGGATCCAGCTCTTCCTAAGAGTGGGAGTTCGAGTCTCCCCTCTCGCACCATCCCCGGTTTTTGTTTTTCCCCGGCCGTTTTCCCGATTTTTCATCCATACAAAAAAATTACACTGTCAAATATATTCAAGCAAAGGAAGGGATCGTCATGCAAGTCACGGTTGAAGATGTAAGCCCGATCGAAAAGAAAATCCACGTTGAAATCCCCCGGGACGAAGTCGCCAAGGAGCTGGATTCCGCATATAACGAACTGAAACAAAAAGCTAAAATTAAAGGATATCGGCCCGGCAAGATTCCACGATCGGTCCTGGAGCGTCATTTCAAAAAAGATGTCCACTCCGACGTGATCAACACCTTGGTTCAGAACTCGTTTCCAAAGGCACTCCGGGAAACGGAGCTTCCCGTGATCGACACAAAGGACATCGACGCCCCGGATCTCGACCCGGATGCCGGATATACCTATTACGCCACGGTGGAGTTGAAACCGGAAGTACCGGAAGTCGATTTCAAGGGACTGGATCTCACCCGGACCGACTATACGGTAAGCGAAGGAGAAATCGACGGCCAGGTGGAAATGCTCCGAAAGCACCTGGCCCGGTATGAGCCCATCGAAGAGGACCGCGGCGTCGCGAACGGGGATCACCTAACCATCGATTACGAGGGATTCGTGGACGGCGCCCCCTACCCGCCGACGGAGTTCAAGGAAAACCATGCGCTGCGGGCGGGAGACGGATCCTTCACCGAAGAATTCGATCGCCGGATCTCCGGCATGCGGCCCGGTGAAACCCGGGAATTCAGTGTATCTTTTCCCGAAAACCATTCCGACAAGGATTTGGCAGGCCGGGATATCGCTTTCCGGGTGACTGTCAAGGAAATCAAGCAGGAGATCCTGCCGGCGGTGGACGATGAATTTGCAAAGCAGTTCGGCAGATATGAAACAGTGGCGGACCTGCGCGCGGAAATCGAAAAAAACGTCAGCCAGGGCTATGAAAAACGCACCCAGCAGGAACTGCAGGAACAGATATTCGAAACGCTTCTGAAAAGCGAGTTCGAAGTTCCCGACGCCCTGGTGCGGGCGGAGCTTGACGCCATCGCCCAGGACACGGAGCAGCGGTTCTCCCAGAACGGGATGTCCATGGAGGAACTCGGCCTCACCCGCGAAATCCTGGACCAGCAGTACCGGCCCATCGCGGAGAAACAGGCCCGGCGGCATCTTCTGCTCAATAAGATCATTGAGCAGGAAAACCTGGAAGTCACGGACGAAGAGTTGGACACCGAGTACGGCAAACTTTCGGAAATGATCGGACAACCGCTTGACTTCATAAAGGAATATTACAACAAACACCCCGAAAAGCTTGATGGTTTCAAGGTTGCCCTCCTTGAAAAAAAGGCGGTCGATCTTATTATTAATCATGCAAACATCGAAACGGTTTCCCCGGAAGAAGCGGCGGCGAATCCGGAGGCCCAACCGGCGGATGCAGCCCCATCGGCAGGCGAAACCGGAGACGACGGACCGAAATAAGATACGGAGGAATCCGGGTCCGAAAGTTAGCGGCCGAACGAAAACCAGGACTTTTCGTTGCGGTTTTCATTCAGCCGCTCGATAAAAAATACGGAAATCCAACAAACCGGCACATTTCTTGAATGAAAAAATATAGCGAATACGCGCTAAATTAACTTACAGGCAGGAAAAGGAGACGAAAAATTGCCTTTGATTCCGATGGTAGTCGAACAAACCAGCAAAGGTGAACGGGCCTACGATATATATTCCCGGCTGCTCAAAGACCGCATTGTATTTCTGGGCACACCCATAAACGACGAGGTCGCCAACCTGCTCATTGCGCAGTTGCTGTTTCTCGAGTCGGAAGACCCGGACAAGGACATCAATTTTTATGTCAATTCCCCGGGCGGCTCCGTAACGTCGGGAATGGCGGTCTATGATACGATGCAATACATCAAACCGGATATCGCGACTGTGTGCATCGGCCAGGCAGCCAGCATGGGCGCGCTCCTGCTCGCCGCCGGCAGCGCCGGCAAACGCTATTCCCTGCCCAATGCCCGGATCATGATCCATCAGCCCATGGGCGGCATTCAGGGGCAGGCCTCCGATATAAAGATCCAGGCGGAGGAAATCATCCGCCTGCGCGCGAGACTCAACGACATCCTGGCATTCCACACCAAACAGGATCTCGCCCGCATCGAAAAGGATACGGACCGGGACTTCTTCATGGGCGGTGAGGAAGCCCGGGATTACGGGATCGTCGACCACGTGATCAACAACCGCGACGATCTCTACAATATTCCATCAGACAAGGAGGCATAGACCATGTCATCATACAAGGGCGGAGACGGAAACGACAACCTCTTCTGCTCGTTTTGCGGAAAAAATCAGCAGGAAGTCAAAAAGCTGATCGCCGGCCCCGCCGTCTATATATGCGACGAATGCATCCAGCTTTGCAGCGAAATCATCGAGGAGGAAAGCGGCAAGGATACGGATGTTTCGGATCGGGTTATGGCGCCTGCGGAAATCAAGGAGAAGCTCGACGGCTACGTGATCCAACAGGATCACGCCAAGAAGGTTCTTTCAGTTGCGGTGCATAACCATTACAAGCGCCTCGACTCCGGGATGGGATCCTCCGGGGACGTCGAGCTCCATAAAAGCAATATCTGCCTGATCGGACCGACCGGCAGCGGCAAAACGCTTCTGGCCCAGACGCTGGCCAGGTTTCTGAACGTCCCGTTTACCATCGCGGACGCCACCAGCCTGACAGAGGCCGGCTACGTGGGAGAGGACGTGGAAAACATCATCCTGGCCCTTCTCCAGAACGCGGACTACGACGTGGAAAAGGCTCAGCGCGGCATCGTCTATATCGACGAGATCGACAAGATCGCCATGATGAGCGACAACCCGTCCATCACCCGGGATGTCTCGGGCGAGGGGGTGCAGCAGGCGCTTTTGAAAATCATCGAGGGAACCCTTGCAAGCGTGCCCCCCAAAGGCGGCCGCAAGCATCCGCAGCAGGACTTCGTTAAGGTGGATACCTCGAACATCCTTTTCATCTGCGGGGGAACTTTCAACGGGCTGGAAAAGACCGTGGAAAGGCGGCTGGGCTCCCATACCATGGGATTCGGCGCCGCCATTACCAGCCAGAAGGATCGGTCCACCTCCGATCTGCTGAAAATGGTGGAAACCGAAGACCTGGTCAAGTTCGGGCTTATCCCGGAATTCGTGGGCAGGCTGCCGATCGTCGCAACCCTGCAGAGCCTGGATGAAGCCGCACTGATCCGAATCCTCACGGAGCCGAAAAACGCGCTGGTCAGGCAGTTTAAAAAGCTCTTCGAGCTCGAGGGTGTCAACCTTCGATTCACCGACGGGGCGCTTGCCGCCATCGCCCGTGAAAGTTCCAAGCGGAATTCCGGGGCACGGGGGCTTCGCGCTATTCTCGAGTCGAGCATGCTCGACATCATGTATCACCTTCCCTCCATGACCGGGATCAAGGAATGCGTCATCGGCGAGGAAGTCATTTTACACAATGAAGAACCGATTCTGCTTTATGAGCAGCAGAAGCCTAAAAAGCAGGCATAAAGAGACAGACTATTCATATGGTACAGATACCCAAAATATTCAGGCAGACGGACGGAGTTGCCATGACACCGGTGCTCCCACTGCTGCCGCTTCGCGACATTGTCGTCTTCCCCTACATGGTCTCGCCCCTGTTCGTCGGCCGGACCATGTCCATCAACGCCCTTTCCGAGGCGATGCACGAGGAAGACAAGTATATATTTTTAGCCACGCAGACCAGTCCCGGCGACGACAACCCGGGACCGGACGATATCAACCGGACGGGAACCGTTGCAAAGGTGCTCCAGATGCTTCGCCTTCCGGACGGAACGGTCAAAACCGTCGTTGAGGGAAAGCACCGGGCCCGCATCGTCCGCTTCGTCGACAACCACAGCTTCTTCCAGGTTCAGCTGGAACTCATTGCGGAACCGGAGCTCGACGATTCCCGGAAGATCGCTTATTTCAAGAACATCATCGACAATTTCAAGGAATATGCGGAGCTTCACAAAAACATTTCCACGGAAACCGTCGACAAAATATCGGCCATTACGGACCCGGTCCAGCTTCTCTACACCACCGCCTCGCAATTCTCCTTCAAGACGGCCTATAACCAGAAGCTCCTGGAAACCGAAGCCATCGAGGAGCGCCTGTCCCTGCTGATCGAGCTGATCAAACAGGAAACCGTTATTCTTCAGACGGATCAGCAGATCAAAGGCCGGGTCAAGAAGCAGATGGAGCAGAGCCAGAAAAACTACTATCTCAACGAACAGATCCGGGCCATCAAGAAGGAGATGGGCGACGACGAAGCGGAGGAGGACGAACTCCAGGAGTTGGAGGAGCGGATCCGGGAAAAGGAACTTTCCGAGGAGGCCTCGGAAAAGGTCTGGCAGGAGTTCAAAAAGCTCAAGCGAATGACCCCCATGTCGGCCGAGGCCACGGTAACCCGGAACTACATCGATTGGATCCTGAGCCTCCCCTGGAACGAATACTCGGAGACCTCCGAGGACATTGATGCGGCCGAAACCATCCTGGACGAGGACCATTACGGCCTGGAGCGCCCCAAGGAGCGCATCCTGGAATATCTGGCCGTCCAGGCGCTGGTCAAGAAGATCAAGGGTCCCATCCTGTGCCTCGTGGGCCCGCCCGGCGTGGGCAAGACGTCTCTTGCCAAGTCCGTAGCCCGGGCCACGGAACGCGAATTCGTAAGGCTTTCATTGGGCGGCGTCCGGGACGAGGCGGAAATCCGGGGACACCGGCGCACCTATATCGGCGCCATGCCCGGAAAAATTCTCCAATCCCTGCGCAAGGCCGGCGTCAACAACCCGGTCTTCTGCCTCGACGAAATCGACAAAATGAGTATGGATTTCCGAGGGGACCCGTCCGCGGCCCTGCTCGAGGTACTCGACCCCGAGCAGAACTACGCATTTAACGACCACTACATCGACATGGATTACGACCTGTCCAACATCCTGTTTATCACCACGGCCAACACGCTGCCGGACATCCCGCTTCCCCTGCAGGACCGAATGGAAATCATCCGCCTGCCCGGGTACACGGAATACGAAAAGTACAAGATCGCCGAGCAGTTCCTGATCCCCAAGCAGATTGGACAAAACGGCCTGGATGAAGGGCAGGTAAGGTTTTCCAAAAATGCCGTGCTCATGATTATCCGGAACTACACCCGGGAAGCCGGCGTCCGGAGTCTCGAACGGCAGACCGCATCCGTGTGCCGGAAAATCGCCCGGAAAATTGCAAAGAAGGAAGCAAAGGCTACGATCAACGTGGACACCCGATCCATCCAGAAATTCCTCGGCCCGCTGCAGTACCGCAAAAGCCAGGTGGAGGAAAAGGACCAGGTGGGCATCGTGATCGGCCTTGCATGGACCCAGTTCGGCGGGGAGCTGCTCTTCGTGGAAAGCGCCATTATGGCCGGTAAGGGGGATTTCCGGGTGACGGGAAAACTGGGCGACGTGATGCAGGAATCCGCAAGAGCGGCCATCAGCTACGTGCGCTCCCGCGTCGGACAGTTCAACATCGACCCCCAGTTCTATGAAAACATGGATATCCACGTACACGTTCCGGAAGGGGCAACCCCCAAGGACGGCCCTTCCGCCGGCATTGCCATGTGCACTTCGATCATATCGAGCCTGGCGAAGCTGCCGGTCCGGAAAAACGTGGCCATGACCGGCGAGATCACCCTGAGGGGGCGGGTTCTGCCCATTGGCGGGCTCAAGGAAAAAATTCTGGCGGCCCACCGGGGGGGCATCGACAAGGTGATTATCCCGAAGGAAAACGAAAAGGATCTCAAGGAGATTCCCGCAAGCATCACCCGGCAGCTTGAAATCGTGCCGGTGGAGCACATGGACGAGGTGATCGCCCATTCCATCATCATGGACGAGGGAATCTCCCTGTACAAGAACCCGGAGCAATTCCAAATGCACAAGCCGGAAGCCGACCGGGCCCGGGCGATGCTTACGAACCATTAAAAAAAACCAATCCGGCCCGTTTTTATCTTGACAAGACGGTCGCCGGGTTGTAAAAAACTATTTTTAAACGCTGGCGAAACAATGCCGGCAAACAATCATTTGAAACCGGCATGCATACCGGCAAAAATGATTACTACGGGCGGGTAGCTCAGTTGGGAGAGCGGCGGCCTTACAAGCCGTAGGTCACAGGTTCGAGCCCTGTTCCGCCTACCAGTCATTACCGCAAAACATGCGGGGGCGTAGCTCAGTTTGGTTAGAGCGCCGGCCTGTCACGCCGGAGGTCGCGAGTTCGAGTCTCGTCGCTCCCGCCACAAATTAAAAAAGGGTTTTAAGAGCAATCTTAAACCCCTTTTTTTATTGCCCCTGTTCAATGACCTCCACACTATACCCCGCATATAAAACGATAAACCAGAGATGCGCCCAGAGATGCGCCTTGTTACCGCCAATCCGCCCGCTACATAGGATGTACTGACGAAGGAAGCGCATCACAAACACCATTTCCCCGTGGAATCCATTGCGGCGGCGATTAAACGATGCGCTTCCTTCGTCAGCACATCTTATGGGCCTCCCCACACCCCATGGCTGATCTCAGGTGAGGCGGGCTTTGCGGATGGCTCCGGGGCCGAAACGCCTGGAGATGGCATCCACGGTTTCACCTAAGCGGTCCCATTTTTCGTGGGTGGCGCCGGGGGATTCGAAAAGATACTGCTGGACCGGGGTGCCTGCTTCCACAAGATCGGATGCGCCAAGGCCTATCAGCCTGACGGGACGGGGCGGAAGGTTTTTCTCCAGCAGTTCCCTGGCGGCTGCATAGAGGGCCCCGGATGAGCCCGCCGGCGACTCCAGACGTAACTGACGGGTAATCTGCCGGTGATCCGAATCCTTTATCTTGATGAAAACCGTTTTGGCCATAACGTTTTTTTTGCGCATCTGGCGGGCCACGTCTTCGGCGTGACGAAGAAGCAGCGTTTCCAGCAGCACCGGATCCAAGGTGTCGTACTCAAGGGTTGTTTCGCTGCTGATCGATTTGACGGGACGCACCGGGGCCACCAACGAGCGGTCGATGCCCCGGGAAAGCTCATGGAGCCGGTGGCCGTAGCGCCCCATGCGGGAGACGAGATACGATTCGCAGAGCCGGCGGACGTCTCCGAGATGACGGATGTTAAGCCGCTCCAAGATCCGGGCGTTTGCCGGTCCAACCCCCGGGACCCGGGATACCGGGAGAGCGTCGATTACGGCCATGAGCTCTTCGGGACCGATCACCCGGAGGCCGTCCGGTTTGTCCATGTCGGATGCAATCTTGGCCAGAAACTTGACCGGCGCCATGCCTACCGAACATTTCAGGCCGGTGCACTCGAAAATTCGCTTTTTAATCCGCCCCCCGGCGCTTTCCGGGTCGCCCAGAAGCCCTTCGCACCCTTGCAGGTCGAGATAGGCCTCGTCGATGGAGACCGGCTCAATCACCGGGGAAAACGTTTCCAGAACGGCCATCACCTCGCGGGAAACCTGCTTGTAGCGATCTTTTCTGGGATGCAGAAAGACGGCATCCGGGCAGATCCGCCGGGCCCGGTATGCCGGCATGGCCGAATGCACCCCGAAACGCCTGGCCTCATAGCTGGCCGCGGCCACCACGCCCCGATCGGAGGTGCCGCCCACGATCACGCATTTTCCCGAAAGGGAGGGATTGTCCATCTGCTCGATGGCGGCGAAAAAAGCGTCCATATCGACATGGCAAATCATACGGCGCACCCCGTTTTCACAACACCGTCAGGATTGCAGCAGGGGGACATGGGAAAACGTTTTCACATCGAAAACCCCCCGGTCGGTCAGCCGGATCTCGGGAATCACGGGAAGCGCGAGAAAGGAAAGCATCATGAACGGATCGTCCAATGTGCAGCCAAGGGTTTTGGCCGCATGCACCAGGGCTTCGGTTTTATCCACGATGGTTTCGAAATCCTCGTCCGCCATGAGACCGGCAAGGGGAAGCGCCAGGGAGGCAAGGACGTTTCCTTCCGATGCAACCACGAGCCCCCCTCCCATATCCGCAACCGCCCGGACCGCGGCTGCGATGTCCGCGTCATCCACGCCGATCGCAATGATATTGTGGGAGTCGTGGGCAACGCTGGAAGCAAGTGCGCCCCGCTTCAGGCCGAACCCGGCCGCAAACCCGGTGCCGATTCGCCCGGAGCCCTTGTGGCGCTCCACCACGGCAATCTTGAGCATATCGCGGGAAGGGTCGGATACGGCATACCCGTTTTGCGCCCTTACATCCATGGTGCGGCGCTTCGTTGTCAGCTGACCCGGCTCCACCTCGATCACCAGGGCTTTCGGACCGTCCGCGGATACGGCGAAATTAAGCCCGGCCGTATCGACATGCATGGCAGACGGGCAGTTGACCGATTCAGGGGCGGTAATATCTGAAAGCATCCGCCCGTTTTCGGCAACCGGCCGGCCGGCCGTGTAGACCGTTTCCACCCGTAGGCTTTCCATATCCCGAAGCACCACCAGGTCGGCGATGTTGCCGGGCGCGATTCCTCCCAGGCGCCTTAAGCCGAAATACCGGGCCGGATGGATGGTGGCCATCCGGATGGCGCTCACGGGATCCACCCCGGCCTGAACCGCCTTGCGGATTACGTGGTCGATATGCCCTTCGGCCACGATGTCATCGGGGTGCCGGTCGTCCGTACACCACATGAGAAAGGGTTCGGTGTAGGGCGTGATAATCGATTGCAGGCTGGAAAGGTTTTTAGCGCCGGTTCCCTCCCGGATCATGATGTACATACCGTTGGAGAGCTTTTCAAGCGCCTCTTCGGCCCGGACGCATTCATGGTCGGATGAGATGCCCGCCGACCGGTAGGCGGCAAGG
>SL_3KL_010_SEDDRAFT_10004372_pt1 | contig 12769 bp, 11 predicted proteins | sample SodLakKL_010_SED_2_FD_10381 | JGI IMG/M metagenome (IMG submission 10381)
AAAAAAGGGGAAGCTGGTTGGCCTCCCCTTTCCTGCCGTACCGGCATAATCTCCGGCACTCAGGCGGACAGACCGGCCTTCGCCTGTTCGGCAATGGCGGCAAACGCCGGCTTGTCACGTACCGCCAAATCCGCCAGCACCTTACGGTCCACCTCCACGCCGGCCTTGTTCAGGCCGTTGATCAAACGGCTGTAGGACAAACCGTTTTCACGTGCGGCAGCATTGATGCGCACAATCCACAGCGAGCGAAAGTCGCGTTTGCGGTTGCGGCGATCACGGTAAGCGTACTGGCCGGCCTTGATGACGGCCTGCTTGGCAACGCGATAGACACGCGAACGGGCGCCATAGTAGCCCTTGGCCTTGCCCAGGACTTTCTTGTGACGGGCACGGGCGGTGACGCCCCTTTTAACTCTGGCCATGATAGCTCTCCTGACTGATTCAGCTGTATGGAAGCATGCGCCGTACGGCGGCTTGCTCGGCATCCTTGACCTGCGGCGTCGCACGCAGCTGACGCTTACGCTTGGTCGACTTCTTCGTCAGGATATGATTTTTGTAGGCGTGGGCACGCTTGAACCCACCGCCACCGGTACGGGAAAAGCGTTTGGCCGCCCCGCGATTGGTCTTCAGTTTTGGCATTGCCTTCTACTCCGCTATTCGTCGTCATTGACCGCACGCGTGCGGCGCTTCGGGGGGCTTTTAACCCTTTTTCTTCCTGGCGGACAGCATCATCACCATCTGGCGACCCTCAAGCTTGGGCTCCTGCTCCACCACGCCGTATTCCTCAAGATCATCACGCACGCGGTGAAGCAGCTCCAGACCGAGATCCTGATGCTGCATTTCACGGCCCCGGAACCGCAAGGTTACCTTGGCCTTGTCGCCATCATTCAGGAAACGTATCAGGTTGCGCAGTTTGACCTGATAATCCCCTGTGTCGGTGTTCGGGCGGAACTTGACCTCCTTGATCTGCATCTGGCGGCTTTTCTTCTTGCCACCCTGCTGGACCTTGCTCCGCTCGAACTGAAACTTGCCGTAATCCATCACGCGACAGACTGGCGGATCCACGTTGGGCGAGACCTCAACCAGATCAAGGCCCATATCACGGGCATACTCCAGTGCCTCATCGCGATCCAAAATGCCGGCCTGTTCGCCGTCCGGCCGAATCACCCGCACTTTAGGTACGGTGATCTGTTCATTACGCCGGGCCTTCTTTTGTGCAGCGATACTTCAGTCCTCCTCGCTTGTGCGTCCCAGTTGCGCGACATCTGTCCCGAGCCGGGCAGCAAAATCGGCAACAGACATGCTGCCGAGGTCTTCACCGCCCCGGGTACGCACGGACACGGTACCGGATTCAACTTCCCGGTCACCCACTACCAGCAGGTATGGTACCCGCTGCAAGGTGTGCTCGCGGATTTTAAAGCCGATCTTCTCGTTTCTCAAGTCCGGATCCACTCGAAAACCCTGATTTGTCAGGGCTTCCACTACCTCACAGGCGTAATCGGCCTGACGATCGGTGATATTGAGGACGACAGCCTGCACCGGCGCCAGCCAGGGCGGCAGCGCCCCGGCATGCTCCTCAATAAGGATGCCAATGAAACGCTCGAAGGACCCAAGAATGGCCCGATGCAGCATGACCGGGGCCTGACGACTGCCATCTTCCGCCACATAGGTGGCATCCAGCCTGCCCGGCAGCGCGAAATCAACCTGTATGGTGCCACACTGCCATACCCGGCCGAGACTGTCCTTGAGCGAAAACTCGATCTTGGGGCCATAAAAGGCGCCCTCACCCGGCTGCAAGCGGTAGTCCAGATCCTTGTTCTTCAGCGCCTCGGCCAGGGCCGCTTCGGCCTTGTCCCAGACGGCATCGGAGCCCACGCGTTGCGCCGGCCGCGTCGACAGGGCCACGATGATTTCGGTAAAGCCCAGATCCCGATAAGCGCGATACAGCATATCGATAAAGACCGAGACTTCCGCCTGGATCTGCGCCTCGGTACAGAAGATATGCGCATCATCCTGCACAAAATTGCGCACACGCATCAGCCCGTGCAGGGTGCCGGAGGGTTCGTTGCGGTGACAGGAGCCGAATTCCGCCATGCGCAGGGGCAAATCGCGGTAACTGCGCAGGCCCTGGTTGTAAATCTGCACATGGCAGGGGCAATTCATGGGCTTGACGGCATAGGTGCGCGCCTCGGATTCGGTGTAGAACATGTCATCACCGAACTTCTCCCAGTGCCCCGACTTTTCCCACAGGCTACGATCCACCAGCTGGGGGGTGCGCACTTCCTGGTAATCCTGCTCCCGCAGCAAGCCGCGAATGTAGTCTTCAAGCACACGGTAGATCCGCCAGCCGCGGTCATGCCAGAACACCATGCCGGGGGATTCTTCCTGCAGGTGAAACAGGTCCTGCTGACGGGCGATGCGCCGGTGATCGCGCTTCTTGGCCTCCTCCAGCCGCAGGAGATAGGCCTTGAGCCCTTTCTTGTCAGCCCAGGCCGTGCCGTAGACACGCTGGAGCATCTCGTTGGCGGCATCGCCACGCCAGTAGGCCCCGGCCAGCTTGGTCAGGTGGAATGCCTTGAGAAAGCGGGTATTGGGCACGTGCGGGCCCTTGCACATGTCCACGTATTCCTGATGGTGATACAGACCCATGGCCTGCACCTCCGGCATGTCTTCCACCAGCCGGACCTTGTAGTCCTCGCCGCGCTCGCGAAAGATGCGCAACACCTCCTCGCGCGGCGTCACCTGCTTGATGACGTCGTATTCCTGGTCAATCAACTCCGCCATGCGCTTTTCGATTTTCTCAAGGTCTTCGGGCGTAAAGCCCGGGTCATAGCGAATGTCGTAGTAAAAGCCGTCCTCGATCACCGGGCCGATAGCCATTTGCGCTTCGGGATACAGTTGCTTGACCGCCTGGCCCAGCAGATGCGCACAGGAGTGGCGAATAATCTCCAGACCTTCGTCATCGCGCGGGGTGATGATGCGCAGATCCGCGTCGGACTCGATCAGGTCACAGGCATCGCGCAACTCACCATTGACCTCACCGGCCAAAGTGGCGCGCGCCAGACCGGCGCCGATATCCCCGGCCACCTGCATGATGGTGACAGGTTGCGGATACTCACGTTGACTGCCGTCGGGGAGGGAAATCGTAATCACGGAGGGCATTCCTTCAGTGGTGACCGATACGAGGGGCCACTTGTACAACGATAAAGGAGCGAAGAATCGCCAAACTCGCCCCGAACAGCTGCGCATCCTAGTCCGCCTGCGGGCTGGCGTCAAACCCGGCACACCACCTCAGCCCCGCCGCTGCATGGCCTCCGAGGCCAGCAGGGCATCCACCGCCAAGGGCATAACCGGGGGCGCCGGCGGCTGTGAGCACAACAGATCAAACAGGGGCTGCGGATTGAGCGTGCCGTCGCGGCCTACGAAAGCACACTTGAACAGGGCACGCGTAGTCATCACTTCCCCGCGCATGAACCATTGTTCCAGAAAAAACCATTTTGCATCCCAGTAAACCAGCCGGGTATGCAGCGTGAAGCGATCAGCGAAAAACAGTTCACGCCGGTAACGCACCTGCGCCGCCGCCACCGGCGTGGCCAGTTTGCGCGCCAGCGTGAGTTTCGCGAGTCGCGTACGGGTAAACCAGAGACTGCGCGCCAGATCCATCAGCGCCATATAACGGACATTGTCCATATGACCACCGAAATTCAGGTCCGTGGGCCAGACTCGCATGGGCAGGATCAAGGTTTGCTCCAGGGGCAATGCCGGCTTTACCACGGCCCGGGGCAATCTTGTCAATCGTCTGAACAGCATGGCGCACCAGGGGCACAAACCGGCAGCACGCCGGAGAAAAAACACAAAAAACCCCGCGCCAGGCGGGGTTTTTGCAATGAATTTGGTAGGCGCGATTGGACTCGAACCAACGACCCCCACCATGTCAAGGTGGTGCTCTAACCAGCTGAGCTACGCGCCTGCAAATCAGGACAAGGCATTCTACCGCCTCGCCCGCCGCTGTCAATCAGCGCGCCGGCCCGCTGAGATGCGGCGCCTGGATCCGTGTTTGCTCAAGCGTGCGGGGTTGCATGACATAGCCCAGACAGTCCTGATGAATCACGTGGATGTTCCGGGTCAACATGGAAAGCAAACAGGGCCGTTGCAGCACCACCCGCCCGTTATCATGGGCAATAAAATGCGCGGTAACATCCTCGCCCGCATTTCCAGTCACCCGCAGCACCTCCGCCCCGAGCGGACAGTGTCCGAGCAGTGTTCCCGGCGACAGCTGACGGAAATTCAGCCCTTCCAGGTCCTCGCGCAAACTCAGCGCTTCCTCATCGCCGGGCGAACCAAAAGCGATACGTACGTCATCTCTTACCGTGATCCGCCCTACCGTCTGATACACCGCAAGTCCCTTGTCACCCGGTATATCCGTCTCGCACTGCGCCATCGTCAGGCAGTGCGCCAGATAATCCCGGACTTGCGCAGTGCCCTGCGCTTCACCGGACAGGCCGCATTCAATCACCGTGGCCGGACACAGCCGTGACAGCGCCACACTCAAGACTTCATGCGGCTTGGTAAAATAAACCAGTAACGTGCTGAATTCAGATGCAAGATTAATGTATTGTGCATCCAGTCGATTAACACAGGCGTACATGGGATTCTGGCCGCTGTTGTTGTGTATATCCACGGCGGCAAACAGGGGCTGGTGCTCAAGGTAGTCAAGTAAATGACGCGCCATCTCGCATTCCGGCGCATCCCCTCCGGCCCAGATACGGTTATAGTCAGGCTGCCCGGCCAGCCGCCGCGCGCCGTAACGGGCGGCATCAATATTGCCGATAAACCACAACAGCTCCCGCGGCAGCAATCTGCCCTGCCACTCACGCAACAGCGCCTGCATGGCCAGCAAACCGGTCACCTCATTCCCATGCAACAGCACCGAAACAAACAGCGGCGGCTGACGTTCCCCCGGCACACGGATCAGACTGGGGCCTTCCAGGAGGGTGTCCAGACGATTGGCCGGGCATTCCAGCAGTCCCTCGGGAATGCCTTCAAGCATCTGCACACGGGTGTGACGATTGGCGGCTAGATCGTCCATTGGTGCACCGGCCACTGTTGTTGCTGGCGTTCATGATAGACACGCACCAGGGTGGGGAAATCCCGGCCATGACGGGCAACGAAGCGCCGCTGCCAATCCGTGCCGGTACGTGCGCTCTCAATGCGCGGCAGAATAATGCCCTCGATCCAGGTTTGCACTTCGCTGGCGGCCAGCCCCAGCTTCTCCAGTGATTCAATGCAGGCAGGCAGCAGCATATCAAGCAGCAGTTCACGCAAGTCATGCTCATGCCCGTCCAGCCAGAATACCCGGGCACCCAGCCCCAGTCTTGCGGCTTCATAAAAATTGGCCCGCGCCATCTCAATCGGCAAGCGTGACTCGGGGGACTGCTCCAGTCCGGCCAGGTAATGCACCAGGCCGTAAAAGAGCACGATATTGGCAACCTCATCCGCCAGTGTCGGCCCGGCGGAACACACCCTGTGCTCCAGACGCAGGGTGGGCTGGCCGGTGTCATCAAAATCCACCAGCGGCCGGTTCCAGCGCCAGATGGTGCCATTGTGCAGACGCAGATGACGCATACGCTCTGGCTCATCCGCTTCGCTCAGGGGCAGCAAGACGGGAAAAGCTGAAAGATTTTCCTCGTACAGCTCCAGCACGGACGATTCCAGGTAGCGGGTGCCGAAAGTGACCCGTTCCACCAGGTTGCCCTGGGCATCATGAAAGGCCGGCGCGGCGACCGATTGCTCAAACAGTGGCACCCGGGTGTCGGCCCACAGATCATGGCCAAAAAGAAAGGGCGCATTGGCGGCTACAGCCACCATCGGCGCGGCCAGAATCTGTGCTGCGTTATAAATACGCACGGCCTGTGCCGGATCAAGCTGGATATGGATCTGCAACGAGGTCGTGGCGGCCTCGGTCATGACATCGTGGTGCGTCACCTGCAAGCGTTCCCGCGCGCCGGCAATATCGATATGCAGGGGCGAGCCCTGGCGGTGGCGCAGGATTTCCCGATTAAGCGCATAGTAGCGTTGCAGAGGCGACATATTCGCCAGGGTCATGACATCGTCATCGAGGGTAGGCAAGGTGCCAATGTGCAGGGGCACCAGGCCCAGCGCCGTGGCATGGCTTTCACAACGCTGCCACACCTCCCGCAGCTGTTCATGCAGGCGCGTGAACATCTCCGCCCCCGGTGGCTGGGGCCGGGTATTGATCTCGAAATTGAAACGGGAAAGTTCGGGCACAACCAGCGGGTCATCAACCCGCTCAAGAAATTCTTCATTGCGGGCGACAGGCCGCCAGTCGCGGCCAAGGAGCCAACCCTCAAGCTCCAGGCCGCAAACACCCGAATGCCGGGCGAAAGCGCCGTCACTGAACCACTGTTTCAGAAGCCCGGTTTCCTGCGACAGGCGCTCGGCAAAGATCGCAAAATCAGCACGACTGAAATTGCTGCGCTGTATTTCCGTGCCCATAACGCTCCCGTCAGCGTTTTCTCAAGCCAGTCTAATGGCAAGCGGCTACAGCGCAAACAACCCGGCTTGCCGGGCGGATACTGGACCGGGTTAAAGACCCGGATTATGACGCCGGATCACAGAAATCATTGTCGCCCAGGGGACTGTTGAAATCCGTGCTGCCATCACACACGCCACCTTCGCAGAAATTCTCAATCATCCCCCCCGGCTGGAAGAAGTTAATCAGCTGCGCCACGGAGGCCGGAATAAAGCCACGCAGCCCGTGCGGATTACAGCTGTTTTCAGTCTCGGCCGGCTGATTGGTCAGTGGCGGGATGAAGGGCTCGTGGTCCTCCCGTGTCAAATCATAAAGCCCTGTGTCATACACCACATAGGCCGAACGCAACGGCCCGGGGCGATCCTCGATCACCGGCAGTCCTCCGGGGAACGGCCCCGATGTAGACTGGAACGAACCGAGCACCTGGGGCACACCCAGGGTACGCGGAATAAGCTCTGACCCCAGGTTGGTGACCTGCTGGTCCAGCCAGGCCACGGTGATCAACAGGTCGATTTCGGGGGTTTCAGCCGCCAGCCGATTACGCAGCAGGGACATATAACCGGCCGGCTCGCCGCGCACCCACAACTCATGGATCATGCCCAGGATCAGCGCCTGTTGCATGAAGTCATCGTTCACCAGAGATTCGAATACCGGCATTAGCGCGGAAAACGGTGTCGCCCGCTGCAGCATCAGGGAGAAGTTGATTGCCGGCACATCCACATTGAGCTTGTCGGCATCGGACGTCAGGGCTGAATACATGGTCCCCATGATGCCCCCCAGACTGCCGCCGAAGTAATACATCTCCTCCGCGGGGCCCGGGAATACATCCTCGCCTCCTGGCGTCTGGAAAGCGGAATGCGCATTAAAGTGTCCCTGTTTCATCATATGGCCGAGCACCAGGGTGTTGAGCATGCCCTGGCGCAGCCGGTCCGGCAGTGCCGCGAAATTGTCCATGTCGGCGAACAGATCAATGATGACGGGGTCGCCCTGCGGCGGGTTGATATCCGGAGTAGACAGGCCGCGGAAATCCGTGGCGCCACTGATAAAGACCAGATCCTCCAGCCCCGTGGCGCCCACCAGCTGACTTATCGTGCCACGTCCGGTTCCGAACAGGCCATGTCCGACCAGAACCGGTCGTATCACTTCCTCGTTATCCAGTAGCGCACAGGGAATGGCAATCGTAAAAGGCGGATTGGTCGTCCCCACTTGTTGCGGGTTTCCGTTTTCATCCGTCACGAGGAAGGAAAGGTCTTCCGGCGCGATTTCCGGATCATTGTCCAGATACAGGGGGACTTCATAAGTGCCACGAATTTCACGCCAGGTAAAACCTCCCGCCTCACAGTCATTTTCGATGACCTCATCGACAGTAAATTCGGGCGCGCCATCGCTCGCGATCTCCGTCAGGGTTTCATTCAGCATGGCCTGCATCTGGAAGGTCAGGCCCTGCTCGCTCTGAACCACAAAATCAAAGGCCAGCAGCAGATCATCACGGGCTACACCGACGCCACCGAGTTCGGCGAAGATGGCTTCCATCCCCTCACGGCGCGCCTCAAGTGGCGCGATATCGGTCGGACGCCCGTCACGCAGCGCGGCAAAAGCCGGTTCGGCTTCAATGGCATTGTCTTCAACATCGACGAGGTTGCGTACCGCCACGATATAGCGGCGACCGGGCTCCAGCGCCAGGCCGGGGCGCAGGAAAAGCACCTGGCGTTCGGGATTTTCAGCCCTGACATCGACTTCCACCCAGTGGTGGATACGTTCCCCGGTCACCGTGTCGAGCAGCACCGTGGGGCTGTCCACCTCAAGCGAGCGATCATCCGTGGTGCGGGTGGCCTCCAGGATGCGCGGGGCATCCGAAGCCGCGACATCCACCCCCGCGCCCTGGAAATGCATCAGCACCTGCACGGTGGGACTGTAGCCATCAAGCACGTGATAGGGTTCCGGTGACAGATGCACCGGATTGTCATTGTTCTGGGTCGGGGTGCCGTTTTCGGGAAGTGCCAGCCTTACGCCAGTGGGGGTCTCCTCCGCAGCCTCCAGAAACCGGCTGGACGGATAAGGCAGCATGCATTCGGCCTGATTCAGGATCTCACAGTTCTCCGGAGCGGCCAGCTCAGCTGTCTCGAAACTCACCTCAGCCCCGAGTTCACGCCCTGAAGCAGTCATGACTTCTGCTCGCAGCGTCTGCACCCCGGACGCATCGATATTGATTTCGCCGCTGATCTCCCCGTCTGAAACAGTGACCGTTGTGGGGGTAATGGCCTGCTCATTCAGATACAGGTTCAGACTGCCCGCATCCAGCCCACCCGGGGCGCCCGTCGAGAGCACAAAGCCGGTATCGCCGGTCATCGACAGCTGATTGGCCTGCGGCGCTTCAAAGCGCAGCTCGACGCCGACAGAACCGCTGGAACCGAAACACCCGGCTGCCAGCAGGGCCGCCACCGCCGGCAGCAGAGAACGTAACAGAGCACGCACAGAACGATCAGGGTTGTGGAAAATCATCAGCGACATCTCCCCGGGGTCATCTAATTAGTGACATGTTGTATTTTCGCATTCTGTGTTGAAGTCACCCTTCTACGTCAACCCGTAGCCCGGGTAAATGACCGGTGGCATTCCCACAGGTACAATCCCGGCATCCGTGAACCATAATTCGAATGAGGTAAATATGAGCGCCAAGAGCAACGCCTGGACCCAACCCATGCCGGAAAAGCAGTTTCGCCTGATGCGCGACATCCTGGCCGCGCCCAGTCCGGTCGGGCTGGAAGGCGCCATGACCTACGGCGTGCTCAAGCCGCATCTGGAATCACTGGCGCCAAAGGGTTGGCAGTTTCATCAGTTCAAGGGNCATGCCGGCATTGTGCTGGATACGCATCCGGGTCGGGATGATCTTTTCAGCATCATGATCATCGGCCATGCCGACAAGATCCGCATGCAGGTGCGCAGCATCGGCAAGGACGGCAAAATCTGGATCAACAGCGATTCCTTCCTGCCCATGACATTAATCGGGCATGAAGTGCGCCTGTTCAGCGAGGACCCTCAAAACCCTGGTAACTATCGCGCGATTGATGGCGGCACGGTGGAAGCCATCGGCGCCATCCACTTCGCCGATGAAGGCACGCGATCAGGCAGCAAGGGCATCAAGAAAGACCAGTTGTATGTGGAACTGCAGATTCACGGGGAAAACAAGCACCAGCAGGTGGAAGACCTGGGCGTGCGTCCGGGCGATACCCTGATACTGAATCGTCCCATCAAGCGGGGATTCAGCCCGGATACCTTTTATGGCGCCTATCTGGACAATGGCCTGGGTTGCTTTGTTACCGCCGAGGTCGCCCGGCTGGTGGCCGAGCGTGGTGGCCCGAAGAACGTACGTGTGATGTTCGCCTTTGCCAGCTACGAGGAGATCGGGCGCTTTGGCAGTCGGGTCCTGGCCGGCGAACTACGTCCGGACGCCATCATCGCCGTGGACGTCAACCACGACTATGTGGCCGCCCCCAATATCGGCAGCAAGCGCATGAATCCGCTGGAAATGGGCAAGGGGTTTACGCTCTCGGCAGGCTCCATTATCAGCGAACAGCTCAACAGCGTGATCCAGACGGCCGCACGCGAACATAACATCCCCATGCAACGCGATGTGCGCGGGGTGGACACCGGGACCGATGGCATGGCCGGCGTACTGGCCAGCATTGATTGCGTGGCGACTTCGGTGGGCTTCCCGATCCGCAACATGCACACCATTTCTGAAACCGGACATACCGGTGATGTGCTTGCCGCGGTACACGCGGTTACCGAGACCGTGGCCCGGCTTGACCGGGAAAATCGCGGCAACAAGTTACATCAGCGCTTTCAGGAGAATCATCCCCGGCTCGACGAGGCCGGCGCCCTCTCCCATCCGGGACAAACCCGCGGCAAGGCAAGTAACAAAAAGGGGTAGTCAGGCAGCCTCAAGCCGGGCCGGCAACACACCCTTCAGGCGCTGGTGCAACTCGCGCAGCACCTTCTCGGTGGTTGGCCAGTCCATGCAGGCATCGGTGATCGACACACCGTAATCCAGGGCCGCAGAGTCATCACCCAGTTTCTGATTACCCCAGCCGAGATTACTCTCGAGCATCAGGCCGACAATTGAGCGGTTGCCCTCAACAATCTGGTTGGCCACGTTCTCGGCCACCAGTGGTTGCAGGGCCGGGTCCTTGCCGGAATTGGCATGGCTGCAATCGATCACGATGTTATCGGGCAAGCCGGCTTCGCCCAGAGCCTTTTCACACAGGGCAACGCTGACCGAATCATAATTGGGTTGCTTGCCGCCCCGCAGAATGACGTGGCCATAGCTGTTGCCCCGAGTGCGCACCACAGCGCACTGGCCATCCTGGTTAATCCCAAGGAAATTATGCGGGCGTGCCGCGGAAAGCAATGCGTTCACCGCCACATCCAGGCTGCCATCGGTGCCATTCTTGAACCCGACCGGCATGGACAGACCGCTCGCCATCTCACGGTGGGTCTGGGACTCTGTCGTGCGAGCGCCAATCGCGGACCAGGAGATCAGATCCGACAGGTACTGCGGCACAATCGGATCCAGCGCCTCGGTCCCTGTGGGCAGGCCCATATCGGCCAGGTCCCGTAACAGCTCCCGCGCCAGACGCAAACCTTCATCTATGTGGAAACTGTCGTCCAGCCGCGGATCGTTAATCAGGCCTTTCCAGCCCACCGTGGTGCGTGGCTTTTCAAAATAAACCCGCATCACCACGACCAGCGTTTCCTCCACCTCCCGGGCGAGCTCCTGCAAGCGTTCGGCATATTCCCGTGCCGCCTTCACATCATGAATGGAACAGGGGCCGAGCACCACGAACAGTCGTGGATCCTGACGATCCAGTATCCGTTGCAGCGTCCGCCGCCCTTCAACCACCGTGCGCACACCCCGCTCGCCAAGCGGCAGCTCATCTTTAAGCTGGGCCGGCGTTACCAACACATCCTGGGCTTCAACGTTAAGATTGTTCAGTACCTGGTCCGACATGAGAATTTCCTGTTCATAGCACGGCAGGCCACGCACAAGGCGTGGCCACATAGCACTATTCTAACGGATTGGAATCAGCGCCGCAGCGTCATGCATCAGAACCCACCAAGCAACTGCACCAGCCAGATCAGCATGATCACCACCTGCACCAGGAAGAAGGTGAAACGCACCTGGGCCCACAGATGGCTCGCCGCGATCAGATGTGACACGGTCTGGCCAACCCGGGCGGCAAGAAACCAGAACGCCAATGGGTCGGTAATGCCGGCCTGCCCGCTGACATGTGCCACCAGCACCAGCGCCGCGAACAGGGGCAGGGTTTCCAGACAATTGGCATGTGCCCGACACAGGCGATTGGAGAACGGCGATACATCAGCGCCATCCGGAGCAAATTCATGGGCCTGTTTCTTGCCGGCCAAAACCATGGAGACCCGTAATCCGGCCATGATCAGCAGCAAGAGAATAGTCCATGCAACAAAACCTGTCAGCGCAACCAAAGAACTGCTCATGACAATACCCCCGGTATCCAGACATCTGCGTTACAATAGGTGGTGTGAAACACCATGATGCCACAAATGGCAGGAAAGCCACTGACAACGGAAAGGAAACCGCCCCCCCTGACGCCCCTGTCCGCGACAGAGAACCTGCGGCTGTGCCGTTACTCCAGCCCGACCGCCCGCTGCGCCTGCTCACCTACAATATGCAGGTGGGGATTGAAACCGCGCGCTATCACCATTACCTGACCCGCGGCTGGCGCCATGTACTGCCCTGCACTCAACGGGAACGCAACTTGCAGCGCATGGCTGCACTCCTGGGCGACTATGACATCGTGGCGCTGCAGGAAGCGGACGCAGGCAGCGTGCGCAGCATGCACATTAACCAGGTGGAGTTTCTGGCGCGCGAAGCCGGCTTCCCCTGGTGGTACGCCCAGATCAACCGCCAGCTTGGGCGTTTTGCCCGCCACAGCCTGGGGCTTTTGAGCCGTGTTGAACCCCGGGAAATCACCGAGCATCGGCTGCCGGGCCTGCTACCGGGCCGGGGCGCAATGAGTGTACGCTTCGGCGAGGGCAGTAATGAGCTGGTCGTTATCATTGCTCACCTGGCTCTGGGAGAATCCTCGCGCAACCAGCAACTGGCCTATCTTCGCGGACTGGTGGCGCATCACGGCAATGCCGTGATCATGGGGGATATGAATTGTCGTGGCAGCATTCTGG
>SL_3KL_010_SEDDRAFT_10004373_pt1 | contig 12767 bp, 8 predicted proteins | sample SodLakKL_010_SED_2_FD_10381 | JGI IMG/M metagenome (IMG submission 10381)
AGAGGCACAGAGAACACAGAGAAGGAATCAAGAAGTTAAATTCTTTTCTCCGTGCCCTCTGTGCCTCTCATCAAACAGATTTCTAATTCATTGATTTTGCGACAGCGAGCCCGAAACCGGGACGGAAGACTCTGTGGTGAATTCCGAGCTTTTGTTACATGAAGGTGTTCCAATAGCTACCAGTCAACCGGCTGGCGAGCCAGTGGCATGGTCATGCAGCGGCATCCGCCGCCGCCTCGCGACAGCTCGGCACCGCCAATGGTCACGATCACTTTCTCGGCCGGGTCAATGTCACGCTCACCCGACATCACGCTGGCCGATTCAACCACATTGAACCCGGCCTGGCTGAGCGCCTCGACCGTGTACTGGTTGTGGGAGAACCCGAGAATCTGACCCGGCCCGAAAGCAAAGAAGTTCGCGCCGCTGGCCCACTGTTCACGTTCCTGATGAAAATCATCATCGCCACCACAGGCAATCGGGGTCAGGTCCAGGCCGAGCGCATGCAAGGCCTCGATTACGCCTGAATACTCGGTGATTCCGGTCATGGAACCATTATCGAATGCACAGTGATAGGCACGGGAACGCTTGGAGCCGGTGATCAGCGGTGGAAACACCACGCACTTGTCCTTGTCGACCATGGTGAAGATCATGTCCAGGTGGATGGTGGCGCGGGTCTTGGGAATCTCGACCACAACGAAATTGCGCACCGGTCCCTGACCGGCAATCTGGCGCATCAACTGATCGATTCCGGCCACCGAAGTCCGCTCGCTGTAACCGATCACCACCAGGTCTTCACGAATCACCAGCAGATCGCCACCTTCAATGGTGACTTCCGAGTCACGGTTGTCCGTGCCATCGAAATAAAAGCCCTCGCTGTCGATTGAGGGGTGGTACTTGAATACTGCCTTGAGCAACAAGGCCTCGGCCACACGGGCCTTGTAAGCCATGGAGCCGATAATGATGCGCCGATTCAGGCACATCGTGGCATCACGGGTAAAAAATGTATTCGGCAAGGGCGGAATGGTATAGCGCGAGGGGTCCAGAAACCGCTCCAGGCTATTGATGGCCTTGGGTGTGCCCTCGATCAACCGGCCGGCCAGGTCCGACGAACTCATGTCCAGCAATGATTGCACCAGATCCGGACAGTCGTAGAGCCTGCACAATTCATCGACCAGGGCCTGGCGAATCCGCTCCTGGTCAAGGACATCGGTCAGCAGATCACGCAGCTCGACCACCCGGGCCACCTTTTGCAAGACCCCCTTGAGCTGGCGATGCTCGGCCAGCGCCAGCGGCAGGCTGAGAATATCGTCATAGAGGACCTCGGCGGCCGTCTGTGGTGTCATGTTTTCCATTTCCTGGCCAGGCGTGTGCACCACCACCGCATCCAGCGGACCGATTTCCGAATCGAGATTGATCTGAACCGACATCGACTGACCTTGAAAATTGTTGTTTGCTGGAATCATTCCTGGGCCGCCTAGTGTAAGGCCTGATCTGTCCGCCGTCACCTGCTTGACCGGATCCGATCCAGGGCGGATGATGTCAACATCAGATCCCGGAAAAACTCCGGTCGGGAACAGGACAAGATGAGCGAATCCGAACTATCCGGCAAGGAAGCGGAGTTGCTGGGCCGGCAATTCTTCACCGCATTGATGAACCTGAGCGGCTACGGGCCCGAACACCCGATCACCCGCAAGGCCATCGACTCCGCCTTTGCTCAACTTGAAGAAGCTGCCCGGGAACACAACGGCGTCACACTGCTGCTGGATCGTGATCGACTCTACCTCGACAATCACCCGATTGGAGCACGTTTCAACCCACAGCGCCTGATCCACCTGATGGGGGATCTGAACCTGGAATCCGTGCTGTTCAAACCAGGCATCGAAAAGGATCAACTCATTACTTTTCTGAATCTGCTGGCACACCCCAGGCAGTGGCCCACCCTCGATGACGTTCGCAAGGAGCTTGCACGACACCAGATCGATAGCCTGAAGCTCAATTACGTCTTCTACCGCAAGGTCACCGATGACGAGGAAATTGTCAGGAGTGAGGAGGTTTCCCGTCAAAGTCCCGCCTCAAGCGCTCCAGTGCCGGAAGATCTGTCACCGCTGCTGACCGAACTGATGAGCCGTATTCACGAAAATCCGACCGAAGCCGCTCGACTGGTCACGCTGGCGGCCCAACTTCGCGATGCCGACGCCGGGGATGACGACCAACTGGTTCAGTCTCTGACCCGCTACATCGGTCGATTGAGTCGCAAACTGGCCGCGGAGGAAAATGCCGGTCGCCAGTCTCCCGATGCCGAGCAACTTGCCGAACAACTCAAGGCCTTCCAGCAGGAACTGATCGAATTGATGAGCCTTCGCACCGTCAATGCCAGGCTGGCGCGGAAAGTGGAGGAGAAATTGCTTCAGTCCAACCTGAAACCCGCCAAAAAGACTCGTGACGACACCCTCCCGGAGCGGGTCATGAATGCATCCAGCATGGCCTTCTTTCTCAATCGCGAGGTCAAGTGCTCTCTGCGATACGAAACACCGTTTTCCTGCGCCATGATCACGATCGACAGAATCTCCGGCGCCGAAGGCCTGGCGCGCAAGCCACACCAGGCAGAGCTCCATCAACTCCTGCCGGACCTGTATCGACTCCTGCTGCGTCTGCTGCGTGACCTGGACCTGATCGGCTCACTGGATCGCGAACATCAGGCCGTTCCCCTCATCATCATGCCCATGACCCCACACGGCAATGCCAACATCGTGCGTCTGCGCCTGGAAGAGGCACTGGACAATGCCCGCTTCGAGCTCCAGGGTCAAACCGTGCATCTGCTGCCCACCGTCACCACACTGGGCTTCAAGGCCGCCACCCACAAGGACCTGCGCGGTTACATGACCCATTTACGCAACAATCATGCCCGCGCCAGGCAGAAAAGGACCGAGTAGCTGGTGCCCGGGGCCGGACTCGAACCGGCACGGAGTTGCCTCCGAGGGATTTTAAGTCCCTTGCGTCTACCAATTTCGCCACCCGGGCTTGATGTCGGGACATGATAACGGTTGGGCGGTTCTTGGTGCGATCGAGCACTCAAATCCGCTCGTGTCGACGGATTGATTGTCGACCGTCGGGGACGTAGCCCCGACCTACAACTCTGGAGGAAAAATGGAGGCTAGGCCCGGAGTCGAACCGAGGTACACGGCTTTGCAGGCCGCTGCATAACCACTCTGCCACCTAGCCTTGGTGGTTGGAATCTGATTCTACCGCATTCAACGTCACAGGAAAGACCGGAACATCAAATGCAAAGGCCCCGGAATCCGGGGCCTTCAACTTGAACCTTGGAGCGGGAAACGAGACTCGAACTCGCGACCCCAACCTTGGCAAGGTTGTGCTCTACCAACTGAGCTATTCCCGCAATCGAGCCGCCCATTTTATGACTTTTCATGCATCTGTCAAGCCCCAGTTTGACGCAGCCATGCAGCCTGTGACGGGACGATTCTGCCGCCCTGTCGTTCTGACTTGAACCGCAAAATCAGCGAGAATAGACGGTTGACCGTAACAGGACACTTGGGCCTGTGGCCCGCGCATCCCGATGACATCAGGCGAAACCACCCCTGCCGGACCAGCCGGGGCGATTGAATACTCGATCATTGTTCCCACCCTCAACGAGGGAGAGAACATCGGTCCCCTGCTCGAAAGGATTTTCGCCGCTGTCGGGCCGTCCGAGGCCATGGAGGTGCTGATTGTCGATGACTCCTCGGTTGACGACACCTGTGAACGGGCCGAGTCCTGGAGTGACAGCCACCCGGTGCGCGTCATTCGACGGACCGGGAAACCCGATTTGTCCGGCGCCGTGCTGGATGGCGCGCAAGCGGCGCGCGGCCATTGGATCCTGGTCATGGATGCCGACGGGTCCCATCCGGCCGAGGCCATTCCTGACGTGCTGAAGCCACTGCGTGCCGGCACTCATGATGTCAGCATTGGATCTCGTCATGCGCCCGGCGGCCATACGGTAGGCTGGCCGTGGATTCGGCACCTGACCTCATGGGTGGCGAGCTTGCTGGCCTGGCCGTTTACCGAAGTCCGCGATCCGATGGCGGGATTTTTCGCGACGACCCGGGAACGTCTGCTGGCGCTGCCGGGGAAGGCCACCGGTTATAAGATCCTGCTGGAGATGCTGGTCCAGGGGGGTGATTCCATTCGCGTCAGGGAGGTTCCGATTCGTTTCGAGGACCGCCAACTTGGCCAGTCCAAGCTCGGCCTGAATCAACAGATCACCTACCTCAAGCGACTGACCTACCTGGCCGGTGGTCGGGTCTCCATGGACAGCGCTTCGAAGTTCATCCTGGTCGGACTGAGCGGCATGCTGGTCGACCTGCTGATTTTTCATTTCCTGATGGCCGGAGGCGCACGCCTGGGTTCGGCCCATATCGGCAGTTTCATGGTCGCAACCGTGACCAACTTCATACTGAATTATCGCTGGACATTCCGCGGGGATGCGCACACCTCGATCAGCCTGTCGGCGCGCTACCTGCGATTTTTCACAGTCGCGGTGCTGGCCCTGCTCATCCGCGGTGGCGTGCTGGTGTTGCTGGTCGAGGTCTTCGGGCTTTCCCCGATGCTGGCCATCGTGCCGGCCATTGTCATTACCGCCGGTGTCAATTACCTGGGTTCAGCCTTTTATGTATTCGCATCGACCGCCTCAGGCGTGATCCCGCGGGTTCGCTGGCACCTGGCCGCCATCGGTCTGTTCGCCTATGTACTTGTGCTGCGCATTCTCTACATGGGCCATCTCGAGTTGATTCCCGACGAGATGTATTACTGGGTCTATGCCCAGCAACTGTCCCTGTCCTACCTGGACCACCCACCCCTGGTTGCCTGGCTGATTGCCGCCAGCACCAGCGTCTTTGGCGATACCATCTTCGGTGTGAGAGCCAGCCTGATTCCGCTGGTCCTGATCGGGGCGTGGTTCTTTTTTCGATACGGGGCGACCATGGGCGGGCGCACCGTGGGACTGCTGTGCCTACTGGCCTTCGCCGTGCTGCCGTTTTTTGCCGTCTCCGGCATCGTGATGACACCGGATGCACCCATGATCGCCGCCTGGGCGGCCGCGCTGTACTTTTTCAAGCGTGGCCTGATTGACGATGATCCACGTGCCTTCTATGGCCTCGGCATCGCCATGGGCGTCGGCCTGCTGGCCAAGTACACGATTGCATTGCTCGCCCCGGCCGCCCTGGCCTTCATGTTGATCGATCGACGATCACGCCAATGGTTTTTCCGGCCCGAACCCTACCTGGCGGTCCTGATCGCCACGCTCATCTTCATGCCGGTTCTGATCTGGAACTGGCAGAACGAATGGGCATCGTTTCTTTTCCAGAGCACACGGCGACTGCTCGAGAACCCCAAAACCACCAGCCACATGGTGTTCGTCTACGCCTTTCTCCTGCTCTCGCCGGTCGTAGCCGTTGCCGGAGTGTACGCATTCACGAAAATACGACGCATACTGACCCCGGACGAGCGAAATCGGCGCTTCATGATGGTCATGACGCTGGTGCCGTTGCTGACCTTCGTGATTTACGGACTGTTTACCGAGGTTCGCTTCCACTGGACCCTGCCGGCCTGGATTGCAATGTTGCCAATGATCATGACCGCCCTGGTTCAACATGCCTGGCAGGCGCGTGAGAACTTCAGTCGCTTTCATCGTGCGCTGATGGCACTCTGGGTGCCCAGCGTGACCTTGCTGGTCATCCTGTTCGGACTGTTGCTTCACTACCTCACCCTTGGTCTTCCAGGACTGAAAACCTCGGATTTCGACAGCGGCTACCTGGGCTGGAAAGAAACCACTGCGGCGGTCGAGGAAATCCGGCAGGAACTGGCCGCAGCAACCGGACGGGAACCGATCGTCGCGGCCACCAGAAAATGGGATGTGCCGGCCGCCCTCTCCTTCCATGGACCACCGGAGCTCGGCCGGCACGTCACCGGTCGCAACCTGATCGGCATGCGTGGCTCCATGTGGGAGTACTGGTTTGACCCGGACACCGACCCGAAACGACCGGTGCTTCTGGTCAACTACCGGCCCGAACTGATCGGCGAACAGTGGCTGGAATCGGTGTTGATCAACCTCGGCCCACTCAAGGAGCGCACCATCGAGCGCGATGGTAAACCGATTCGCACGCTCTACTATCGCAAAGCCGAGGGTTTTCGACCCGAGCAGGTGCGCCGGCCGGATGGCACGCACGAGACCGATTGAAGCGAGCAAATTTGGCTGTTGGTATTTGCAGCCGGCCAGAAAGCTGGCACAATAACGCGGTTTTAACGAATAGCACGGATGGCCATGCCCAAAGACGATCACATAGAAATGGAAGGCAAGGTACTCGATACCCTGCCCAACACCATGTTCCGGGTCGAACTCGACAACGGACACATCATTACCGCACACATATCCGGCCGCATGCGAAAAAACTACATTCGCATCCTGACCGGCGACCGGGTCAAGGTTGAAATGACTCCCTACGACCTGACCAAGGGCCGCATCACTTACCGCATGAAGTAAGGGCTCGCCAAAATTGGAAGTTATCCTTACGCGAGCCCTAAGCGCCTTGCTCAGACCGGAGGCGCTGCCGAAACTTCCGAGTTGTCAGAACGGGTTTCGACCGCAAGATCAAGGCCCTGGCCCTCCTCGTTGCGATCTACCCTGACCACCCCGCCGCCTTCCGACAATTGTCCGAACAGCAATTCGTCGGCCAATGGCCGCTTGATGTTGTCCTGAATGACGCGCTTCATGGGCCTGGCGCCCATTTGCTCATCGAAGCCGTTTTCAGCCAGCCAGGCTCTTGCCGCCTTGGAGACCTCCAGCGTCACACCCTTGTCGGCCAACTGATTTTCCAGCTCCATCAGGAACTTGTCGACGACTTCGAGAATGACATCCATGCCCAGGGAATGGAACTGGATGATCGCATCCAGGCGATTCCTGAATTCGGGCGTGAACTGGCGTCGGATGGCCTCCATGCCATCGGGACTGTGATCAGACTTGGTGAATCCGATCCCGCGCCGATTCATGGCCGAGGCGCCTGCATTGGTGGTCATGACCAGAATGACATTGCGGAAATCGGCAGATCGCCCATTGGCATCGGTCAACTTGCCGTGATCCATGATCTGCAACAGCAGGTTATAGACATCCGGATGGGCTTTCTCGATCTCGTCGAGCAGCAGCACCGCGTGCGGCGACTGGGTGATGGCCTCGGTCAGAAGCCCGCCCCGGTCGAACCCGACATAACCCGGAGGGGCGCCAACCAGGCGCGAGACCGAATGGGCTTCCATGTACTCCGACATATCGAAGCGGATCAACTCGATGCCCATGGTCAGGCCAAGCTGACGTGTCACCTCGGTCTTGCCCACTCCGGTCGGGCCGGCAAACAGGAAAGAACCAATCGGCCGGTCGGCATCGCCCAGCCCGGAGCGTGACATCTTGATGGCCGCCGCCAGGGTGGTGATCGCCTCATCCTGTCCGAAAACGACCATCTTGAGGTCGCGTTCCAGTGTTTTCAGCGCATCGCGATCGGAGCGCGAGACCTGGCGCGGCGGAATGCGCGCCATGCGCGCCACCACGTCTTCGATTTCATGAACGCCCAGTTCCTGGTGACGTTCCGATTCCGGCTTGAGTCGTTCACGGGCGCCGGCCTCGTCGATGACGTCAATGGCCTTGTCCGGCAGGTGGCGGTCATTGATATGGCGTGCCGACAAAGTCGCGGCCGCTTCCAGCGCATCGGCGCTGTAGGTAACCCGGTGATGTTCCTCGAAACGGTGCTTGAGGCCATTGAGAATCTCGATGGTTTCGGCCACCGTCGGCTCGACGATATCGATCTTTTGGAAACGGCGGGCCAGAGCCCGGTCCTTTTCGAACACGCCGCGATACTCCTCGAACGTGGTCGAACCAATACAACGCAGCTCACCGTTGGCCAGTACCGGCTTGATCAGGTTGGATGCATCCATGACCCCACCGGATGCGGCGCCCGCGCCGATGATGGTGTGAATCTCGTCAATGAACAGCACGGACTTGTCGCGCTCGCGCAATTCGGCCAGCACCGCCTTGAGGCGTTTTTCGAAGTCACCGCGATACTTGGTCCCGGCCAGCAAGGCGCCTAGATCCAGCGCCCAGATTTCAGCATCGAGCAGAACCTCCGGCACATCGCCCTCGACGATCCGTCGGGCCAGGCCCTCGGCCAGCGCGGTCTTTCCGACGCCGGACTCGCCGACATACAGGGGATTGTTCTTGCGTCGACGACACAGAATCTGAATGGTGCGCTCGACTTCAAGGGCACGACCGATGAGCGGATCAATCTTGTCGGCCCGGGCGCGCTCGTTCAGGTTGGTGGCGTAAGCCGACAGCGCCGACTTGTCCTCGCTGGCCTCGCCGCCCCCTTCGACTTTTTCCGAGGTTTCATCCTGTGTGGTTTCAGCGCCCTTGCGGGTGATGCCGTGGGAAAGGAAATTGACCACATCCAGGCGTGACAGATCCTGCTTGCCGAGCAGGTAGACCGCATGCGAGTCCTTTTCGCCAAAAATCGCGACCAGCACATTGGCGCCCAGCACTTCCTTTCGCTCGGCCGACTGGACATGGTAGAGGGCGCGTTGCAGAACCCGCTGAAAACCCACGGTCGGCTGGGTGTCACGCTGATCTCCGGCCGAGAGCACCGGGATGGACTCATCGAGAATCTGCGCCAGTTCATGTCCCAGCACCTTGATGTCGACCCCACAGGCCTCGAGCACTCCGCGCGCCGACTGGTTGTCCAGCAGTGCAAGCAGCAAGTGCTCCACGGTCAGAAATTCGTGACGCTTGCTGCGGGCCGTGTGGTAGGCCTGCGATATCGAAAGTTCAAGGTCCTTGCTGAACATGATCTAGAAAAACACCTCGTTCGCCGTCATCGCTAAGACCAGTATGCCGCAAGATGATTCCCGGGTGTCGACAAACGCTCACGCAATTCAAAGCCCCGGAGCCTCATGAATGCCCTCTAATCGCCAGCCTCTTCCAGGGTGGACTGCAGGGGATGCTCATGCTCGCGCGCATATTCATTGACCATGACCACTTTGGTCTCGGCGATCTCGTAGGTGTAGACACCCGCCACGCCGCGACCGCGGGTGTGGACATGTAACATGATGCTGGTGGCCTTGTCGTGTGAAAGTCCGAAAAAGCGTTTCAGAACCTTGACCACGAATTCCATCGGCGTGTAGTCGTCATTGAGGATGACGACATTGTACAGCGGGGGTTTCTTGACTTTCGGCCTGGCCTCCTGAAGGGCCAGGCCGCCGGTTGCTTCACCGGATTTGTGCTCTTCTTGACTCATCGAATGCCGCAATAGCGATCATGATTTTCCATTCAGCATACTGCGACACAATGAATTTCTTTTCAAGCCGGCTTATTAACCCGGCGGGTATGTAGATCGCATTCAGCCACAGTGTGGCTTTCGGCAGCAAGGCAGCGAAACGCCGCTGTAGTACTCCTACAGCAAGTTTCGATAACGCAGACTGACGAAAGCCACACTGCGGCCTCTCTTTTAAATTCAATTACTTAGGGACTTCAAGCAGGCCCCAACTCTGCGTTCTCGCTCTTGCCAATGGAATCACCATTGCCTGCGAGCGACGCCTTAGATTTGGAACCTGCTTGAAGCCCTGAATGTGATCTACATGGCTGCCGGGTTAATCTAACCTGAAGAGGCCTCGTCGAACTGCTCCTCTTCAGTAGAACCTGATAGCGCGCTGAGCGAGGACTGTCCGGCACTGACCGCCTGGGTCAGCTGATCGAAATAGCCAGTACCGACTTCGCGCTGGTGGCGCGTAGCGGTGTAGCCTTGCGACTCGGCCGCAAATTCCGCTTCCTGCAGCTCCACGTAGGCTTCCATCTGACGGGACTTGTATCCACGGGCCAGCTGGAACATGGAGTGATTGAGCGAATGGAAGCCGGCCAGGGTGATGAACTGGAACTTGTAACCCATGGCGCCCAGCTCGCGCTGGAATCGGGCGATATCGACATCGGACAGGTTCTTCTTCCAGTTGAAGCTCGGCGAGCAGTTGTAGGCCAGCAGCTTGTCCGGATACTCGGCCCGGATGGCCTCGGCGAATTCCTTGGCCTGCTTGAGATCGGGCGTTGAAGTCTCGCACCAGATCAAGTCGGCGAACGGGGCATAGGACAGACCTCGGGCCACGGCCTGCTCATGGCTGGCCCGGACCCGGAAAAAGCCCTCGACGGTACGATCGCCGGTCATGAACTCGCGGTCACGCTCATCAACATCGGAAGTCAGCAGATCAGCGCCCATGGCATCGGTGCGGGCCACGATGATGGTCGGTACATTGCAGATATCAGCCGCCAGACGGGCCGCCACCAGCTTCTGGATGGCTTCCTGGGTCGGCACCAGCACCTTGCCGCCCATGTGGCCGCACTTCTTGGCCGAGGCAAGCTGGTCCTCGAAGTGCACGCCGGCGGCACCGGCCTCGATCATGGCCTTCATGAGCTCATGGGCGTTGAGCACGCCGCCAAAACCGGCTTCGGCATCGGCCACGATGGGGGCAAACCAGTCGATGTCGCCCTTGCCTTCCGAGCACTGGATCTGATCGGCCCGTTGCAAGGTGTTGTTGATGCGACGAACCACCGAGGGCACCGAATCGGCCGGGTACAGTGACTGGTCAGGGTACATCTGGCCGGCCAGGTTGGCATCGGCCGCGACCTGCCAACCCGACAGGTAAATGGCCTTCAAGCCCGCGCGCACTTGCTGCATGGCCTGATTGCCGGTCAGGGCGCCGAGGGCGTTGACAAAGTCCTCTTCGTGCATCAGGCGCCAGAGCTTTTCGGCGCCCATGCGGGCCAGGGTGTATTCAATCGTGACGCTGCCGCGCAGACGCATCACCTCGGCGGCGTCGTAAGGCCGTTCCACGCCTTTCCAGCGCGGGTTATCCAGCCAGTCACTTTCCATCTTGATGATGCTGTTGACGTCATTCATCGGTACTGCTCCATGGTCTCAGGTCAAGGAAAAAATGCGCCTGCGCGCTCAGTCCAGTTGCCGATAGGCCGGCAACGTCAGGAATTCAACAAATTCATCGCTGGCAGTCACCTCGGCCAGCAGGTCGGCAGCCGCCTGGTAGGGTCCGGCCTTGAAGGCTTCTTCACCGACATCGGCACGAATCCTGTCCAGTTCTTCGCCCTGCCAGTTCGAGATCAGATCGTGGTCGATATTCCGGCCATCCTCCAGCTTGCCGGCCGGGTGGCGGATCCACTGCCAGACCTGGGCACGGGCGATTTCGGCGGTCGCCGCGTCTTCCATCAAATGATTGATCGGCACACAACCCTGGCCAGCCAGCCAGGCAGCCATGTAGCGAATGGCCACGTTCAGATTGCCACGCAAGCCGTCTTCGGTAATCGTGCCATCACACGGCTCGACCAGGTCGGTCGCACTCACCTCGACATCCTCCAGACGCTTGTCAAGCTGATTGGGCCCGTCGAGATGACGATCAAAGATCTCCATGGCGATCGGAATCAGGCCGGGATGAGCCACCCAGGTACCGTCATGTCCGTCACCGGCTTCGCGCTCCTTGTCCTCGCGGACCTTCTTGAGCGCCTGCTCATTGGCCTGTTCGTCGCCCTTGATCGGGATCTGGGCGGCCATGCCACCCATGGCGAACGCGCCGCGGCGGTGACAGGTCTTGATCAGCAAACGGGAATAGGCGCGCAGGAACGGCACTGTCATGGTGACCTGGGCCCGATCCGGAAGTACTTTGTCAGAATGTTTCTGGAAGCACTTGATATAACTGAAAATATAATCCCAGCGCCCACAGTTCAGGCCGACGATCCGGCTTTGTAGCGCATGCAGGATTTCATCCATCTGGAATACTGCCGGCAAGGTTTCGATCAGCACCGTGACCTTGATGGTGCCGGGCTTGAGCGACAGAACCTTTTCGATATCGGTCAGCACCTCTTCCCACAGCCGGGCCTCCTCCCAGTGCTCCAGCTTGGGCAAGTACAGATAGGGACCACTGCCCTGGCGAATCAGCGATTCGGCATTGTTGTACAGATAGACCGCCGCATCGAAGATGCCGCCGGGAATGGGTCGGCCGTCAACCTCGACATGCTTTTCATCCAGATGCCAGCCACGCGGGCGAACGATCAGCACCGCCGGCTTGCCCTCGAGCTTGTAATGCTTGCCATTCGGCGCCTTCAACTCGATGGTGCGCCGGACGGCATCGTAGAGATTGATCTGACCATCGACCATATTGGCCCAGGTCGGTGTCGAGGAATCCTCGAAATCAGCCATGAACACCCGCGCCCCGGAATTGAGCGCATTGATGATCATCTTGCGATCCACCGGCCCGGTGATCTCGACGCGCCGATCACGCAAGTCATCGGGAATACGAGCCACTTTCCAGTCACCTTCGCGAATGGCTGCGGTTTCGGCATCGAAATCCGGCAGCTCACCCGCATTGAATCGCGCCTGCACGTCCTTGCGGGCTACCAAGCGCTCATCGACACGATCCCGATAACGCACGGCCAGCTTGCCCAGCAGGCTGCGCAGACCGGCCGAAAACAGGTGACGAGCCGATTCGGGAATTTCCGCACTGAACTGGGGCTGAGTTCCAGTCGCGCTCAGGCGTTCGGCGGGATGCTGCTGAGATGGCTGATTCATGACACTCCGTGCGCTGGCGTATGGCGATGGGGCAAGCCTATGGGCTGAGGAGGTATTTGGCAAATTAAATCTTTTGATTTAAAGTATTGGCTTCGCCAATACTGGGAGACGGGA